>Ga0116226_10005980_pt1 | contig 10899 bp, 13 predicted proteins | sample S1TSphfallax_FD_89692 | JGI IMG/M metagenome (GOLD analysis project Ga0116226, IMG submission 89692) | Host-associated microbial communities from peat moss isolated from Minnesota, USA - S1T2_Fa - Sphagnum fallax MG | ecosystem: Host-associated > Plants > Peat moss > Unclassified | place: USA...
CCGCCTCATGCCCGAACAACTCACTATCCAGCACACTCTCCGCCAGCGCGCCGCAATTGATCGTCAGAAACGGCCGGTTCCAGCGCGGCGAGAGAAAATTCAGCCGGTTGGCAACGAGCTCCTTGCCGGTGCCGCGCTCGCCAATGATCAGCACCGGCCGGTTGAGCGGCGCCAACGCCGAAACATGCGAAAGCATGTCTTGCAGGGCGGCACTCTCGCCAATGACCGTTTCTGCCATAAGTTAGTAGAAAGCGCTAAGTAATAAAAGAAAGCAAGAAGTTCTTTTTTAAAAAAAAGAACCAAAAAACTTTTGTTAGGGGTTCGTGGAATCGTCTAAGCCTTTGTTTTAAAAGTTTTTTGCGGAGCTTTTTTTCAAAAAAGCGACCGCTTGCTTTGCTTTGGCACGCCCCATGCAATGACCTGCGTGGAAGGAGCAAAACATGACCATCTTTTCGAGACTCAGCGACATCGTAAACGCCAACCTGAACTCCCTGCTCGACCGCGCCGAGGACCCCGCCAAGCTCATCCGCCTGGTGATCCAGGAAATGGAGGACACGCTCGTCGAGGTTCGCTCCGGCGCGGTGCGCGTGATTGCCGAGCGCAAGGAGCTGGAGCGCCGCATCGCCACCATGACCCGCGAGCGTGATGAATGGGCCCGCAAGGCCGAGTTCGCGCTGAGCCGCGACCGCGAGGACCTCGCCCGCGGCGCGCTGATGGCCAAGGCGCAGATCGTCCTCAGCCTGACCGAGGCGGAGCAGCATCTCGCCAGCATCGCCGAGGGGCTGGAGGCGCAGAATGCCGACATCGCCAAGCTCCAGGCCAAGCTCGCGGACGCGAAAACGCGCGAGAAACTCCTGCACAACCGCCGCGCCACCGCGCAGGCGCAGCTCAAACTGCGCGGCAAGCTGCATGATGTGCGCGTCAACGACGCGTTCACGAAGTTCGAGCGCATCGAGCAGGCGCTCGATGAGATGGAGGGCAAGGTCGAGGCCTATGACCTCGGCCAGACCAAGACACTCGCCGATGAATTCGCCGATCTCGAAGCCGGCCACGCGGTGGAGGATGAACTCGCCGCGCTCAAGGCCCGCGTTAAACCCGCAACCCCGGAGGCCTGAGCCATGCCCGAATATCTGCACTGGATCGTCTATCTGCCCTTTGTGGTGTTTTGCGCCACGGCCGCGGCGGCCGGCATCGCCAACGCCATCGCCGAACTTCGCGGCCAACCGCCAGCCCTGCAACCAAGCGCCAAAATCTACTATTTCATGCCCGCCAAAACCTCGTTACGTTCCATCCCGGCCCCGGCGCGGGAAAATCTCCGCCTGGTCTCCAACGGAGGCTGAGATGGACGACAATCTGACCACGCTGCTCATTGTCATCGCCGGTATTCTCGGCGTGCTCGGCCTGCGCTACCTCAAGCTGCGCGCCCGCACCGCCGGGCAGATGAGTGCCGCGGATGCCGCCGCGGTGGAGCGGATGGGCCAGATTGCGCAGCGCCTGGAACAGCGGGTTGCGACGCTGGAACAAATCCTGGACGCTGAGGTGCCGGCCTGGCGCTCGCGCCCGGAAAATTTCTACCGCCGGGCAGGATAACGCCATGAGTGATAACCTCACCGCCGTTCTGATCGTGCTGATCACCGTCCTTGGCCCGGTCTGGCTGACGTTCCAATTCGTCGGCAAGCGCAGTGCCGCGCGGCAGTTGAACGCGCAGGACGCCGCCATCCTAGACCAGGTGAGCCAGAACATGGCGCGCATGGAAAGCCGCATCGCGACGCTGGAACAAATCCTCGATGGCGAGGTGCCGGGCTGGCGGAATTCATACCGGAAGGCGGGCTAGCGCCATGAGCGACAACGTTACCGCGGTTTTGCTGGCCTTTTTCGTCGTGGTCCTGCCGGTTTGGATCACCTTTCATTACGCCGCCAAATGGCGTGCTGGCCGGCAGACGAGTGCGGCCGACGCTGCTTCCTACGATCAGCTCAGCCAGACCGCTTCACGCATGGAAGCCCGCATGGCGGTGCTGGAGCGTATTCTGGACGCGGAAGTTCCAAACTGGCGTAGCAACGCTGATCTTCGGGGGGAATATTATGGGACAATGGGATAACATCACCACCCGCCTTGGCCTGTACAAGGACACGAAATGCGGCTGGATCGCGGGGGTTTGCGCCGGCATTGCCGAGCGCGCCGGGATCAAGGTGTTCTGGGTGCGCCTGGCGGTGGCCGTGGCGACCTTGGTGACGCACGGGTTTCTGATCATCGGGTATTTTGGGCTGGCGTTCCTGATGAAGCCGCGCCCTGGTGCCGCGGCGCCGGCCTCGGCTTCCGGCGCGCAGATGGCATATCGTGATTTTGCGCAGACGGTGACCACGCCCTTCGGCGCCGGCGGAAGGCAGGTTTCGGATTTAAAGGCGCGGTTTGCCGCGCTGGATGCGCGGCTGAACGGGTTGGAGGCCGCGGTGCTATCCGATGAATTATCCCTGCGGCGGAAGTTTAAGGATATCGGCGGGTAAAATCCCCATCCGTCATGCCGGCGTAGGCCGGCATCCACGACTTTCTTGACAACTCCGCAAACGCCCTTCCCCAACAGACCCAACCCTCTCCAACTCCCCCAAACAAATCGCCGGGCGCGTCGCCCTTTTTTTCAAAAAAGAAGCGCTTACTTTCCCTTGGACTTCTGGGGAAAGACATGCACAGCGAACAGCTCACCTACCAGGCCGATGGCCTGTCCATGCACAGCCAGCTCTTCTACGAGGCCGGGGTTTCCGGCCGGCGCCCTGGCATTCTGGTGTTTCCTGAAGCGTTTGGGCTTGGGGAGCACGCCATCTCCCGCGCCAAGCGCCTGGCGGGCCTGGGCTATATCGCGCTGGCCTGCGACCTGCACGGCAACGGCGAGGTGCTTGGCGACCTGGAGAAGGTGATGGGGCTGCTGGCACCGCTGCGGGAGAATCCCGCCCGCATCCGTGCCCGAGCACTGGGCGGGTTGACGGCGCTGACGGAGCGCGCGGAGGTCGATGCCAAGCACATCGCCGCCATCGGCTTCTGCTTTGGCGGCACCATGGCGCTGGAACTCGCACGCTCGGGCGCGGATATCGCCGCCGCCGTGGGTTTCCATTCCGGCCTACAGACCGCCGCGCCAGGGGATGCGCATCAGATCAAAGGCAAGGTGCTGGTCTGCATCGGCGCCGATGACCCGGCGGTGCCGCCGGAAATGCGCCAGGCGTTCGAGGCGGAAATGCGCGCGGGCAAAGTGAACTGGCAGATGAACCTGTATGGCGGGGTGGTGCACAGCTTCACCAATCCGGCCGCGGATGCGATGGGCCGGCCGGAGATGGCGCGGTATGACGCACAGACGGATGCGCGCAGCTGGGCGGAGATGCAGGCGCTGTTCAAGGAGGTTTTTTCGCCTGCAATTTGAAGAAAGCAAGCGGTCGCTTTTTTGAAAAAAAAGCTCCGCAAAAAACTTTTGACTATTTTCCGCCGGGGACGCTCGAACATCCCGTGTAAAACCAACAAAAGTTTTTTGCGGAGCTTTTTTTCAAAAAAGCGACCTCTTTCTTAACCTATCGACCGCACGCCAACCCGCTCCGCCGCCGCTAGCTCCTCGATCCCGAACCGCGCTAGCACCGCGGCCGCCGTGCCATCCCAGTTCGGGCAGTGGAACTCGGCCGCAATCCGCGCCTCCAGTGCCGCCACGCGCTCCGGGTGCTCGATCATCCCGCGGATGATCTCATAGGCCTCAAGCGCATTATCCGGGTCGAAATAGGCGCAGAGGGAGCCGCCGGCCTCGGGGATCGCGGCGCGGTTGGAGGCGACCACGGTCTTGCCGAAGCACAGGCTCTCCGTCACCGGCAGGCCCCAGCCCTCATAGAGCGAGGGGAACACGGTGAAGGCGCAATGCTTGTAGAGATTGGCGAGCAGCGTCTCTGACGGGCTGTCGATAAACCTGATCTTGCCGCCGAACCAGTTGGCATTGGTGAGCTGCTGCATGAGATCGGCCGTGAGCCAGCCAATTTTGCCGGCGAAGACCAGGTCCGGCACCTGCTCCCGCTCCATGGTTTCCAGCAGCCGGCGCCACACGCGCATCATCGCGCCATGGTTTTTGCGCGCCTCGATGGTTCCCACCATCAGCACATAGGGGGTTTCGAGGATCGCCGAGCCGGCGGTGAGCTCGGTCATGCAACTGCCCACCGGCAGCAGAACTGTCGCGGGCACGGTTTTGCCCTTTTGTGTGAGGCAGCGCGCCAGATCGGCGGCGGTATTGCGCGACACCGCGAACATGAGATCCGCCTGCGGCACGATATCGTTCAGCCAGGAATCATATTCCAGCACCATCGACTCGGTGCACCATTCGGGGAAGAGTTCGGGGATGAGGTCATGCGCCAGCATGGCAAAGCCGCAGCCGCGTGCGCGCAGGCCCGCGAGAAACTCGGAATCATACGGGCTGGTCCATGGCGCGCCGAGATTGACGAACCAGTCCCCCGGCCCGAAATTGATTTCCGGACTTTCCATGTCGAATTGATGCCCGCCGACGCCGCCACCTGGCATGCGCCGGCGCTTGGCCGGTGCGGCCGAGAGCTCGCGCAATCCGCCCAAAGCGGCGCGGCCCGAGCGGTAGATGACGCCCAGCGGCAACCTGTATTCCAGTGGCAGGCGGCGCGCCGCCAAGGCCAGGCGCGAGGGCTGGCCAGGGCGGGAGAGTTGCACCGGAGATGTGGCGACGGAAGCCGCCGAGGCCGCCGCCAAAATGCCCGCCTCCAGCGCCGGGAAATGAATGCTCCGATAGCGGCCACGTGCGGCGCCACGGCGGCAGAAGCGCACATCCCCGCTTTCCCCCGCCAGGCGCCAGATCGCGCGATAGGTCTCAAAGCTCAGCCGCTGAATGCCGGTGGGGCGCGACGCGCTCTGGAAAAATCGGCTCAGATCCTCCACATCAAACCAGACCGTCACGGAGAACCTCCACACCTAAAGTTGCTTTTTGGCTGATCATCAAACAGCTTTAAAGCGAGCCACATAAATTTTGGTAACATGAATATGGGGCTTTGAACACATCCTGCCTGTCCTGAAATTTAATTTCGTGATAGTTTTGACCGCGTTTCTTTTCGGCCGCCCGCGTTGCGGTTGCCGTCAGGTTGGGTAAAACAGCATCATGATGCCTAAATTAACCTTTCCCGCGGCACTTGCCGCCTGCTGCCTTGCCGCTGCCGCCGCCCCGGCTTTGGCGGCCAGCCTGCCCGCCCGCGCCCCCGGTCTTTGGCAAAGCACCACCACGGTGACCGGCGCGGATGGCAAGCCGTTGCCCCATGCGGACGGGATTATCACCGTAAGCTGCGTTGACCCCGCGACCGACATCAAATTCTTTCTTAGCAACGAGAGCGCCTGCACCAGCTTCGCCATCACCGGCGCTGGCAGCACTTACCAGATCAGCGGCACCTGCACCCAAACCGGAAAGCCGGTGAGCATTAACGAGACGCTGAACTATGTCAGCCCGCAGCAGGTAACGCTTACGGCCAAGCTCGATGCGCCCTCCGGCCCTGTCACGGTCACCTCGCAACTGCAATGGCAGGGCGATTGCCTTTCCGGCATGGTGCCGGGCGATGAGGGCAGCATCGTGGGCGGCGCCTTTAGCAAGGTCGACAACATTAACGACCCCGCCAATCAGTAGCGCCCGCAACCTCGCGATCATCACCGCACTCGGCTTCGCCTCCGGCCTGCCGCTGGCGCTGACGTTGCTGGCGCTGCCGGTCTGGTTTGCCTATGACAAACTCTCGCTGCAGGTCACCGGGCTGACCGCCTGTATCGGCCTGCCCTATACCTGCAAATTCCTCTGGGCGCCGGTGTTTGACGAAATAAAGCTGCCGTTTCTCGGCCGGCGGCGCGCCTGGCTGCTCAGCGTGCAGGCGGCGCTGGTGGCTTGCGTCATCGGCCTGGCATTCTCGGACCCGGTGCGGAATGTGGAACTCACCTTCGCGGCCGGCGTGCTGCTGGCGTTTATCTCCGCCAGCCAGGATATTCTCATCGATGCCTGGCGGATTGAGAGCTTTGACTTGGGCAAACAGGGTGAAGCGCTGGCGGGCTATGTCTGGGGCTACCGCGCCGCCATGCTCTGTGCCGGCGCCGGGGTGGTCGACCTCTCGGTGCATTTTGGCTGGCACCAGGCGGTGCTGTTCATGGCGGTGCTGGCGCTTGTGGGGCCGATTGCGACTCTGTTTGCGGCCGAACCGCCATTGCCCGAACACCGCGCCCCGGCCGGGTTCGCCGCGCGCTTTACCGAGGCCGTGCGCGCGCCGCTCGCGGATTTTCTCTCGCGCAACGGCGCGCTGTTGATCATCGCGTTTATTTTGGTGTTCCGGCTGGGCGAAGTGCTGGCAACCGGCGTGCTCTCCAAATATTACTTTTCGCTCGGCTATACGCGGCAGGATATCGCCCAGGCCATCGGCCCGCTCTCCCTCGCCGCCACCCTGGCCGGCGCCGCACTCGGCGGCGCCATGGTCGCGCGCTATGGAACCGGCCGCACCCTGCTGCTCACCGGCGTGTTCCAAACCGCGGTGCTGCTGATGTACCCGGCACTGACCTTTCTGCCGCATGCGCGGGTGATGCTGGTACTGGTCTCGATGGTGGAATCCTTCGCCACCACCTTCGCCTATGCCGGGTTCCTCACCTATCTCTCCAGCCTATGCAACAAAGAATACACGGCAACGCAATACGCGCTGCTCTCCTCGCTACCGGCGGTGGCGCTGCACACAATTGGCGGGCTATCGGGATTTTTAGCGGCGGATCTGGGGTATTTGCACTATTTCTATGCTTCGGCCTTCGCGGCCTTGCCGGCGATGGCGTTGATGCTGGTGATTTTAAGGCATTATCCGCCGAAGGAAGGAAAAGAAGAGGGGTCGCTTTTTTAAAAAAGCGCCAAAAAACTTTACTTTTGACCGTCAGGCCGCCGCGCCCACCATAATCTGAGTTTCGACCAACGCGGCAAACTGCCCGCCCGCCGCCAGCAGCGCCTGAAAGCTCCCGCGCTCCACAATCCGCCCCTCGTCAAACACCAAAATCTCATCCGCATCCCGAATCGTCGAAAGCCGGTGCGCGATAATAAAACTCGTCCGCCCCACCATCAGCGCTCGAAACGCCCGGCCAACCCGCGCCTCCGTCGCCGCATCCAGCGCCGAGGTCGCCTCATCCAGCACCAAAATCGGCGGGTCCTTCAAAATCGCGCGGGCAATCGCCAAACGCTGGCGCTGCCCGCCCGACAGATTCACCCCACGCTCGCCGATCAGCGTATCAAATCCATTTGGTTGCCGCTCGATGAAATCCAGCGCCTCCGCGCCCCTGCAGGCCCGGAGCAGCTCAGCCTCGGTCGCGTCCGGCTTGCCGACCAGCAAATTCTCGCGGATCGAGCGATTAAAAAGCAGCGAATCCTGAAACACCACCCCAATCGCCGCCCGCAGCGAATCCAGCGTCACATTGCGAATGTCCTGGTCATCAATGGTAATCCGCCCGCGCGCCGGGTCCCAATAACGCTGCAACAGCGCCATGGTGCTGGACTTGCCGGCACCGGTCGCCCCCACCAGCGCCACCACGCTGCCCGCCCGCGCCGTAAAATTAAGGTTCAGCACGGTGGGGATGCCGGTGGTGTAGTCGAAGCTCACATTCTCAAACCGCACTTCGCCGCGAGCAACCTTCAGGCGCGGGGCGTGCCGGCATTCGGCAATCGTACTCTCGGCATCCAGCACCGCGAAAAAATCGATCAGCACCGGCATTTGCAGGAACAGCCGGGAGACAAACCCCATGGCGCCATTCAGCCGGCCGATGAGCAGCGTCGCAAACCCCATGAAGGATACAATCGCGCCAATGCTGGCCTCACCCTTCAAATGCAAAATGGTCCCGACCATGAAAATCGTGATCACCGTAATCGTGCTGGCCGCGGAGGTGACCACGCTGAGCACCGCCCACCAGTTGAGCACCGGGAATTGCTTGGCGAGCACCAAATCCCCGGTCGCGCGGAAATTCTTTGCCTCCGCGGAAAGGCGTGTAAACGCCTGCACCACCAGCACATTCGCCAGCGCATCCTGCGCCGTGCCGGCCAGCAGCGAATGGTAGGTTTCCACCTGGCGCTGCGCGACCTCCGTCTTGCTGATGACGAGAATGGTGAAAATGCAGAACACCACCACCAGCACAATCAGCGCGATGGCGAGCTGCCAGTTCAGCATAATGGTGAGCGGCAGCAGCACGAGCGTGGCCAGCAAGGTCGCGAGATGCTCACGGAAGAACGCGAGCCACATCCAGAACAGCCCATCCGCGCCGGACAGCATCATTTTCATCAGCCGGCCGGATTGCCGCTCGCGATGAAAGGAGGGCGGCAACGAGAGCACATGGCGGAAAAAACGCGCCATGGCGGCAAGGCGGTTGCGATGCGCCAGGCGCTCGGCCTGCACCGCCAGCATGATATTCGCGCCAATGCCAAGAACCCCAATCCCGGCCCAGATCGCGAGCAGCGCTTCGGCGCCATGGATGACGGATTTGTTGGTCATTGTGCTGGAGAGGGTCAGCAGGTTGATGACGCGGCCAAACAGCACGGGCTCAGCGAACTGGAACGCCATGACCGCGAGATTGGCGATGACAAGGCCGATGGCGATGGCGCGGTCGCGGCGGAGCAGGCCCAGAACGCGGGCATAGACACGGAGGAACTTCATAACCGCGTATAAGGGGGCGGAGCGCGGCGGTTTTAAGGCAAGCCTAGGGCAAGAAAAGGAAGCACTTCTTTTTTTGAAAAAAAAGAAGCAAAAAAACTTTTGCGAATCTGGAGCATCATTTGTTTCAACATCCCGGCTTGCCGGCGTAGGGCGGGTGAAACCCGCCGATGGCTCGTGCCACAACGGCATTGCAAAAGTTTTTTGCGGAGCTTTTTTTAAAAAAAGCGACCGCTTACTTACTTAACGGCCCATACAATTCCGGCCGGCGGTCCGCCAGCAGCGGGTCGGCCCGGCGGACCGCGGCGTGGTGCGCCGCATCCGTCGTCGCGTAGAGCATCTCCTCGGACTTGCCGGCAATCGCCAGCACCGCGCCGTCCGGCCCGCAAATCGAGGACAGCCCGATATAGTGCAGCCCGTCATCATGGCCCGAATGGTTGGCATAGGCCAGATACACTTGGTTCTCATAGGCCCGCGCGGGGATGACGAAGCGCGCGACCTGTTCGTAGGGTTCCATCTGCGCGGTGGGCACGAGGATGATATCCGCCCCTGCGACCGCCAGGCGGCGCGCCGGTTCCGGGAACTCGATATCGTAGCAGATCAGCAGGCCGATGCGCACGCCATGCAGCTCCGCTAAGGGGAATTCCGCGCCGATATGCTTGAACATCGCGCGGTCCAGCTCGCCGAACAGATGGGATTTGCGGTAATTCAGCAAAATTTCGCCCTCCGGGCCGATCAGCACGGCGGAATTGGCGACCTGCCCGCCGACAAGCTCCGGATATCCGAACACCAAAGCGATGTTGTGATCGGCGGCGATGGCCTGAGCCGGCGCCAGGCCCTCTGCCGTGATGGCGTGGGCCAAGGCCGCCTCCGGGCCGATATTATAGCCGGAGAGATACATTTCCGGGAGAATGAGCAGGTCCGCGCCCTGGCCGGCGGCCTCCGCGGCTTTCGCCGCCATGAGCGCAAAGCCGGAAGCGGGGTCGTTGATATGGCCGGGGCCTTGGTAGAGGGCGATCTTCATGGTGGCAGGATAGGCAAGATTAGGCCCGCGCGGCTAGCTCTTTTCCTAGGGTCCGGTGAGAATAACCCTGAGCGCCGGCCGGCGCGCGATATAACCCAGGCTCCACAGCATCAGCAGCCCGAAAATCACCGCCGAAATAAACGGCGAAAATAGCAAATAGCGCGGAATCGGCCAAACCCAGGCCAGGCCGCACATGCAGGCGGTCTGCACCACCAGCCCGGCGCCCCACACCGCCGTGAGCCGTTTAAAGCCCATGCTCACGCCGGGGACGTTCCAGATTGTCTCATACGCCGCCTCGCCGGCCGCGGTTTTGCGCGCCACCGTCGCGCGCGCCAGGTAGAAAATAATCGGCCGGCGCATGGCCAGCGACCCCAGAAACATCACCCCAATCGCGCCGGTGACCAGCGCGTCGCGAATCTGAATGAGGCGGGCCGAACCGCCCATCGCGGTTGCCCCCACCGTGAAGAAAATGCTAGCGACCACGACGACGGAAATCGCGTCCAGCCGGCGGGTTTTGGCGAGCTCGTAGCCGCTCCAGAGCAACGGCGGAATCGCCGAGGCGATGAGTGCGTCGCGGTCACTCAAACGCGCGTCCAGCAACTGGTAGACGAGATACGGTGCGAGAAAGTTGGCGAAGACCTCCGGCCCGGCAGTAAGGATTTTATTCAAGAAAGCACTTCTTTTTTGAAAAAAAGAAGCAAAAAACTTTTGCTCCTTTAGACCGAGCTTTTTTCAACACCCATGCCCCCAAGGCCAAAAGTTTTTTTGGTTCTTTTTTTTCAAAAAAAGAACTGCTTTCTTCTCACTTAATAAGCCCAGTCATGGGACTCGACGCACTCGCAAACCCCCGCCTGGGTATCCGCCCGGCGCGGAACGCCAGCCGCCCCGCTTGTACCGCCGCCTGCATCGCGCGCGCCATCAGCACCGGGTCATCCGCCATTGCAATCGCCGAGTTCACCAACACCGCATCGCAGCCCAGCTCCATCGCAAACGTCGCATCATAGGCCGTGCCCACGCCAGCATCCACCAGCACCGGCACCTTCGCCTGTTCGATGATCATCTGGATCATCAACGGGTTCTGCACGCCAAGCCCGGAGCCGATCGGCGCGCCCAGAGGCATGATCGCCACGCAGCCCATCTCTTCTAGCCGCTTCGCGGCAATCGGGTCGTCCGAGCAATACACCATCACCTCG
>Ga0116226_10005981_pt1 | contig 10897 bp, 8 predicted proteins | sample S1TSphfallax_FD_89692 | JGI IMG/M metagenome (GOLD analysis project Ga0116226, IMG submission 89692) | Host-associated microbial communities from peat moss isolated from Minnesota, USA - S1T2_Fa - Sphagnum fallax MG | ecosystem: Host-associated > Plants > Peat moss > Unclassified | place: USA...
CAATAATTAGTTTAACCTAACTTAATTTAACCATTGTCAATTTTAGCCTAATTTAATTTAGCCATAAATATTTTAGTATAATTCAATTTAACCATATTTATTTTTTCCTAATTTAATTTAATTTAATTTAACCACAATAAATATGATTTAATTTAGTTTAACCATAACTATTATTGCCCAAATTTAATTTAGCCATAATTAGTTTGGCCTAACTTAATTTAACCATGTTTATTTTAGCTTAGCTAGTTTAATTTAGCTTAATTTAATTTAGGCTAACTTGATTTAGCCATAATTTGTTTGGCCTAACTTAATTTAGCCTTAGTTAATTTAAATTAATTTAATTTAGCCATAATCAATTTAATCTAATAAATTTAACCATGGTTAGTTTATACTAGCCTAAGTTAGCACGGGGTTAACCTTATTACTAAAGGTACATAATACTATTATATATAGCCTATGTAGATATATTAAGTATAATATTTAAATATTAAGTTTAGGCCATTATTTTTATGACACATTTAGTTGCATGTTAGTTGCACACACAATCGTATGGCCAAAAAATTATACAATACCAAATTTGTAGTTACAAACATGACCAAGATAGTTACAAATGACAACCAGTTGCATGCCAATTGCATAGTGACTAGTTGCAAATGACAAGATTTCTAGTAGTGGTGCCATCCAAAACTTCCAAGAAGTGAATCGAGCACTATCGGAGCTCTGATACCAAGTGACGCACTCCTAAGTTCTTAGTTAAACCCCAGGTGGGTCGAAGTTACTTGAACAATGGAATTGTGAGGAACTCAGGCACGCTCCCAGCTCTTAGCACTAAAGGGGGGTAGAGGGGCGTGCTAAAGCTCCGCAATGGGACTAGGAAAAGTGACAAGCTTTATTTACTTACTCAAACCTACATCAAAGCAACTAACAAGTTGGTTAATTCACTTTCTAGACCACCTTTAGGGCTAGGACAAGCCACATGTGACTTTGGACTCACAAGACTCACCACGGCCCGAACTCGAGGGAAGCCACCACCTTCCCCCATATAGTATTTTATGTGCCTCTCCACAGCACCTACATTCGAATGGTTTTTTGTCCTAGGACTCCCAAGGAAAAGTCCCAAAATTGTCCTGGTTTGGACTTTCGCAACGTTGCGATGGCATAGCTCCTTGCTCAAACCTCCGATTGGGATGAGGTCTGAAGAAAACTTGTAGCTCTCATCGAGAGCTTTCCAACAATGTGTTGCACTCCACTTGCAAGCACAAAGTCGGGTCAATTCTAAACTTTTAGTGCTTGGGAGTCAACTTGCGAGTTTGACTCTCGGCCCTTCTTTTTGGCATAACTTGTCTTGCAGATGTCCAAATGGTTCATGCGCACCCATTTTCGATATTTACACTTTGATAATTTTTCCAATTATATGAATAACACTTCAGTGCGAAGTGTTTTGACCCTTAACATCGAGCCCTAAAGTTTCGGGAGTCTCAGAGGACTCCCAAGTCCCCATTTCGGGAGTGTGCATTTCATTGTCACACTCTCTCAAGGTAGGGTTATGACACTGGCAAAAAAAAGACGTAAAATGTGATGAGGACATCGCCTTTCTTTTAGTGGGGCAAGGAATCACAAAAAATGTACCACATCAAGTTGCAAATGAAATAAAGGTTTAAAACTTCCAAGAGATTATATCACAAAAATATTGTATAAGTGCAAACAGGGTTGTCGACTTGGCATTGGACAAATGAAACTCTCTTATGTAGGCCCAAATCAAATCGGACTCCTACTTTGGAATTAAGAGAAATCTTAGTTCCAAAAAAAGAGGCAAGTAAGGTGAGCTTGCGAGGACATGCACATGCTTTAAGTGCATCCCAAAGGGTTGGTTGGTAGTGGTGGACAACATAGGAAGTGATGACCCTGTTTGCGTGTTTTAATCGTGTAGTTTGGGACTTGGGTTTTTGCAAAACCCAATGTCGCTTCTCATACCTTGATAAACATACCTTTTAATTAAGGCATGATTGTTGTGATCAAAGCGCAAGGTTGGGAAAGGAGTCGTGTCAAGTAGCTTAGGTCAAGAATAGACTTGGCTTGAGTTCCTCATGGGGGGAAGGATAAAATAATTGCCTCCCAAATGAGGGTTTCGTCAATTAGGCTACTTAAGGTCTTTTGACGAAACAAGAATGAAGGGTTTCCTACGAGACCCTCTTGGACTTGCCAAGAAAGTGTTGGAAACTTGGGGACACCTAAGTTAACTTGAGGCAAGGTCCAACCGCGAAAGTTGGCAAATGATGGCCAAGGATCCAAAAGAAAGCAATTGCAACTATTGAAAGAAATTATAAGTGTCATTGAGCACAGTGACCTTTTCTTCTAGTGGGGGAGAGTGTCGCAACCCTACCTTGAGAGTGTGTGAGGATGAGACTCACACTCCCGAAATGGGGATTTGGGGAGTCCTCCAAGATTCCCAAAACTTTAGAGTTCAATTTGAAGGGTCAAAACACATCGCAATGAAACATTCTTCATATTATTGGAAAGCTATCAAAATGTAGATGTCAAAAATGCATTTGCATGAGCCATTTGGACATCTACAGCACAAGTTATGACAAAAATAAGGGCCAAGAGTCAAACTAGCAAGTTGACTCCCGTACACTAAAAGTCGAGAATCAATCCGACCCCGGTGTGTGTGTGTGTCGCAATCGAGCTCCTAACAATTTCGTTGTTTACTACCTTAAACCCATCTTAGGCCTTTCAAGGAACTTAGGATCGCGTTAGGATAGGAAAATAAAATATATGGGTTAAATCTTTTAATTGTTCATTAGTTACAATTGAGTTGTAACTATAATACTTAAACATTCAAAGTAAAACAAATCCAAAGGGGGGCTCCATTTTTTTGGCATCTAAACAAAACTTGAATCCCTCTTATTAGCATGTTTAATGCATTAAAAATCGTCAAAAATGAAGTAGAATTGAGAAAATTATGGCCCCTTAAAATAGAAGGTTCAAGAATTCAAAAAACAAACCACCAAATGCTACAAAGGCCAGTTCCCAAACACCTACAATTTTTTTTATATGTTGTTTTGTTGTTGTTAAAGTTCAAAAAAAAAGTTTAAAACTTCAGATGTCATTCCTATAACAATTTAAATTATTTAAAATGAATAAAAAATAACAAAGTAATGAGGTTTGAAAATAGGAAAGGTCCAAAAAGAAAAAAAAAAGTTTTATAAGTTCAAAAGTTTTTTTCTCTTGTTATTTTTTCATCACTCGTTTTCCTTTGCACTTCAAAAATGATTTCTAAAATTTGAAGTAATGCTCCCATAACATTTTAAATCATTAAAAATGAAACACATATGATGAAAATATAAATAATTAATGAAAATGTATCTTTACTATGTTATAAATAGTTTTATGAACATGACATAATCTAATAGTACTTTAGTAATGGCGCACTAGTGGTCATACTAATTTTATCAATGGGAATCATAATCGAAAACTTGTTGCAAATGTTTCCCATAATGGGTGGTGGAGATGTGGACATGTCGAATAATCACATGTACGTGTACATTGTACACTAATTACAATACGATCGTTGCTTTAATGACACATTTATAATAGTTCTAAAATAGTTACCACATGCAACTACAATGAAACTCCTTAAAAAATCAAACATGGTTGACTACATATCTATGTCTGATGTGTATAAATCATTGTTTAAGAAACCCATTTTCAACTCATTTGCAACTATAATACAATTAATTAATTATCTAACGTGGTAATTTATTTATTAATACACTGTATTTCTAAGGGGATAGTTGTACAATAGTCATAATACCAATGGATAATTGCATAACAGTTGTATAAGTTATTTTTTGAATTTTAATTGCAAGGAAGTGTGGTTTCAGTGCACACGATTTCTCATAATGACTATGCATAATATTTAGTTGTAGCAATCGAAAACTCGTGGCACTTGTCTGAACACAGTGACGTCTTTCAATTACATTTAAGCTTTCAAACAATCCACATTATGTAAACAATACTTGCGAAAAGGTCCATATGGTCATAGACATGATAAGAATGAATTTTTTGTTGAGGAAGGCCCAACGATCCAGTGATCTTGTTAGCCTAGCAATTGATGTGGTAAATTACACATTTGGATCTTCCTATTTTTATCACGTCCCACATCTCGAGGGGGAGGAGGTTTTTGGGTCTACTAAATGATCGGATGATTGTCCTCTTAGTGCAAACAATGATTCTCATCATCCTCATTGTGTGAATTTCTTTCGTCCATGAATAATAATTCATGTTGTTCAACCCAATGTTGTTGAGAATGTAGGCATGTAACAACCGCCTTATGGTTCCAATGCTTGTTCCCCTTTGGTATCTCGAAGTAACCTAGAATTGAAAGAAAGTTGTGACGCACCCCCAAACTCTTTGAAAGACTCAAATGTAAATCCAAACGTGAAAACGAAAAAAAAAAGGAATTTGGGTTTGAGTGTCATTAATTTTTTTAGTGGTGATACATAATGTAACACTTACTATATAACATAAGTGCAATTTCTTGTAAGTAGAGGCCAAATTGTAGAAAGATATGTATTTGAACCCAAAAAAATCATATTACTTCCAATTTGACAATTCTTGTCTTTGATTTCAATAGTTGTCAATATTGTGACAAGATGAAACATGTGTTTAAAGATTGTCTTTACATTGATGATGGGTTAAAAAAATCATGTTTGAGGAACATTTTCTTGATCTTTAAGAGGAAATACCATTGTTTTCTGGACCAAAAAATGTTAGATTTAACCTATCACCTATCTAGAACCGATGAGAGTTACTAGATCATATACAATGACAAATAGAATATAGACAACGAGCATAAATTGAACTTCAAAAAGATGAAATATTGACACCAGTTACTAATTATCTATATGTGTCACATTACCACCTATATCAATATCCTTCTCGATGCCAACCATTATATTGACACCACATGTGCCCATTTCGAAGTAATTTTTTTGGTATCTAATAAACAATATTGTGTTATCATCGATTCTACCAAGCAAGGCGATACTCAATATGGAATTGCATATAGTATCGCACCATTGATGAAGAGGAGGCATACGACAATTGTATCTTCTCCTTTCATTCACTTATCTCCAAGGCCAAAATTTTCAAATCCCAAATATATATATTGTTTCCCATAAAGTAATTAACAAAATTTTCATCACCCATAATGATGTTCAAGATACAAAATTCTCTTTGGTTTCAAATTGTCATGGGACAAAAATAAACACAACAACGAAATCTTCCCAAGGACAAAACAAGAGCAAGCCTATTTTAAATCCAAACTATGAAATAAATAATATAATAACAAGAACAACACATGTGCAAGAAAAGAATTCATGAACCTTTATTGCAAAAAACATGAAATGAACAAAACAAGGTTATGATTAGAAGACGTACTCAAAACTAGTGTTGAATAAACTAAAGGAAATGAAAGTCCTATGTCCTATTTATACTTCTTGGGGGAATTAGTACAATTGACCCTTGACTTAGTTCAACTCCTAATGGATTAAAAGTCAACTAAGGGTGAACTAGGAGTTAATTAATACTAAATTAAAAATTAACTACAAATTACTTAGTACTAAACTAAGAGTTAATTGATAATGAACTAGGATTAACTAATAGTGCACTATGAATTAAATGATAGTGAACTAGCACTAGACTACAAATTAACTATAAATTAACTTAAAGTTAACTATAAGTGAATTAAGAATTAACTAGATGTGCACCATTAGTGAACTAAGTGAACTAGATGATGATGCTAATGATAATGTTAAATAAGATGTTAGATAAGATGTTCGACACTTGATGCTTGACAAGATGCTCGACAAGGTGTTAGATAAGGTGCTATAAATGTTTTTGTGACATTACCTCCCCTTCTAGCAACAAGTTTCACAAGGAGGGGCCTTCGGTTTGTTTGGATATTTACTATGAAATTCTTTTCCATGGCATTGGATAAGTACTTAGCTAGTTCCCAAGTTCATTCTTTGACGTCATATCCTTGCTGGTGGATTAGGTATTGCATTTGTCAATTTGATATTTTTGAATCAAAAATTTTGTCCACCTCGTACTCTTGATCGCAATCGATTTGAATTAGCGAAGGTGGTTCATGGACTCTCCCTAGAATGTTTGATGCATGGTAGGGCTCTAATAAGGAAACATATATGAAACACATGATGAATCTTTATGGAATAAGGAAATTTGAACTGGAAGGCCAAGACATTGATTTTTTTTACAATTGTGAATGGACAAAACCTCTCGTAATCCAATTTTTTTGATGGCCTCGTTGTCTTGATGTTTTGTTGTTGAAGCCAAACTTGGTCCTTAACTTGGAAACTGGGTTGTTCCTTTTGATGTTCATCAACATTCTCCTTGTATCACCTTTTTATTTCTTCAAGGTTTGATACAAATTGGGCTCAAACATTAGCTAAGCACATGACTCAATCCTTAGTTGTCGAATTCATGATTTTGTTTACACCTTGGATGTCAAACTTTGGGTGTAAATCATGATTTGTGTAGAACAATGTTTGCTGTGTTGATGAATGTATTATATTGTTGTGCACATACTCCGCCAATGATAAGAATTTCAACCAATTATCCTGATGGTAATCAGTCGTGCATCATGGATATTGTTCTAAGACTTTGATAGATGTGAAATTTGATTCTTGCAAAATATTTCACATTATTGTAACAATAGATTTGCATTTCACATGCATACATTTAGTATTCATGTCTTAATTCTCAACATACTTAACATTACACATTCATTAAAACACTAGATTCATGGTTATTTCATATAACCAGAATTTGCACTTCATAATACATTGTAGAATGCAACTCCAAAAACAAAATCACAATTCATTTCATCATATTTGAACACATGCATAATAAAGGATTAGGGGGGAGTTTTGGAAAGGATGCAAAATCTAGGTAAAGTCTTGGATTTGATGAGCATGTGCAAATTTGTTTGTTGGGTTGTTGAGAGTTGGGGATGCCAATGAGGTTTTTTGGGTTCTTTCGTTGTTTCTAGTGTTTTTTCATGAAAGTAGGTTGGGACGTTTTCTGCTAGGAAATGGGGTGAATGGAATCCAATAAAATGAGGATTGAAAAAATTGATCCACATCCTTCCCTTTGAATTTATTTTTCTCATGTAGCAAAATTTGCTTTGGGCAACCGAAAAAAAAAAACAATGCATATTGATTCATTGAAGGTTGTAGGATATTCTTTTTTGTTAATGACCCAACTTTTTATAAACTAGACATTGTGGTCTTCAGTTCAACTCAGATTATCAATGAGCCAATTGGTTGTTGATGAATGTGGCAACTCATCATTTAACAACAAAACCCCTACATATGCTAACCCAACATCATCATGTAGTTTCATTCAAATGTTGGATAGAGATTAAGAACATAGCATGTAGTTGTGACCTTCTAAACCTCACAATATCGTCTTGTTCCAAAATCCTCAAAACACCCACTATATCATAGCCATTCCCTTCTCAAAGTAAACCACATTACACATTCACACTAAATCCCCCCAAAAACTTAACATAGATGATGATTGCCACCACAATCGTTTTTGAAATCACTAAACTTTCTTATCACTTCCCTTGATCCGGTCCCTAAAAATACAAATTCTAGACCTCCTATTCCCTTCCTGACACTCATGGCACAATGGAAATGCAAGCACTAGGTTCAAGAGAAGAAAAAGTCCATAGGGACATCTATCCCTAACCAATTACTATGAGAATCCAAACACACTCTCGCTTCATAACTAGAAGAATCGGAACTTAATTTCTCCCACATATATCAAACATCAATCTGCAAACAAATATAATTACAAATCCCTTTTTGAACGTTCCCAACACTACCCCTTGAGTTTTTTTTTAATGCATATTCTATTGCTATGGTCTTGTTCTTGAAATCCGTTCCCATCTTTGTAATCAATAAAAATGTAGGGCCCCTCAATTACTGAGCAAAATTTCTTTTTCTAAGGTCTATGCATCTTGACCTTGTTATTTTTTGCAAAGCCTTTAAAGGTTTGAAGCCCCTTTCTAGCAACATTTTAAAAAAAAACTTCCTTTGAGCATGCTCCACATTCTCAAGCAGAGATTTGTGCACACTTATAATCAATTACATTTTAAGAATCATGTGATCTCCCATGACTTCAAAACTTGCATGTGCATCAAAGACATTGCATAAGCCATTAAGACTGTTATTAATGGTGAGTCTAGGTGTACAATTAATGAACACCATAAAAGGAAAATACTTCATGTTGGCTTGGATGCCACACTGATGCCCAAAAAATATTCATGGTAGTAATGAATCCCAATTTTGTATGTTGGTAGCTACTATAAACCTCAGTTTGTGCTTGATGGTCTTTATCAGATGCTCAACCATGCCATTACATTGAGATTAGGCAGGGGGTGTAAGTTGATGCATGTTGCCATAATTTTGACAGATTTCGACAAATTCTTTCATCCATTCACTACCATTATCAATCAAAACGTATTTAGGCATTCTATACCTGCAGATAACCTCATCTTCTAAAAACTTAGCAGTAGTGAAAACATCATGTTCCTTAACATGTTTCACACCATTTAGAATAATGGTCAATAATTATAAACACATATTAATTACCATCAATTGTTTCTAGTAGTGGTCTAATAGTGTCCATTGCAACACTATAAAACAAATCGCATATAGGAATACTCTTCATCTCTTTTATGCCAAATCTCATCTTTCCAAATTGTTTGGTTAACTAACCTTTTTCACAAATCCTAACGAATTTTTTTACGGACTTAGTTTTGTCATGCCAAAAGAACCTTTTCTTTATTGTCGCAACCCCACTTTGAGCGAAGTGTGAGGTCGCCACTCACACTCTCGAAAATGGGACTTGACGCAATCCCAAGTTCCTTGTAGACCCACTTGAGGGTCCAAGTATGTGGAAATGCAGAAGGAGTTGGAACTTGGGGCCGCTCCCGACTTCTAGCACTAAAGGGGGTGAGAGGGGCGTGCTAGAAGTCTTGGGATTAGACTAGGAAGAAGGAAAATTATCTTGTTACACGATCCTGCATCCAAAACCAACCACAAGTTGGTTAGTTCACATTCAGGAAAACCCTTGGTGTTGGGACAAGCCACGGGCAACTCGGACTCATTTGACTCACCATAGCCCGGACTTAGGGGAAGCCACCACCTTCCCCCATATAGTATTATCTGCGTTCGCCCGCGGAGGCTACATCCGAATGGCACTTTTTCCGGGGACTCCCAAAGTGGAGTCCCGAAATTGTCTCGGTTTGGATTTTCAGGACTTTGGATGATTATAACTTCTCGCCCCGACCTTCGATTGGGACGAGGTCTGAACCAATATTGTAGCTCTCCTTGAGAGCTTTCCAACAACATATTGTATACCACCTGCGCACGCCAGGATTGGGTCGATTCCCGACTTTTAGTGGTCGGGAGTCAAATTGCCAGTTTGACTCTTGGCCCTTCTTTCGACCATAACTTGTGTTGAAGATGTCCAAATCACCCATGCGAGGCCATTTTAGACATCTACATTTTAAGTCCTTTCCAACGGTATAAAGAACACCCCAATGCAACGTGTTTTGACCCCTACAATCGAGCTCTAATTTTTTGGGAGTCCCGGAGGACTCCAAGTTCCCACTTTTGGGAGTGTGAGTTTCATCCTTACACTTAGCCCAAAGTGGGGTTGCGACAGGACTTGGGAGTCCTTCGGGACTCCCAAAAACTCAGAAGGCGATTGCAGGGGTTAAAACACCTTGCCTTGAAATGTTCTTTATACCCTTGGAAAGGTCTTGAAGTGTAGATGTCCAAAATGGCCTTACATGGGCGATTTAGACATCTACAGCACAAGTTATGGTCGAAAGAAGGGCCGAGAGTCAAATTGGCAGTTTGATTCCCGACCATTAAAAGTCGGGAATCGACCCGATCCCGACATGCGCAGGTGGAATGCAATATGCTGTTGGAAAGCTCTCGAGGAGAGCTACAAGTTTGGTTTAGACCTCACCCCAATTGGAGGTTAGGGCGAGAAGTTATGATCACCCAAAGTCCTAGAAGTCTAAACCGGGACAGTTTCAGGACTCCACTTTCGAGAAAAAGTGCCATTCAGATGCGGGTGTCGCGGAGAGTCACAGAGAATAATATAAAGGGGAAGGTGGTGGTTTCCCCCGAGTCCGGGCCGTGGTGAGTCAAGTGAGTGCAGGGTTGCCCGTGGCTTGTCCCAACACCGAAAGTGTCCCAGATGTGAACTAACCTTCTTGTGGTTGGTTTGTGGATGCAGGATTGTGTAACTAAGTAGCTTGTCCCTCTTCCTAGTTTAATCCCGAAGCTTGCAACACGCCCTTCTTACCCCTCTCTAGTGTTGCTAGAAGCTGGGAGCGGCACCAAGTTCCAACTATTCCGCAATTTTGACATAGTTGGACCCTTTTGGGGTCTAACAAGGAACTTGGGGGCACATCATTTACCTTAGCAAATGTCTGCATTTCCCCAAAGTGTCCAACATCTTCATGTATTTTCTCAATCAACATTCTCAGTTTTACAAGCCCAAATACCACTAGATTTTGGAAAAACAGGGTATCTTTGGACTAATGGTACTTCATTACCTGTTTCTTAACCCTCTCTATGTTGACAGTGTCATAAAATCTAGTTTCTAAATGTCCACCAGTGAGTTATACCATTGACACATTGTCTTCCCATATATCCATTTGCCTTGATTGAGCATATTCATATCGTCCCATTGTCTCCACATTTTTACCTTTTTATTTGTCTTTGGTTTCGTCTTCCATGGTTTGAGCTTCAACAACCATCCTTCTATATTCCATATGATTCATTGGAGG
>Ga0116226_10005982_pt1 | contig 10896 bp, 8 predicted proteins | sample S1TSphfallax_FD_89692 | JGI IMG/M metagenome (GOLD analysis project Ga0116226, IMG submission 89692) | Host-associated microbial communities from peat moss isolated from Minnesota, USA - S1T2_Fa - Sphagnum fallax MG | ecosystem: Host-associated > Plants > Peat moss > Unclassified | place: USA...
ACTCTATGTCAGCGCCGATCATGGCCGGCATTTTCACGGTTTCGGCCAGTCCGTGCCGATGGCCATTTTCGATCTTATCCAGGCGGCCGACGGCAGTATCATTCTGGCGGGCAGCGGCGGGATTCTTGTGCTGCCGGCTCGCGGCGCTAGCTAGGGCCATCGCGTCATGGATATGCCCCACGACACGCCGTCGCCCGTCATTTCCGACATTAAAAATTTTGACGCCGATTCGGGCGCCGTCCTTGAGCGCCTGATTTTCAAGAACCGGCCCATCATCCTGGCGCTTTGCGCGCTGCTCACCGTCCTCCTCGGCCTGCAGGCGACCCGCATCACCGTCAACGCCAATTTCAACAAGATGATTCCGGTCCACCAGCCCTTCATCGTGAACTACCTGTCGCATTATGAAGATTTGCAATTTCAGGGCAATGCGATTCACATCGCCGTGCAGGCCAATGACGGCGGCATCATCGACGCGCATTATCTGCAGGTGCTCAAGCACATCAACGACGACGTGTTTCTGCTGCCCGGCGTCAACCGCGCCTACATGACTTCGCTGTGGACACCGTCAACGCGCTGGCTCGCGGTTACGCCGGATGGCTTGCAAGGCGGCCCGGTGATCGCGCAGACCTATGACGGCAGTGCGGCGCAACTCGACCTGGTACGGCAGAACATAGAGAAGACCGGCAAGGTTGGCGAGCTTGTCGCCACCGATTTTTCCTCCAGCATGATTTATGTGCCGCTGCTGGACACCGATGCGGCCGGCCACGCGCTGAATTATGGCCAGCTTGCCCGCCGTTATTTTACCGTAAGAAAGAAAGTAGCGCTTTTTTGAAAAAAAGCGCGCAAAAAACTTTTGCTAACCACGGGCGTTGAGCGGCCATACTGTGGCCACTCTGCAGCCGTGGGAATTGAGAGTGATGCCGAAAGACATGGGTCAGACGCCACGACGCTTGAAAAAGGCGGCCGCTCGCTTGACTTCCGGCGTCTGCAAAAAGTCGGAAAATTTGCGATCGGCCGCTGGTTGGAAAGTTCGGTTTCAAGCGGTCTCGAACAATCCGTGGCCGATATATTGGCCCTGCTGAACACCCGGCGGGCAAGCGAAAATCGCGCTGCCCGTATGCGTGGTGAACTGGTTCAGCGCATCGATTCTCGACATTCTTTCGAACAGTTGAATGAAGCCGGTGCGCGGATCTTTTTGAAACGCCTGAAAAAACAGGCCGGAATCATATTCGATGCCCTGGCGCCAGGGCGGCCAGCGCTCGGCCACGAAATTGGCGCCGTCATTGTAGGAATAACCACGGCGAAGGATGGTCGCGCCGGCGTTATTGGCGGGCGCGGCCAGGCGCACATGCGACGTCTCGGGAATGATCGGGTTGCCGTCGGCGTCGGTGGCGGCGAAATCCGGGGTGTCGAATTCGGTTTTGCCGCCAAGCGGCGCGCCGGATGCTTTTTGCCGGCCGATCGTTTGCTCCTGAAACGCCAGCTTCATCCGGTCCCAGTGTTCCAGCGCGATGCGGATGCGCCGCGCCACCATGTAGCTGCCGCCCGTCATCCAGGCCGGACCCTCGGCGCCGGCCCAGACCACCGGCGCCGCGGTGGCGGCGCTCGGGTTCATCGTGCCGTCCTTGAAGCCGAGCAGGTTGCGCGGCGTGCCTTGCGTCTTGTTCGCCGTGGAAAAGCCGGTCTGCACCCATTTCAGGCTGGCCGCGCCATAGCCGATGCGCGCCAGTTCGCGCACGGCGTGGAACGCCACCTGGGGGTCATTGGCGCAGGCCTGGACGCAGAGCGCGCCGCCGCATTGCCCCGCCACCAGTTCGTCACCGGGAAAGCGCGGCAGGTCCACCAGAGCGGCCGGCCGGCGGGTGGCGATGCCGTAGCGGTCCTCGCCGTTCAAGGAGAAAAAATCCGGTCCGAAGCCGAATGTCAGCGTCAGCCGCGAGGGGTTCAGTCCGGCGGCCTCGCCGCTATCCGCCGGCGGCTTTTCCGGGTCCGGCGCCGCTTGTGACGCGGGCAGGCCGGCCGTCAGCCGTGCCGCCGCTTCGGTCCAGGCTCGCAGAAGCCCAACCGCGTCCTGCCGTGTTTTGGCGGCCAGATCGAATGACGCGAAGTACAGCTGCTCTTGCATCGGCGTCGTGATGCCGGCCTGGTGCGGGCCGTAAAACGGTTCCGCGTCCGCCGGGGCGGCCTGCGGGCGCGACGGCGCCAATTGCGCCTGCGCGATGCCGGCCGCACCCGCGAGGCCGGCGGCGCCCACGCCGACGCTACCCAGAAAGCCGCGGCGCGACGGCTTCATTGCGCCTGCACCAGTGCGTTCACGTCGTCCTCCACGTAATAAAAACCCTTGCCGCCGGGCATCATGGCGATGCCGAACAGATCGCCGCTGCCAGGCGGCGTCTGCGCTTCGTCGCTGTCGATCCAGATGGCGCCATCCTGGCGGCCGGAGGCGGGATCGATTTCCACCACCTGACCGTTCAGCCCGTTGACGACGAGCAGATGCCCGTTCGCGGCGAAGCCCATGGCGAGCGGCCGGTTCAGCAGGCCGGCTTTGGAGATGCTTTGGCCCTGGCCAGCGGAATCGGTTCGCGTCGCGGCGTGGGGAATCGCGACGACCTGGTTGCCGATGGCGTCGGAGACGTAGAGCGTGCCGTCGCGGCCCAGGGCGAGGCCGGTCGGGCCGATGAGGAACACGCCGGCATCGGCTTGCGCGGCGAAGCCGTCGCCAATGACGGTTTGCGAGGTGACGACCGGCGGCTTGCCGTGCGCGATGGCAAGGCCGATGCGCAGCACGGTCGCCTTGTGCTGCACCGGCTGGCCGGGGGCGGCGATGCCGAAGCCGGCATTGCTGACGAACAGCGTCGCGGTGGCGCCATCGTCGATCACCGCCAGGTTGCCCCACGGATCGTCGATGCGCGGGCCGGCGATGGTGCCGGCGACGCGGCCGTCGGCGTCCAGCACGATCAGGCAGCCGGCGCCCAGCGTTTTTGTGGTGCCGTCCGTGCTGGGCGCGCTGCCGACGATCACCCAGCCGGATTTCAGCATCGTCATCGCGGTGGTGAGGCCGATGCCGCCGGGGCAGCCCGGCAGTGTTTCGGGAATCGCGGCGAACAGGGTCATCTGACCGGTGGCGGGACGATAATCGATGATCGTGCTGCCGGTGCCCTGCAGATTGCCGTTATTGTTAAAATTATCGACCAGGACATCGTCTTTTTGCAAAATCCCGGCGCTGACCGGGGCGACGACGAGCGCGTAAGGGTTTTGGTCGCCATTCGCCGGCTGGGTGGAGGTGAGCAGATGGTGTTTTTTGACGCTTGGCAGGAAAGCCGGATCGGCCAAGGCGGGCGCGCTCAGGAGCAGGCCGGCCGTCAGGCCCAGCAGGCCGCGTCTGATGCTCCGGCCGGCCATGGTTATGCCAATCATTCTCAACGACTCGGCGCGGCTTCGCGATGGTTTCATCGGCTTGCGTCTCCTTCGAATGCGGGCGCCGCCGAGGCGGTGAAGGCGGTGACGTCGCCCTCGACCTGGAGCCAGACTTGTTCGCCCGGCCGTGGCAAGGCATGGCTGAACATTCTGGCCGTCACGTCGCTCTCCCGTTCGCCCGCGCGCACGGCGAACCGCACCAGCGCGTCGTGACCGTAAAATTCCGCGCCGCGCACGCGCGCCGCCACGCTGGCCTCGCGGGCTTGCGCAAACACCTTGATCTGCTCGGGCCGCACCATGACCTGGACGGATCCCTGCATGTGCCGATCCGCCAAGGAGAGCGTGCCGAGCGCGCAATCCACCCGCCCGGCGGCGGCGATGCCTGGCAAAAACACCGCCTCGCCCAAAAAATTCGCCAGCGCGGCGCTGGCGGGCTGCCGGTACAGGCGCTCGGGCGGGCTGATCTGGGCGAGCCGTCCCGCCTGCAGAACGCCGACCTGCGATCCCATGGACAATGCTTCCTCCTGATCGTGCGTGACCAGGATGGCGGTGGCGCCCGCTGCCTGCAAAGCCGCGGCGACCGCCAGCCTGGTCTCGGCGCGCAGCCCGGCATCGAGCGCCGAAAACGGTTCGTCCAGCAGCACCAGCCGCGGGTTCGGCGCCAAGGCGCGCGCCAGGGCGACCCGCTGCTGCTGGCCGCCCGAAAGTTCCTGCGGCGCGCGATCGGCGAAGCTCTGCGGCAGATCGAGCAGGCGCAAGAGTTCGGCGACGCGATGGCGCGCGCGGCGTTCGGCGCGGGGCAGGCCAAAGGTGATGTTGCCGGCGACGTTCAGGTGCGGAAACAGCGCACCCTCCTGCGCGACATAGCCGATCGCGCGGCGCTCCGGCGGGAGGATTTTTGCGCCGCTCGCGAGCTCCGTGCCGGCGAGCCGAATGGTGCCCGCATCCGGCGTCTCGAAGCCGGCGATCAGCCGGAGCAGCGTGGTTTTGCCGCTGCCGGAGGCGCCCAGGATGGCGGTGAGACCGCCGGGTGGGACGGTGAAACTGATCTCGCGCAGCACCGGCGTGGCGCCATACGACTTCGCGAGGCCGAGAATTTCGAGGCCTTGATTCATGCGAACGCCGAGGGCGAAGCAGGAAGAGAAAGCAAGAACTTCTTTTTTTCAAAAAAGAAGTTCTTCTTTTCTTGTTTAGGACTCGGTTCATACGGTTCGTACCGCCGCGAAAACGCTGGCCGCGCCGAAGCGGCCGGCCAGCAGCCAGGACGCGGCCATCGACATCACCGCCATCACCGCCGCGTAGGGTGCGGCCGCCGCGAAGGCGAGGGTGGAGGTGTCCGCCCAAATTTGCGTCGCGAGGGTTTGGGTGCCGATCGGCGCCAGCAGCAGCGTCGCCGTCAGCTCGGTGGTGACGGCGATGAAGACCAGGGCGGCGGCGGCGCCCAGGCCGGGGGCGGCGAGCGGCAGGCTGATGCGCATCAACACCGCGGCGCGGCCCAGGCCGAGCGAGCGGCCGGCTTCCTCCAGGGCCGGTTGCGCCTGGGTCAGGGCGGCGCGCACGCTGACCAGCGCCAGCGGCAGAAACAGGACCGCGTAGGCCGCGACCAGCAGCGTCGTGCTCTCATAGAGCGGCCGCAGCGCATGGACGGTTAGCGAGACCAGCGCGAGCGCGACGACGATGCCGGGGATGCTCTGCGCCAGATAGGCGGAACGCTCCAGCGCGGTGACCAGCCGGCCGTCGTAGCGCGCGGCCAGCACGCCGAGCGGCAAGGCGAGCGCCATGGTCAGCGCGGCACCCGCGGCGCCGAGATAGACGGAGGACCAGGCCGCGCCGGCCACCGCGGCGAAGCTGGCGGCGACCGGCGCGGTGGCGGCATCACCCGGCTGCGCCAGCCAGTACAGGATCATGCCCAGGGGCACGCCGATGGTCAGGGTTGTCCAGGCCAGGAACGCCGCCTGGACGGGAAACCGCCAGCGCCCGAGCGGATAATTTTGCGCGCGCCGCCGAGCGCCGCGGCCGAGGCGGCCGTACCGGGCGCGGCCGCGGACGAAAAATTCCGCCGTGAGGCAGGCGATGCACAGGACCAAAAGCACCATCGCCAGCAGCGCCGGCTCGGCCCCTGAGAAGCCGGCGCGATAGGCGCCGTAGATCGCGGTGGTAAACGTGCGGAACCGCAGCAGCGCAAAGGCGCCGAATTCGACCAGCACGTCCAGCGCCACCAGCAGCACGCCGCCGAGCAGCGCCGGGCGCAACTGCGGCAGGATGATCCGGACGAACATGTTGGTGGGACTGAGCCCCAGAGATCGCGCGGTTTCCTCCAGCGCCGGGTCCATCTCCCGCAAGGCGGCGGCGACCGGCAAATAGACCAGCGGATAATACGCCACGGTGACCACCAGCAGCGCGCCCCAGAAATTTTCCAGCGCCGGGCTCAGCGAGACCCAGGCGTAGCTGGTGATGAACGGCGGGATCGCGAGTGGTACCACCGCCAGGATCGCCCAGCGCCGTTTGCCCGGCAGGTCGGTGCGCTCGACCGCCCAGGCCAGCGCCGTGCCGAGCAGCCCGGTCGAGAGCACCGCGCAGGCGATCAGCCGCATTGTGTTGAGGAGCAGAAAGCCGGTGAGCGGCCGCCAGAGCAGCGCCGCCGCGACGGCGGCGCCGGCATGGGCCGCATTCCAGACGGTGACGCCGAGCGGCAGCAGCACGAAGCCGGAGGCGGCGCAGCACGCCGCCAGCAGCCCCGCGGACGGCCGCCCCGCGGAGGGCCGCCGCGCCCTCATTCAGATCAGCCCGGCCTGCTGCAGCAAGGCGCCGGCCTCCTGGTCGTCGCCGAGTTGCGAGACGCTGATCGCCGGCGGCTGCAGCGCCTTGAACGGCGTGAGCAATTTGTTCGGCGCGACCCCGGGCGCCAGCGGATATTCGAAATCAACCTCGCTCTCGCCCAGCGCCACCTGCGCCTGATGGCTGACCAGGAAGGCCAGGAATTTTTGTGCCGCAGCCTGGTTCTTTGAGGATTTCAGCACGGCCGCGCCGGAGATGTTGATCAGCCCGCCAATGTCGCCGTGGCGGAAGTGATACAGCGCCGAAGCGATTTTTTGCGGCCCAAGGTCGGTTTCCAGCCGCGCCCAGTAATAGTTGTTGACGACGCCGACCGCGACATCGCCACGCGCCACGGCCGCGACCACGCTTTCATCGTCCTCGTAGATTTTGGCGTTCGCCTTCAGGCCCTGCAGCCAGGCGAGCGCCGCCGGCTTGCCTTGCGTGCGGATCACCGCGCTGACCAGCGGCAGAAAATCCGCGTCCGACGGCGCGATGCCGATCTTGCCGGCCCATTGCGGCTTGGCCAGGTCCATCAGCGAGGCCGGCAGCGCGCTTGCGCTGATCATCGAGGCGTTGAAGTCGAGCACGTTCTCGCGCGCCAGAACCCCCACCCAGTTGCCGTCGGCGGCGCTGTATTTCGCCGGCACCTTGGCCAGCGTGGCGGGATCGACCGGGGCCAGCAGGCCTTTCTCGTCGAGCAGGATCAATTCCGGCGAATTTTCGGTGAAAAACAAATCGGCCGGCGAATCAGCGCCTTCCTGCAGGATTTGCGACGCGATGTCGGGACCCTCGCCGGTATGCACCTGCACCTTGATGCCGGTTTGCTTGGTGAACATGGCCGTCAGCATGCCGACGACCTGCTCATGCTGAGCATTGTAGAGGGTCAGCGTCTGCGCGTCCGCGCGGCCAGGCGAGACGGCCAACCCCAGCCCGAAGAGCACCATCATGAGCGCCGATCGCATCATTGACCCCTATAACTGCAAATGCGAATTAGTCGCAATAACTCGACGAGCAGATACCGGGCGGCATAAATCCTGTCAATCGCCGGAATTCTGGCGTTCAGCCGAGCCGGCCGGTTGGCTACGTTCCTGGCGCCTCATGGACTGACGTGTAGCCGTCGGTCAGGGTTTTCAGGAAGGCGATGATGTCGTCTTCCTCGCGCGGCGTCAGCGGGGGTTTGTCGCCTTGGTGCAGGCCGAAGGGGGGGTCGGCGTTGTCGATGTTGGCCCAGTCGCTGTGCGGCAGGTCGTTGTATTTTTGGACATGGCCGGCGGCGTCGGTGGGATAGATTTTTTCCGGGTTGGTGTCGCGGAAATTGTAGAAGTCCAGGACATGCTGGAGGTCGTGATAGACGCCGTTGTGGAAGAAGACTTTTCTGGTGGCGGCGTTGCGCAGTGTGGGGGTGAGGAACATGCCGCAATATTGTGTCAGAGACGAAATGTCCGTGCGGTAGGGGCCGCAGATGCCGAGATCGTAATAGTTTGGATTTTTGTTGACGGCGAGCGCCATGTTGCGGGGCGCGCCGAGCGCCTCATACTGGTGGTCGGTGAACAGCGGCGGCTGGCCGGTGGCGGAAGGCTGGTCGAGATGGCAGGCGCCGCAGTCGCCCTTGGCGGGGTCGTTGAACAGGGAATAGCCGCGCATCTCGGCGTGGCTGAGGCGGGCAAGGCCTTCGAGCCAGGCGTCGTATTTGCTGGTGTAGGGATGGAAATCGACATCCTCGAACTGGTAGCGCGCGACCGCGAACATCGCCTCGGACACGGCCAGGCCGGGTTGCTTGAAAATCGCCGGGCCGAACAGGGCGGTGAAATCCTTGGCGTAGGGCGCGGCCTGGAATTTCGCGGCGACGCGGGCGACGCTGCCGCCGTCCATTTCGAACGGGCTGAGCAGCGGGCCCATGGCCTGCTGCTGCAGCGTGTTGACCCGGCCGTCCCAGAACAGGCCGCCGACCGGCACGATGTTGGCGGCGCTGGCCGCGGTGGTGGCGGCGGTTTTTTGCGCGCGCACCGCGGTGGCGGCCTTGGCGGCGAGCTGCGGCAGCGCCACCGGCGTTTCCGCGTCACCGCCGGGGTCCGGGCCGATGGAAAAATTCGGCTGGAATTCGAGATACATCAGCGACGGGACGGCGCGCACGCCCTGGGCGGTAAGCGTGGGCCCGCCAAACTGCGCCGGCGCGTCGCCGGGCGGGCCGTAGAAATTCTGCGGCTGGTGGCAGGAGGAGCAGGAGAGCTTGGCGGAGGACGACAGGCTGGAATCGAAGAAGATTTTTTGGCCCAGGAGCGCCATGGCCGAGAGCGGGGCGGGCTGCGGGCGAACCAGATGGACCGGGGCGGGATTGCCGCCTTCGGCGAGGATGAGACTGGCCTCCGGGTTATCGATCCAGCCGTTCAGCGGGACCGGGCTCTTCAAAATCGCGGCGAGCGCGGCGCAGATGCCGAGCGTGAGAAACAGGGCGATGAAGGCCAGGGTGCGCAAAAGCAGTTCCTCGGAAGGCTGAAAAAAGCGGCGCTTGCCTGCCTTGCTTCAAGCCAAGGCAGGCAAGCTTTTGTTGGTAATTCTTAGCCGGGTTTTCGTTGACCCGTCACCGTCGTCATTGGCCCTGAAAAGCTGGATGACTTCGCAAGAGTTCGCAAAGACGGGGACGGGCCGGCGGACACGCGGCCGGGTATTAGCTGGTCGGCTCGCCGGTGGTCGGGCTGAGCGTCAGCGCCGGGGAGTTGCCGGTGCCGTGGAAGTTGAACATCGACATGATCGAGCCGGTGCTGGCGTCGAACGAGCCGCCGCCGAGGCGTTCCTTGTGCAGCCAGTTATCCTCGATGAATTGCACGATCGAGGCCTGGGTGATCGGCGTCGAGTCGATGTAGTTGCGCTTCGCCCAAGGGGAGATGACGATGAAGGGGATGCGCACGCCCGGGCCGCAGCGGCCGTTCACCGGCTGGCCGGAGATGCCGTTGGGCGTCGTGCCGGTGCCACAGATTCCGGCGCCGTTGACCTGGTCGGCGGCCGCGTCGAAGGACGCGCGCGTCGGGGTGGCGTAGGCGTGGTCGTACCAGCCGTCGGAGTCGTCATAGGTGATGATGATCGCGGTATTTTTCCAATCCGGCTGGGATTCGAGGAAGTTGACCAGCGTCACGACGCCGGTCTGCTCGTCGAGCGGATTGGAGTAGCCGGCGTGGCCGTCCTGGATTGCGATCATTTTGATGTAGGACACCGACGGATAGTCGCCGGCGTTCACCGCGGCGTAGAAGTCGGACAGGTCGTATTCGTGGTTCGCCGGGTCGGCCTTGTTGTCGCTGTCATAGGAATAGCCGATATCGCCCAACGCGGTGGGGCGGGCGTGGGTCGGGTTGGAGGTGGAGATGAAATACTGGAACCAGTTATGGTGCGGGACGTAATCGGCCGTGGTGACGCCGCTGGCGACCGCGGTGGAGGAGCGGGCGCAACCGGTGGTGTTGTTGGTGTTGGTGGTGGACAGGTTAAAGCCGCCCATGAAGCCGCCCCAGCTGAGTTTCGCGGCGTTCAGCAGGTCGCCGATGTTTTTGGCGGTCAGGAACGCGGCGTTGGTCTTGCTGGAGCAGACGTCGTAGGCGGGATCAACGTCGTTGATCAGCGTTTTGCCGCCTTGGGTGTCATTGACGTAGTAGGAGGTACTGTTGCTGACGACCGTGACCAGGCCGTTGGTCTGGCCGGAGACGGCTTCGAGCGCGCCGGGGGTGGAGGGGCCGTAGGTGTCGGTGTAGGCGGCGTCGCTCAGCGCGAAATGCGAGGCGTATTCCCACATCGCGGTGACGGTGTTGCCGTCGAAATAGCCCATGACCTGGCCCTGGGTGCCGAACGCGCCGACGCCGCCGGCGGTGCCGTGACCGGTGAATTCGGGGAACAGGTCGGCGGCGCCGTTGTCTTCGGACTGCTGTTCCGCGGTATAGGCGTGATTCTGGTCAGCGGTTTCGGCTTGCGTCGGGTCCAGGCGGAAGGGCAGCGCGGCGTTCGCGCCGTTGCCTTGGTTGGTGTCGTTCGGGTTGGTGGTCAGCAGGCCGGCGGAGACCAGGTTGTTGATCTGCGGCGTGCGGTAGGGCGGGGTGAAGGGCGATTCGCCTTGCGGGTTGGTGGCAGTCGGGTAGGTCGCGAAGTAATGGTCGAACGAAACGTTTTCGTCATAGATCACGACCAGATGCTTGATCGGCGTCATGGTCTTCACGCCGTCCACCAGCGGCAGGATATCCGAGATGGAGGCGGGCGCCTTGGCGCCGACGGTCGGAGGCCCGGCATAAGCGGTAACGGAACTTGCCAGCACGGCGGCCGAGGCCATGACGGACGCACAGAGGAGCGATTTTTTTAAGCGCATTGCGTTTCACCTGTTGAAAAAGTTTTTTGCGGACGCCGGTTCTTTAGTCGAGGACGCGGAAGGTGAGTGTGACGCAATTGTGATTTTTTGGCCGGTTGTGGATTTCATAACGATAACAATTTCTTATCGCCGCGACGGGCGCATCGGTTACTGACATCGTTCTGTCATGTCGCTGTCATCGCCGGTCCGCGAAATACCGCGTGATGAAGACGTGCCGCGCGGGGTGCAACCGACGGCGGTTTTTGAGGCGAAGAAAGAAGTTACTTTTTTGAAAAAAAGTAACCAAAAAACTTTTGATTCCTCCGGCCTTTGAGCGG
>Ga0116226_10005983_pt1 | contig 10896 bp, 10 predicted proteins | sample S1TSphfallax_FD_89692 | JGI IMG/M metagenome (GOLD analysis project Ga0116226, IMG submission 89692) | Host-associated microbial communities from peat moss isolated from Minnesota, USA - S1T2_Fa - Sphagnum fallax MG | ecosystem: Host-associated > Plants > Peat moss > Unclassified | place: USA...
CCGAAGTGCCCGTGGCTTGTCCCAACACCCAAGGGTGTCCCGGAATGTGAACTAACCACTTTGTGGTTTGTTTTGGATGCAGATTCAAGCTTGATCTACTAGTCCCCCTTCCTAGTCTAATCCCGGGACTTCTAGCATGCCCCTCTACCCCTTTATAATGCTGGAAGTCGAAAGCGCCTTCCGAGTCCCAACTTTCTGCAACTACACTTTGGTGAACCCTCAAGTGGGTTCACCCTGGGACTTGGGAGTGCGTCACATTGGCCTTCAATGTGGACATTCAACATTAGCCTAGGAAAGATAATGTGGTGCTCGATGTGCAAAGTCAAAAGCACCAACTTAAGGTGATGTACATGGGGAAAACATAACTTCAAAAGGAAGTTCGATTAATGAGTTGTTGTGACGAGTTTGCTAAGGAAATAAAACAAAACATTAAAAAAGGAATCAAGTCACATTTCCACTTGCGGGATGGATTGTTGTGGTATAAGCAAAACCGGATCTATGTTCCAAAAAGGAAGCTTCAAGATGTTCTCTTGAAGGAATGTCATGATGGGCCCCTTACAAGCCATGGTGGTGCAAAGCACACATTAACACTCTTCAAGAAAACATATTATTGGCCTAATTTGAAAAGACGATGTAAAGGAATATGTAAAAACTTTACACCATTGGAAAGATATTTTTAAGGGCTATAAGATAATATCCTTGAACTTTTAAAAAAAACTTGATTTAAGAAAGATATAAGCGTCCAACGTTTTGGGACCCCACTTGGAAGTCCTAAAAAAGAGTGACATTTGGATGTAGTCCCCACGGAAAGGCACAAAGTATACTATAAGGAGGGGAGTGGTGCCTCTTCCAAAAGGTGATGGGCCATGTGAAGCTTGTGTTTGAAGTTATCCCTATTAAGTTCGCTCCACCACTGCCATTCAACTTACATTAACTGCCTTCTTTTCTTGGTTATGCAAGTTGATATCATCTTGAACTTTCACTTATGAGTTCATGCTAGTCCCATCCCAGAGCTCTAACACACCTTCCTACCCCCAAAGTGTTGTGAGTTAGAAAATGTGCCCCAATTTTTTTTTTCTTTTGTTCTTTCATTCTGGGACCCACCTTTGGGGGCGCATCACTACAAGTAAGATATTCTACACCCACTAGCACCTGGATTCATTTCAATGGATGCAATTGTGACCTCCTTCCACACTCCATACTCCTATTGGCCACCAAGTGGTGTAACTACTAATCAAAATCATTATAATTTTTATGTGAATGGAAATTAAACTACCTATTTCATGTTTTTTAAATTGTTGCACACATGTAAGCAAAATTATTTATGATGATTTCTTAACTCAAAAACCCATAAATTATAACAAATTTTGTTTAATGATGTGTTGCCATCCCATTTGTATGATGTCATACATGTTTATTCAAATTTTTATACCAAAAATAAATAGTATAAAACAACACAATATTAACATTAAGAATCTATAATTTTGATGATAATAACTTCTTGATAAATTGTTTTGAAATGTCCAAAATCTCAATCATAAACCTTAACGATAATAAAATAGAACTAAGTTCAATGATGTAAGTTATTATATATGTAATGAATTAAAAAATTCACACATTGTCAATTTTATATGTATATTGTATATGTACTCACATGTATATTTTTACATTCAAGATCAAATTATTATATTGGTTTTAAATTGATGAAACATAATGTGACAAATAAAATCCATAAATTTTGAAATTAATAAGTTTTGTGTTTAGACTTATAATTGCATACATTAATGATGTCAAGTTTAATACAAAAAACATCATGCAACAATTGTATTGGAAAAAAATTGAAATCATGTCCAACATAATATCATCTTGAAACAAACCTTCAAGTTTGGTAGGAGATTTCTTTGTGCCACATTGTGATTGGTGAAACAATATTCAAGGGTGAATTTGGCAATGTGGAACCCAATGTACTTAATAACAAAACATAAAGTAAATTAATCAAGTGAATTACATTGATGTACAATTAAAATGGAAAAATAATATTTAATTGTTTTGCATAAAATTTATTTGAACATTGTTATAATCCATAAATGTCATGATTCTCCCAATGAATACAAGATAGTGATCGTTGTAGAATATTAATATTATTCTTGCAACATTGAGATTTGATTTTTTTTTCCTGATTCCATTTAGTGGTAAACTGGGAAATTATAGCAATAAATTAACTATGAATCACTTATAATAATGATGTTGAACTTTGTTGAACTCAACATTTTAACCCATTTCCAAAAAAAATGGTATAGATATTAAAATTTTAAATTAACTTCATAAAAATATAATTATGGAAATACATAAAGACCATGGAAATGAAGTTGAACTTTGATATATTGATCCCAACTGAATATATGTTTTTGTATATTTAATTCCATTTATATGTAACATTGTAACAATTCATCATTGTGTTGATTTGCATGATGAATTATTCAAATAATTTTGATAAATTTCAAAAGATCATGGCCATTGAAATTTTCATTTTGGTTCCTTTTTTATTTCAAAAGTAATTCCCAATTTTGCAAAGCAATATTATTAGGTAGCCTTACATTGCATGAGAATTTTTATTTGTAATTTTTTTTTAAATTGATGTTTAAATGTTGTCCATTAAAAAATAATATTTAAAAATTCGTACCCAATTTTGCAAATAGGAATATTAATAACTTTTTACTAATTATAAAGGTCCATGTCTATATAATTGATTTTTAATATTAGGGAAATTATTGTGCAAAAAAACTTATTCCAATGAATAAGATTAATATGCACCTAAATAATACATCAAATTAGTTAACAACCAATATTGAAACTATGCTACAAAATGTTTATTGAAGTTGATAATTAACAATAATGTTGGTTGGTTATTACATATAGATCTTATAAATTGGCCAAGCTATGAATTTAAATGTCTGAAACCTAAATGTATGAAACAAGGTAAAAACCCTTTTGTCCAGATAACATCATCTTGGCAACCCAATTTGGAAAAAAGGTGGGAGGGAACATTTCAACTTGTGAAAGTCCTAATTTAGGGTTTTCGGGCATCTTTTTCTCAAAGGGAAGTCTCCAACTTTTGGAAGTTGCAAGTTAGGGTTTCCAAAGTTCTTTCTTTCCTTTGATGTCAATGTGTTTAGCTCTTTCCTTGTCTACTCTTTTCAAGTAATTCTTCCTCAGCCATTGTTGTGTTTGTCTCCCTATTATCTCTTCTCGAATCACTCCTCTTCTTTCATGACACCAAACTTTTTCATTTCATCTTTTTATTTATATCATTGTCTTTTTTTTTCTTCCATTTTTGAGAATTCTAAATACGACCTTCCACAATTAGAGTGTCCAAAACCTGTAGAAATTCACAATGCCATTTGTGTCCAAGAGTTGCACAAGCAAACAACAACATATGGCATCCAAAGGCTACAAAATCAAACAACACTATTGTGAGTGTTTTTTACACATTTCTTTTCTCTTCAATTTTCTTGTTGTCAATCTTACAAAACACAATAATCAACAAGTTTTTCATTTGGATTTCACCTTTACACTAAAGATAGGACAATCACAACTTCCCATCCTTCTTATGAAATAAGGTCATGTCAAAATTTCCATCCTTTCAATGCTTCTTTTCCCTTGCCATCTTTCTTTTTTAATATATTATGATTTCTGCCCACCTTATAGAAGAAAGTAGGTAAACACCATGTCTTTTGAGTGATCATTTAGTAAGCATAGTGATGCATTAATCGTTATATGATTCTTCATTTTGATTTTCTTGACGCATCATCTACATTTAGAACCTTTAGTCACTCATCCAATTAAGTAGCAAAGAACAAAATTTTATCACTGAGTTACTAGAAGTCATTAAACAACAAGAAAACCGGTTGTTTCAATTTCACCCCATGGACTTTTTGCCATTTCAATTATTCTCCACGAAACATGTTCTTTTTAGACCTTGTATTTTTATCATTAGTTTAGTTAATCAACTTCTTTGTTGTCATTTCAAGTGTCATAATCAATTCTATAACATGACATGGGAATCCATAGATTGAAATCCTCATAATTCGACCATTACATGGCTAGTGGATGACCATAGGATGCAAAATCGAACAGTCTAACGATTACCACATTAACATTTAAGTAGAAAGCAACCTTTTAATTCCATCTTGGGAGACGATTTAATGACTACCAAGTTGTCCATTTCACCAAATCACAAAGACAAAAACTTCACAAGAAATCGATCTAGCAACTACTAGACTATCATTTCAAAACAACTTAAGGACATAATCTGGCAATTGTTAGATCACTTTCTCACGAAGGTTTTATCTTGGTGATCTAGTGGCTGCTAGATCATGATATTAAAATAGATTGAGAAAACAACTTGGCAACCACTAGGTTGTCATCACAAAAGAAGCTCAAGAAGATAACCTAGTGATTGCCATATTGTTTCTTAAAAAATAATTGGAAAAAATGACTTGGTAAGTGCTAGGTCATCCTTTTACTACCTTCATGAAAAAATGTTTTCCAATATATCAAATATTTTAAGGAATGATGAATGTAATTAAAGAAAAATACCAATTAATTGGTTTTAGTCAATCAAAATAACTAGTACTTTATAGCTCTTTAGAATATTGTCAAATGACAAATGATAACATTTGAATTGATTTCATTAATTGAAGATAATCGGATGATTTCCTATATCTTTAGCTTTTAGCTAAATAAAAACATTTTATTTCAAGAAACCATGGAAACATTGAATTTTAGAAATCTAGTTGATTTATGGGAATCATGGGATGATCTTGGAAAACTTCACATTGGCTATGGTGTTTGTTTATACCCATCTACTCTTTCTATTTATGGGGCCCAAGGATTAGAGGGGTATATCATTGTCTCACCAAAGATTGTATTCCTTTCATACCAAGAATAAGCATTCTTTAACTTGATTCCTATGTTGTGGAATTTCGGATCAATTATAGAAAAAATTGTTTTTGGCCAATAAGCCTGGTGATTATTAGATTAGAGTGTATTGAAAATGAAACTATCAATAATCTTACTACAAAAAAGTTGGTTTGTTTGAGTGTGGTCCGAAATGTTAACACATTTGGAAAGCACCAAAATGATTAAGTTTCTATCTAAGAGCTCCTTGCATTTTTGGGGGGTGAATACAACAAAAGCAATGAGTCTTTTAGTGCTAATGAAGACATTATGGCAAGCTTGCATAATTTAGAAAACATGCGCTAAAAAGAAGCTTCGTTAATAGGGCATAACAGTTAGTGCAAAAGGGAATGTGAACTTTTAGATCTCGAAGGTGTGTTCTTCATGAGAGGTCATGTGACAACATCTAATCCAAGGGAAGCAATTCTGGATGACATTCTTAAACATGATCATGCTGGATTGACCATTCTTTATTGTCTTGGAGACATTTCAATAGTAATGACTATTTGGAAATGGCCTCAGACAACTATGGAGGGATTTTCATTGAAGGAGCTCTTACTTTCATACAATGAAAACAACGTACCTAAAATGGATGTGGAAGCAATGATTTGTGTGAAGAAAAAAAAAGTTTCAATAAGAGAAAATGAAAGGAGATTGTGTTCATAAATTTCGTCTTGAAAATAGAGAAGGTGCTAAGCAAAGAATTTTATCTTGGAGTAGGGGTGGCAATGTGTTCTTTAAATTGCTGTCAACATTTCTTTCACCAAATGACATGAATTCTTAGACATGAATTTTGGAACAAATTGTTTAAGGAAAGATTTGCCCAACCATTAGATATTCCAAGAAGGTTGCATCAAAGAGGACATTGCAACTGTGCAAAAATTTTGACGTTTCAAAAGAGGGATGTGTGTGAAACTGTTTGGTACAAAATCATGGGAATTTTTAGGTCAACTTACATGAGTTACAAGTAGCAAAGCAAAAAAGGTTGTAGGATTCTACCACATTGAAATAAGGGGAGTCAAAAGCAACAAGTCCCAACGATATAGGAGAAATCAAAAATTTAGTCCTTGATTGAGTAGTGTGTTGATGTAATGCCACATCAAATGAAAGGAATTGGAGATGGGAGACAAGATGTTCGTCTCCTTCTTCTAGATACCTAGAGGATAATGTTGGAGCGTAATGACCAAGTAAGCATGAAATGAATCATTTTCATTGTGTTGTATGAAGACGTGTTATACTTCTCGATTAAAACTTCATTTGGTGGTCGCCAAATTAAGTAATGATGTGCTTAATATTTTTTTGTTCAAGCATTGTTTATAAGTTGATTTTTCACGGAGTGTTATAATCCTGCGATGTCTTGATTGTTTTTCGACTTGGTGGCCATTAGGTTTACAAAGTAACATGGCCTTAATTGAAGTTGCAATAGATATTTAATGTTCTTATTTTTCATTCTAATATTTGGTTTCTCCTCATGCTTGCAGATTAATAAGGAATTGCAAGTTGGAAATATCTCGTAATTTGCTATGAACCGGTTGAGAAAGAAAAAAATATGAACGTGGATGTGTGGAAGAGCGGATCTGTTTTTGCCAAATGTACCATGTGTGAATCCTTGAAGAAATTGATATCAAAAGCAAGAAAAAACAACCCTTGTGTGAAGGAACATTGAGGTTAAATTGAAGAATCATAACATTCATTAAAAATCTTGTTGACATTTATATCACACCTGGAGAGTTGAATATGTGTAAATTCTTATGTGTAATTCATGATAAGATGGACCATTCTAAAATAATTTTGCCTCAACTTCAAATGAAGAACAAAATGGTGTCCAAGTTGGGGCAATCGTTAGTGACATTGATTGGAATGATTGTTCATGGACATGAGGACAAAACCTTCACTCGATATTCTAATGAGCTCTGGCTCAATGATCCTAATTTCATGATTAAGTCACTTTTAGGCTTGTTTCATAGCCTTGAAAAAGGAGCCAGTTAGAAAGTCATGGGTTTTGTTTGAGTTTGAACTCCGAAATGCATTTTTCCAACAAATTTTGCAAGGAAGTTCTTGTTGTTCGAATGCATTGAAGCTTGTAGATAAAATTATGGGTGTGAAGCCATTGCCAAGGAAATTGTTTATTTAAATGGAAAATTTTGTGAAAGATAACAAAAATCGTCACCTGTTGGCATTTCTTTCCTTGTTAACTACCCATGAAGTTTTCAAAGAAGTTCAATTTGGGGTTCTTGTAGTTGGGCACACACATGAAGATATTGATGGAAGTTTTGGATATTTGTTGAAGAAATTGAGAAAAAATAATAATTATGTCATGGCGGATTTGATGAAAACATTCATGTTTTCCCAAGCTCATCCATTCATTCCACAAGTCATTCAAGAAATCCTTGATTTCAAATCTTGGGTCAATGGATATTTGAACAATGGCCCATATGTCCTTGTTGGTCATACAAAGATGCATTTGTTTTGGTTTTTTGTGGATGAGGTAGGGTGGCCGGTGATGCAATCCAAAGTATCTCCTACTGATGTTTTGTGGAGCCCTAAAGATGGCCCAACCATAGTATTGTGGAAGGTGGATGGCCAAAACTGCTAGTGGGGGTTCCGAATCCTATTCCATTTTGCTTGATATGGGGAAATGATGAATTGAGGGCAAGTGAGAAGGAAAGGTTCATTAGTAGTAGGATTTCAAAATATATTGAGTAATGGAAGTTTGGGATGTTGAAGGACAATTCATATTTTATAATTATGGGTCCTTATGTGAAATACTAAGAAAACACTTTGGAGCTATTATCAAGACCATCCCACGGCAAGGTTCTATTTTGTTAAAAGGCTTTTGGCCTTCTAGCAATTGAAGAGCTTATTATGAGCATGCATCCATTCCTACCATTGTAGATGTTGACCCTAAAGATCCTGTCATCCCTCCATACTATGGCCCTAGAAGCATGAGCCTTTCTTTGAACATTGTTGCATACATGCCTTTTTATGACTTGTTTGTTGGTAATTTTGTTCTTGTGTGGCTTGCAAACCCTAAACTCTATCCTATATGGATGGGAAGGGTCAAAGTGATGTTGTAAGGGATCAAAAGAATGAGAATTATAGGAAGGTCTATGTTCAATGGTGGGTTCATGTGAAAAAGGAAGCCAAGAATGATGAGGAATTGTGTCATAATTGTTGGTTGAACAAGTGGAAGAATAATCATGTAGACCCAAAACAATGGGTCAAAATCTCTTGTGTGGTGTTTTCTTTCTCAACTAGAAGTAATATAATAGTTCATTCCATGATAAGTATTATTGCAACCCATGCATCTAAGGCAAAAGTTCATCTTGATGTAATTGACAATAACTCCTATGCATTGTAATTGCAAGTCGAATTTTTTATGAACATTAAACAAAAATGTTGGTGCTATTTTATGGTCATTATAGTAGGTTTAGTCTTTTTTTCAAATGTGATTTTAATGTTATGGAAAATATTAATGTTTATCCTCTTTATAAACATTCCAATGTGTTGACCTTTTGTCAATATGGACAGTGCTTGTTTTAAGTTATCATTTTAAATGTGCATGAAAAACTACTATAGAGGTGATGAGTGTAAATTTCCTTTTTAATGTCATGGGTGGATGAAATTTTTTTCGACTTTTTGATAAATACGAAAAAAAAGTTGCATTCATGTATTGAAGTTTATGATTTGTTGTTGGAAAGGTCTAACCTTCACTTCAACCAATCGGTTTAGTTTATATTGAATTCAACGAATTTTAATTTGAAGATATTGGTTGCAATTGATGATAAAAGGATAGAAATAATTATTCGAAATTTTGTGAACATCACATTAGTTAAACTTGAGTTTACAAGTTTGAGTTGACATAAAACATGTTTAAGTTTACATGTTCTTTTGCAAATTTTATGATAATTAATTAAAATATGCTTGAAATTCCATTAATTCTAAAGCCATTAGATAATCATATTAAATTTGAATGAAATTTCAAGTTTTTAATGAAAATTATGAAAGTGCGTGTGAGCATGGTGGCAATTCCTCCCATGTGGTGGCCATCAAATCAATTTCAACATTTGTGCCATGTTGAATTTGATGTCAAATTCATTTTCTTTTGGAAAATTAATGAAGTTACATGAAAATTTGGTTGAAATACGTCCTATTTGGTGGCCACCATATGGGTTTTGTTTCCCAACCTATTGAATTTGGTGTCAAATTCATGTTCTTGTTGAAAATTTATGCAAATTACATGAATAGATGGTTAAAATATGGCCTATTTGGTAGCCACTAGATGTGTTTTGGCTTCCCTTTGTGTATTTAATTAAGTTTGAAATTAAAGTTAAAGTTTGGAATTAATTAAATATTTTTTACAAAGGCCACCATTCTACATGGCATAGTGCATACAACATGCATGAAAAAAAAATTACTTTAGTGCAAAAAAAATTTGTATATTGTTTCCACAATGATAATACACATACAATGAATTAGGCAAACATAGAATGACAAGTTGAAAAATTGGCAACAACAAATGATACAAACATATGCATGATTAAATTTTTTCATGCAAATTTTTGTTCTCCACCCCAAGAAAACATTAATTCTATTGGTGTTGAACCATACAACATCAACATTGAGTATGTTATTACATCAGATATAGTTATGTCCACCATTCCTGACTCAAAAATTAATGTTGATGCATGAGATCATATTTTGCCTACCCATGAATCTCATTCATTACTTCAAAAAATGAATAATGAATGTTTTATATTTGATGATGTTATGTTTAGGAACAAACAAAATCCAAATGAACTACTTCATTTGTTCATTACTAGAGGTGTTGGTATCGGTAAAACTTTCATGTTAAAGGTTTTGATTCAAGGTCTATAACATTTTTAATATAAACATCCTTAATTATATTCATCTAAAAAAAACATTACTCATGGCATACAATGGAAAAGTAGCATTTAACATTGATGGAACCACAATTCATTCAAGTTTTTCTATTTCTCTTAATTATAAAGATTTTCCATCTTTAAGTTCCAAATTGTTAGATAGTTTGATAAAAAAAAATGATCAATTACAGTTGATGGTGTTGGATGAAATCTCTTTGATAGGAAAAAGATATCAAAATTCACCAATCTGCAATTATGATTAATTAAACATGTGCACATGAAATTCTTTGGAAATCTTGATGTCATTATTACATGTGATGTTTATCAAGTTCAACCTATTTGTGATGCAAGAATTTTTAGAATCAATATGAATAATATTGATAGTTTGGCAACAAATTTTTGGATGGAAAAGATCAAATGTTATGAATTGAAACAAGTCATGTGCCAAAGTGATGAACAATTCATCAACATATTAAACCAATTTCGAATTGCCACTCAATCACAATTTGACATAGATATAATAAGTAATCAATGTTTTCGTACACCACTTGAAAATCCAAAACTTCAATATTTATTTTATATAAATGAAGCAAGATTTAAACACTATGAATCAACCTTTTTACGAAGTGATGGATATGTGTACATATTTTGTCTAGAAGATAAACATCATAATACATGTCCTACATTATTTCAATTGCAAAATGATCCAAATTTCATAGCCGAATTACTTTCCAAAGTTCGAATAAAAAAAAACATGTTGGTAATTATTCAAAACACAATGGTTTAGTAAATGGTGTAGATGGGATTTTCCAAGCTTCAAGTAAATTGCCTAACTCACAAAAAATCATTTGGATTTTGTTTAATAACCTTAAAAGTGGTTAGTTGACAAGAACAAAAAATGCAAATTTTATGAACACAAAATACATCCCATGAGGATAACTATAAAACCCATACCTAAAGATACTAAATTGGTTTAAATTCAATTCATATTATAATAAGGATCATGCAATTTCCTATTCAACTAGTTGTAACATGTACTATACATTGAGCACAA
>Ga0116226_10005984_pt1 | contig 10895 bp, 9 predicted proteins | sample S1TSphfallax_FD_89692 | JGI IMG/M metagenome (GOLD analysis project Ga0116226, IMG submission 89692) | Host-associated microbial communities from peat moss isolated from Minnesota, USA - S1T2_Fa - Sphagnum fallax MG | ecosystem: Host-associated > Plants > Peat moss > Unclassified | place: USA...
CTAGATTTGCCTGTGGATTGTATTTCTTGTTCTATTTTTTCCTCAGATTCTCTGCACCATCTGGATTCCCCTGAGCCAGTTGACATGTTGATTGTTGATGGTGCACTGTGCAATCCTCATGGTCGAAGGCATGCTTTTGCAATCTGTATTATCTGTATGGCAATTATGACCATGTCAAGCTGGAAGATAATTGAGTGCAGCTGCATTTACAAGATCTATTTGGTGTCATTTTTGTGTCAGATTGTGTCTAATCAGAATGGTGAAATTTGACTGAAGAAAACTACATAAATCTGGACTAGAATCAGCATGAAAAACAGCATTCCTGTTCCATGTCCATCTTCACTTGCCCTTGAATGTTTTGTTCGTTGTAAATGAGTTCCAACACTTCGAGAATAGCTATTGACTTAAGACTATGCAGAAGTTCATTTGTTCAGTCTCATACCTTCTGAATGTGGAAAGGAAGTTTGCGGGTGGGTAGAGAAACTGCCCACTGAATGCTACGCGACAGTAGTTTTGGAGAATGCTCAAATTTGGTCTAAGTAGTGCAAAGGACAAGAGAAACTGCACACCGGAAGCTGCATTACAATAGTTTTGGAGACACTCAAGTTAGGTACAAATATGACTAAACATTTCACAACATGAAACCCTATTATTTTACTATGCCTTACAGCTTGACTCTTATTTTCTATTGAAAGAATGAGGCCAAGAGTCATTGAAAATTTTGTCAATTTGATGATTGTCGATCAGGAAATCCTTCACAACACATCAGTGCTGACAAATGGAGGGCATAAAACTGGACCATGAAAATGGCAATAGAGAAAAGTTGTTCAGCAGCCATTCAAGAAAGAGTTCCATTACCCACTTGAAGTTACCAAAGCCCTCATCAAGATATTTCATAGGCATAGGAACTGTGGCTAAAGATTATTAGCCAAATATTGCTTACAAGCTCTGCACTTTGGGGTGGGTGGTGTATGGAATAAATGCAAATGTTTTAAAGCGTTTTTATAGATGACTCTATTTCATGTGATGTATCAATATTCCCCATTACATTAAAAATAACTAAACAACATAAACACACATGTACATGTAAGAAAAAAATGTTGTTTGTAGATTCCATTATCCATTGCCTCCTATGTATGAAACAAAAATCTTACAACCACTTGGATTGGATTCAAATATAAGGAGATACCTTCCAATTAAAAAAAGTATTAAATTATTTCTATGTTTAAAAGACTTATAAATAAATAAAATCTACATATGAGTTATTGAATTTATTGAATTTTTTATATCTTGAAAAAAACCTACATATAATTAAGTTTGAGGAGTTACTTAACAAACCACACATTTTTCAAAAATGAATGCCATCAAATATAAAACCCAAATACACATGATGTTATCTATGGTTTGCAAATACAAACATTTAATTTATCCCAAAATCCATATGTAACAACATATTGTACATCGCATATTACAAATATTGATAATTATGTAACATCAAAATTACGTTCTAGGATACAAAATGCATTCTAGAAAAAAAAATGATGTTAATATTAAAATTCAAAACAAAAGTAATATATGTTGTCATTAATGCTTTGTAAACGTTTGCCCAACTAACTACTTATTTAGTCCTTTTGATTCCATTATATCCTTCATTTCATAATACCAACCATGTGGAAAGGTTGTAGTTCATAAACAACACGAGCCAAGTTGATCATGCATTACTTTTTTCTTGAAATGGATTGACTCAATCCACAACAAACTTCAACTTTACATTTATTGGCCCACCAACATCAAACTCTAGCTAAGTTATATCAATGTGGTGTCAAGCTATGTTATTAGGAACATGACAACTTTCTCATTTGTGTTCATGTTTTTGTTTAGCCAAGTTGTGAATTTCATAGTTTATGAAGTTGAGTACAAGTGCAACAACTAATGTACAAGTGGAAAGTGTCACACTACTTTAATCAGCGCATGAGAGTTGTCATATGCCTTAAAATGAAAAGATTCACACTTGGGTACATTCATGATATAATGTACCAAGGACCATGTTGACACTTATTAATTTGGCACCCCTAATAACTTTGAAAGAGGATTACATGAGTTTAATCATTAAAATGTTGTTTAGTTTAATGGACAATGTTGAACTATTAGAAAAATTTACATCTCAATGATTCTTGTCTAATTCTAAAATGTTGCATTTGCTCATTTGAACAATATAAAAGTTTGAATACATAGTGTTGACTAGGTGCTTTTAACTTAAAAGGACCTTAATTATATGTGCAACTAAACCATTCATTCTCAAAAGGCATGGAAACAATAATTATGAAGGGTGGTGTTGAAAAAAAATGAAATTATATTATTTAGATTGGCTAATATTGATCTATTTCGATCGTACTTTTGGACCATAAAAGTATTTAATTAAAAAAAATTCTACGAATATATATTTTTAATTGTAAGAAAGGGCATTGTTGCATTTTCATGACAATTGGACTTGGAGGTGTTATTATTATTTTTGAATATTTTGCTAATATCTGGTTTTGAAAGTTGCATGGATAATTGTCAAATTGTGACCTTTAATGCAAATTTTGATATCATATATATTTTTTAAAATAACCAAATACATGTGATATGTTATCATAACATCAATGTCTTTAAACATTGGAACACAACATGCCAAATTAATGCCATAAGAGAAATTCACATTGAAAAACACTATAGTATTAAGGGATTATTCATAAATTGATGATAAACACATTATATAATAGATTTCTTCATTTGATTTGGAAAAATTATTTGGTATTAGAAGCCACATGAGTCCTTTGTAAAAAAAAAAATTGGCCTTGGTTGTACATTGACTCCTTATATAATGAATGTACCCACTTTGGATAGATCTTTAACATCCTATATTGTTTTTGGAGCAACACAAACCCATTGACACACACATGCATGTTTTTGTAGTTGAAGCATGCCTTCTTAGTTTGCATTTTAACTATGTATGTTGTTAGTGGCAAACAACTATCCAATGGCAATAAATGCTTGCAAAGTAACATTAGTAGTTCATCAACAAACTAATTCAAAACAACATGCACCATGAGTGTGGTTGTTTCATGTTGATGAGTTGGCATTAAAGTATAAAAGTTAGCATGTTTCTTGCAAGTATTTAACTTCACTAGATATGGCACCATCAACATCTACTACAAACCTTTCATATTAATACTTTTTAATATCAAGATCATGTTTTTAGATTAAAACCACAATCCATCATTAATAATGTGTCCATCAACTGTAAACAAATACTTAAACTAAGATTATAATTATGAATATTTTTCATTGGCAAATTTAATTTCATATTAGAATATTATATGTATAACTATAATCAAAATGATTCAAAACAAAAAGTTATAAGATTTTTGAATTATAATGAATGCAAAAGATGTTGAAAATTAATCAAGAAGATAACATCTTTTATATTCACCATTTAGAATTTTATAATATTCACAAATTGGAACAAATGTTATATGACATGATGCATATTGTCAAGTAAAAAAATAGTCCATTTTCAATTATAAAATGCCATACACAAACTTGAATGAAGAAGTTGATTTAGTCAATTTTATATCTAATTATTTCACATCCATATAGAATATGGATGATGACATTAATTATGCCATAAATAATATTCATTTAAAAATCCCCGTTACAATATATATATGATTTAAAGAGTAACTTTGTAATTCAATCAAACAATGCAATCAAAAAATAAAAAGCTTGGAAGATGATAATTTTACAATGTCATTAGAACATGAAATTCAATAAGGTAATTAAATGAATAAAAAATATTGATGTTTGAAAATGTTATGTGTATTCCTATACATTTCTTTTAATTGGTTATGTTAATTAATGGATTGAAAAATCACTTTAAAACTTATAATTCAAGGATTATTGCAACTATATTATAAAGACATGTCATTTGATTTAATACAAATGAAAGTTTTACTTATGGCATCTATTTGTAAAGTTGCATTTAATATTGATGGGTGAACAAGACATTCAACTTTGAACATACCAATCCAATAAACATTATCATTGATTGTTTCAAACTTATAATGAGATTTTTAAAATAGACTCCCATGTTGATATGAACAAACACACCTTTTTATAAATGAAATATCTCTTGTTGGTGCTGATATGTTCAATGTTATAGACAACTAGACTTAAAGTTAATGAAATATATCCAAAATCTAAATTTTGGTGGTTTTGATGTCATCATAGCATGAAATTCTTACCATGCTTTTCATTATAAAGGTTGTTGGATTTTTCAAAACCTTAATGATAATATCAATCCATTGGCACCAAACTTTTGAGAAATTAATGTTCAATATTACCATTTAAAAATAATTATGCGACAAACTAATAAACAATCTGTCAAGAAATGAAATAAGCTATGTATTTGAACTCCAAAAGGCATTTAATATATAAATTCAATATTGTTATTAACAACCACCAAACACCTTAACCATGTACCACTCTATTTTATACAAATGTATTGGTAAAATAAATTTAAAAAATTGTGTTTACCAAAACATTAAGCCCAACATTTAATTTTGAAACTAAAGACATTCATCACATTCATGTCCAACATCATTTAAACTTATAAATGATCCAAGTTAAATTGTAGGTTTGCATTTTATCATTCATATTAAACAAGATATATTGATTAAACAATGTGCCTAAAATTACACAACATCTAATGGCCTTTTTAATGGAATTAATGGTATATTTAAAACATTAACATCATATAATGGCAAAACCACAATATGGATAAAATTTCAAAATTCAAAAATTGGAATTATAACTAAAACAAATTTGAGTCATTACAACATTAGGGATAGTGAACATTAGAACATGTACTTAGTTAATTCTAGATTAAACTATTAATTTTGAACTTTTATAACTTAATGGTTAGAATCAAGTTTTTACTAAATTTGAGGTAAAACATTGGAAACATCTATTTGTTAGATCATCTTTAAGGCACAACGTTATTAATATCTATCATTTCATCATATGGTGGTTCCCAAATCAAAGTTTCTCTTCAAAATTTCAATCTCCAAATGGTCATTTGTTAATTCTAGAGTTTCAAATCTAGTTATATTTATTAGTTCCACTCCAACATGAAAGTTTTCAATATGATCTTCACATACATGAAATGAAAAGATTAAAAACATTTGCACCTTGAAAACCTTTTATTCTAAATTTTTAATTTTAAAGCCTACACCATTACCATGTAATCATATAAGCCTTGAATACAAACTTTTCATGACAACATTATGAAGACATCAATTGTGATCATAACCTCTAGATGAAACACATTTCTTCTTTTTTAGAAACTTGAAAATGCAACACACATTAAAAAAAACACAAATTCATGGCTATATCAAAATATTCCTATACAACAATTCATGGCTTTATGATGTATTATGCTACACACATCCTCTTATGTTTTTACAACACAAAAAAATGTAATGAACATGAATACATAACAAATATATTTTATATAAAGACACCAAAAAAATTCATATCATATGCATTTATAGAAATTATTCGTGTTCAAAATTTATATTCCTCAACAACTTTCAAAGCTTTCATTCAAAGCTCACCAAACAATTGTCCAATCATTTTATTAAGGGACTTCAATATTAACATCCTAAATGACAACAATGATTTAAAAATAATAACTAGTAGATTTTATGAACATATTCAAATTAAAATTCCAATTCCATGAAAGCACAACAAAAGTTGAATCTCAACTTGACCATATGGGCAAACAATTTAAAATTGAATGTAAATTGAGTGTAGTGGAAGCATACAACCAAATTTTCATTAACCAATTTATATTGCATTAAGATTATCAAACACAATACCAATTTATAACAAGAAACCAATATTGTTTCAATTCATGTAATTTCATTATAATTGCATTATCAATGTCACTTGACAATGTTTTCTTGTGAGATATACCTCAATAGAAGATAAAGCCACTAAAGTTTAGCATTCATTTTACATTTGAAAATCTTAATATGTGAATGTTAGAAACACAATAATTTTTTTATGCATAAAGGCTCAAGTTCTTAGGTGTTAAACAATGAATTGCATGTCATCTAACATACATACCACTCTTTCATAAAAGGAAAATTTGCTTAAGAAGATCCAACATTCTCAAAAAAGTGACCCTTTCCATTACATTATAGACTCATGGTACCTTGGTCCTCATGAGGTTGTTGGAATGATTTTTTAAAAACAAATTTTGTTGGGTTTTTTTTGGGAGAAAAAAATTGGGACATTTTTGGAAAAGTGTGTTATTCTAGTGTAAATTCAATTAACGTTGCTATTTTGGGGGATTAAAAATGCCAAACACTTTATTTAAAATTTAAAAAAATTCCACAATTTTCATCTCCCTAATTATTTATTTATAATATTGATGACAAATATGGTATATCATTATAGAAAATATCATTTGGTTTTTGGGCATTGATTGTTTTTGTGGTGAATTATTATTATTATTATTAATTAGAAATTGGGAAAATGAAATATGTGTTTTTCCAGCAAAAGTTTAACATTTTTTGCAAAATAAAAAAAACTACAAATTGAGGGGGGGAAAAGCTAGTGGTTCTAAGTATATACCATACTTGGATTTATTTTTTATAAAAGTAATCCAAGCAAGTAAGGATGTATTGCAACTCCAAATCAATTACCTTTCCAAATGGTTCCAAATGTTTCCAAGTAGGTAGTACATATCCAATTAGATGTCCTTTTCATCCATATCCATCTTAGGACATTCATCTATGAGAGAGAGCAACTAAGAAGCATAGGGACACACACACGCCTATTATTGCAAATCTTTGTTGTGAACATTAAAAAATAACCTTTTTTTTTAATGCCACATATTTGCCAAAGATTCTGTGTGTTGTGTATTAATCCATGTAACTTGTTTCATCTAGCACATCCACTTTGGTGTAATCCTAAAAGACCCTACACTAATAAATCAAGTAAGAATATAACTTTCACAAACATGTCATGCCTTTAAAAACATCCCCAATAGTTTTTTTCTTTTTGAGCAAGTGGTTCTTAGAAATACAAATTTAATGCACATTTGGCCATATTGCAAACATTATATTGTGGAAATTTTGGCTTAAAATTTTTATAATAAATAAAAATGTTGCAATGTGCAATAAAAAAGTTTCATTACAAGTTGGCGAAAAATGGAAATTTACACTAGCAAAAATTAATGAAATGTACAAAAAAAATCCTAAAAAATGGTTATGGAACCTATATCCTACATAGCTTTAGGGTGATGCACTATCTAGCATGGAGCTATTTATGTGCTAAAATCTTTTAGACGTGCATAAAACATGCCTTTTTCATTGTTGGGTGATTGTTCGCAACAGGAGTTAGGACTTAATAATTATGACACACTAGTGACCAATAACTATGCAAACATACACAATGGACATTGGACATACATATGACATATAAGCTCAAACACAATGGACATACAAATTACAATATACATATGAATATTGATGTACAAACACAAACACACACAAATTCAAAGAGAAACAAACCAATTTAGGAAGACTTAGACAAACATAGATTCATTGTTTAGATATAGATTTTCAAAGTTTTAATTACTTGACAAACAAACTCAGACACATACCCAAAGGGAGATAGACAAACTTTTCAAACAAACTCAAACACATACTCAAAGAAAAATAGACCAACTCTTCAAACAAACTCAAACATAGATTCAAAGAAAGACAAAGCAACTTTTCAAATAGATTCAAACAAAAACTCAAAAAGAAACATACCAACTTTTCAAACAAACTTAGATATAAACTCAAAGAGAAACAAACCAATTTAGGAAGACTCAAAATTTCAGATAGACATAGACTTGTTGCTCAAACATAAACCTTCAAAGTTTCTTAAACTTTGACAAATGTAGACATAAACTAAAAGAGAGACATACCAACTCTTCAAATAAACTTACACACAGATTCAAAAACACATAATTAGACAAATTCAATAAGACTTAAACAAATGGACCTTCAATGGGGCACCACTATAAGGTAGCATCATCCTCAACTTCAGACTCAAACCTAATGTTATAAATTACTAAGCAAAAAACCACCCAACTTAGGCCAAAAGTTGTCATCATTAGGATGACCTTAAACCATTTCCATTATAATTTAATTCAAACCCCAACTAGGTTTTTACTCCTTCCAATCATTAAAGAATGTGTCATATAAGAAGGTGTTCAAAGTGAAAAAAGTTTGGGAATACATCCCAACAATCATGTGCAAGTGTTCATTGAGGCGGTTCTTCAATTTTGATTTCATCAAAGATAAGGTGGAAAATGTTTGTTCATCTTCCACTGACCCCATGACTTGCACCATTATAATTTTTGTCGATTTGAAAAATTATAGGAATGAATGTTTTAAGATACAGAAAGCCTTTAATGTTTGCCAAAGCTGCATGAAATGATTGACATGAAATGGAATCTCCATTCCTGCAGCAACATTGAACTTCATGGTAATCTTGAATATGTTAAATTACATATCCAAAGCACTCACAAATAGAATGGCTAAACAATTTTTTGATACTTCTAGGGATGTATTTGTTTCTAAAATTCTAACAGGTTCCAAGCATCGCTCATTGCCATAATGTGATTTAATCAACTTTAAATGTTGGTTGAAATTCTCCTCCACATCGCTTTATAACCAAATATTGTGGATAACAAATCCCCATAACATCCATGAAATGAGATGTTGGAAATCTTGTAGTTAATTCAAGAGTGAATGATTCAACTGTAGTTGTCATATAGACACAACATCCATCAAAACCCATATAAGCTTGGACACATAGGTAGAGGGCATTGGGCAATGGATAAGATCAGTCACTAACTCTAAGCTACTATTGATGGTGAATTGCGATTCAATACTTGCAAATTGCAACCAATATTGTAACAACCTATTGTACAACAAACATGTAACCTACAACTTACAATAGCAAATTATGGAACTTAGCTTTTATAAAACCCATATCCAAAAACCTTACCAAATTGTCCTTGGGGATTTAGGATTTAGGATTACCATGCAACTTGCAACTTATAGTTATGTAACAAGAATTTAGATGTAGAATGTAAATATTAACAACAAAGTTGCAATATATTTATAGTTCTTACCAGATAGTCCAAGGGGCTTAGGGTTTAGGATACGAATATGAAATTTATAATTTATGATCCTATTGCTTATAACAACCAACCTTACCAAACAGTTCAAGCCTGAAGTTGTTTAAAGTTTAGGATATGGATATGCAAATATGTAATTTGCAGTCTTATTGCTTACAACAACAAACCTTACCAAACAATCCAAGCCTCAAGTTGTTTAAGGTTTAGGATATGGATGATAGCCCAAGTTTAAGGCTTAGGGACATTAACAACAAATGACAAATCAACAATAGTAACAACCTATAGCCAAGAAACAAAAAAAATCAATTCAAGATTATAGAATTGGAAAACATTCAAATATGAAATTAAACATAGTTTTCAAACATGAGCAAGAGGCTTTTGCAGCATCCACAAGCGTAGTAAGAATGTCTTGGGACACTTGAATCTTCTCACCCTGGGCATTTAAACAAGTAGCCTAGAAAGTGAAGCCCACACAATCAAAGCATAAATATTCAACACCCGAGGTGTTGAGGTCCAAGGATGTCGCCTTGCATTTCAAATGCATTTTGTTGTGATCGCATGCAACCAAATCTTGGAATTCTTTGAAAACATTGGAGACATATTTTGTGGTAGGATTTGAATAATGAGAATATAGCTGTTATTGACAAAATTTGATGGCAATCAAACAAAAATGTTTCGCTTCTGTGCAAATTTGATCAATGCATGGATTGTTTCCAACATAGGCAACATATAAGAAAGAAATATGAGTAAATTCATATCACAAAAATTTCAAAATTAACCCTGGCAACCATAAAAGATACATTTTTTTTTGCCATTTTTGAAATTAATGGCATATACATAGACATAACCTATTTTGTTAAACTAAACACGGCGATCCAACGTGTTTTGACATTTTGTAAAATTTTGCTCCCTTTTTCTTTTATAAGATTTGCAATGATGCACCCCCTAGCTCCTTGATGGACTCAATTACGAGTCCAAAAGTGAAGACAATAGAAGAAAGAGTTGGGGTGCGTTCCTTAGTTTGTAACACTTCAGGGGTAAATGAATGTGTTGGAGCTTTGGGATCGGAACTAGGAATATTGACAAGAAAATCAATTATTCACATGGACCTGCACAAACCAAACAACAAGTTGGTTAGTGCGTAGTTGGAACACTTTTGGTGCACGAACGAATGAGCTATGGGTAAACATGGAATCATAAGACTCACCACGGCTCGGACTTGGGGGAAGCCACCACCTTCTCCCTTATAGTATTCTTTGTGCCTGGCCACGGGGCTGGCAACCAAATGTCATTTTGTCCTGGGATTCCCACTTGGGAGTCTCGAAATTCTCAAAATTGGGATTTTCACGATTTTGGAATTACATAACTTTGTGTGAAAACCTTCGATTAAGGTGAGGTCTAAAGCAAAGTTGTAGCCTTCATCAAGAGCTTTTTGATATGTGTCATGCCACCTGCTCGCAAGGAAATCAAGGTGATTCCATAATTTTAATGGTCGAGAGTCAAATTGACAAATTGACTCCTGACCCTTCTTTTGGCCATAACTTGTGTTTTAAGTCTCAAATGGGTCATGCGAGCCCATTTTAGACATCTACATTCCAAGAGATTTCTAATGATATAAAAAAATCTTCAATCCAATGGTTTTTGACCCCTA
>Ga0116226_10005985_pt1 | contig 10895 bp, 6 predicted proteins | sample S1TSphfallax_FD_89692 | JGI IMG/M metagenome (GOLD analysis project Ga0116226, IMG submission 89692) | Host-associated microbial communities from peat moss isolated from Minnesota, USA - S1T2_Fa - Sphagnum fallax MG | ecosystem: Host-associated > Plants > Peat moss > Unclassified | place: USA...
CACTTTTTGAATGGTGGGCAAGACATGGGCGTACTTTCAAATGTTGTTGTTTCATTGTAAAAAATGGGCATTTGGTTATGGGTGTGCTTACCTTATTATTAAAACCCTTGTGAAAATGAATATCCTATAATCTTAAATTGTAAAGTTAATTATATTGGAAACTATGTTATAATGTATGCATGTCATACAATGGCCATTAAGGACCACATGGAATAAAATGCATGGTAATAAGTTGATAGATGTTTCTATAGTTCAATTTGAAAAGGTTCAATTGTCCAAAAATCCAAGTTGTGTTTTATAAAGTTTTTTATATCCCATGTCCCAAGGCCTTAAAAGGTCATCAAATAAATTTGGCATGTGTCCACAAACTTACTAACCAACTAAACATTGGTGACTTACCTAACAGATGAAGACCTATCTCCAAGTGCATAATCATTGTCTGTTGTAGGTCCTTTGTTTGAAAACAATGTGGTAACTACTTCAAAAACAACAAAGCCTACTAAATGAGTGATTTGTTTTGACCATCCATCAATGATAACAATTGAGGTACTACTTATCTCTAGACTCCCAAATAGTACTACATAATTTAAAAATTGATCAAGTTGTTTTGTTTTGCTTACATTTCTGAAATATGAGAAACTACAAATAAACATTATAAATGTCTAAATGTAATTTAAGTTTTCTCTTGCCTCTTGCTGTAGCCATTTGGTCATGCAAATCTTTGCTTTGGTTGTGTCCAAGGCATGACATCATGTCCCATTTGTGTTGAAGCCATAACTAGATGGCATAAGAAGCCATTACTCACTACATTGTTTAACCCTTTGATTCTTTCATTAACAAAACCCCACGTTAAACCTTTGTCATGGTTAGAGGCCCCCCAAACAAGAAGGCAAAAGGCGTTGCAAAAATACAATTTGATGATATATTGGATGATGAAACTATGATTTTGAATCAAGAGACATTGATGGCAATGACAAACCCTTTGGTTTGGTTTGGTTTGGTGGTCTACAAGTATTTCATCTCATGGTGTTCGGTAGCTTGAGTATGGTGTTGGTGATGTTAGTCTTAATGATGGTGCTACTCTTGATCACAATGTTGATCTTCCATCATAACCAAAATAAAATGATTTACCAATTCTGGTATTCCACAATTGGCAGCCTTAGATTCAAAATTCATGCCAAATTTGAACCTTGCTCTATCTCCTAGAAAAATTTGGAAAATTCCTTGCGAAGTAATTTTTTTGTAATGGGCAATGAACCAATTATTTTATAACCTATTGTGGAAAAGTCTATAACCTCTATGCATCATCTCTATCAACCAAAACTCAGTTTCTATGCTAGCAAAGGTGTTTAAACCTAACAAGGGAAAAACTCCCACACATCCAAATCCAGGGATTGTGCCTTGAATTGCACATGCTTCTAAACCGATCTCAAATGCACCAAATTATAAAAAGGCTAGGATTTAGACTACATAGAACTTTGCAATTAGGATGCATGTGACTTATATTTGAACATCAAGTTTAGAATATAATAATATAATACGCTTGAACTATTCAATGAATAAAATGTGTTTCAAGGTTTCAATTGTTATAAGTTTTCAATATTGACCATTTTTGTTATTTCAATATGCATGGAGATTCTTTTTGCATTTCAAGGTTTGAATGAATTCTTAGAAACTTTCTTTGTTGTGTCCTTGAGCCTTAACAATTTAAGATGGTAATGAAATTCACAACTTATTCTCACTCAAATTCTAACCTAAAGAATTGTTTTGCATCATGTTTTTTAGGATGTTGACTCATTTAGACAAGTATGTTGGTTTGTCTACATACACATACTTACATTGCAAAATCTATATAGAAGTGATGTAATATTATTGGTGATAATATCAACAAGCTCATGTTGCAATGTGGATATTTCTTGAACTTAATTTGAAAGTTACTCAAGATATAGACACCTATGGTAAGTTGATATTAATGAGTAAATTACACTTCATTCTACAAATCATGTGTAGTTTGTACGTGTTGGATAAAATATGTGTATGAAGTATGCATAATATCTAACAGATGCAAGTTTAGGGCAAATTTACAAAGTTTTTACAAATTCTTGGGGAGCACAAACTTTTTTGCATGATTTTGTTAGGTATTCTTAGCAAGTGATGAAGATGGGGTGGGATTCCTTTGTCTTTTGTAGGAAGAATCCCAACATTTCTACTTTCATTCTATTTACACCCTTGAATTTTTTTGAAGGATTTGAATTTCAAGCCTAAATTGGAGACCATGTGGACTATTTTTGCCATAGTAGCTATGCCTATGGTTGCAACTCGTCCAAGATCTGTATATTCCCAATTTTATGCATCATTACACAAGAGATGGTAAGAGGGATCATGAACATTACACCTTTTAGCATGTGTTTTGAATTGCGTGTTTAGTTTTGTGAAGCAAGGTTAAGAAAATAGGATTTCCATATTTTGACATACTCAAATTAACAACAAATTTAGATTTTGTCGTTTTATGTAAGGTTAAATTCCTTTCATCTCCCTTTGATAATCATGATTAAAAGGATTAAAATAGGGGATTAAATTATGTGACAATCTTTGATTTTTGTTGCATTGTCGAGCAATTTATTTACTCATCAATTGTTTCTCTTTGAGTTCACTAAGGCAATTATGTGGTGCTAGACATGATGGTGTCTTGTGTGTCACTACTATTTTGTAGCCATCCAAAGCCTTAGCATATTGGGTGTTCATGACATATTAAAATAACTAAGTGATGGTCATGCATGCACCTTTCAAAGACTTTACAAATGGTCAATGTGATGAAACAAAGGTGGCTAGTCTCCAAGATGTAGTGCAAGACCATGTCAAGCTTTTAGTTAGTGCATCTGGAAAGGTTGGTTTTCTAAGGTCTTCCTTTTCTCTTTTTGATTTTGGGAAATTTGTAGTTACAATAGCCTTGTGGCTCTTGTAGGCCACATTATCCACTATGATAAGTGACTACTATTGCAAAATTTTAATTTATTCATTTGAGATGAGATTGAAAGTTAGCATCATCTTATGTTTGATTGGTTAAAACCATTGTTAGGTATGAATGTTTTGGCGCAAGGTTAACAACATGCACTTCATTTTACCACTACCTTTTACTTGTCTTTTGTAGTGTGAATTTGTAAACTTTGAAGCTTTTCATATTTGCATAACAAAAGCAAATTGAAAATCTAATATGGAATAGGTTGGATTTCCTTTTGGGGCCTCGTAATAGGCCTCGTATAATAGAAATCATCTAAGACATGCTTATGAGGTACTTGTACAAAAGAAATCTTTGGATGACAAAAACATTGAAAATTCATTCTCACCATGTGGGATTTTATGTGCTACTTTATAACAAAGGTAATATGTTCATACACCTTTTTGCAAACTTTTTGAATTTTTCGTTTGGTTTTGTGAAACAAGGTCAACAATGCAAGGTTGCCACACCTTAGCATACTCAAATTGACAACATATGGCATTTTGCCATTTTAAATGTATAAGGTTGGATTCCCTTCATCTCCTGAGATGATAATTAAGTTTAAAAGTATTAAACTAGGGGATTAAACAATGTTAAAAAGTAATTGATTTTTGCAAATGTAGGTTCTTATAGATCACAAGTCATGTGCAAATCATAGTTTATAGGAGAGTGTTTTAGCTAGGGACGCACAATTTACAAAAGACAAATAAAATGAGCACAAATTTGCCAAGTCTTGTTGTCTTAGTTGACACACTACATTATTTGGGACTAATGTTGATGGTGTTATGTCATTGTGATCAATTTAATGGCTTTGTGGATACAACTTGTAAACTAAACATGTAAGGAGGCATTGGGAAAGGGGGTTTGGCTTGGTTTTCATGAAAGTACACATAATATTGTCACTAGTGTACCAAATGAGGAAAATAAACTTTTTAGTAACTTGGAGGGAGATGGAGTTTTTATTCAAGTTATTGCAAAAAGGATAAACTATATTTTTCTTCAACTTAACAAGGTTGCATGAAAAACTACATGAAACTAGCTTGCAAGCCATTGTTCTATTACATTTCATTAGAAGAAACAAAATGTAAAACTATGCGATTTTGGCAATATTTATTTAACATATTTTCATCATCTAAAGACTCATAGTTAGTTTCCTACCTTAAGGTCAATGTAGGCCATGATTTATGTGGAAATCCATATGAAAAGTTGATACAAAACTTTTTCTTTCAAGCTATTGAGCTCATTCACTTGTGCCTCTACTGCTACATTTAGTCATCACCTAGAAAAAAACCCATTAGTTTTAAAAATGTTATATTCATTCTAATAAAGCTTTAATTTGAGTGTAAATAGTTTGACCATGAAACATTTCATTTGCATGGAACTAGCATTTGGCTAGACAAAGTTTAAAAATATACATGTACAATAGTATTAACAAGACATGCATATTCTTAAGTAAAAAAAACCTTGCAAGAAAACCATAGAATGAATGTTATAGATTGTAAATTATAGTTTCTATTCATAGTTAATTGCGACACACAATCAAGAAAAAAATATAGTGACATTCTACATAAACCAAGTACATCTATAAAATTGAACAAGCATAAACATAACTTATCATCACAGAATGGAAAATGCACCTTCTGGATTAATGCAATCTACAAACTTATGATTCATGCCATTGAAAATTAATCTCCCAACACATTAAAGAAAGCAAGGACATGTGTTACTCCTAGTTAAAATAGAATTGGAATTGAATAATAAAACATGTATATAGTTCAATAGTTGGTTTTATTCATCATCAGAATCGGCATTCATGTGCTACTTTATAACAAAGGTAATATGTTCGAAAGCATTGTTAGGTAAAATGTAAAAAGGAACACCACCTTTTTGTTTGTGCATAACTTATAACATAGAGAACGTGGAAGCACAAATTAAATGAGAATAAATGAAAGCTAGACCTTTGTCCCTTATCGACATATATGATGACTTCCTTCTACCTAATTGTTTATAACATTGATTAATAATAATCTCATTGCCCTTTTATATAAAATTACTCGTCATTTAGCTTTGAGTCTTTTTCTACAATGTGTAACTCTTTAACACATTGCAATATGAAGAAATCAACTCCTTCATAATTATCTAGTGCAATCACAATAGCAAAATTGTCTCCAACACTTAATCCTACAACCAAATCATTGTTTTCTTCCCCTACTCCCCATACATTCTCATCATATTCCACGTCACAAAGAACATTTGTTGCCTCACAAGGTTCCAATGTGACCAGTTTCCATGGTTCAACATAGCCTTTTGATATACAATCACCTGGCACATCGTCTATGTAGTGACAACAAAAGTAAGAAAATTCCCTAGCACCCAAGAGCACATTGTTTGATGCATTTACTACCCTAATTGAATGCATACTTCCAAACCTTACCATTGTCATGTAGTCAAATCCTCGAGTTATCTCAAATTCTCCTTCTTTCACCTCTTAAAAAACTCATTTAACATTTTTCCTTGCACCTTCATATGTAGCATGAAGCTAACTCATTGACCTCTAAAGGTATAATGCCAGATCATGAGCATTCTACAAATATTCACCATGATGTTTTAAGTTGTTCTTTCTTGATGGCTTGCTTGAGACAGGCCCTTGCACCATCATGCAAACCTTTTCCATGGCTTATACCCCATAGTTCCATTGCATCATGCAACTAGATGAAAGTTCTAGACAAATTGTCAACCTAGGGTACCTTGACACATGGAACCAATTCTTTGCACCCTTGCATTGCCTAGTGCACCCATCACTCCACACATAATGCATTTTGGGAAAAAGACCCTTTGATGATAAGTGGTTTGAATGCAAGGTAAAAGCATGTTGTACAAATAGGTTATCATGCTCGTGGTCATTTGATAAATAGTAATGATATTTTGTGGTCAGTCGTAGATTATTTGGATCTAAGGGATTCCATGTTGGATTTACCTAATAAGTAATATGCACCAAGATAAACAACTAAAAATTGAACCAATGTTGATATTGTATTTCATCCTAGTGCTTAAAAGAGTAATTCTCAACAAAGTCAATGAGTGAAAGCACTTCACCTTCTTTCAACCTTTCTAGTGACACCTTATATTACAAGTCTTGCTATCTTGCAATGTGACTGTGCATGACAAATTCCAAAAATTCGGGTGTTGACAACCCCATTTGGGCTATTAACAAGATGAATAACCTCTTTTGGCTCTCTCACCTTAGTCTCCACCTATAGGAACCTTTTGGAAACATCTCCAAGCCATCAAATTATCATTGATTGGATCTCTATTTCTTTATTAAAAAATGGCAAAATATGGAAGCCACAATTTGCACACTTACCCCTCAAATAACTTAGATTGAACCATTTTTTCCTTGAAGCCCTAGGGCACAAATTTTCTCCTAAATAGGTTAGAAAACCTCTCAAATGTATGGGATGTAGCTTGATAGTTGATAGTCCCTTGTTGAAAAGTTGCAGTATTTGGATTTGCACAAAGTGATAGGCATCCACATTTACATGTGGAGCTTTATAATCCATGATGAACACTTGCAACGTGCATATTATTGAACTTGACTTTGATCTTAGCCATTTTTTGGTGGTATTTGTAACAACAACTATTGAAATCTTGTTTTTTCACAAAATAAGCTTTTAGTTTGTTGGAGGAAGTTAATCCAATCTCAACATCTAGGTGCACATCCTTGAACCTTGTGAAAAATCCTAGCTTCAAAATAACAAAAATTTCCAGTCATGAACTAGACAACCTTGCAGTAAATAACCTTGATAGCAAAAGGTAGACCTTTCCTAGACAATATGACTATGTCCTAAACAAAATGAAGTGTAAATTCTAGACTATAACAATATATTCTTATGTGCCACTTGCCCTAAATATATGGAACCAACATCCAAAATGAAAATGACAATCCTGAACAAAAAATGCACCTTCCTAGATCAAAAGATTATGCCCTAAATACTTACCATATTTCCTAAATAATAAGTAGTTCAATCATGATCCCAGTCCAAAAATATTGAATTCCTAAATGATATCCTTAATTCCTGCATCACAAATTTAACATACGATGAATTAAAAATGAAAATCATGCAAAGTTTGTTCATTCATAGTTTCATACATTTAATACACAAATATGATGCATTGAAAACACATTTGACACATGGATAAATGTGTTGATGAATGAAGTACAAGAATATGAATAAATGAATGTCACACAAATTTTGCATCTTTCAATAAATTTGTGTGTCAAATGTGTTTTCAATGCACAATATCAATGTGTGAAATGTACAAATTTGCACGATTTCCAATACTAAATCGTGAGATGTTAAACTTTTCTTATGTGTCATTATACTTTTGTAGGAATGACTAGGACTAAGTGAAATCTTGAGTTCCTAGCAATGTATTAAAGTCCTATACATAAAGAATAAAATCCTAGGAAGAACCCTCATCACAAGATATAAGGTCATGTGAACCTATTCAAATTAATGGGTCATGAATTTAAACAAAGTAAAAAATAATGAACAAGCTAACAATCTTTAGTATTATTCCTAGTCCAAGGTCATAACTCCTACAAAAAGTCCTTCAACATATTTTTAGTCAAGTTAGTTATTATTAAAATTCCTTGGTAATTTTACACAAAACATGAAATAATCTTGAGCATGAACTAAGTACTATGTCATCCACCTCACACCATGGGCATAAAGTAAATATGAAGACATAGGTATGGACATCAATTAAAGGATTCATTTCAATTCCTTCAAGTTCATAGATTTAAAAGCCACTTAGCCTTGAACACTTGGTTTTGTACCAATTCACTACCAAAAAAATTCCTTCAAGCTAAAAGAATGGCATTCCTTTAAGGATTCAAGATTAACATAATTATATTATTCATTTGGAAGTGAAAGCTTGGATTTATTTTGAACTAGAAGAAGAATGTGAACTGTAAATAATAAGAAGAATTGAAATAAACACAAATGTTGCAAAACAAAACTTGGGTCAAGGAGACAAAAATACTTGGCTCTCTTGCAAGAAATGAATAACATGTTTTTCCCAATTATTTGTGGAAATCCAATGGTGAATGACATCCTTCACATTAGGCCTCACCTTAGTATCTTTTGTCCAACACCTTATGACAATTTGCTTAACCATCTCACTAATGGCATTGCTCTGTTGCCTCCTATCAGACTTAACCCATTTCACCCCTTCCATTTTGTTGTCCAAGAGCCAATTGCATTCCACAACTTGTTGAATAAACTTGAAATTCAACCCTACACAATTTATGGTTGCTTGTTTACTTGAATTGCTCTATGCATAAATAACTATTGTTGCAACAATGTGGTGAACATGGTAATGGTCTTTTCCCTTCCTATACTTCAAATCCTTCCATGCCACTTCAAGATTCTCACAAATGGCCTCACATTGCCATAACTTCTTCTCGTTCACTATGAAATCAAACATTGCTTGTTATAGAAAAGGTTGTTTGAGGCATTTTTCTATAACCTTCTTTTGGTATTCAATCCCCTCATGGCAAGTGAATTCATGAAGGGTCAATGCAACCTTTCGAACATATACAACAATTGTTCGATCAAAATTGCTTTCAACAACAACAATAGAATCTTCTTTCAAGTTAACTTTTTTAGCCATTTGTAGAGCTCTGTTATTTCATATTTTGGCATTCAATTTCAACCTTTGGGCAACCTCCACAACAAGTTGATGACTAGTTGATTGCCTTACAACCTTTCTTGAATGCATGTTCACCATGTAGGGGTAAACTATCAATTCACAAATAATAAACATTAAAAATGTTCCAAAAAAATGCATGCCAAGTTTCTCTTTAGACTTCTAACTTCCCCACCTTCATGACACACGTTGGGCAGAAAGACAAGTTGTTGGGTAGAAACCCTAGATTTCTTACAAAGTTTGAAAATAATAAAAAACTTGAAGCTTAAATGCTAGTCCTTATGTCCGTATAGTGTCAATTTCCTCAATAAAACTATGGAAGATTTGAAACTTTGTCACAACGATGGCAAAAGATATTTGAGCAATGGCGATGTAACATGGACATTGACTAAAGCAAACAACAAAACAAGTGACAAGTGTGCCACGCTTTAACTTATGAAAGAGGACATAAAAAATGGATGGGATCACGGATGGGATCACTTGATCTAGCAAGTGAATTAGATGAATAATAGAGATGACAATGAAGATTGAATCAATTGAGTGGTCAAAAGATTTTGACACTTTTAAAATTCCCCCTAAAATAGGTTACACCTAAGGAATGGCCAAGACATAGGACCAATCCTCATCTTTTCAAGAAAACCTATCCCACACACAATAGCTTGTTCTAGCACCATGTAAATTAACTTTAAATTGTCCTATTCTCTTATAGGCATCTACTATCCTTAGGTATGAAACGCTTGAAACAAAAGAACACTTAAAATAATGAAAAAATGTGTCTTTTCTTATGCATCCCGATTACTTAATTTCTAAATATCTTTTTTTTCTCATTATCGATAGATTATTTGTCCAAAAGTATTGATCTTTATGCCAACAAATGTAGCATCCATTAATTTATTATAGGCATAATGATCAAGCAATTTACAAAAAACTATAGGTTTCCTTTTGATTCCTTTTCTACCAAATTGTTTAGTACAACAGGGTTTTTGAAAAATGTTTTAGGATAGTTAAGGACACCTTAAAATCATCCAAATCACAAATAACCATGACCATTTTAATCATAAAATATGTGAATATCTAATGGAAAAAGAATTCAATGAAATAAATAAATTGGTAAACATAACACGATCATTCAAAGTGGTGTCTTGAAAATGAGTTTTGGGTGACACATTCCTTTTGTGTACCACAACCATGATTGGCCCCAAGAACACATGGTAACATTTAAGTTTATCAAGGATAACTCGAGGACCTTTCAACATTGTTAACTCAATTTTCACATGGTTAACCAAATAAGGTAGTGTCACAAGAAACCAAAAGGACAAAAATGGAACAAAGTAACATGTTATCATATTTCATAAAGCAAGGTGAAAAACAAAATGTGGAAGTGTGATGGACCTTATTGAAAATTACCTTAATCCAACTCAACTCACAATTTCCAACCCTAACCTTAGCCAACCATGTTCCCATTATAAAAATTATTAACATGATGTGGATCATTATTTCACCTTACATTCAAAACTATAACAAAATCAATCACAAATCATGGTTTATTTGATTGGAAAATAAAACCAAAAACCGGTCATTTTGATAGTTGGTCAATTTGACCACTTAGTCATACTAAACAAGTTGATTAAAACACTCAACTTGATTAGTGATTTTTTTGACTAGCCATACAATGGTCTTTATGACTAATCAAATTGGGCAAAAAATTGGGCAGCCAAAAAAATGTAATTAAGAAAAAAGTTCAATTTTTAAATATGAATATATAATTAATAAATAAATAATAAGTACCTACCCACCCACCCACCATGGCCTACTACCTACCTATTTACAACCCACTTGTATACTATACATTTGCACACATGTACAAAGTATATATATGACTATACATACTCCACATAATATATGTTGGTAAAAGGAATTAAACCTTGGTCTCCTTGGTTCCACACCAATGTGTTGGCCATAAAACCACCACACCACTTTATAAAACAATATGATACTGAATGCATTTAACATGTTTATTTAAACTTCAATGAATTTTTTTGTCAATGTGTATAATAACATTTGAATTTCAATTTTTTTTTAAAGTAAGTAAGTAGGTACCTAACTAGGTAGATAAGTAGGTACAAATGTTTACCTACCTATGTTTTTAGTTTACATACCTATTTATGTAAAATATAGGTAGGTA
>Ga0116226_10005986_pt1 | contig 10894 bp, 4 predicted proteins | sample S1TSphfallax_FD_89692 | JGI IMG/M metagenome (GOLD analysis project Ga0116226, IMG submission 89692) | Host-associated microbial communities from peat moss isolated from Minnesota, USA - S1T2_Fa - Sphagnum fallax MG | ecosystem: Host-associated > Plants > Peat moss > Unclassified | place: USA...
ATTATTTGTTATTCATTCTGCAATATGGACAACAGTTGTCTATGGACAATGTACTGCATCTGATGTTTATGCAATAATTTATTCTTTTTATTTATTAATATTTGTTAGTTTAATTCCAACTATCGTATCGGGTATATTTGGTTATTTAAGTTATCGTAATATGAGACAAATGAAAAAACATGTTCAACCAGTTGTACAAAATAGAGTTAATGCGAATATTGGTATTCAACGACGAGATCGAGATTTATTAATTATTGTTATTGCCGAAGCATTTATTTATGTTGTTACAACAACTTTATATCCAATAATTCAGTTAGAAATGATGATTAGTGGATATGTTACTCGAAATAAAAGTTCTCAATATTTACAAATTGAATTTTTTATACTTAAAATTGCATACTTTTTATTAGCCGTTAATAGTGCGGCACCTTTTTATGCTTATTTAATTTCATCAAAATCATTTCGTCGTGATTTTAAACAAATAATTATGAATAGCTATTGGAAATTAACAAGACAAACACCTGTTGAGAGTATTTCTGGAATAAATCGAATGATAATACAACGAGAGAGTCGTGTTTAATCAGATAACTGTACTAGATATTTCAATGTTGTTTTTATTGTTTGTAATCAATCTTTGAATTTATTAGTCGAGAATAAAAATTTCATTGAAATCTTTGTACATCTTTATAGTATATTAACTCACCTTATCAATGAAATGAAACTGAAATTTGTTGAACCTTATAATTCTCATGAAAATAGTTTTATGAATGATGGAATACTCAGTCTCAAAATAACGGAACAGATTAATTTCAATTTTTATTTTGAATTTTTTGATGAATATTTGATGTTATTTAATTAAAAAATGAAATAACCTAACGATCTAAACAGAATTGATGCATCGGTGATAATAAACTAATTTAGCAAATAATTTTTAGATCTTATAACCGATAAATGAAAAAGCATTTTTTAAATGATTATTGATCATTAGAGAATAAGAGAAATAGAACTACTCGTTTTATCATTCATGGAATGTTTAAATGTAGGTTTTCTCGATGTTAACTATTGTCATCGTTGTTTTTGCATCTCATTTGTGATTCATCTTTAATGTTCGATCATCGGAATAATCAATGACACAGATAAGACCACTTCAAGCTCAGACGATCAAATAATTAAAAACATGAGTTCAAAGAGTTCGAGAGTGACAATTAGAAAGAGAATATTTGGAAAAAAGACTTCGAATTTACAAACGATGCGCTCCTGTTTATTATGAATATAAAATTGCGATCCTGTATGTCGAACAAAAACGACTTTCAATCCAAAAAAATATTTTTTTTATTAGAGTATAAAAGGAACAAAATGGATAAAAAATAGAATGATGCCATTTTCGGAAGAAATTTGTTACATTTTTTTCTCTGGAACAGGACGGGAACGCCACAGATCCTCGTAAGATTTTGATCTAATCTATGAGCTCTACTTATGAACAAAATACATGCTCAAATGGACGGTATCAGTTGGATAGATTCCCTTTTATATTGTTCAATTACTGTCTGTCCACGAGGAATATTCTCATACGTAAATGATATCTTGGATAGAGTCGTTCTCACGCATCAATACTCCATGCTCTGTCAGTTAAAGGATTATTTGCATTCAAAAAAAGGGAGAAAGAGATCAGTTTGTTACACTAAATTCCTTCATAGTTTTTTTTCTCGTAACAATTAGATTATTAATAAGTGAGCAATCAAATACTTATATCACTTATTCGGGATCGGTTTTTAAAAATTTGGTCTTGATCTGTTTGATAGTGTCTCGCATTTTCAGTGTTATATACAAACAATTTTCTATAATGCGGTCCATATTTGATTGTCACAATTATTTACTTTGGCAATATCTCATCATTAACTCTTTACTTCTTTGTCGAATATCGTTATCATTTCTGTAAGATTGATAAGAAACTTTCCCGTGTGAACAAACTTGCTACATTAAAATATCAAATGCTTCAGAATAATTTGATTGATCAGCACTGTTAAGAATTTCAGGAGCGCAATATCGTATTGAAATAGCTACCTGTCTATTATCTGCCTTTGAAGAATCTTTTTCACATGCCATACTAAAATTAATTAGCCAAACCAGATTTTCTGATAGATTTGTTGAATTCATTTGAAAGACGAGCACTTTAACACAATATAAAGCATCATGTAGAATATGTCAGACGGTAGCAATGTGTATCTGATAATTATTTATGTCATTATCTTCTTTAAGTATTTCTGAATTGATATGTTATCAGAATAAGATTGAGAGTGTTGGCTTGTATCTTGTATCATTTCATCTTTATAACAAATTCATTTAAGTTTTTCAAAAGAAAAGAAGAACGTCATAGTAAAGTAGTTTTCTCAATTTCTTCTAGAATAAAAATAATTAATAGAAAAAGATTGACAAAGACTTGCTTCATCATTTATTAATTTTTTTTCTATATTGAATGTAGATGCAAATTCTTTCAAAAGAAAAAGTTGCACCGCGAGGACGAATTAACGTCATAATTATTTCTATCAGAACGATATACAAGATCTTTAAGAAAATTTCTCAAAAAACTTCGTATTTAAGAATATCTAGTAGATTGTCTCATTCATTCTACGGATAAGAAATCACCAAATTTGATTTTAATAATATGAAAAACAGATATTTCATATTTCTACTTATTTCCAACGAGAAAATCAGTACCACTACTGTCTAACATTGCAAAGCAGAAAATAGCTCAGAAGAAAACACAGTCAACCGCAAAATAAGGAAATTTTACATCAGTTTTCGGTATATTTAAACAATGATTTAAAACAAATTCTATCGTAATACAATTTCTTTAACAGATATATAATTACACTAGATTTATGTTTCTATTGTGTACATTACATAACAGTAGAAACGAAGATAGAGATAAAGAAAGAGGTAAAAGAGATAAACAGAGCTCAACGATTGGTCGTCAAGACTTCAGTCTGAACATCCAATAAAGATGAAGAAAAAAAATGTTTTCTATGACATTTTTGAAGAAATATTCCAGCGTTACATAAGATCCTAACAAAACAATATAAAAGGAAATTAAAAGAAGCAGAAAACACCGAATAATCTCCGAGAAACACATCCGACAGTAACCTTGAGAAAATCTCATATTCGACGATAAATGAATAGAACACTAGGCGTTCTAAATATATTTTAATTTTGTCTACATTTTTAGAAAAGACTCCGTTAGCATCAATACCATATTTTACAATCATCACCACCGTACAAATGTCGTCATCAACTTTGACAACGATTCATACTCAACTAACTCTTTACGGAAATTCAATCTGTATGATTTTGGGAAATATTGGTAATCTATTCATCGCTATCATTTTTACTCGATATCGTCAAAATGCATGTGCACTTTATTTAATAAGTTCAGCTGTAGTGTATAGTATTTGTTTAACATTTGAGGGTATTATTGGAATAGTTATATTGTATTATTCTAATAGAACAACACATACAATTACTTTCTGTAAAATATATTCTTATATAATAAATGTTATTGGACAAGTACCTAAAACAATGATTATCTTAGCATGTATTGATCGTTTTCTGATTACAAGTACTCGTGCTAATTTTCGAGCATTTAGTACACCGAAACGAGCAAAATATATTATCTTTTTTTCGACTATTTTCTGGACATTATTTTGTATTCCTGCTCCAATAATGACAAAAACCATCAATGGACAATGCACTACATCTGGTGTTTATTCAATAATTTATTCTGTTTATTCAATACTATTTATTGGTTTCATTCCAACTATCCTATCGGGTATATTTGGTTATTTAAGTTATCATAATATGAGACAAATGAAAAAACGTGTTCAACCAGTTGTGAATGCAAATATTGGTATTCAACGACAAGATCGTGATTTATTAATTATTGTTATTGCTGAAGTAGTTACTTATGTTGTTACAACAGCTTTATTTCCAATAATTCAATTAGAAATGATGATTAGTGGATATGTTATTCGAAATAAAAGTTCTCAATATTTACAAATTGAATTTTTTATACTTAATGTTGCGTATTTTTTATTAGTCATCAATAGTGCTGCACCTTTTTATACTTATTTAATTTCATCAAAATCATTTCGTCGAGATTTTAAACAATTAATTATAAATGTTTATCAAAAATTAAGAAGATAAAAATCTGTTCATATTGTTCTTAGAACATATAAAATATTAATAAAACGAGAGACTCGTGTTTAATTAAATAACTTCACTAGATTTTCCGATGTTGTTTTTATCGTTTGTAATCAATCTTTTAGTTTTTTTGTTAGAGAATAAAATTTCATTTGATTCGTTGTATATCTTTATATCGTTTTCAAAGTGATGAACCAGATGAATTCTGATTTTTCTTTAAATTTTGTTGATAATTATTTGGCGTTATTTTTAACTGAAAAATCAAACGATCAGTTTAGTGAATAACCAAACTAGCTGAACAGAATTAGAAATTCTGTGAAGATTAATTCAATAAATTAATTTCCAGATGCTTTGACAGATGAATGAAAAAGCAATTTTAAGTCATGATTGATCAATAGAGAATAAGAGAAACAGAACTATTAGTTTTGTAATGAATGTAGTTCTTGAATACACGTTTTGTTGATGTCATCATCGTTTCCGTATTTGATTTGTCATTCATTTTTAATATTGGACTATCGAAACAGTAATACATATTAAACCACTTCAAACTCAATCGACCCAATGACAATAAAACTAGTTTACCGGTTAGAAACATCGATCTAAAGAGTTCGAGAGTAATACTAAAAAAGAGAACATTTTGAAAAAAGACTTCGAATTTTCGAGCAATGCACAGTGAGGAGCCAGGCGGACATATACGAAAACATTCTTTTCCAGGATTGAAACGTTTCGATAAACACACATATATATATATATATGCGATCTATCATTTTCTAAAAACGCACTTCTCAAAGTTTTACAGAGCCTCAGAAAAGGGCATGCTAAGGCTTGAGTTGCTCGGCAATAGAAACAATATTGCACAAGCAAACAATATCATAAACGCTTCCCCATCGATTTAAAATAGAGTAGAACACTCGGGTTTAATCAAATAACTTCACTAGATTTTTCGATGTTTTTTTTTGTATCGTTTACAATTCAATTTATTTAAAAGTTTAAATTTAAAATAAAATCTATGATTTCAAGGTGTCAAGTCAGTTAGTAACATTACTTCGTACAGTTAGTTTCCCGAAAGAAGACGTCTTTTTTATGATTAGATCGATTTTTGGACAAATATTTATATATTCAATCATGTACTCTGGAAAATGAATAAGTTAGATAATGTAGAACTGTTATCATGCACTCGACCTGATCACAGGCTGAAAAAATGATTACGAATCAAGTTTGAAATGGTATAACAAATCATTTGACATTAAAAAACGGATCATCCAAATATCATCTATGCACACATGGATTGTATAAGAAATAAACGATTAAATTGTTATATGATCAGAGAATGAAAGGCATCGTCATAGTTTTTTTGTTTATGTAATTAAATCGCAAGTTTAATTAATAAAAATACGGTATTCAATCAACAGAAATCATTAAGCTGATATTGTAGCTATATTTTTCTTTGAAAAGTAGATTAACATAGAGGGCGTTCATGAACAGAAAGCAAAAAAATTAATTTTTTCCTATTCGATAAAATATCATAGAAACAGAACAGAAAAAAATAATACAATACATAGAATGATCAAAACAAATATAAATACATAGTTATTTTTTTCCTCATAATACATAATATGTTGTTTGAATGGTTACCTAATGAATTAATACTCGATATATTCGAATATTTAAATGCTATTCATCTTCTTCGAGCTTTTTATGGTTTAAATTCTCGATTAAATAATCTTATTAATACATCCGTTAAATCTTATCATTTGGATTTTCGATCTATATCAAAATTTGATTTCGATACTATTTATCAACAACATTATCAAGCTATTACTGATAAAGTTGTATCAATTGATATAGCAGATGATGATGAAACACCAAATCTACCTGAAAGATTTTTTTCTCATCATTTTATTGCAGCTTACTTTATTCAACTTCAATCACTTTCTTTTTATTCAATTCGATCTTTTGATATATTGAATAATATCATATTACATTGTCATCGTCTTCCATGTTTGATACATCTCAAATTCATTCAATGTCTTCTTAATAATGCACCAAATTATATGATTAATATGATCTGGAGACTATCGAAATTAATTGATTGTCATATAGATGAAAATATGTCAAAAGGAATATTTTTCTCTGAACTTTCAGAAACATCATCATCAATTAAATATCTTTCTATTAAAAATTGGGACTGTAATTTTCGTTATTTATCGAATATTCTTGAACGAACACCTTCTCTTCAACGACTTTGTATAACGATTATATGTACTGCAAAAACCGAAAAACTTACAATTCCTGTTCCATTTTTGACTAAATTAACTCTTTCATTCCGTGGTTCCATAGAAACGATAATATCTATTTTTCAACAAATGAATAATATCCGTTATTTAATACTTAATACATCTCAATTATTATTAAATGGAAATGAATGGAAAGATATTCTTATTAATTATTTACCAAATCTAAAAGATTTTCGATTAAAAATGAATTTTCAATTTCCTTCATGTGATAATATAGAAGACAATGTTGATGAATTACTCGATACATTTCAAACAGATTTTTGGATAAGAAAACATCAATGGTTTGTTCGATGTGATTGGAATCCAAAAGATCCATTTAATGAAGCTAGTCTTTATACATTACCATATGCTTTTCATGATTTTCGTTTGATTAATGATTCATATTCGAAATCAACATGTCCAAATCGAGATGATTTTTGGTCTTATAATCATGTTAAAATTCTTCAATATGAAAGAAATATATCAAATAATCTTGTCTATTTTCCTATTCAATTTCTAAATATTTCTCATCTTGAAATAATTCTTCCATTTAATATAGAATTTTTATCCAATATTCCATCATTAAATCATTTAATTTCTCTTGATGTGACATTATTATCTGGAAATTCTGTTTATCATCAATTACAAACATTACTTCATCGAGCACCACATCTTTATTTATTAAGATTTTCTCATGTATCCGATTTCGAAATGATATTATTTCAAATAAGCAATCCATCAATTCGTCGATTAGATTTTTTTACAAAAGAATCTATGTTATATAGTTGGTATTTTAATAAAGAACAATGTATTGCATTAGCAAATTCATCATTAGGTCAACAATGTCGAACTCTTGTAATTGATATTAAAAATCGAACAAATATTATTGATTTAATTGATAATATGTCAAATCTTCAATCATTAACATTTCAATGTAAAGATGATAAATGGAATAAAAAAACATTAAATGATGAATTAATTCGATGGTTATATGAACATTTACCATCGACGTGTTTAATTGTGAGACATATCAATCAAACTTCTATTTTACAAATATGGATTCGTTGAAAAAAAGAAAAAAAAATCAAATAAATGAAAACGTTTTTTTTCTAAAGAAATAAATTCAAAGAATCGATTTTGATGAGTTCAGATGTGTATCCAATATTAGGAACAAATGTGATTGAATATGCGGCGAGAGAGAAAATTCCGTATGTTCGATAAAAAACGAATCTATTCTAGAATATATATAATATTACAGTCTCTTGAATTTTTTATACAAACTTCAGATAGAATTTTGAAATTAGAACTAATGAGTATCAAAGGACCTAGTTCAACAATCTAAAAAATCATGAGGAGAAAAATTCATGCAAAAAATGACTCCATTTCGATCTTTCATCAAACAATCGAATAAATTTTTCAATATTTTCATAGATAGAAGTCAAATAAAATCAATGATGTATCACGCTTATATTTTAAAAAACTTCTTTTTATTCTTGATGAACATATTGTTTGTTCTTTCCTTGTTTCTTTGATATTATCGTATCGTTCATTTCTGGAATAGAACCAGTAACCATTTGTATTGTGAAAGTTCGTATAAACGTCATTCAGTGAATCTGACTCTCATCTTACTATATAGTAGTTCTATTATTCTAATATTATGAAATAACAATTTTCATTGTTAGATGTTCGAAGACATGATTCAGAGTCATGCAAATAATATATTAAGTACATCTAATACTATATTTTATTTATATATACATAAAACAAATGAATTAAAAACTGTTATGATAGAGATAAATATGTTCTATTTAACTTCTAGAGAAGTTTTTTCAATTGAATTTAATATGCGTTCAACCATAGCATCCCATGTTGTTAGCGATGGCGTCTTGAAAAGGAAGGCGATTGAACATAATATAAGAGTAAGAAGGCCACTTAGTCGATAGACCGACAATCGATCCTAAAAGATAATATAAACATTTTTATGATCAATAAGCCGATCAGTTATCGAGAATGTATTTTAAAAATATTTCTTCTATATTCGAGCACATACCTTACTGATATTTGTCCAATCGAAATCAGTCAGCATGAGACGACCTGATTCAATGGCAATTATCATCCATATTATCATTATAATTACGGTAATTATGAAAGCAATGACAAGTTTAGTTTCCCACCATTTGTACGATTGTTTTCCTAGAATATTAAAACAGAATTATTCATTTTTATAGATGAGAAGACTGAGAGATGTATACGTGTTCAATAGCTAATACTTTTATATGAAAGAAAAAGGCTGAAAAAAAGAATTAATCGTACTCACCGTCGACATAAAAGTGTTTGATACAAACACGAGCAATGCTTTCGATTGCGGTTATAAAAACAATGATAATTGCAGCTACTGGGAAAGCTTTTACCACGACACCCATAAAGATCATCACCAAATAAGATAGGCAATGATATCGATAAAGAATAATCAAAACTTTCAAATTTCTGTCATATATTTTTAATGTAGTCAAAATTTACGTCTGCGGGAAGGTTTTGGAGATGTACAAAACCGTATCGGGTCACTTCACAACTGATGGTATAAATAATGATCAGAAGAAAAATCAATCCCAAACCTTTAAGTGCACCATCCAATGCTGATTTGACATTAGATATTCCGACAGTTGATTCCTTTAAGAACAAAGAGAAAATAGGAGAATGACAAAAATTAATATTTTTTAGTATTTTTATGGATAAAAAATACAATCAAATCACTGATGCATTGCGCTTACATTTTGAAAAGCTTGTTTGTTAGATTCTATTTGTCGCCGGTGACTACGACACTTGTTCTTCTGGTTTTCTTTTGGTTTTGTGGTATCGATCACTTCAAAAGTCGAGTCAGTGCTCACCTGCATCATGTTTTAAACAATGTGCATCAAGCAAACAGATGTTTATATGTATATATGTGTGTGTAAACTGAGGTCAAATCACTGAGCGTTGCCCAATCGATAACGGGCAAAAGATATTCTCTATTTATATAATTTGATGTACAGAAAGGATAATAAAACAAACAGAATGCACATATTTTGACCTTCACGAGCATAGGTCACACAAAGGTCATTAGAATGAGTTGATTCTAATCGTTTCATGGCAGCGTTGACCTATCTTGCTCATCGTTGTATTGTTAGGGCTTATCTATAGTCACTGTCGGCAGAATTTTTGTGAAGAAAGAAATTAATATTTCTATTGGAAAGTCTTTTGCTATAAATGAATTTTTCGAAAACAAAAAAAAAATAGCAAAATGATAAAATATCATTTTTTTATTTATAGAACGAAAATCAGAGATTTCTGTGAAAAATCTGGATTAGAATAAAATCAATAATATATTATGATTAGATTTTCACAAGCTTGTTTGTTCGTTTCTCTGTTTTTTCTTTCGCATTGTATTTCGACGAAAATATAGGAAGCTGACCAGTTTCTATATGTAGAAATGCTGGAGTCATCAGAGGTGAAATAAACGAACGTCGACCGATGAACTTCACCTAGTCTGAAAAAATTCATGTGAAAGTTATACAGCGAATCTGTCTCCACTTGTGTTCGAGTCTGTTTTGCCATATCTTGTTTCTTCTTTTATTTTGTTTCAGCATACAGCATCCGTTTTATTTGAGCTGAGTTTAGTTCTTCAATCTCAGCATTTGTTTGTACAATTTTATTATCACTCTCAGCGTTGATTCTACCAAATTAGATATAATCTAAGTGTCAGTTACGCATAGTACTGTTAGATAGAGGATTAATAAGACAAGCGATAAGAAAGGGCAAAAGAGCGAAAGAAATATTAATCACAATGAAATATCTCGCGGGGACATTCTAATATGACGGACTTGATAGTGTCAAATAGAACTGATTGGGAGGTATGGAGAACATATCATTACACAGTGCAGGACCATTTATTGATTCCATGAAAGCAATGAAAGGAATGCAAAGGATTATAAATATAAAAGTAATAAAAGTCATAAAATGACATTGTTTTATTCTATATAACCAAATACATGCAGTGCACATGTTGCAAAAGTAATGAAAAGTTTCTCTCTTCCGTGACACGCCGTCACAGATGTCTCGAAGAACTCCTATCCACTATTGTAATGAGCCTAAGGATTCACCGGTTAGAGACGTAACCATACCTATACCATTTGTCATTGATCGGCATCGATATTGGTCCTGGTATCGGTTAGCGGAGGTCAATATAAAATTTAATCAACAGTATTCAGGTCGAGTGTGTGATTTTCCCAGGGTATTCCTTCAATCAATATTGGTGAATACCGGAAAATGGTTTAGCATTTGTGCTGAACTATTTTCCGTGGTTTTTGAGTAGGATTTGTAAATTTTTCTTTATCAATAAAAACTTGCAGAAATCTTTCATAGTGTTAAAAACAAATTAGCTG
>Ga0116226_10005987_pt1 | contig 10894 bp, 14 predicted proteins | sample S1TSphfallax_FD_89692 | JGI IMG/M metagenome (GOLD analysis project Ga0116226, IMG submission 89692) | Host-associated microbial communities from peat moss isolated from Minnesota, USA - S1T2_Fa - Sphagnum fallax MG | ecosystem: Host-associated > Plants > Peat moss > Unclassified | place: USA...
TAAGGTGAGTGGTTTAAACTCAAGCAAGGAGATTGGTTGTGAAGGAAGGTCATTGGTATTGACAATAGATGCATGGTTAGAAAGTGTTAACCACTACTTTGTGTAAGCACTTTAAGCACTAGGGCAATTTTTGGGGTTTTTTGGTAAGCAGTTAGGATGTTTGGGAAGCACCATATGAGGTTAGGCTTAGGCTTGATTTTGCTGGTTAATGATTATATATAGGTCACATTTAATGGTAGTGGTGGATATTAGTTGTGATAAACAAGTAATATAGGTTACATGTGCATTGGTTGCCCATCAAATATTTGAGGTTGATGTGTGGATTATTTGCCTTTCCAATGGGTTGTTGGATGCAAAGTGCTTTGGACTAAATGTTTTGGGATCTTTAATCAAGAACACAAGAATTTGGGGTTGGGACTTTTTGCAAGTATTTCAAGTCCATCATTTAATTTGATTTATATTACCATTTGTTTCCATCTAATATTGTAGTTGTTAATTAAATCTTTTTTTTTTCCCCATTGGTATTTTTCGCAACACATGACACCTTGAATAATGACATCGTTATTGAAAAATCTAATGATTGTAAATTTATTTAGAGGGGTGCTTATGCATTCCCCATTTTTGGACGGATTATGCATTGTATGATGACAATGATTTGATGATTAAACTCACTACAAGTGTATTAGGTAGATTCTTGTTGCTAATGCTCCATGTAATGCCATCAATTTATTATTACAGTAATGTTTTAATTATTTTCTTTGTGTTTTGAACTACACATGTTGTGCTTTCACACATAATTAACCATAGATTAATGTTGGGTTTAGGTATAGAGTTTCATGCTCATACTTGTAGGAAATGGACTTTTAGCATTTGGAAAAAAATGTGGCAACATCCTTATAAGTTCTCTAAGGGGAACTTGTAAACCAATAATAACTTTTGCCTATAACTAGCATTGCTAGTGGTTTGGAAGTGTGAACCACTAGTGAAAAATGACTAACAAAGGTTTGATATAAGGTGTAACTCCTTTGTAAGCACATAAGATGTTACATAACCATTAGCAAATAACAAAAATAAACACTCGCGGTTGATGTACATGAATTTTAACATGAACTTAGTTCAATCAATTGTTTTGTTCCTTTTTGCTCTTGTAGGGCAACCATGTGGAAGGAACCAAAAATTGAGAAGGGTTTGAAGGAAGTGCCTTTGGCAAATCGGCCACGATGGACATCAAGAAACAAGATGCTATGTTTTTTGCCATTGTTAGGAAGTTGAAAGCTTTTGGCCTTGATCCAAAGTACGACCTAGAAAGTAAGCATGTCACATCAGTGGAATGTTGGTTTTTGTTTGGGGGATCTAGGAAGTCCCCTAGCTTGAAGTTGGAAAACAAGGCGGGTATGGAGGAGACTTATTAGAGGGTTTGGGACAACATCTATTACAAATTATGAAATGCATGCCTGGATTGTGCAAGGTTTCATTGTTGAATCAAAGGGCATTGATATCAACCAAGCTAAGGCAGCTAAATCAACATCAAAAGAAAAGGCACCGAGGGATGAGGTAAAAAGCAATGGGCATTTAGGGGTAGTGAAAATAAAACAAACAACAAATATTTCAAAGAGTGGTGGGAGCATGATTCCCAATATAAAGGTATCACAATTGGCACCAGATAACCTAGGGTTGGAAGATGCTTCTTTTGCACCCCTTGAGGATGGCATGGGGTAAGTGACCTAGTGGAGTGTCAATTGAGGATATCCAAAAAGTTACAAAGCTCCTAAATTTGAAAAAGTTGCATATTCTATGTAAGTCCAAGATTAGGTCATTGGAACTGGATGAAAGCATTGTGTTCAACAAGTTGTTGGGCATAAAATACAATTTTCAAGATTGGAAAACAATAGTGGAAGAAATGCAAGTAGAACTAGCAAAGGTTGAGTAAGTCTTATCTAAGGCCTAGCAACAAGGCCAACCTACCATTGAATTTGTATGCCATCAAACACATTCCTTTGGGGGGGGGGCATGTTTTAATACATTTAATCACAACCAATAACTTGTTGCACAAGGTCTATGTGGAACTTTGATATTGTTGCACTGTCCTTATATATTGTGGGAGCAGTTTGGACAAGTAATTAAGGGTGTAATAATATGTCAGTAATGTGGAAGTAAAAGAAATTGTATACTTGTTCAATGTGTGTTAAGAGTGGAAACTAAAATTCAAAAAAATGATATTGGAGGACAAGATCAAGCGATCCACCATGGGGGAAGTAGCACACAATGAAGCACGATTAGAACACATCAAGTTGCAACATGATGTTTTTTGTAGTAGACTTGGAATTAACAAACTTGGAACGGGAGGAAGTTGTAGTCTCCACATAGTTGCTACATATGTAAAAAGGTGGTGGGATGTCCTTTTAGCTTAAGCCCATCCTACATCCTGAAAGACCCCAAGGTGATGATCCCGATATGATTATCATCAACAAATGTGGTTTATGTGGACAATGGTACTGGCATTACCATCACCTCTTTAAGGCCACCTTACAAAATAGAAATCACCACTAGTAAAAAAGGGTAGCCCAATGAGGGACAAGGCACCCAGCCTATAATTAAAGGATCCATTTAAAGAGGTGACATGCAAAGAAAGCAAAGGTAGTTTAGCCCAAGAAAAAGCAACAACAGATGTGGCTGAAAGCACCCCATCCAAAAACCAAAAATGAAAAGGGGTGAAATGCAAGGCACCTAAGCAAAAACCCTTGACCAAACCCATTGGGCCCATTGGTGACCATGTAGCTAAAAAGATGAAAGCTTGGGATGTTATTGCAAAGCAAACTAATTGCTATAATGATGGGTTTGAGTTTGAAGAATCAAACCCTCATGATAGATCAAATTTTGATGACGAATCAGATGGTAAGCCACTATCCAAATATGTTGTCCAAAAGTTGCTACAAAGGTGCAGGAGTGGTCAAAGGACTCAATCCAGCCTATAAGTACTCGCACTAGAGGTGTAGAAACTCGTAGCACTACTGCAAAAGAAATTAACATGGTACATCTTTGTTTGTTTTGATTGTGCAATTTTGAAGGCATATTCATTTTTGTAGTTAAGCACTAGATCTTTATGAGAAAAGCCAACCATTTGTATTGGTTGTGTAGCTATATGACAACATTTTTTTGAGACTATCTTAATTGTAGCTTACATTTCAAAACTATAGTCATTTGGTGACTTGTTTGCTACAATGTACATAAAGAACATGGGAACAATTTTGTGGATTACAGTGGGGACAATGCTATAGGGGTTTCCTTGTAGATGGCAATGGATGTAGTCTCCTTGGCAATAGAACTGCCATTTTGTACCCATTTTTGTAAATGCATAACTTTTTATAACTTATATTGTTGGAATTAGACATGTATGATGTGGCAATTGGTAAGCACTAGAATCTAATATACAATTGATCAGTGGGTATGAAATGTTTCATGTCCATTTTTGTATTCTAAAGCTTAACACTTCACATGTTTGGGCAACATCTTCATTGATCTTCATTGATTATAATCATTGTGAATATGTTAATATTCACAGAGTCAAAACAATGATTTCACTAATACCATCATCATACATTTTTTGGTGATGGATCTCAACAATGCACCATAAACCTACCTAGAAGATTTGATTAAAACCCAGAGCTCCATCACCAATATTTGTATTAGCCAAGCCAAACTGTATAGTTTGACAATTCACAATGTTAAATACCCAATGCATGCCTACCTGAGTATGCGGGGAGATGGTCAATGCTAGATGAGACCTCATATTGTTAAAAAAAAAACCATTGTTGGCAAAGAACATCACTGCTAAAAAGGACCTAAACAATGTTGGGAAATAACATCATTGTTGAAAAGCTTGAATATGTGTCCACACTACTAGAAAAGGACATGAGCACTACTGAAAAACCTTATGGGACATTGTTGGAAAAGCATTAGAATGCTACTTGAAGGATTTGACCATTACTTGAAAGGACTTCGATCCTAAAAAAGACTGGTCTTTTAGGATTAACTTGTTACAATGTTAAGAAAGGACTTCAAGTGCTTGGAAAAAATAGAAAAGATATCAATGCAGAAGGTTGCAAGACCTATAATATATATGAGTTTCTATATATTGTGCACATTATCAATCTAACCACATTGGATTGACATGTTATTAGGGGAAAAAAAAACCCATGTCTTATCGTAGGTTGATCTCAAGAGTTCAACTTTAGTTTTACATAAGGGTGTAAAAGCATGGGCCAAGTAGATACACCATCAAGGACATAAGTTGTTTTAAACAACATTGTTCAAATTTAGCTCACTGAACTTGGAATGTTCTATTGTCCCAATGTTACAACAAAGCCTTGGATCAAATTATGGTCCTGGATATAGAAATTTGAGTCAATGCATTATAACTAACAAAGTTTTGTCTTTTGAATAAACTTACAATGAATTTTAAACGTGACAAATAAACACATCCAACAAACTATTCATCATTGTGCATAAGCCTTATGTCTTCAAATGATTTTATAATTAATTGAAGAGTGTCATTGGGCAATTCAAATGTTGGATAATTTTCTTTGACAGTATGCGATGTTGGAGGCATCGCAAAATTTGATGTACACACAATGTGGGAGTAAACATAGCTAGGTTGCCCACTATCATTAAAATAATATGTCTTGCTCCTTGGCTGAATCAACTCATAATACCGCCCTTGAATGACACTATCGCCTTCATAATATGTATGTCTATAGGCATCAATGAAGGTCTTTGTCACCATATGCTTTAGCTTGTCACAAAGTAATAACCAAAATTATTCTCCATTCCTACTTTCACAAGGCACAATGATGTTGTCACCAATAGTAACCCCATCAACAATAACTTCTCCCCTTAGGCCATATTTTGTTTCTTCTTCCATTTCCAACATGGCTTGGTGCACTTTGGGTTTATCAAACACATCCAATTGGATAAGCTGCCATGTTGGAGCCAATGACTTTTGGTTACGCTCCACCTAACTATTTGTGCCTTGACATACAACACAAAAACATGATAGATGTCGAAATTGGAGGAGTGTAGAATCTTGACTAGAAACACTTTTGATATGGGCACACATATCAACCGCAAACAATGAAGTTCAAATGATATGAAATTATAGCAATGGTTAACTACATCAATGACCACTAGGTTTGAATAAAGAATGCAGGTGGAGATTTGGATGCACCTGATGCATCCCTCTACTTCCAGCAACTATTGCACATCCATATGTGTGAATCCTATCAACATTTGTTGGTAAAATTTCCCAAAAGATCTTATGCACAAACCTTCGTACATTCAAGTGAATAACATGTGAAACCCTTACACATGGTAGATGCACAAGTCTTGTAATTTGGATTGAATACGGTCTACTTTGAAATTGTACCAATAACACAAAAGGAGTGATTGATGTTAATACAAATTAAATAACCTAAGCCTTATCAAACACTTATGTTATTGGAGCTAGTGAAAGGACTTAAAAAATTAGGTGTTTTAGAAAAGCGCCTAGAAAGGACCTATAAAGGACTAGACATCAAAATCAATTATAACAAAACATAGACAAAGGGCCAAAAAAATTTAGGTTTCTCAAAAAAAACACAGAGAAAGGATTTGAAAAGAACTAGACAACAACATAACTTATACTAAATCACCATTCGACTTATAATAAAACATCAAAGGATACAAAAAGGATAGGTGATTATTTAGGTTTTTTAGAAAAGCACCTAGAAAGGACATGTAAAGGATTAGACATCAAAATTAAGTATAACAAAACATAGACAAAGGACCAACAAATTTTAGGTTTTTTAGAAAAGCACATAGAAAGGACTTGAAAAGGATTGGACAACAACATGATTTATACTAAATCACCATTGACTTATAACAAAGCATTAAAAGATATAAAAAGGATAGGTGATTATTTAGGTGTTTCATACAAGCACATAGAAAGGACATGTAAAGGACTAGGCAACAAAATTACTTATAAAAGATAGATTTATAAAGGACCCATCAAGGACCAGCATTTAGGTGTTTCACAAAAGCACATAGAAAGGACCTATAAATGACTGGGAACCATAATTACTTATGAAAAATAAACTAAGAAATGATACAAAAAGGACCAACATTTAGGTGTTTCACACAAGCACATAGAAAGGACCTACAAAGGGCATAAAAAACACCTACAATGACTTGCAAAGGAGTAAGCACATAGTTACATACCTGCTCATTATTAACAGAACTAAACAATGCCATGAACATCTTGGAATCATTGTGCTTGGGCTTTTATTTGCTTTTTGCAAGTTTCACAGTTCAAAAGGGCACTTGCCCCATCGACCTTGCCTTTACCATGACCAAAGGCGAAATAATTCCAACACATTTGAATTGTGTAAAACAACCATCATTCCAAACCAAATGTTATTTTGGAAAACATCCCTTGTTTTTCATATAACCCCAATGTAGAGTGAAAGCATGTTGCACAAAGAGACTATCATGTGTTTTGTCATCACTTATGTAATAATGGACCTCCTTCAACACTTGAAAGCTTTGAGGGTCTATAGCATCATATTCAACATTCACTCTGTAGGTTATATGCACTAGGAGAGTGATTGGCATGTTGTACCTATGCATGTCTTACATTTCATCTTGAGTTTTGAATATGTAATTTTCTAAAAAATCAATGCATGAAATGACCATATCATCCAGGATGTCTTCTAACAAGGACTTGAATTCCTATAAAACCACCCAAAAACTCATGAGTGTGTTTACTGAATGTTTCGAACATAATAAACCATAGATTGAAAATGCACATGTTAACTAATAATAATTGACTATAAAGGAACAACAAAAAGAGGACTAGGAAGAAAACCCTCAATTTAAACCCTACATAACCAACACACAAGATCCATAGTGTAAGGAGTAGCATCAAGACCTTGAAAGCAAAAGAAAAAGACTATACAAGACTAGAAAAGAACCTGAAAACTACCTACTATAGACTAGAAAAAAAGACCTACAAAACACTTGTTCATGATTTAAAAAAAGGACTTGCAAAGGACTTGTCCAAGAATAGAACAAGGACCTGCAAAAGACTTGTTGAGGATTAGAAAAAAAATCTTGCAAATTACTTGTCCAAGACTAAAGAAAAGACCTGCAACAGATCCATTTAGGATTAAAAAAAGGACCTACAAAGGCCTTTCAATGCAAAACACATACACCTACACATGAATGGAAAAAGGAGATGTAAAGGACATGTACATGATTAGAAAAAGGACTTGCAAAGGATCTAAAACATGTATAAAAAAACCTATATAAGACAAGAAAAATAGTGATTTAGGATTTTCAAAGTCCTTGTGAAGGCTAAGCACAATCCCAACAAAAGGGCCTATAGAATACACTAAACTTGTATGTTAGGTGACCTATATAGAACAACTTGCACATACAAAGCATTTGCAAAGGACCTTAAAAAATCCTAAAAGGAAAAATTAAGCATGGCAGTTCTACCTTATCTTGCCATTTTGCTATGTAGTTGTGGGTTGTAGGTAATCCAAAAACTTTGGGGTTCAAGAATCCATATATTGGAATTGAGTGATTTTGCAGGCATCCCCATTGTCCTTTTGTCCGACAACTACCTTTGTATATCTTCGCCACTACATTGTCCAGGTACGTTGAACTTGTTCAATAGGGCAAATCTTTAAGGTTTTGATTCCACACAAATTGCATTCACCCATTAAACAATCATGCTTATGCCAATCATCCACCTTTGGTTTGGGACATAGACTTGAGTTCCACAATGCAATCAATCTTAGAAAAGACAGTTGATAAGCACAACACTCTCCAACTTGTACACCTATTGGGCAACAAACACCTTCACACTGACAATTACAATTTGCATGTGTGCTTCCATCTTTGGAACGCATGTTGTTGAGGCCAATTTTGAGCTCCACAAGATCAGTGTGGTATTTGCAACAAAATGTGCTCCACTCCTTTTGGTGCTTCATGAACCAAGGCTTCAAATTGGAAAATGTTGTGAGCTGAACCATGACATCATGATGCTTTTCCTTGAACACAGTGAAAAACTTTAGCTACAACACATAAATTATAGAAATTAAAGTCAAGTAAGTGCATGGGGCCAAGCTTGTGGTTGGAACTTAAACTCACAAGTAGATTAATTCATTAGTAAAACCCTAAACCAAAGCACATGAAAGCTTTATTTTCCATTCATCCCATCAAATTTAAAGCCCATTTTGTAGCATTCCAATCAATAATTAAAATTATAGTTGAAATAATAAGTCACTCACTTAGGAAACTTGCAAGAGATGAGTGGAATGCTCTATGATTTGCTTGGTCCCAACTCTCTTCTTGCAAATTTTTCTATGGTCAGGAGACACAATTGTTTCACGGGTCCACTAATCCACAATAAGTTGTCTTACTTATGGGGAAAATGCATTTAACCCCTCCCACCTTTTTGACCCATACTAGAAATCCAACAAACCATCATCAATGAAGAGGCATTACTATAATGTTTGATTAATATCGCCGATCCAAGCCAAGGTTTTTGGTAACCTTCCTACCATTTGCATATTTGTTGTCGCCAAAGTCCCTAATAATTCTTTGGTAGCACAATGTTTGTTTGAACATCCATTGGTTAGATGAATAGATACACCAGATTTTATACTTTGAACAATTAGGTGATTACTCTTTGTCTCCCCAATGTTGGATAGACAGATGGGTGGCATTGGCTTCACTAGCTTATGATAAAGCATCATTTCAAGGACCTTATGTCGGAAGGCCATATCATGACTAGATAACATATGAACAAGTTATAAAGCACAACCTTTAGACACCATTGAAATGATCGCATCTCCCCCCTAGCAATAACAACACGTTGCATTCTAAAGTATTTGTTGACCCATTAGATAAGGACCTTGAGCCGTGTTTCTTACTTGAACCTATTTCCTTTGTTGCACCATAAATATTACTATAATCAATCATAGATTAAAACTATATGCACAATGGACCCCAACAACACAAGTGTAATAGATATAAACATAGGACTAATATATAATATCTGATGTACAAAAAACATATAAAGGACTTTAAAAGGACCAACAATATCCCAACAAAATGACCATCATGATGGATATGAAAAGGACCTATAACAATTGATGTAAAAAACATGCAAGTTAGTCTTTTCATATTATACTGTAAAAGTGTGCGAGGACTGTAAACAAGATCTAATTGGAGAGGACCATCAAAAGACCTTCTGCAACAATTACAAATGAATTGTACAATTAGCTTAAAAAATTATACAATATGTATGAAAAGGACCTATAACAAGTGTTCACCTATAAAGCACATATGTAGGCTCACATGTAGGGGCCTATAGATGACCTTACAAAGCAATTAGAGGGGGTGTTCAAAGGACCATTGAAGTAGTAAGAAAGGACCAACAAAACACTTATAAGGTACCTTGGAAGATCTAGTTCAATTCTCTATTATAAAATACTAATAAGGTCTATTCAAAACAACTTGCAATATAGATGAAGAGGATTTATAAAAATGTATGATTTGAAAAACACACAGAAAGGACCTTTAAAACCACTTCTTGCTCAAACTTAGTTCATTTGTTACAACCGATCGTGCTCATGATGCCCTTTTACAATTCTGCATTTATTCCTTCTTCAATTGTTTTGCTTGAGCTTCATCATCTATTGGACCTAAATATGGTCCATCCATATGTGGAATGATTAAACTTCCTTCCAAATTTGGAACTTCAAGCCCATTGTTCAAATCCATGAATGCAACATTCATATCATCACCATCAATGTCCTACCAAGCCCTTTTGCAAATATCCTTTTTCTATCCATGTTACAAATATGACATGCACTTAAGCACACACCACAACTTGTCTAGTATCAGACATGTTTAATTTAGAAGTGATAGGTTAAAAAACCACATCTATGGAACAGTCTTTTGGATGGTATCAAAATATGCTACAACAAGCTTTGTGAAAAATCTAAGGATTTGAAGTGTTGGTTTAACTTGTAGGAGGCACATTGAATATCAAAAAAAGAGTTCAAACTATTAATGATATGACATGGTAAAGAAGCCCAATGCTAAGAAAAGGACTTTGAATGTTGGGTAGACTCTAAGAAGCATAACTTGTATTAGAAAAGAAGAAGACTACCAATACAATGACATTAGGTCATGCAAAATGAACCAATGCTAAGCAAAGGACCTTGGGTGTTGGATACACTTCTAGGAAGCATAATCAATACTAGAAAAAGGAGGGAATATTATTGATGGAATGACACTAGGTGGTGGAAAAGAAGCCACAATGCTAAGCAAAGGACCTTGGGTGCTACATAAAGTTGTAGGAAGCATAATTAGTAGTAAAAAAGGAGTGAAGATTACTAATGGAATGACATTAGGTGGTGGAATAGAAGCCACAATGTTAATCAAAGGACCTTGGGTGTTGGGTTTATAATAAGAAGCGCGATCAATATTGGAAAAAGGAGTGAATACTATTAAAAGAGTGACATTGGGTGGTCCAAAAAAACCACTATGCTCACAAAAGGACCTAGGTGTTTGGTCTATTCTAGGAAGCTTTTAAGAAAATGACATCGGGTGTTGGGTAGACTTTTTAAAAGCAAAATGACTTCTAACTAAATAGTAGAAGGTGCTAATGGAGTGGCATTAGTTCTCTTGATAAGAAGTCAAGGTGTTGCTAGTTGAGGACTATGTGTCTAAGATGTGGTCAATACTAGGCCTAGTCATAACACTTGAAATTGAACATACCAAACCATGGTTGATTGAAATTTATGGCATGTGGAGCATGAAGTTGACATGGCCATGAAAATAATGA
>Ga0116226_10005988_pt1 | contig 10893 bp, 10 predicted proteins | sample S1TSphfallax_FD_89692 | JGI IMG/M metagenome (GOLD analysis project Ga0116226, IMG submission 89692) | Host-associated microbial communities from peat moss isolated from Minnesota, USA - S1T2_Fa - Sphagnum fallax MG | ecosystem: Host-associated > Plants > Peat moss > Unclassified | place: USA...
ATCCGCTCTCTTATCACCGCGTCTTCGCGCTAATGAGCCTTTACCAGGCCCAACTCCACCAACCGTTCACGCAAGAATGCGTCGGCCGTTAGTGCGTTGGGATAGCGGTTTGGTCGCTCCGGCGTGATGCAACTGGGCAGGGGGGTGAGCGCGAAGGTCGGCGCAAAATGCAGAAAGAACGGCATGGAATAGCGCGATGTTGCGCTTCGCTCCGCGCTGGGGTTCACGACCCTATGCGTGGTCGACGGCAGGACGTGGTTGGTCAGGCGTTGCAGCATATCGCCGATATTGCAGACGATTGTCCCGGGTGGCGGGTTGATCGCCAACCAGCGACCGTCCCGGTCCAATAGTTCCAGGCCTGCCTCATCCGCCCCGAGCAGGAGGGTGATGGCGTTGATATCCTCATGCGCCCCGGCCCGCACGCCCACGGCGTCGACGGGCACAGGGGGATAGTGAAGAAGGCGCAAGATGCTGTTGCCATCCCGGATCGCCGGCTCAAACCAGTCGTCGTCAAGGCCCAGATGACGGGCGATAGCCTTGAGGGTTTGGCGGCCCAGGGCCTCCAAGGCTTGATAAAGATCATAGACGGCATCGCGGAAACCCTCGACCTCCGGGGGCCAAAGATTGTCCGGCATGATGGCGCAATAGGGATGGCCGGGGGGCAGTTCCCGGCCCACATGCCAGAATTCCTTTAGATCGCGCAGAGTCGCGCCTTTGGCCATCTCCCGACCAAAAGGGGTATAGCCGCGCTGACCGCCGCCGCCGGGGACGAAATAGGTCAGCTTCACCGGCTCCGGCAGGGCGAAAAAGGCCCTGGCGCCGGCTTGAGCCCGCTCGATCAGGGCCTTGCTGACACCATGGTCCGAGATAACGGCGAAGCCGTAGCGCTCGAACGACGTCCCAAGCTGAGCGGCGAAGCGATCAAGGTCGTCGTCGCCTGCAAAGGCGACGGGCGTAATCGTCATGGTCCGTCGTCCTAATGGCCGCCGCCGGGCCCGCCTCGCACAATTGGCTTCGGCGCCACCCAGATGCTGAACGCCGCGAGAACCATCACGACGCCGAGACACAGAAAAAACGTGTCCGTCGCCAACATCACGCCTTGCCCCGCCACCAGTCGCTCAAGCTGGTAGAGCGCCGAATTGGCCCCGAGGCCGTCGAGCCGCAACTGATGCAGGGCCTGACTGGAATCCATCTGGTTCAAAAGCTGAACGCGACTTGCACGGCTCGTATTGTTCCAAAAGGTCGCGGCGATGGAGGTGCTAAAGGCCGCCGCCATGGTCCGAGTAAAGCTGAGCAAGCCCGCGCCGCTCGTGATGTCCTGCGGCTTCAGAAAGCTCAAGGCCACACCGAATAGAGGCACGAAAAACAGGGGCATAAAGATACCTTGGACGAATTGGGGCGCGACAATCTGGCTGAAGGTGATGTTGCCTGCAAACCCCGTCCGCCAGAACATAGTGCCGGCTAGACCCAGGACTCCGATGAAGATTAATAGCCGCGCATCTATCTTCGCCATCATCCGCGCCACCATCGGCGCCATGAAGACTGCCAAAACCCCCGAAGGCGCCAACGCAAATCCCGCCCAAGTGGCTGTGTAGCCCATATTAGTTTGCAACCAGAGCGGGGTGATCACCACGGCCGCAAAATAGGCCCCGAAACACAGACACATGACGATCAAACAGGTAGTGTAGCCGCGATATCGAAAGACCTTAAGATTCACAACCGGATTTTCCGCCGTCAGCTCCCAGATCAGGAAGGCGACAAAACCGATCACGGTCGTGATCAACAAACTTATGATGAAAGGCGATTGGAACCAATCCAGGTTCTCCCCCTGGTCCAACATGATCTGAAGGGCGCCTACAAAAACGACCAGCAATCCCAAGCCCACAAAATCGATGGGCAGGCTGAGCGTCGGCGTTTCCCGCGTTCTGAGCAAACGCCAAGCCAGGAAGGAGCAGATCAGCGCGAAGGGCACATTGATAAAGAAGATCCAGGACCAGTTAGAATTGTCGCAGATTAGACCGCCCAGGATCGGCCCGGCGATGGGGCCTATCAAAGTTGTCATACTCCAGATCGCTAAGGCCTGAGGGGCCATTTTCTTGGGAAAGACCCGTAGAAGCAGAGTTTGCGACAAGGGGATCATCGGGCCGCCGGACAGACCTTGGAGCACCCGAAACACCACCAGGACGCCTAAAGACGGGGCGAGACCGCAAAGCGCGGAGCACAGGCCAAAACAGCACATCGCTACCGCAAAGGTGCGCACGGAGCCGAACCGCTGGGCCAGCCAGCCGGTCAGCGGAACCGTGATCGCTTCCGCCACCGAATAGGAGGTGATGACCCAGGTGCCTTCATTGGCCGATACGCCCAGGCCGCCGGCGATATTGGGGACGGAAACGTTGGCGATGGTGGTGTCGAGGATCACCATGAAGTTGGCCAGAGCCAGCACGAACCCGGCCAGCAGCAAAGCGCCGCCCGTCAGATAGCCCGCTTCTCCGCCCAGCGTTTCCGGGTTGGGCGGGACGGATGGCGAGGCCCGGCGAGGAGCGCCCGCAGTTGGTGCGGCGAGGTCTGCCATGGCCTAGCGGCCTGTTGGGGCGTCGGCGCCCTGGGCGCTGATATCCACCTTGGCGTCCATGGACAGGCCGACGCGCAAGGGGTGCTGAACCACCTCCTTCGGATCAAGCCGAATACGCACCGGCACACGCTGCACCACTTTGATCCAGTTGCCCGTAGCGTTCTGCGCCGGGATCATGGCGAAGGCCGAGCCCGTGCCGCCGCCGATGCCGATCACGACGCCATGATATTCGACGCCATGGCCATAGCGGTCCGAAGACAAAGTTGCGGGCTGACCGATCTTCAGGTGACGCAACTGCACTTCTTTGAAATTGGCGTCCACATAGACCTGGGTTTCCGGCACCACAGTCATAAGTTCCGCTCCAATGGCCACCCTCTGCCCCACCTGCACTTGGCGGCGCGCCACCACGCCGTCGAAAGGCGCACGAATAATGGTCCGCGACAGGCCGAGCTGAGCAGTATTCAACGCCGCCCGTGCAGCGGCGACCTCCGGATTGGCGTCCAGCGACACGCCAGCCGTCAGGGCCTGGCTCGATGCGAGCTGGGCCTCCGCAACGGTCTTGTTGGCGGCGGCCTGGGCCCCTGACGCCTTCACCGCAGCGAGATTGGCCTGGGCGGTTTGATAGATATTGCGCGCCGTCGAAAGCTCTTCCCCCGACACTGCGCCTGATGCGGACAGCGCCTCGCGGCGCTGCAGGTCCAGGCGGGCGCGATCCACATCGCTTTGCGCAGAGGCGAGCTGGGCCTTGGCCTTTTCCAGATCGGCGTCCCTGGCAGACACAGCGGCGGCGGCGGCGGCGTTGTTGGCCAGCTCCTGCTGAACCTTGCGCACGGCGCGGCCGTAATCCGCCTGGGCGGTGGCGACAGCCAGACGTGCATCCTGCGGATCGATCACCACCAGGATATCGCCGGCCTTGACCGACTGGGTGTCCTGGACCTTTACTTCGGCCACCTGTCCCGCCACCTGGGGCGTGATCGACGCCACGTCCGCGCCCACATAAGCGTCGTCGGTGGAGACATAATGCGACGCGACCAGGACGTAATAAGCGCCCCAGGACAGGCCGGCTACGACCGCTACGGCGCCGGCGATGGCGAAGAGGCGTTTGCGCAATTGCTTCGTGTCGCCGGATGGGGCGCTCTGGCCGGCGCCGACAGGCGATGACGTCTGCGCAGCGTATCGGGAGTCAGAACCGCGCGATGGCGCGCCTTGATCATCAGCCATGGATTACGATCCTCAACTAGCGGGCGGCGAGGCGGGTGGGATCGACATAGCCGCCGCCCAACGCGCGCACGAGCGCAATATCGAATGAAAGAGATTGAGCTTGCAAATCCGCCACATCGCGCCGAGCCGCGAGCACGGTGTTTTCCGACGTGAGCACGTTCAGATAGGGCGATAGACCGCCTTTATAACGCAGAGTTGCAATGCGATAGGCGTCTTCCGCCGAAGCCAGGGCGGCCTTGGCGTCGGCGAGCTGTGTCTGAAGCGAACGCTGATCGACCAGGACATCGGCGACGTCGCGCAAGGCGTTGGCCAGGCTCTGATCATAGGCGGCGACGGCGGCGTCATACTCGCCCCGGGCGCCACGATAGCCGCCTTCAAGCTGGCCGCCGCTGAAGATCGGCAGGTGGATGGCCGGGCCCAGGGCGCCGATGATGGACCCCTTATCGGTCAGATAGTTGAGGCCCAGCGATTGCAGGCCATAGCTCGCCGACAGATCGACATTGGGATAGAAGTTGAGTTGAGCGACCTTGACGCGCTGGGCCGCCGCCTCCGCCCGCAGGCGCGCAACGACGATATCGGGACGCCGGCCGACCAGATCGACCTGCAGGTTCGCCGGGACGCCGAAGGCGCGCAGCAGGGGCGAAACGGGACGCGCAATCGTCAGCCCGCGATCCGGCCCAGCCCCCAGCAGAGCGGCCAATTGATGGCGGGTGATGGCGATCTGGCGATCAATTACCGCCAGTTCGCCCCTCGCGGTCGGAACCAGTTCGGCCTGTTGACTAAGCGTGCCGCGGGTATCCAGGCCGTTATGAAAACGCTCTTGGATCAGGTTCAAGGTCGATTGGCGCACGCGAATGGCGTCTTCGGCCGAGTCACGATCCGCATAGAGCCGAATCAGCTCCGCATAGGCGCTAGCCACGGCGGTGGAAAGTTGCAGGCGGGCGGCTTCAGCATCCGCCTGGGCAGCCTTGGCTGAGGAGGTGGCGGCGGCGAGCGCAGCGCGGTTGCGGCCGAAGAAATCAATCTCATAGTCCATGGCCGCAGCGATGCGGGTCTGGGTATGATAGCCGAAAGGCAGATAGGGCTTGAAGATCGACGGAAAGCCCTCGTTCACACTGCTCTTCACGGTCTGAATACTGCCGTCCGCCGAAAGAGTGGGGAAGCGAGACGCCCCTACTTCTTCCGCCTGGGCCTCGGCCTGCCGCACTCTCGCCTGGGCCGCTCTCAAGTCCGGCGAGTTGCGCAAGGCCTCCTCGATCAGGGCGTCCAGTTGCGGATCGGCGTAGGCCGTCCACCAGGCCTGTTTTGGCCAGTCCGCCGACGGGCCGCTCAAGCTCTTGCCCGCCTCCAGCGCCGAACTTTGAACCAAAGGACGCATGGGGCCGAGATTGGGCGCGCAGGCGCAGGCCGCCCCGCTCAGGCACAAGGCCGATGCAAGGGACCTAAGGCGCGCGCGCCGTCTGAACCAACCAAAAAACCGCATTATGGCCTCGACACAAACACAATCTGACCGTACTGTACGGTCAGGCTTTCGGCAAGAGACAACTTCTCTGCCTATCGTCACTTTTTCTACCCGCTAACCCAGGGCGCGATCAGACGGCGATGGATGGGCATATCGTTAGGTCGATCAATCGCGACGCCAAGCGTCAGGCGATTCTAGAGATCGCGCGGGACATTTTCATGAAGGAGGGCTTCGCCGCCGCCTCCATGTCCGCTATCGCCGCACGCGTCGGCGGCTCCAAAGGCACGCTCTATAACTATTTCCCCTCCAAAGAAGACCTGTTCATCGCCGTAGTAGAGGACCGCTGCGAGACCACTCAGTCGGCGGTTTTTGATCTCACGGGCGAGACGACGGATTTCGACACTGCCCTGCGCGGCCTGGGCGAGCGGTTTCTCACCTTGATGCTATCAGATGAAAACATCGCTCTGCACCGGCTGGTGATCGCCGAAGCCGGCCGCTTTCCCGAGATCGGCCGCACGCTTTATGAAGCAGGGCCAAAACGGGGCCATGCTCGCTTGACCGTTTTTTTGAATGAGGCCATGGCGCGGGGCTGCTTCCAAAGCGCCAACACGGCCAGGTCAGCCGAGCAGATGATGACCCTATGCCTGGGCGATCTATACCGCCAGCGCCTGTGGAACGTGCGCGGCGCCGTTACGGCGGAAGAGGTCCGCACTCAGATCGACGCCGCCCACACCGCGTTTATGGACGCGCATAGGTCCGTGCAACCCGCTTAGGCCTGCATGGTCCAGCCCTCGACGCCCATGGCCGCCTGGCGCAGGGCTTCGGAGCGGGTGGGATGGGGGTGGCAGGTTCGGGCGACGTCTTCGGATGCGCCGCCGAACTCCATGGCCAAGCAGTATTCGCCGATCATTTCGCCCACCTGCGGCCCCATCATGTGGACGCCGAGGATTCGGTCAGTCTTGGCGTCGGCCAGGACCTTCACAAAGCCCTCGGCCTCATGGTTCACTTTGGCGCGCGAATTGGCGGCGAAAGGGAATTTGCCGACCTTGTAGGCGACGCCTGCGGCCTTGAGTTCTTCTTCCGTCTTGCCGACCCAGGCGACTTCGGGTGCGGTGTAGATGACGCCGGGAATGACGTCATAATTCACATGCCCCGCCTTGCCGGCGATCAGCTCGATACAGGCCACCGCCTCATCTTCCGCCTTGTGCGCCAGCATGGGGCCGTGGGTCACGTCGCCGATGGCCCAGACGCCGGGGGCGGAGGTCTTGTAGTGATCGGTATCGATAAAGCCGCGCGGATCGGTCTTGATGCCCACGACGTCCAGGCCCAGCCCAGCAGTAACCGGGCGACGGCCGACGGCGACCAGCACCACATCCGCCTCCAGCGTTTCAGCCGCGCCGCCTGCCTTCGGTTCAATCGTCAGCTTCACACCCTTATCGTCGGCCTTGGCGCCGGTCACCTTCACGCCCAGACGGAACTTGAAGCCTTGCTTGGTCAGGGTGCGCTGGAAGGCGGTCGCCACCTCCCCATCCGCGCCGGGAATGATACGATCCAGATACTCCACCACCTCGACCTCCGCGCCCAGGCGCCGCCATACCGAGCCGAGCTCCAGCCCGATAATCCCGCCGCCGACCACGATCAGCTTCTTAGGCACGGGCGAAATGTTCAAGGCGCCGGTGGAGTCGACGATCTTGACCTGATCCACCTCTATCCCCGGGACGCGGGAGGGCTCTGAGCCGGTGGCGATGACGATGTTCTTAGCCTCCAGCACCTGTTCTGAGCCGTCTTCGCCCTTAACGCTCACCTTGCCGGGGGCAGTGATGGTTCCAAAGCCCTTGATCCAGTCCGCCTTGTTCTTCTTGAACAGGAATTCGATGCCCTTGGTCAGGCCAGTGACGCTATCGGCCTTCTGCTTGTGCATCTGCACGAGGTCGAGTTCGGGCGAGACCTTGATGCCCAGGCTGGCGAAGCCGGTCTTCGCCTCATCATACATTTCAGATGCGTGCAGCAGGGCCTTGGACGGAATGCAGCCGACGTTCAGACAGGTGCCGCCCAAGGTCTTGCGGCTCTCCACACAGGCGACCTTCAGCCCCAACTGACCGGCGCGGATGGCGGCGTTATAGCCGCCGGGGCCGCCCCCGATGATGATCACGTCATATTGGGTCATTTTTTAGATCTCATCAGTTCGAGAATTAATTCCGCACGTTCCGCTGGGGAAATAACCCCGTCAGCGCGCCGCCAGTCCACAATTGAAAGGCCCGGCATACGAAGGAAGTGGCGCAGATTGCTCGTCACCATTGTCCAACCGTGCGCCAGGGCCTGCCCGCCGATAAGCTCGTCATACGCCCCCGCAGGTCCGCCACGATCCACCAGATCAGCTCTTAAGCGACCGGACTCAAGCGCATCCTCCGCCTGGAAGGGTTCTACCCGCACCCGACGTAGAAAAACTTCCAGCTCCTTCAATTTGGTGTCCGGACGACCGCTGCGCCATGCGCCATAGGTCAGTTCATGCAAGACGACCGACGACACCACCAGGTCCTCGCCATGCTCCAAGGCGGCGGCGAAGCGAGACCGCACGTCGCCATGCCCGCGCAGTACATCGACGACGACGGTTGAGTCCAGGCTGAACGTCACCAGTCCAGGCCCGACTCGCCGGCGATGGGCTGAGGCTCGGGATAGGGAAAGGGCTCATCCGCGTTCAGCGCGTCAATAGCGGCCCAGAACTCTTCCCAGCTTTCCTGAACCACCTTCACAGGCTCCAGGATCACGGCGTCGCCTTCCTTGCGAACGGAAACCTCCGTTCCCTCAAACCGGAACGCCTTGGGCAGACGCACCGCCTGGCTTCCGCCATGGGTGAAAAGCTTAGCCCTGGCCGTCATCGGCGCCTCCGTAGCTACGGGGTGTAGATATGGGTTAGAGCCGGGGGTGTCAATGGTCTGGCCCGAAGGGGAAGGCCTAGGCCGTGCGGGTTATGAAAGTCAGGAAGACGCGCAGGTGCTGGTCCTTATGGGTGTTGCGGATGCCGTGGGGAACAGTGAGCGGCGTGTGGACGTGGTCGCCCGTCTTGACCGGCACAGTCTCACCATCGATCTGCATCTCGCCCTGGCCGTCTATGATGTAATAATACTCATCATAAGGCTCCAGGACGGTGTCGCCGAGTTGATGGGTGTGGACGCCTTCGCTTGAGCCCGGCGGCATATCATAGATGACGAAGTGGGCGGGCGCGGGCGATTTGTCGAAGCCGAAATAACGAAGGCTGACAGTCCCCTCCCCCTCATGCACATTGGGATAGGGCTTGTCCAAGTCCGCCTCGACAAGCTTGGTGAAGCGCGGATTGGGTGTGGAGGCCTGAACGACATCGGGCCCCGCGAGAGACGTGGCGACAGCAGCAGCGCCAAGACCGCAAACACTGCGCCGCGAGACGGCGTGGACCTTGCTCCAGGCGTCGTAATCCGAGCCAGAGTCCGGGTTGCCTTCGGGTGCCGCGCCGTCGACCACTCTTATCTCCAGCCCCCTACAGATCCAGCAACAACCTCTGCGGGTCCTCGATGGCGTTCTTCACCGAGACCAGGAAGGTCACGGCGCCCTTGCCGTCGACCACGCGGTGGTCATAGCTCAGCGCCAGGTACATCATGGGGCGGATCAGGACTTGGCCGTTTACGGCCATGGGGCGCTGAACGATGTTGTGCATCCCGAGCACGCCGGACTGGGGCGCATTCAGGATGGGGGTGGACATCAAAGAGCCATAGACCCCGCCATTGGTGATGGTGAAGGTGCCACCCTGCATATCCTCAATCGCGAGCTTGCCGTCGCGGGCCTTTTTGCCCAGCGCGCCGATGGCCTTTTCGATCTCGGCCAGCGACATGGCGTCCGCGTCGCGCACGACGGGAACCACTAGGCCCTTATCCGTGCCAACAGCTACGCCGATGTCGTAATGGTTCTTGTAGATGATGTCCTGGCCGTCGATCTCGGCGTTGACATCGGGCACTTCCTTCAGGGCCGCGATGCAGGCGCGGGTGAAGAAGCTCATAAAGCCGAGCTTCACGCCATGCTTCTTTTCGAACACGTCCTTGTACTGATTGCGCAGGGCCATGACGTTGGTCATATCGACCTCGTTGAAGGTCGTCAGCATGGCGGCGGTGTTCTGTGCATCCTTCAGCCGTTTGGCGATGGTCTGGCGCAGGCGGGTCATCTTCACCCGCTCCTCCCGCTCATGCGGCGCGCGGGGCGTGACAGCGACCGGCGGCTCCACGGCGACTGAGGAAAGCGTCGTAGGCGCAGGCGCGGCGACACGGGCCTCCACGGCGCCCAGAGCATCGCCCTTGGTAATGCGGCCGTCCTTGCCGGTGCCGGAGATGGCGGACGTGTCCAGGCCGTTTTCAGTCACCAAGCGCGCGACCGACGGCGAAAGCGGCAGGGCGGCTGCGGGGGCAGAGGCGGGCGCGACTGGGGCGGACACCGGTGCGGCGGCGACTGCACCGGCGCCGGAAATGCGGGCGATCACCTGGCCGGGCTTCACCGTTCCGCCGCTCTGAACCAGGATTTCGCTCAGAACGCCGTCGGCGGGCGAGGCGATTTCCACGGCCACCTTGTCGGTCTCGATCTCCACCAACACTTCATCGCGGGAAACCTTGTCGCCGACATTCTTGGACCAGGCGGCCACCGTACCCTCGGCTACGGACTCGCCCATGGTCGGGACGGAGACATCGACCGCTGAAGCAGCGGACGCAGCCTTGGGCGGCGCGGCAGGCGCCGGCGCCGCAGCGACGGGTGCAGGGGCCACAGCCGCCTTGGCGGCCTTGACTGCCGGCTTGGCTGCGCCGTTTTCGATCACATCGCCCAGCTTTTGGCCTGCGACCACAGTAGCCCCTTCCGGCGCCGAAATATCACCCAGCACGCCGTCGGACGGGGCGGAAACCTCAAGGCTCACCTTGTCGGTTTCCAGCTCGACCAGGATTTCGTCCTTCTTCACCGCGTCGCCGGACTTTTTGGTCCAGCGGGCCACGGTCGCCTCGCTGACGGATTCGCCTAGCGTGGGGGCGAGAATATCACTCATAAAACTAGCTCCAGGTGGCGGGTTCAGCCGCGTTTAGGCGAACGCCTCGTTCAAAAAGGTCTCTAATTCTCTCAGGTGACGACTCATTAGGCCCGCCGCCGTGGAGGCCGAGGCCGGGCGGCCAACATAGCGACCGCGCTTGGCCTTGATCTCCATGCGCGCCAGAGTCAGTTCCAGCCAAGGATCGACAAAGGTCCAGCCGCCCATATTTTTTGGCTCTTCCTGGCACCAGACAATTTCCGCCGTCTTGAACCGCCCCAGCTCCTTGCGCAGGGACTGGACCGGCCAGGGATAGAACTGCTCCAGCCGCATCAGGTAGACATCGTCCACGCCCCTCTTTTCGCGGGCGTCCAGAAGGTCGTAATAGACCTTGCCGGAACACATGACGACGCGGCGGATCTGATCATCCGGCTTCAGCGCCACGCCGGCCATGTCGGGATCGTGCTGGGCGGTGTCATGGAGCACGCGGTGGAAGGTCGAGCCCTCGGCCAGGTCCGAAAGCTTGGATACCGCCTTCTTGTGCCGAAGAAGCGACTTGGGCGTCATGATCACCAGCGGCTTCCTAAAGGGCCGATGCATCTG
>Ga0116226_10005989_pt1 | contig 10893 bp, 4 predicted proteins | sample S1TSphfallax_FD_89692 | JGI IMG/M metagenome (GOLD analysis project Ga0116226, IMG submission 89692) | Host-associated microbial communities from peat moss isolated from Minnesota, USA - S1T2_Fa - Sphagnum fallax MG | ecosystem: Host-associated > Plants > Peat moss > Unclassified | place: USA...
GCACGCCTGCTATCCGGGTGAGTTTCTAACTGACGTTCGTACCAGCGCCGACCAGCTATGGCAGCACAACCCGCGTCTTACTCCATTGCAGACGGATGATCCGGAGGTCACCACGCTGCAGTGCAACTATCCACTGATCCATCGCAGCAACGAAAGTCCCTATCACTTCGTCGAAGCGTTTACTGAATTCCTGAATGACAAGCTCTCGCTGCATGTCGTCCCCCAAAAGCTTGCCGGCGAAATTCACTTGCACCCCAAAGAAAAGGCCTGGATCTCCCAGGTGCAGGAGCGGACAAAAACAGAAGTTCCGTTCTGGGTCATCGCCGCCGGAGGTAAGTACGATTTCACCGCGAAATGGTGGAATAGCGACCGGTATCAGCAGGTAGTCGACCACTTCCATGGGAAGATTCAGTTCGTCCAGGTCGGGGAGCTGCACCACTATCATCCGCCCCTTCGCGGTGTGATCGACCTCCGCGGGCTGACAGACATTCGTCAATTGGTGCGCCTGGTCTATCACGCGCAGGGAGTCGTTTGCGGCGTTACCTTCCTCATGCATCTGGCCGCAGCCGTCGAAACAAAAGCGGGGAAAGAGCAATCGAGGCCCTGCGTGGTGGTCGCCGGCGGACGCGAGCCTCCTCAATGGGAGGCCTATCCTCATCATCAATTTCTTCATACCGTGGGATCTCTGTCTTGCTGCGAAAGAGGCGGATGCTGGAAGTCGAGGACCCTGCCCATGGGCGATGGAAGCGAAAAGGATGCGCACCGAAATCTTTGCGTCGATGTTGTCGATCGAATGCCGCGGTGCATGGACATGATCTCCAGCGAGGATGTGATCCGCGCGATCGAGCGATACTTCGAAGGCGGCCGTCACGCCTATCTCACATCCGATCAGTTTTGCGCAGCACAACCGGCAGTCCGGCAACCAGCAGCCCAATCCATTTCGACCTCTATGGTTCAGTAGACGATGCGGCGATTCCTTCTCCATTGCAATTACGGCCCAACTGCCAACGTCATGCTGACGGCTGCCGTTCGCGATCTGCACAAGTTGTCCCCTGGGCAGTTCGAGACAGACGTCCGTAGCGACTGCCCGGAGATATGGCTCAACAACCCCTACCTTTCAAGACTGGACGAGCACGATCCGGATGTAATTCCTCTTGACTTCCCACCTCCGTCCCGCTCGGAGAAGGAACAGGCATCGTTTCGGCTATTGCCGGGACTTCTGCAGTACTTCTCCGTACTGCCCGAGGTCAATATCAGGCCAACGATCTTCCGGGGCGATCTTCATCTCTCTCGAAAGGAACGGTCATGGTTTTCCCAGGTCCAGGAGCTTACCGGCGACAGGATCCCATTCTGGTTGTTGTCTACCGGCGGAGGTTTGAAAGCGAGCACCAAGAGGTGGCCTCCGGACAGGTACCAGGCTGTCGTTGACGAGTTCCGCGATCGTATTCTTTTTGTCCAGGTGGGGACTGGCAAGGACGGCGGGGAGGCCCTCAACTCGGTCATCGATCTACGCGGGAAGACTGATCTGCGTCAGCTGATCCGTCTGGTGCATCACGCGCAGGGGGTGCTCACTTCGCCGAACCTATTGATGCATCTTGCCGCCGCTATCGATACGAGCAACTCCGCCCCAAACCGAGCCTGCGCGGTCGTTGCCGGAGGCAGTCAATCCTTCCACTGGCAGCGATATCCAACGCACCAGTTTCTGCACACGATCGGCGCACTTCCCTGCTGCGAAACCACGGGTTGCAATAGAACTCTCACCCACTTCACCGGCGACGAACAGAAGTTCGGATCGGCGCAGGATCTTTGTGTCGATCCACTGGCCGACGTGGCGCGATGCATGGATATCCTGGACATGGCCGCTGTGGTTCGCGCCATCCAACGCTACTTCGACGGTAGACTCCTCAGCTATCTCTCGAATGAGGAGATGAGAGTAGCACGGCGGACACTTGCCGCCCTGGACGATCGGCGGGACGGAACTGTCTTCGAAGAGATCGCAGACGAATGGCAACATGCCGCGATAGCACAGGCTCCTTCATGATGAGTTTCGATCTGGAAATCCATACGAAGACTCGATCCATGCAGTTGTTCGCCCACGATCGGGGCGGCTACTCGTCGATTCGCAACCAGAATGTACTCTTGTACTGGCCGCACGGATTTGGCGATCTCGTCGGTCTCGGATATGTGCTGCCACTTCTGGACCCGAGCAACAAGCTTTGGATCACTCGGTTTGGGGATGACTATCTCTCGCTTATGGACGGCAGCGACTATATCTCGCCGGTGTTCGCTGGCGGACCGCCTGCGGTCCATTCTGGCGATGGCGGCGCGCTCAATCTGCGCCACTTCGGTCTGACTTACGACCAAATGAATGGGGAGAAGAAGACCGTATCGCTGCCCCGGTCAGTTCATGAGGTGTGCCGGCGTCACAAGATAAGCACTCTTCTTTGGACGAGCTACCCCGAAACCGCAGGTCGGCAACCATTCCCCTACCATACGAAGGCGAGGAACCTTGCGCGTCACATCGCTCCCCGTTCGAGCTTTCCTGTAATCGAATCGAATGTGCCACTGATCAATGGCATCAACTTCAATGTTGCTCCCTGGCTTGCTGCGTGGGTCGAAGCGCGGCTGCGAAATGTCACCGGATTTGGGGACAGAAAGTTGTGCATCCTTTCCCGTAATGGATACACCGCGATCAACAAGAACTGGGGTCACTGCTGGCGGGAAGACATGCCTCCTGGACATCAGCGTGAAGGAGAAGAGTGCCGCGACTTCATGCGTCTACTCCTGAAGAAAGACCGCAAATGGGTCTTTCTCGTTATGGAAGACCGTCTCTTCGAAAACGATCATACCCTGCGTTCCAGGGAACTAAACTGCTTCAGTTTTGCCGATATCTTTGGATCGGTGCAAGACAGCACGATTCCCTTCGGACTGATCCTGAAGGCCATCCTGAACCTCTCGTCGTTGAGTATCGGCGTGCCGGTTGGGCCTTTCCATCTTTCCATGGCAAAGCGAGATCTTCCAACGGTGGGCATCTGGCTGGGCCATTCGCCCACATGGTACGACGAACCAAAACGATGCGCTCTGCACCTCGTGAGCAGCGAGGTCGCGAGAAAGCACCCGCAGATCCTGCTGGATAACACCGAGACGGGCTGCCTCGGCCATCGGATCATCGTTCAGCCAACCAGGATCATCACCGGCGCACAGGTTTTGAGCGCGGTAGAGGATTTGCTTCAGTAGGAGTGAGCCATGGATCCGGAAACCATCTCGGCGTTTGATGCGAGTCGGAACCTCTCGAACCAATTTTTTCTTTCGGGGTGTTATGCGCCCTATACCTCGCTTTACTTCGATACCTCGGGAGATGTCCGTGTCTGCTGTCACAACTGGTCCAACAGTGTAGGAAATTTAACGAAGAACTCGCTCGACGAGATATGGCACGGTGTGGCGATTGCTGCAGTGCGGTCCGCAGTCAAGCGACTGGACTTCACTCTGGGCTGCCAGTTCTGCGAGTGGCACCTTAACACGCGACAGTTCCTCCATGCGCCGATGACGAAGTGGGATAAATTCTCCGTTACATCCGAGGCTCCTGCGTGGCCGAAGGTCATGGAGTTTTCGATCAGCAACCAATGCAATCTTGAATGCGTCATGTGTGATGGAAAATACTCTTCGGCAATCCGTCAGCACCGCGAAAAACTGCCGCCGATGCCCCGGCTCTATACCGACAATTTCTTTGGAGAATTGCGCAGCTATCTTCCGCACTTGTTGCAGGCCAAGTTTCTTGGCGGCGAACCCTTTCTGCAGACAGAGTGTTTCCGCATCTGGGAGATGCTGCTTGAGGACCGCATTCTCTTACCGGTGACTGTGACCACGAATGGCACTCAATATAACTCGCGCGTCGAGAGAGTTCTCGATTCGTTGCCGGTTGGAATCGTTGTCTCACTCGACGCCATGTCCAAAGAGACCTACGAAAACATCCGGGTCAACGCGAACCACGGCAAAGTCATGGAAAACGTAAATCGCTTCCGAAGTTATTCAAGGCTCAAGAAAACCGCGTTCGGACTGACTTACTGCCTTATGAGGAACAACTGGCAGGAGTTCGCCGATTTTTGCGTATTTTGCGAACAATTGGAGTGCGTGGTCTGGGTCAATATCGTCCGCCGTCCGCCCGGCATGAGTCTTTACACTCTCGATACTCGCGACTTGAGCCAAATCGTCGATAGCATGGAGCAGCAGGGAGAAAGGCTCAAGTCAGCAATGGGAAAGAATTATCCCGTCTGGCAAAATGAGGTGGCCCGATTGCGGAGTCGCTGCCTTGGCGTAATCCCTCCCAACGTGCAAGTCATTCAGGGAGTTGCCATTCGATGAGCCGAAGCGCCAATCTATTTGCTTATGCTGTAACCGGAAATGCTCACATCGATCAAGTCAACTCTTCGTTGCGCTTTCTCAAGAAATTTACGAGACAGGACGTGGTAGTCGTTGCGGCGCGCTATGGCAACGAAATCGAACACGACCAGGTTATCCGCGTAGACGTTCCGGACGAATTTGACAATCACCAGGCGAGCATCCTGCTCAAGACCGGTCTGCACAGGATCGTCAATGCCGGCGAGCGCATCTGCTGCTACATCGACAGCGACGTAGTGGCTGTCCACGAGGGCGTGCAAAGGATCTTTCAACGCAAAAGAGGCCCGGTCACCTTCGCTGCCGATCACACTCGTCTTTCGAAGTTCAGCCGCTTCGCCGTGCGTTGTTCCTGCACAAGCGGAAGCTGCGATCATCTGCGAGATGCGATCGCCGCGAAATTCGGCGTGGTTGTCTCCGATCCGGACTGGCAGCACTGGAACGGCGGTGTTTTTCTGTTCGACTCGGAGTCGACCGATTTCCTCGACACATGGCACAGCTCTACCCTCTCGATCTTCAAAGATCCCAAGTGGAAGACTCGCGATCAGGGGACTCTGGTCGCGACGGTCTGGAAGTTCGGTCTCCAGGACCAGTTGACGCTGGCCCCGAAGTATAACTACATCGTGGATGGCATGCGCGGTCTTTCGGATGCGATGCGCAAGGAAGCGACTCCCTCTTCCTATCGGTATGACGAAACTTACTCGCTTGATCCCGACTCAGCTCGGTTGCACCCCTATCTCCTCCACTTCGTCAATGGCACCGGCCAACCCGGTTGGCGCAACTGGGATGAAGCAGAGGCCCGCTTGTATACCGCATGAACAGATCTCCTTGGCTCACCAGCCAATGCCAAACGCCATGTGCTGCGTATGCGATGACTGGATCGTGGAGCTGAAGCCGCTGGCATCGTCGTAGGGGAAGCCGTATGCGAGTCCCGCGACGCTGTGGTTGTGCCAGAACTGCGCGTAGTAGTTTGCGGGCGCGGCCAGATAGAAGTCCGCTGGCACAGTCCATTGCGATGGGGTCTGCACTACATGTCGGTTGAACGCCGCGCAGAGCTGCACCTCGATGGCCAGCGTTCCCCCTGCTTGTGGGCCGCCGTTGCCGTTGTTGCCATCGTTGTTGAAGACCCCATCGCAGGCGAATATCTCCGGTGTGGTCGGCTTACCGACGATATAGCTGCCACCGACGTATGCTCCATTGTTCAGGTTCTTCTCGACGAACTGGAACTCCGTAGCGGTTGTGCTGCCGACAAACTCGCGGCTGCCGTTGTTCAGGGTGAGGGTCAGCGTGTTCGTCGCAAAGTAGCTCCAAACGGAGTTCACGTAGCTGTCGAAGTACGTGTCGTTTGCGCCTCCTACTGCGAAGGTGTCCTTCGCGGGAGCGAGAATACGCAGGTTTGACAAGGGGTTAACGTGGAAGGCCGCCGGCGTCTGTGCAGCGTACTCCGCATCGAGCGCTGCAACGGACTCGTTGATGCCCGTCTGTCCATGATTGGCGACGACGCCCGCAACATTGATCTCCGCGGTCGCATCCCAGACATCCAGCAGCAGGGGCAGGCCAAACTGATCGACCTGCGTTGTGTTGATGTAGATGTTCGGCGTGCCATCCGCGTTCAGGCCCGATGTGAACTCGTACCAGTCATAGTGCGTCTTGATGTTGGGATCGGTCGCGTTCTGAGGATTTGGACCGGCATATCCGAGTGGTGCTCCTGCCGGGGCCGGCATGATGGGCATGTACATCGGGCTGCCCAACGAGATGTAGACGCGACCTGAGTTCAATGCCGGCAGCTTCAGCAGCTTGCTCTGCGCCAGTGTGAAGGAGTACGCAGGATAGCTCTTGCCGTCGGGACCGGTGAGGTGATTGGCTGCGGTGTTGTCGGCGACGCTCGCCGCATGGACCGTGCCATCGGCTCCAACCCATGAGAGAGCATTCCCATTGGCGGGATTGTTGCCGAGGACTTCGACATAGACCTGAGCGTCTGAGTAAGCTCCTCCGGTGTTGTTGTTCAGGTCAGTCCCAATCGCGCCGGGATAGGTGACCGTCGATGGGTTCGCACTGTTGACTGTGAGTACAGCCTTTGTCGATGGGGATGACGTTACGCCACCACTTGATGCGACGACGGTGAAGCTCGCGCCATTATCCGCAGCCGTCGTTCCGGGCGTGGTGTAAGTAGCACTTGTAGCACCGGCGATTGGCGTGCCGTTCTTCGACCATTGATAGGTGAGCGTTCCGCTACCCGTAGCGGCCGTCGTGAATACAACGGTTCGTCCGATCGTCACCGTTTGGTTGGAGGGCGGCAAAGTAATCGTGGGTGCAGTTGCCGGAGTGACGGTGAGTATGGCGGCGCTGGAGGGCGTGCTTCCACCCGCGTTCTTCACGGTCGTGGTGAAGGAGCTACCGTTGTCTGAGGTCGATGCCGCCGGCGTCGTATAGTTGGCGTTTGTCGCGCCGGAGATGGAGACATCGTTCCTGAACCATTGATAGGTGAAGGGCCCTGTTCCTCCTGCCGTAACGGAGAAGGTCGCGGTCGCACCGACAGTGACGGTTGTGCTCTTCGGCTGTGTGGTGATCGTGGGTGCGGTTGGAGTTGGAGACGGCGGCGTTGCAGCCAGTACCTCAATGCCGTTGAACATCGGCTGATCGCTAGCGCCGTGCGTGAAGGCGATCACGATCTTGCCATTGACTGCCGTAACGTTGGCGATCGACTTCACCACTGCGGTAAACCTCGCATTCCCAGCGGCGGAGAAGATGTCGAAGTTCTGCAACCCAGCCACAGGAGCACCGTTGATCGCCACGTTGAATTGCCTTGATCCGGTTGTCGCGAAGTAGAGCTCTGCGAAGTGCAGCACCACGGTGTAAGCGTTGCCGGAGACCAGACCGCCGATAGTGAACGTCTGATTGCCCTGGCAGGCGCTCTCGTAGACCATCTCCGGCGCGGCGATGGATGCAATCGCAGCGGGGATCGTGATCGTCTGGCCCGGGTCGAACTCCGAGCCCGCCGTACACATCGTGTCCGCCGCATAGCCTGCGATGCCGGTGGGACTGCCAGCATCGATCGCGACGCCGGTGGTCACCGGAGTCGTCGACGCGGTTCCACCTTGTATCTCGATGCCGTTGAACATGGGCTGATCGGCTGCGCCTCTGCTGAAGCTGATCGTGATCGTGCCATTCACTGCGACCACATTCGTGATCGACTTCACCACGGCGGTATCCTTCGCGTTGCCCGCAGCGGCGAAGATGTCAAAGTTCTGCAGCGCTGCAACGGGGTTGCCATTGATCGCTACGTTGAACTGCCTCGACCCGGCAGTGGGGAAGTACAGCTCCGCAAAGTGCAGCACCACCGTATAGCTGTTACCAGAGACCAGGCCGCCGATCACGAAGGTCTGGTTGCCCTGGCACGCGCTCTCGTATACCTTCTCCGGTGCCGCGATGGATGCGATGGATGCAGGGATCGTGATTGGTTGGCCGGGGTTGAACTCGCCACCGTTGGCGCACATGGAGTCCGCGGCAAAGCTGCCGACTGCCACGGGACTACCTGCGTCGATGGCAACCACATCGTTGCTGTTGCCTCCACCGCCTGTGGTGCCGCTTGCGCTCACAGTGAGCACCGCCGTGCCGCTGGTCGTGGAGAGGCCGCTGGCGGTGACCACCACGCTGAACTGCGCTCCATTGTCCGCCGCGACCGTCGCCGCTGTGGTGTAAGTATTTGCCGTGGCTCCAGCGATCGCCGCGCCGTTCCTGAGCCACTGGTAGGTCAGTGTGCCAGTGCCCGTAGCCGTGACTCGGAAGGTCGCAGTCGAGCCCGCGGTTACCGTCTGGCTCAGCGGCTGCGCCGTGATGACCGGAGCAGTCGCTCCCCCGCCCGTGTTTCCACCAACGGTCAGTTTCACGGGCGTGGTGGTAATGCTCTTCTCGCCGTTCTGTACGATCACGCTGAAGGTCGAGCCGTCATCTGCCGTCGCGACCGCCGGGGTGATGTACGTCGCGGAGGTCGCACCGGGAATCACGTTACCGTTCTCCAACCACTGATAGCTCGGCGCCGGCTTGCCCGTCGCGGCTACCGTGAACATCGCGGACTGCCCGACAGCGGCATTCGCAGCGGACGGAGCCGCAACTACCACGGCGGCCTGTGCCGACGATGTGCCCATCGTGCAGAGCGTCTCGCCGGGCCAGTTGTTCGTCACCTTCTCCTCGGCGCTGCCATCGAAGCCGACGATCGCGGTCTGGCTCGCGTTGTTCGGATCGACCGTTGAGGTCCAGGTGTTCCATGCCCCCGGGAACGCCTTCGACGAATTGTTGATTCCACTGATATCGAGCGCCTCCGCTTGAGTAGGGAGCCTCATGCCGATGCTCGAGCAGTAAGCCGCAGCGTCAATGCCCGTGAACTGCGACCCAACCACCGGGTTGGTCTTTACCATGCTCGTCCATGTAAGCCCGAGCAGGTTATCGACGATCAACGCCGGGTTGCTGGCGCTTACGCTATAGCGCTCCGTCGCTGCTCCAACCTGAGGGATGTTATAGACCTGGAACTCCCACATCGAGTAGCCGTAGTTTCCCCCGCGCACGTTGCCCATCATACGGACGTATCGCGCCTGCACCGTCGGGAACGTTAGTGTCTCCGTGCCGCCAGCGCCGGAGTTGTTCGTTGTGGCAACGTTCCACACGGGGTTCGTGGCGGGATCGGCACTGGTGTACTGGATCTGGTATTGTGCCGCGTAGGCTGCCTCCCACGTGATGATCACAGTATTGAACGGCTGTACCGACCCGAGGTCGACCTGTAGCCATGACGGATCGACACCCGCAACCGCAGGTGTCGGTGGCGCGCCAGCAGTGGCTGATCCCCAGCGGCTGTTGAGATTGCCATCCACGGCGTTCTCCGCGCCCAGGCAGCCTGCGCCGGTATATGGTGGCGCAGTGGTTGCATCGGTGCAGGCGTTCTGCGTGCTGCTTGAAGTGGCTGGGCGACCAAGGGCGAGGTTGTTTCCTGGAGGTGCCAACGTAACCTTCGCTGCTGCGCTCGTCTCCGGAACGTTCGCTGCATTGTTCACCGTGACCGTATACGTTCCCACGTTGGCCGAGCTCATCGCCGGAATCACGTAGGAGATCGAGTTCGAGAGCCGCGTATTCGCTTCGAGGATCGACGTCTGACCACCTTGTGGTGTGAACTGCCACTGGTACGTGTACGGAGCGGAACCCGCAACCGTGGTCGTCAACTGCACCGGCTGGTTCGCTGCAGCGATCTGGCTCGCAGGCTGAGCGACAAAACTTACCGGCGTTGCTGCGTTGACCGTAAGCACAGCGTTCGAAGACTGCACCTTATTCAGCGGATTGCTCACGATCACATAGAACGTATACGTTCCAGCGGCCGTAAGCACCGGCGTCGTGAAGCTGTTCTGCGGGCCACTTGCGACCTGCACGTTGTCCTCGAACCACGCGTAGTTCAGCGTCGGAGAGCCCGAGGCTCCTATAGTCAGCGTGGCAGTTTGGCCGACGACAGCGGACTGCGAAGCTGGTTGCGCAGTGATGGCCGCGTTGGCTGGCGTAACCACGCTCAGCGTCACCGGGTTCGACGTAACTGCGCCGAGGCCGCTTGCGCTGGTGACCGTCACCATGAACGTCTCGTTGTTGTTCGCGGTGGTTGTTGCGGGCGTGGTGTAGCTCGTCCCGGTCGCTCCCGCAATAGCGGTCTTCCCTTGGTACCACTGGTAGTTCAACGCACCGGAGCCGCTGGCCGCGACGGTGAAGGTCGCCGGATAGCCCGCAGTCACAGACTGGCTCACCGGCGGCACAATGATGGCCGGTGGCTGCGACTGCACTGGTGGCGCTGGAGCAACGGAGGTCAACTGGATGCTTGCACCCGTCAGGCCAGGCGCGGTCGCAGTGACCGTAACCGTACCCGGTGTAAACGTGCTGCGCAGCGCGATCTTCGTCAGGCCACCCTCGAAGTTGAGTTCAGGGTCGCCCGGCGAGTGGAAGAAGGCATACGGCACACCGTTGATGACGTTGCTGTTCGCCTCGGAGAACGCATCCTGATAGTAGGTTGTGAAGAGCGGGCTGGCGACGATCTGCTCCGTGCCACCCATGTACTGTGCTGGTCCTGTAACCGAGAAAGTTACATTATCCGCGGCAGTTGGAACGATGTTGCCCTGCGCGTCCTCCACCTCTGCCACAACGAATGCTGCGTCCGATCCATTCGATGTCCACTGGAAGCTGGTTCCGTCCGGCTTCACTAGACCGGAGACCGCCTTGAGCACGATCTTGTTCTCCGCGCCCGCAGTCGTTCGCGTGTCGGTAGCGCCAGCCACCACGTTGCCGTTGGTGTCGATGCACTCGGCTTCCACCGTGCCGGCGGCCCAGTTCACCATCCAGTGCACCTGGCCTGGCATCACCGTCGTGTTCTGCGTCAGGTTGTTCTCCGACTGCACTGTCCACGGGTTAGGCACCTGGTCTTCGAGCGTCGCGCCGGTCAACGGACCTTTGTTCACTCCGTTGATGAGC
>Ga0116226_10005990_pt1 | contig 10893 bp, 19 predicted proteins | sample S1TSphfallax_FD_89692 | JGI IMG/M metagenome (GOLD analysis project Ga0116226, IMG submission 89692) | Host-associated microbial communities from peat moss isolated from Minnesota, USA - S1T2_Fa - Sphagnum fallax MG | ecosystem: Host-associated > Plants > Peat moss > Unclassified | place: USA...
CTACTTTCTCATGTGAAATTGGTGTATTTTCCCAATGCACAAGAGAAAGACTTAGCCATGTGTCACAAGTGAATGCATCCACAAAGGTCATTGGGTGTTGTATGCTTTTTCTGCCCACCAGCTAGGAGCTTAGTTGAAAGAAATAGATTAAATTTCCATCTAGTTTAGGGGTTAAATCCAGTGTTGGCCAGTTATTGATTTTTTTCCACAATGATTAGATACGGGTTTTCTTTTAAAACTTAGGTGTTGATTAGGAATTGAAGGGACTCGAAACATCCTGTTCCTTGTCTTCTTTAGGCATTGAAGAAAAGCAATTGGTTCCTCTTCATCTTCCTTTGTGTATTTTAATGCAGCATAGTGTTTTGCGACAAGAGGCAAGGCAAGTCCAATCAAGCTATTCCCTACCTTCCTTACCTTCCTCTAAACTATGATCATCTCCTTATGCAATCGTACCTTGAACCATTCCGCCCAATTAACTATCTCTCTCTTAGTTGCATTGATTGCAAATAATAAGGTTCTTGAAACATAATGATTACCTTGTCGAAATGTTACAACATTTGCTAATGTTGTGAGTTGCATTTGCGCCCCAAAAGCGTGCACCTTCATAAGGACATACCTTGAATCTTGATTGTAATGTTATTATTTTCCTCCCTCAAAGTACTCTAACCATTTTTCATTGTACACTTCTTGTGCATGTACTACAATCCCCTCTATCAGTAATTTGAAAATATAATTAATGTTAGGAAAGTCTAAAAAAATTTGCTTACCTTGTAGGACATTTGCCGCATTGTGAACTTGAAAGCCATAGATAATCTCCTTGACAACAAGGAGGTCAATTATGTTATAGTTGAACTAGCGGAAGTTGTTGAAATTTGCTTCAATCATCTACGCATGCTCCTCCTTTTTGGCTGCACACATTATCATGTACATGCACCCTAGGAAAAGAATTTGATCCAACATCGCAAGTTCAATCTCCACATTTATGTCCTTTGTTTTGGACTTCATCATCTTTGTTCCAGAAAACAACATAACTTTAAGTTTGTCCTTTTCTGTTGCTATGTCCAAGGGTTGATCCTTGTAATAATTGAATTTTTTGTTCCACAACACAAGTATTATCATCACAGTGGGTGGGCGTACTAGTTGTTTGATCACTCCTATAAAAAAATAATCCAATCCTAAATGACAAATCGACTCTTCAATTTCTACTTCCTTTTTTGGTGTTCTTTCTATAAGCCTTCCACTTCGCTTTGCATGCCAATATTTTCAGACCTTCAAAAAACTATGCTCTAATTCTTCATTGATGTATTCTCTTTCCACAATAGTAAACACTTGGAATTCTATAGGCTGCAAGGCCTTCTTTATACATTTTAGCTTCTCCCAGCAGTCTGTAACAATGAGATGAAGGTGGGAGAAAGAAGTGTTATGATCCATATCTAAATTGTTAGGTGTATGTTGCTTTGTCTCTGACTCTAGATTTATATCAAAAGACAACCAAAGTTTTTCTAAAGATAGGGTGTGCACTAGTTGCTCTCTTCCACTATTTGCACCACTTTCCTTCCTTCTCTCTTTTTTCACTACTACAAAAATTCCTTGCTTTTCTACTTGATCAATCTTTTGTTTTGCAAAATAATCGGTTCAAAGATCATCCAATTTGGCTTTTACGACACGTTTGTTCCAATCATTCAAATAAGTTTTTTCCTTAAGTAATAATTTCCCATGACGTTAAATCTATTGTTGCAAATTTCGTAAAAGGTTTTTTTTTTATGAATTAGGTACGAAAATGGTGGCCATAAAGGTTTAGGAGGTGTAATTATCCATGTCCTAGAAATTGGCTTGACTATCATGTCATAATGAATGGTCATGTCATTTTTTGGGTGTTTATGAACCCTAATCCACTTTTTAAGTAAGGCTGTAATAATTTTGCTACCATAATTTTTATTATGTTGTGCCTCACCTTTCTATTCATTTAACTTGAAACGTTCATAAATTTGCATCATTTTGCCAATTATTCTTTTTGGTATTCCATTCAACAAAATTATAGTTTTGTCTTGCTTGATTATTATGAATGTGATGACCATAATGATTGGATTTTGGTAAACTTTTAATTTATTAACATTCACTATTGTTATATTTTCATTACTTAATGTGCTTGATTGGACAATATTGTTATTAAAGGCCTTCTTTACTCGAAATAAGCCAATCCACAAAAAAAAATTATTTCCTTAATTTTTGGATCCTTTGGAAACCATAACACAAAATCTCCATCTTTGAATTTCTTTAACTATTTTTCATCATCCCTTTGATGCTTTCTTAGTATTTCGATGTAATCAAGGTTTTTTCTTGTTATATTTTTTTCATCAAGTAGAATCAAATCCTCCATTCGAACTAATAATGCATCCATCCAACTTCCATCCTTTTCGACAAGTGTTCAGTTGCTTGCAACTATGAATTCGATAGGTAATAATGGCATTAACCCATATACTAGTTCGTATGATGTATGTTGTGTGGACACTTTATATGTAGTTCCATAGGCCCATAATGCAACAGGTAGCATTACATCCCAATCATTTCAGTTAGCATTTACCAACTTTGTTAATATTTGTTTTAACATCTTATTGGTTGATTATGCTTGACCATTTCCTTAAGGATAATAAGTGGTGGACTTATGATGTGTAATCATAAATTCTTACACCAATAATTTGATGGAGTTATTTGTGAAATGGTTCCCTTGATCACTAACTAAGTGGGTAGGACAACCAAATCATGTAATAATGTTTTCATAGAGAAATTTCTTTAGTTGTATTATCTCGTAATGCCTTCCTTTCCACCCATTTCATCATGTAATCAATAACAATTATAATATATTCGTTTCCAGTATAGTGTGTTGGAAGTTTGATTGGAACCATGTGATCTAGGCCCCATTTCATAAATGATTCAAAAGCAAAAATCGGTTGTAGTGGACCTTTGCCAATTGTATACATAGGTGTTAATTGTTGACAAATGTTAAAAGATTGGCAAAGTTTTGCCACGTTCGTTGAATTGTTGGCCACTAATAACTTGCTATAAACATCTTTTAACGGTTGTGTTTATACCATAATGTCCTCCTACAAGCCCATCATGAAGTTTGATAAGGATAGAATTTGCTTTGGTAAGTGATAGACATTACCAAAGAATGCCATCTGGTCCTAATTTGTATAATTTTTCTCCATAAAATGTATATGGTCTTGACTTTATGGTGAAACGTTTATGCTCCTCTTGAGGGACATCATCTTCGAAATATCCCTTACGTAAATACTTTTTAATTGGTGTATACCAATCAGAAGTCAATAAAAAAAGAATAGCATCAAGTAATTGATCTTCCACACCAACAATAGGTTTTTTGAAAGTTTGTGTCACTATTTTTTGAAAAGTGATTGTAACATTAAACAATCCAAATGGCATAACGTTATAGGCATATGCTCCTCATTCAAAGATAAATGATGTCTTTTCTTTATCTTCTTCAACCATTTTCACTTGATTGTAACCATTGTACACATCCGTAAAAGAGGACATCTCATGTCTAACCATTGTGTCTAATATTGAATCCAAAAAAAGTAATGGAAATGGATCTTTCTTGGCTTGTGAATTCAACTTCTGATAATCCACACAAATGTGTAATTTGCCATTTTTCTTTGGTAAGATTACCAATAATGATAAACATTGGGTAGTTTCAATAAAGAAAATAAAATGTGCATCCAATAGCTTATTAACATCTTCTCTTACCCTTTGAGCATAATTAAGATTCATTTGATAGGGTCGTTGCTTAATCGAATGTGCGTTGACTGTCAATTCAATTTTGTGTTCGCAAATTGATCTAGGAATTCCTTTTAGTTATTTATAACTCCATGCAAATACATCCTTAAATTCTATCAGCAATTGTTTAACTTTTGTTTGGAACTATTCGGATAAGGCAACATTTACAAGCACTATGCAAGGTTCTTCACTAATGCCCAAATTTAATTTATTTAGTTGTTCATCAATAGTAAGAGTCATCTTGTAAATTTTTTTTTTTTAATTATAATATTAACATATTCATCAAAGGTCAATGTTTTTCAAGTTCATGTTAATAGTACCAAAAGGGATAATTAATATTATCTACAGGTTGTGCCAGTCCTACATATACTTTGGGTAGGAATTTTAATTCTTCTAAATTTACTTCTCCAAGATGCCACAATTCTAATACAACATGGTATAAATGTTCCTCGTTTCCATTCGTCAATCCTTCCTCCCAATCAAAAATATCATCGAGACTACAAGGTATTTGGGAAGGATGTACTAGTACTCACTTCTTTATACTCAATGTCATTGTTTTGGTATCAGTAATGATTGTTAAAGTGTTATTGCCCCAATCATGATGAACTTTAGTTTGCTTCAACCATGATCTTTCTAAAAACATCGAATAAGCCTCTAAAGTATTTTCCATCTTCAACCCTATAACTAAAATTTTGAATGTAAACCATGTTGAATCGATTTTGAGGTTTTGTATCAACTCTACTGGTTGTACCTTCCTTTGATTCGTCATTTTTACCATAAATGGTGTTAATTAAGGTTTCTTCAAACCTAATTTCTTCTGTAGATGTTCGAAAATAATGTTTACTCCAAATCCACAATCCAATATAACATCCATGATTTCATAATTTTCGATGGATACTTATACAATGGGCATAACTTCATCAAAGTCATTTTTGTAGTGTGTACCAACTTTGCACACATCCGATACATGATCTCCTTGCCTTTTTAAGGAGAATTTTGCTAATATTTTTCATAATTGGGGGCAAATCTTAATCAGTTGCCCCAATTTAACCTCCATATTCATATTTTAAATTTGATCATTGAACATCTCGTCCAATTTCCCTTCAAGAATAATTAAATTTTCTATAGTACCAATTTGCTACCCATTAGCCTTGGTTGATTTTGTTCCATATCATTACAAAATTCTTTCTCTTTACTCTCTTCATGGTAAGGTAAATCTTCCCAATCTTGTTGTAATCTTTTTTTGGTATTGATGGCTAATCTTTGGATATCTTTTGACATATCTAGATATAGTTGTGTTGGAACATCCATTTTAACTTGTATTTGTTCTATTTCACCCACAAGTTCTTGATGTATTGCCTTTTTGCAATCCCACTTCATCTTTTTCCCTTTTGTGGGACTATTTTAGCTCATGATATTTTTTTCCTTAGGTTCCTTCAATTGTTGACTTCGAGTGGCTACAAATGTTGGTATAATGGGTATACACTACTCCATAATAGCAACATTAACCCCAACCTTGGTTTGAAATTTTTTATTTTCATGTTCTAAATGTTGCTTCCATAGTGGATAGTCATTCCTTTAATGTCCTTTTTAGCAACAAAAATAATTCATATCACCTCCTTGTTAATTTCCATTATTTCAATTGTAATTATTCCGATTATAGTTGTTTTGGTTATACCCATTTTGACTAGACTAGCCATCTTGATCATGTTAATAACCTCAATTATTTTGCCATCCTTCATTCCATCCTTAGTGATTGTCTTGCCATCCTTGGCTCTCCCTTCTTCAATTATCATATCTAGGATTATTATTATTCAACTACCAAAAACTTTGTTCTTACTTAACCTATTCAATTGGTGCTTTAGGTTGTACTACATTGACCAAAATATCCTTTCTAACATATTATCCTCCTAACTCCTTCAATGGATAATCATTGGTTTCATGTTCTTGTCTTCAACATATGCCACAAATTGTTTGCAAAAGTTTACATTGCTTTGTCAAATGACCTTCATTGTGACATTTTTGATAGAATACACCTTGTCGATATCCATCATCTCGTTCCTTACAAATTTTCCTTCTTTCTTTCTTATGTTTATCATCAATTGATTCCTCATCTAAATCTTCATTATTTGACAATGGTTGAAATTATCTACTCTTAGTGTAAGCATCTCTTCTTCAATTTCTCTTGCCAAATTAGCTACTTCAACAATTGTTGTTTTGGGCATTCCAATAATGGTTAATTTTAACTTATTTTTTAGTCCTTCCCTAAAGGTCTCTCTTAGATATACATCATCTAGTTGTTGTGGTATAACAAAACACAATTGTAAAAATCTATCATAATAATCTTCGATTATTTCATGTTTCCATTGTTTCATTTATCTCAAAGCTACTATGGCTTGTATTTTGTTGCACACATCACTAAATCTTGAAATAAATGCACATTGAACATCTCCCCAGGTTGCAACAGGATTTGTTATTTCATAACGGGTAAACCAATTCGCACTTTTTCTTCATAATGTTGTAGGAAAATGTTGTAATTTATGTGCATCAATGTCCTCACCATTCGTTACACGTACGTTGGCTAATCTTCCAATGTGAATTATTGCTTCATTTCCATCATGAAACTTGGGTAATGGTATTTGTAATACATTTGGTGCCATTATCGCAATTGTTGGGGGCACATGTATTACATCCATTGTGAATTGGGAAAATAAACTAGTTTGTTGTGCAACAAATGTTGGTCTTTCTTATTGTAGTGATTGTTGTTCAACTAATTCAAACAATGGATTCCTTACTATGTTGATTCTTTTTGGTGCCACATTGCTATCCTCATGTGAGATTGATTTTTCTTCGACTTTGATATTGAATAAGTTTGTTTATTGATTTTTAGCTAGAGTGAGAAACCCTTGTATTGACTACAAGGATTGTGTTCCTATTTTGGTAGGCTTCAGTTCAAGTATGAATTTTTTTTACTAGGATTAAGTTTCTCCCTCCTATCTTGTTGATGTTTAGTTTCTTCATGTTCTTCAAGTGTGGTTGATGTTGTGGATTACACATTGACATCACTAGTAGTGAACTATATTCCCTCAACTATTGTTTGTGCAACCAACATAGATGTTTCCTAAAACAATGGTTTTCAAAATTGATTTTTTGTCTTGTTCCCCAAAATGCTTAGATCTCTTCATCGACTATAAATATTAGAATGTTTCACCCAGAATTCATCATTCCTAAAATTTTCCCTCACCTCTCTTCTTAGATTCTGCTTTATATTAATTTGCTTTTGACTTTTCTTCTTGTCTGTCATGGGTTCCCATGAACATATACCCTCTATCCTTTCTATCCTTCATATTTTAATGGTTTATGACCTTTCTATTAAAGATGGAATCAATAAAGTAGGTATCAACATAGTTTGTCGGTATTTTTCTAAAGAATATTTTTCATTCCCTCTTGTTTTTAAACAAAATTCCACTTTCTTTCTTCTAGGTATCCATAATGCATCACATGGTATCCGTTTTTCAATTAAAACATTGATATTTATTTTTTTAATTCTCTACAATCTAGTAGTTTTATAACATGATGTGTTGTATAAACATTTTCAATTCGTAGTAATATAAGTAAACAACTAAGATGGGAAGCCAACGTTTATATTTTGTTAATTTAGATGCGTCTATAATCAATGACTTATGTTGAATGCACCATGTTTTCGTATTCCCATGTAATTATTCTATGATTAATGCTTGAACATTATGTAATAATTTTTGAAATTTTTCCATAAAACACACCCATGTTTTTTTTTATGGTACTCTCTAAGTGTATATAGATATTATACTATAGACCATCCAAATCTATTTAATTGACGTAATCTTTCTTGAGCCATATTTACGATAACAACCTTTTTTAATTATTCTTCCCTTGGAGCAATTGTAGACATTGTTCACCATTACTCATGCCAACCTTGATAAACATTTTTATAATAATTTACTACTAATTTTGATTTTTCCATATCTTGCTCATAATAAGTGAAAAAAATAGAGTACATAATTATGTATTTTGTTTTTTATATAATCATCTTTAAACAAGATACCCCTTCTTTCCTAAGTTTATATATTCCATAAAAATCCTTAAATCCACATGGAAAAAAAATTATTAAAATGTGCAAATAACAAAACTCTGAGTTGATTTCATATACTTCACCCATTTATAATAATAAGAGTGTTTTTTTTTCTTCGATGGATAATTCATTAAAGTAATATGATTCATTTCCACAAATATATCCTACCAAATCTTTCATCCATCGACATCGTAATTGTAACAAATCAAGAGGTATCCACCATTTAATTAATGCATTAATGTTTGGTTTTTTTAAAAAAAAAATCATCTCTCATACTTACAATATGATTAGTTGTTGTTACTTTGTCCAATCTTGTTAAAATAAGAACACAAACTATTAATGGCAACCATTTTCTATATTGACATAATTTTGCACTATCAATATATATACTATAATTTTATAATGACCATACAATTTTTTTCCGTGTAATTTTTGTAAAATTAAGTCTTGGATTCCCATCAATAGTAATTTAAACTTATCCACAAATTCATTCCAATTGCCTTTTTGTGGACATGATCTTAGGGTGTTCAAATCTGCCTATAGTGTCCATCCATACATACAATGATCTCTAAGCAATTGTTTTGCCTCCTCTAATGGTAATGTAACTTTTTCCCAAAGGACAAGATTATACCCTCTTATCATGTTTCCATACCAATTTCGAGTTTACAAATAAAGTATTCTTTTAGACACATATTTCTTGCATCATATTGTTCAATTTTAGATAATAGCTTAGGAAAATCTTGGACATAGCTGGCACCTTCCAACAACATATATACTAATGTTCTACCAATTTGATTTACACGAAAAGTTCCTAAATTAGAATAATGTTTACCCATATTGTAATTGTATCCAATTGCTTAAGATATACACAATACAAAATCCTACATTTACAAAATAAAATTATGCATATTCCATTATAAATTTATGTTATTCCATATTTAACAACACCTATTCCCTGGCATAGTTGCCAAATGCTAACGATGTTTTTGATTTGACTTGGGTATTCATCATTGCTGGGTTCTTGTCTACCATCTACACGTAGTACCATGCACCGATGTAGTTAAAACATGTTACAAGCTATAATTATTATTTACAAGTAATGTGGAAGATGAAACAATCATGCAAAAGATCATCTTGTGGTCATAAAATTAATGTGTATTATCATGTTTGAGTACATAAATATCATTTGTCCCAAGCTATTTGGTAACAACTATTCCTTGTTTTTTTTAACATCTCCATCCTCCACCCTATCTTTCAAACCTTTAGATAATTAAACTTACATCATTTTCGGCAAGCCAATGGGTTTGGCAGGTAAGCATGTTGAGAGCTAAACCTATTAGGTATGCTGAATATAACCCTATCAACCTTTGGTAAGACATTCAACCCATATTGGCTATAACTTAGTTTGGTAGACACATTGCCTCATTTCGGCAGAATCCTTACACAAACTTTTTTAACTACTCGCTACTCACTATTTGTAAGCATTATATTCCTAACAAATAACAATTTTGTTTCAAATGTGCTTCTTACATTTCAATCCTTACCCTCTTTATCATTTTTCATTCCCTTTTGTTATAGTTATATTCTTGCACCTCCTTTCATCATGGTCTTGCATATTAAAGCTTAAGGTGAATTCCTATCATGTTGCTCTTCTTTATGATTTACATTTTTTGTAAGTGCAGGTAGTGGTGTTGTGATCATCTTGCAATTCCAATCATTGCTATGAGCTTCATGATCATAATATTTCATGTGAATTACACCATTTATTATCTAGCACATGATTTTGTCATGCCTTGTTGTTTAAAAAATCGTAATTGTGACATTTGGGAATGCAATATTCTCATTTGTTTACAAACCACAATTTTCAAAGATAATGCAAAATATAATAGTTATTTCATTTTTTTACAAATCATAATTTTTCGTGGTAATGGGAAGTGCAATACACCCATTTTGTTATAAACATTATTTTTTTGTGAAAGAATGACCACAATGTCAAAATACCATTTTAAAATGCATATTCCATTTCCTATTCGTCTATTCATTCTTCATAGGTTTATAAATGGTTATTTTACAACAATGGAAATGAAAGCAAAATTTCAAGATTCATATTTTGGTTTTATATGTTGGGCTATGGCAACTGTGCAAGGCAATTCAAACTTGAACACTCTAGGCCCATTGCCAAATGAAGGAAGAAATGTTAGTTTTTCAAATGAATTACATGTTCTTGTGTCCTTACATCCAAATGATCTTACATTGAAGCCCATCCTTCTTTTCCATAGATGTTAGTATAAACATTAAATTTTTTGCCATTGAAAAAGCTTAATTAATAAAAAAAAATATTGACTTTGCATAAACAAATAAAATTATGGGTTTAGGATTTACAACACTATGAATCAAAATTGTATGAATATGTGTGTGTGTTTTTTGGGTGGTGTTTTACTCTTGCACATTGTATTTTACATGGAATGAAATAGCTTTACATGATTTTACACTTACACATTTAAATTTATATTCTTACATGAAATGTACATATATTTGATAAACACTTACATTTGCCCAATTAATATATCAAAAACCACATACAAACACAACATTGAATTACACCTATATTCAGCATATATATTTTTAATGATCTACTTTAACAGGTATTCACATTTTTAGGGAGGGGTATTAGCCCATGTTGGAAATGGTGAGAAACAATTATCAAAATAGAAATTTCATACAACCAATGAGAAGGCTTAATATGCACTTAAGGAGGCTTAATTGTTTCCATTTAGGTTTTGTGAGGAAAGGCCGCAAATTCTTTTTGAATTTTTTCTCTCTAATGTGTTCCCACTATGTTCCATCAAGTTTACAAAATGTTCCCCAAGTTCCTCAAGACGTTCCCATTAACATATCAATTTTATCCCTTATTGTGTAAACTGGACACAATTCAACTTCCATGTATATAACTTGTAAAAGGGGGTCCAAAGGGGTGATTCTATTGGGAA
>Ga0116226_10005991_pt1 | contig 10892 bp, 10 predicted proteins | sample S1TSphfallax_FD_89692 | JGI IMG/M metagenome (GOLD analysis project Ga0116226, IMG submission 89692) | Host-associated microbial communities from peat moss isolated from Minnesota, USA - S1T2_Fa - Sphagnum fallax MG | ecosystem: Host-associated > Plants > Peat moss > Unclassified | place: USA...
CGAGCTTGCGCAGACGGACCTTATAGCCCCGCGCCTGAAGCAACGCGCCAAGCGCCGCAGAGGCCAGTCCCTTGCCGAGCGAAGAGACCACGCCTCCGGTGATGAAGATGTACCGGGCCATGGACGAAGAGCTTACCCGCGATTCGGGCGCGATAGCATGAGCTGCGACCGATTAGAGGAGCGATCGCTTGGCTTTCCGATCACTGACCGCCCGATCTGGACGCAGTCGCGGGGGTGGTGTGGACCTGCGGCGCCGGCGCGTCGAAGCTTGACGCGCTGGGCGCCAAGGGCGCCGGCGTCGTCTGGCTAGGCAGGGTCGGAGCTGGCGGCGGTGACGTCGCCGTTGGCGGCGCTCCGGCGGGCCGCATAGCGGCGTTCAGGGCGCCGGCGTTCAGCGCCTTGACCGTCATCTTATCGACGACAGAGCCGCCGGCATGGGTACGCCCCTGGACGACCGTCAGAAGCAGGCACAGCCCGAAAAAGACCGCCGCCAAGACCGAGGTCGTGCGGGTCAGGAGATCGCCCGCGCCGCTGACGGTCAGGATGCCCGACGGACTCCCGCCCATGCCCAGCGCGCCGCCTTCAGAGCGCTGCATCAGGATCACAGCGCTCATCGCGATGCAGACCAGGACCAACAGAACAAGCAGAAAGCCGAGCAGCATGGGTAAACAGCCGTCAAAGGGTGAAACGCCGAAGGCGGGGCCATAGACCCCGTGCGCCACGTCAAGCGCGGGCACATAACATCTGAACCCGCCCTGCGCCAGCCTCCGGGCTCGCCGTTCGGGATTATCGGGGCCCAGAACAACTAATTGTATCAGCAGTGGTTGCTGATTTCGGGCGCGGATTTATATTGTCTATCGTCGGTCAGGGCGCTTCAGCCCAGACGGCCGTTCGATCCGCTCCAATAAAGAGGGAACCACCCGATGACCTTCCAGCTCAAAGCCGCAAGCTGGGCGGCGATCGCCGCCTTCGCCGCTTCGGCCGCCGCCGCCCAGCCGCCGCCGCCGAGCCCCAACCCGGCCGCTGTGCCGGCTGGCGTCTACGCCATAGAGCCCATGCACACCGAGGTGCTGTTCAAGATCAATCACATGGGTTTCACCAACTATTACGGCAGCTTCACCGGCGCGTCGGGGACTTTGCGGCTGGATCCGGCCCACCCGGAGGCGAGCAGCCTGGACGTCTCCACCCCCGTGGCCAGCTTGGCTGTCGCCAGCCCCAAGCTTGAGAGCGAACTCAAGTCGGCCGATTGGCTGGACGCGACGAAATATCCCGTCGCCACCTTCCATTCGACCAAGGTCACGCCCACGACCCCGGGCCACGCCCTGGTCGCCGGCGACCTGACCCTGCATGGCGTCACCCGCCCCGCCACGTTCGAGGCGAGCTTCAACGCCGGCGGCCCCAACTTTATGACCAAGGCCTATACAGCCGGCTTCGAAGTGACCGGCCACATCCAGCGGAGTCAGTTCGGCGTCGCCAAATATGTGCCGCTGGTCGGCGACGACGTCACCCTGATCATCAGCGCGGCGTTCGAGCGCCAGCCGTCTTAACAGCTTGTCGCAGACGACGGCGGACGACGTGGTCTACCGGCGCCGTCCGCCACCGCCGCGCTCAGCCGGCCGCCCGGATGATCGGCAGGAAGGTCTCCGCCATCAGCGAGGCGCCGCCGACCAGCACGCCATCGACCCCTGGCGTGCGGAGAATCTCAAGCGCATTGTCGGCCTTGACGGAGCCCCCGTAGAGGATCGGTGTGGCGACGCCGCCGCCCATCAGGGCGTCCAGGGCCTCGCGGATCGTGGCATGGGTGTCTTCGATATCCGCCGGCGAGGGCGTCTCGCCGGAGCCGATCGCCCAGATCGGCTCGTAAGCGATCGAAAACGGCCGCCCCGCCAGCGATGACGGAAGCGAGCCTTGCAGTTGGTGGCGAACCACTTGGTGGGCGTGACCCAGCCGCCGCTGCTCGCGCTGCTCACCAACGCATATAATCGGCTCAAGCCCGGCGCGGAGCGCAGCCACGACCTTGCCGGCGATCAGTAGGTCCGACTCCCCATGCAGAGTCCGCCGCTCGGAGTGACCGAGGATCACCAGCCGCGCGCCGGCGTCATGGAGCATTTCGGCGCTGAAATCGCCCGTGTAGGCGCCGCACACCTCGCGATGACAGTCTTGAGCGCCGAGTTCGACAGGGCCGCCCACCAGTGCATCCGCCATCCGCCAGATCAGGGGCGCCGGTGGAAAGAGCGCCACCCTTGATCGAACTGGCGCCGCCCGCAACGCATCTGAGATCGCCACGGCGTCTCCCAGAGCCGTAGACAGGCCGTTCATCTTCCAATTGCCGGCAATGAACTTTGTCGGTGGTGCGGTCAAAGCCATCCTTTCGAGCGGCGGGGCCTTAAACGTGCGTCGCGCGCGCCGACATTGCGAGCCGCCGCGATCCAAAGACCTTGCCTAGGTGAAGCTTCGCCCCATGTCACGCCCCGATCCCAGGCCCTTTCGGCGCGTGCGCCGCTTGCTACAAGCCTTGGCCCTCCACTATACGCCCTCTTAAGGCCTGATCCCGACGCCCTAAGCAGCAAGGGTTCAGCAAGCGTCGTCCTTGTCGGCGCTAAACAACAAAGGTTTCGCGCCCCCATGCTCGCCCAACTTCGCTCGCTCGCGAAATCGCCCATCATGATCGTCCTGCTGGGGATCGTGATGTTGAGCTTTCTATGGGGCGCGCGCGACGTGTTCCTGAACCTTGGCTCGGGCGACGCGGTGGTCCAGGCCGGCGGCCGCACGATCGGCGAGGCCCGCTTCCGCCAGATGTTTGAGGACCAACTCAAGACCTATACGCAGCAGACCGGCCAGCAGATCTCCTTGCCCGACGCGGTCAAGGCTGGGTTCGATCGCCAGTTCTCCGACGCGCTTGCGACCGACGAATCCTTGGCCGCCTATCTGACGCGCTCAGGATTGCGCCCGTCCGACTCCTTGGTGGTTGATGAAATTCGCAAGGCGCCGCGCTTTTTCAATCCCGTCAGCGGCCTCTTCGACAAGGCCGCCTACATGAAGTTCGTGACCCAGCAGCTCAATATGACGCCGCCGGAGTTCGAAAGCCTGCTCCGCACCGAACTGGCCCAGGCGCAATTCGTGTCGGGCCTGTCGGGCGGGCTGCACGCGCCACGACTCTATGACGCCCTGGTTGCGGCGGTGGAAATGGAAGGGCGCACCTTCAGCTACTTCGTCGTGCCGCCGACGGCCGTGCCGCCGCCCGCGCCGCCGACTGAGGCCCAGATGCAGGATTTCATCAAAGAGAACGCCGACCGGATGAAACGGCCCGAGACCCGGGCGCTGAGCGTGATCCGGTTCAGCGCCGCCGAGGCGGGCGCCGGCCTACCGGTCGATGCGGCCGCGGTCCAGAAGCGCTTCGACTTTGAAAAGGAGTCGCTCTCCACGCCCGACAAGCGTTCGCTGGTGGAAATACCCGCCAAGGACGCCGCCGCCGCCGCTGCGATCTCCGCCCGTCTCATGCATGGCGAAGACCCTTACGCCGTGGCCAGAAGCCTTGGCGTTTCGCCCGTCCCCTATACCGACGTGCCAAAGACCGCGATCGCCGATCCCGCGGCGGCGGAGGCGGCCTTCGCGTTGCCCGCAGGCGCCGTCAGCGGCCCGATCCGAGGCGCGCTCGGCTTCAGCGTCGTCAAGGTCACCAGCGCCACGCCCGGTCATGTCGCCACCCTGGAAGAGAACCGCGACAAGATTGAAGCCGAGGTGCGTAAGAGCGCGGGTCAGTCCAAGGTCAATCAGGAGGTCAAGGCCTATGAAGACGCGCGCTCCGGCGGCGCGACCTTCGCCCAGGCGGCTCAGAAGCTCGGCCTCACGATTGCGCCCGTGCCGCCCGTCACCGCCCAGGGGTTGACGCTACAGAACCAGCGATTCCCCGTTGCGCCCAAGCTCTTGCAGAGCGCCTTCACCCTGCAACCCGGCGCCGACAGCGACATCGTCGATCTAGGTCAGGGGGACTATGCGGTCGTGCGGGTCGATAAGATCTTACCCCCAGCGCCGCCGCCGTTGGACGAGATTCGCCCCCAATTGATCCAGTTCCTTCAGGCGCGCGATCTGCAGACGCGCTTGCAGGCCAAGGCGACGGCCCTGGCCGACCTCGTCCATAAGGGCCAGCCGATCACGACTGTGGCGGCGTCGGTTGGGGCGACCGTTGGGCATGGCGTCGGGATTGGGCGGGCCGAGGGGGGCCAGACCTTCAGTCGGCAACTGTTGGCCCAAATCTTCGGCGCCAAGGTGGGCGATGTCGTGGTCGGGCCCGACGCCCAGCCGGGCCCGGCGGTGGTCGCCAAGCTGGAGGCCATCGTTCCCGCCGCTGGCCCGGCGGCGGCCCAGGCGGCGGCCAACCAGCAGACCAGCATGACCCGCAGCCTGCAGCAGGATATGAGCGCCGCCGCCCGCATCGCGGCCCGGGCTGAGATCAAGCCCCGCGTCGATTACGCCCGCGCTCACGCCGCGTTGGGCGACGCCGGTCCGGCCCAGTAGCAGACCGGCGCGCGCAGGCGACAACGATGGCGTCTTCAACCGGGCAGTCCTCAACCCGCGCGTCCGCCCTGCCCGCGTTCGAGGCCTTTGCAGCGGCCTATGCGCAAGGTGCGCCCCAGGTGGTGTGGCGTCGCATCGTCGATGATCTGGAGACACCGGTTTCGGCCTTCCTGAAGATCGGGCGCGGCAAGCCTTACGCCTTTCTGTTTGAGTCCGTGGAGGGCGGGGCCTGGCGGGGACGCTATTCGGTCATCGCGCTAAGACCTGACCTGGTGTGGCGCGCCTTCGGCGACGCAGCCGAGATCGCCGTTGGCGACGACGCCATCGGCGCGAGCGCCTTCATCCGCGAGACGCAGCCGACCGTGGCGTCTTGGCGCGCCCTGATCGAAGCGTCGCGCATCCCGCTGCCGCCGGAGTTGCCGCCGATGGCCGCGGGCGTCTTCGGCGTGATCGGCTACGACATGATCCGCCTGGCCGAGCCGGTCGGCGACGCGAAGCCTGACGCCTTGCATCTGCCCGATGCTGTGCTGATGCGTCCGTCGGTCGTCGCGGTGTTCGACGCCATCGGCCAGGAAATCGTGCTGACCACCCCCGTGCGCCCCAACGACCAAACGGCGGAGGCGGCCTACGCCCAAGCCCTGGACCGCCTTGATGAGACGCAAGGCGAACTCGCCGCGTCGCTTCCCGCCCGCATGCCGAGCGCCACGCCCGAACGCGTCGAAACACCCCTCGCCTCACCGGTATCGCGGGAGGCTTACCGAGACATAGTCGAGACGGCGAAACACTATATTGAAGCGGGCGACATCTTCCAGGTCGTTCCCAGCCACCGGTTCCGCGCGCCGTTCAAGCGCGATCCGTTCGCCTTCTACCGGGCGCTTCGCCGGCTCAATCCCTCGCCCTTCCTGTATTTCCTGAACTTCGGCGACTTCCAGATCGCCGGCTCCAGCCCGGAAATCCTGGTGCGCTTACGCGACGGCAAGGTCACCATTCGCCCGATCGCCGGCACCCGACCGCGCGGCGCCACGCCGGAACAGGACCAGGCGCTGGAGCGCGAGTTGCTCGCCGACCCCAAGGAGCGGGCCGAACATCTCATGCTGCTCGACCTCGGCCGAAACGATGTCGGTCGCACCGTAATGCTGCGAGACGAAGGCGCCAATACACCGCCGACGGCGCGAAACGACGGCCGACCCCGCGTCCGTGTAACCCAGAGCTTCGCCATCGAACGCTATTCGACCGTCATGCACATCGTCTCCAATGTCGAAGGCGACGCGCCTGACGGCCTGGACCCCGTCGACGTGATCTTGACCGCCCTGCCCGCCGGCACACTGTCCGGCGCGCCAAAGGTGCGGGCCATGCAGATCATCGACGAACTCGAGACCGTCAAACGCGGTCTCGCCTACGCCGGAGCCGTCGGCTATATTTCGTCTGAAAATCAAGTGGATACGGCTATCGTTTTACGCACCGCTCTGTTCAAGGATGCGATGATGTACGTCCAGGCCGGCGGCGGCGTGGTGGCGGATTCCGACGCCGACGCCGAATATGAAGAGACCTTGCACAAATCCGCCGCCCTGCGCCGCGCTGCGGCGGAAGCGTGGCGGTTCGATGGGTCGTAAGGGAGGCGACCTACCGCCCGTCAAGCGCCTGGACTTGCGGCGCCGACGGAGGGTCCTTGGTTTGCCAGAAGGGCCCAAGGATCACCGAGCCGGCTAGGAGCAACGTGCTCAGCGCCAAAATCGCGGCCGAGGCCAGCATCTTCAGGGCCGCGGGTTTACGCCGCCGCTCCGGCATAAGTCGGCGACGGGCGTCGTCAAGGCTGGAGAGCGGAGGAATGGCGCTATTGGGCATGTACATTGTCATCAGCCCGACCCATCCTTAACAATGCGTCTACGAAGGACGCTCAGCTCCGGAATTCGCCTCAAGCCGGCTTGGCCGCCGGTCAACCAACCCTTAAGGCTTCGTCCGGAGCGAACCGTCCAGATAACCTTCCATGATTCTCGTCATCGATAACTATGACAGCTTCACCTACAACCTCGTCCACTATCTGGCCGAGTTGGGGGCCGATCTGGTTGTGCGCCGCAACGATGCGCTCAGCGTCGGCGACGCCCTGGCCATGAAACCCGCCGGCGTGTTGCTGTCGCCTGGCCCCTGCACGCCTAACGAGGCCGGAGTGTGTCTCGGCCTGCTGGACTCAGCCCCTGACGATCTGCCGATCCTTGGGGTTTGTTTGGGGCACGAAGCGATCGGTCAGGCGTTCGGCGGCGAGGTCGTGCGCGCCAAAGCCCTGATGCATGGCAAGACCAGCCCCATTCACCATCGGGGAGGCGGCGTGTTCGAAGGCTTAGACGACGGCTTCACGGCGACGCGCTACCACAGCCTTGCGGTCCGCCGCGACACCCTGCCAGACGCGCTCGAGATCACGGCCTGGACCGAGGATGGCGAGATCATGGGGATTAGCCATCGCAGCCGGCCCATCCACGGCGTGCAGTTCCATCCCGAATCGATCGCTACCGAAGGCGGTCATGCCCTGTTGGCCAACTTCTTGAAGCTGACGGGCGCCTGATGTCTGACGATTTCAAGCCGCTGCTGGCGCGCCTGGCTGACGGCGCGACGCTCACCGAGGCTGACGCCGAGAGCTTCTTCGCCGCCTGCCTGCGGGGAGAGCCGACACCGGCCCAGATCGCCGCGGCCGTCACCGCCATACGTCTGCGGGGCGAAACTGTGGGCGAGATCACCGCCTGCGCCCGGGCGCTGCGCCGGGCCGCGCGCGCGCTCGATCACGACTTCCAGGTGATCGACACCTGCGGCACGGGCGGCGACGGCCTGGAAACCTACAATATTTCAACCGCGGCGGCCCTGATCGCGGCGGGCGGCGGCCTAAAGGTGGCCAAGCACGGCAACAGGGCCATGTCGTCCCGCTCGGGCTCCTCCGATGTGCTCAGCGCGCTCGGCGTCAATCTGGACGCTACGCCGGCGCAGTCGCTGCGGGCGCTGGAGACCGCGGGCATCTGCTTTCTGTTCGCCCCCGCCCATCACGGCGCCCTGCGCCACGTCACACCCATACGCGCTGAACTGGGCTTTCGCACCGTTTTCAACCTCTTAGGCCCATTGTCCAATCCGGCGGGCGCCCAGCGCCAGGTCTTGGGCGTGTTCGACTCTCGCTGGGTCGAACCGTTGGCGCGGGTGCTGGGCGCGCTGGGAAGCGAGCGGGCCTGGGTCGTGCACGGCTCCGGCTTGGATGAGATCAGCACCTTAGGCCCGACCCAAGTGGCCGAGTGGCGCGATGGCTATGTGCGCCTCTTCAACATCACGCCTGAGGCTGTCGGCCTGCCCCGCGCGGATATCTCGGCGCTACTGGGCGGCGACCCCGCCCACAATGCCAAGGCGCTGCGCGCCCTGCTCGACGGCGCGCCAGGCCCGTATCGCGACATCGCCCTTCTGAACGCCGCCGCCGCGTTCCTGGTGGCCGATGCGGTGGAGACGCTGCAGGAGGGAGTGGCGCGCGGGATGGCGGCCATCGACTCCGGCCGCGCCCGCGCCGCCCTAGACCGCCTGATCGCCGCCACTCAAGCCCCGGAGCCCGTGGCGTGACCGACACCCTTCAGCGCATCGCCGCCTATAAGCGGGACGAGGTCGCGGCGCGAAAGGCGATGACGTCGGCCGCGGCGCTCGCGGCCGCGGCGCAGTCGGCCGACCCGCCCCGCGGGTTCGCCCGTGCGCTCTCCAACGCTCCAGGCCTGGCGCTGATCGCCGAGGTGAAAAAGGCCAGTCCGTCCAAAGGCTTGATCCGAGCCGACTTCGATCCTCCGGTCCTTGCCCGCGCCTATGCCGACGGCGGCGCGACCTGCCTTTCGGTGCTGACCGACGGTCCAAGCTTTCAGGGCGCAGACGCCTATCTGGTCGCGGCCCGCGCCGCGGTCAGCCTACCTGTTTTGCGCAAGGACTTTTTGGTCGATCCCTGGCAGGTCTCGGAAACCAGAGCGCTCGGCGCCGACGCCATCCTGGTGATCTTGGCCATGATCGACGACGCCCTCGCCGCCGACCTGATAGCTGAGGCCAAGGCCTTTGGCATGGACGCTTTGGTGGAGGTCCACGACGCCGCAGAACTCGCCCGCGCCGCCTCGCTCGGCGCGATGCTGATCGGCGTCAACAACCGGGACCTTCGGACCTTCGTCACCGATCTCGCCGTGACGGAGCGGCTTGCGCCGGCCATGCCCCCCGGAGCCCTGCTCGTGGCCGAAAGCGGAATTTTTACGCCAGAGGACGCTCAACGCCTGGCGCGAGCCGGCGCCAAGGCCATGCTGGTCGGCGAAAGCCTTATGCGCCAGCCCGATGTGGCGGCGGCGACACGCGTCCTGCTCGGCGGCCAATCGGCGGCCTCGCAGCGCGATTAGATTAGAAAGCGGCTAGCCCTTAGCGCTCAATCGGCGTACGGGCCGGCCATGTCGTCGGCATCCAGTCCCTTTCATACGCCCGAGTCGTCCCTAAGCCCCAGCCCGCTCGCTCAAAGGGCCCACGCGCCCTTGGGGGAAATCTTGCTGCTGGGCGGCCTGACCGCGTTCGGCTCCGTGTCGATGGACATGTACCTGCCGGCCCTTCCGAGCCTGGTGAGGGCCCTGCACACCACGCCGCCGATGGCCCAGCAGACGGTTTCGATCTTTCTGATCGGCCTCGCCGTGGGTCAAATCATCTACGGTCCTGTATCCGACCGGGTGGGGCGGCGCGGCCCAATCCTGTTCGGCGTCGGGATCTATCTCGTGGCGAGCCTAGGCTGCGCGCTCGCGCCGTCGATCGGCCTCCTGATCGTCTTCCGGCTGCTCCAGGCCTTGGGCGCCTGCGCCGGCATGGTGATCGCGCGCGCGGTGGTGCGCGATCGCTATGAAGACCACGAAGTTCTCCATGTTTTCTCGCTTCTGACCCTGGTGATGGGATCGGCGCCGATCATCGCGCCTCTGATCGGCGGCTGGGTGCTGACGGTGGCGAACTGGCGCTGGATCTTCGGCGTGCAGTCGCTGTTCGCGTTCCTTATCACGGCCTGCGCCTTCTTTTTCCTGCCGGAGAGCCGCTCGGAGGCGACCCGGATGCGCGCCTTGTCGGAACGGCCTCTGTCCAGCTACCTCGCCCTCCTGCGGGCTCCGCGCCTCGTCGGCATAATGCTCAACGGCGCCTTCTCAGGCGTGGCGCTGTTCGCCTTCATCACAGCAGCGCCTGAGCTCGTCATTACACACTATCATGTGCCGGCGGCGGACTTTGGCTGGATCTTCGGGGTTAATGTCACAGGCATGATGGCGGCCGGCCAGATCAACGCCCGACTGGCCCGTCGGATACCCGGTGAAACCCTGCTGCACGCCTCCAATGTGGCGGCGCTTGTCTGCGCCAGCGTCATGGTGATCTGCGCCATCACCGGCTGGGGCGGCATTTTCGGCGTGCTCATTCCTCTATGGTTCGTGATGGCCTCGCTTGGCTTCAGCCAGCCGAACGCCGCCGCCGCGGCCATGTCCGTGGACCGCGAGCGCGCCGGCGCCACAGCCGCGCTTCTGGGGTCGACCTTGTTTGGCGTCGGGTCGCTGGCGGGCGTCGCGACCAGCCTGCTCGATAATGGCGGCGCCGGGCCCATGGCGATCGTGATCTGGGTCGGCTTGTTCCTGGCGGTGGCGATCGGTCAAACCCTGGTGCGCCGGCCTCGGCTGGCGACCTCTCAGGCTGGCGGCTGAAAGACCGCCTCGACTTCGGCGGGCGTCAGCACGCGGTAATCGCCAGGCGCCAGATCGTTTGGTAGGGCGAGGCCGCCGACGCGGTCGCGATGCAGCGCCACGACATGGTTCCCGACGGCGGCGAACATGCGTCGCACCTGGTGATAGCGCCCCTCCCCGATCGTCAGCCGCGCGCGATTGGGCGCCAGGATCTCCAGGGCGGCTGGAAGCAGCGGCTTATCTTCGCCCTCCAATTGCAGGCCGCCCGAGGCGAAAATCGCCGCTTCGCCGCCCTCAAGCGGCCGGGCGAGAGTCGCCTCATAGCGCTTGGCCACATGGCGCTTGGGCGAGATGATCCGGTGCAGCAACGCCCCGTCGTCGGTGAACAGCAAAAGTCCTGAGGTGTCCTTGTCGAGCCGGCCGACCGACGACAGGGCGGGATTGCGACGCAGCCAGCGATCAGGCAGCAGATCATAGACGAGCGGCCCCGCCTCCTTATGGGAGCAGGTGACGCCGACAGGCTTATGCAGCAGCACCACCATGCCGGGGGGCGGATCAAGGGGTTGGCCGCCAACGGTCAGTCGCTGCGGCAGATCGGGCGTAAGCGCGATGCGCCGGTCTTCGTCGGCCACGATCTCGCCGTCGAGCTTGACCCGGCCCGCGAAGATTAATTGCTGGACCTCG
>Ga0116226_10005994_pt1 | contig 10887 bp, 9 predicted proteins | sample S1TSphfallax_FD_89692 | JGI IMG/M metagenome (GOLD analysis project Ga0116226, IMG submission 89692) | Host-associated microbial communities from peat moss isolated from Minnesota, USA - S1T2_Fa - Sphagnum fallax MG | ecosystem: Host-associated > Plants > Peat moss > Unclassified | place: USA...
CCCCCACCCAGCTTTGCTTGGTAGGGGTCGCCTCGCCCATGTGACGGAAAGGTTTGTCTGGAAATAGAACTGGTTCAAGTGAAGAAGCATTCTACTCCTCTTCCACACCCCCATAAGAGCGTTTGGAACCTCGGGCAACGGAACGTAAAACAAGGGCAAATATTATCGATATTGCAGAGACAATACCTAGAGCAACATAGATAATTTTTGTTTGTTGTGCACTTAAAGAAGGGATCGTGATCTCTCTCCATGAGCTTATATGACATGAGAATGATGGCAATGATGGCATGGCATGAGAAAAAGAAGAAATATTCATAAAATTGATACTCCACAGACCCTCGCCCCTTCAGCCGCCCTGGCCTCTGAACGATTGCGAAGTTACTTCATTTGATAATCAGAAAGATTTCTAAGAGCAATTTCTTTCAAGCTCTTGATAAATCCCATTTTGGTATGATCATTATATTCAGATCCATAACTGCTTGGTTCGGCAGCCAGCTCAATGGAAGGGGAGCAGGTATGGGCAATCGGAACAGGAGTGAAAGGACGTAGAGACTGCACTTGTACGTAAATGCATTGATCTTTTGCCAAACCTGAGGAACCTGTGAAAAACTTGAGAAAATTCTTAACCTCTTCTTGAGTCGCCCCATTTTTCTCGTCTTTTATCCATTCCTGAAGCCACTGCATTTTTTTCTGAATTTCTGACTCTTCAGAGAGTCTTAAATAAAAGCTTGGCTTAATCTGATTGGCAATGCATTCGCGATCAAGGGATCCTTGAATTTTATCGCTCACGAGTTCGTAAGAATTGAGTAGGTCCAGAAGATTCAAAACATCAACACTGCTGCAGTTGTCATATAGATCATATAGAGCTTTCATTCCTTTAGCTATCGCATGAAGGGGAGCCAACTGAACTCCTAATTGTCCATGGGAGCCTTGTTGAGCCAACACAGAATCTGTTAAGGAGATTAAAAATGAATCTTTATTTGACTTGATTCTATCCATATCCGGCTCATTCCCCTTATCATCAAGGGTCAACTCCGTTGGCAAACAATCAGCGTAAATAAGATCACGAGCTGCTTCTAAAAGCGCTTGATCGTTAAGGAGATGAAAATTGTTAATCCATCTGATCCGTTTCTGCAAATAGTCCATCCCGATGCCATTCTCTTCATGTGCTCCTAAAAGCATATTACACATCTTGAGTTGAGTGGAAAGGGGAAGGTCTTTAAAAGGTGTATTGATTTCTTGAGCCGTTAAGCATAATACCCCTTTAAATAGGGCATTATCAAAGTGACGCCCAATCACATACCCATCCCAAGAAGGGGACTCATAACAAAACATCATCACTTGACCGATCTGTTGATAGAGTGTTTGTTCTTGCTCATCGAGCTCAGGGAGGGATTGAAGGTTATGATAGTTTTCTTTCGTTCTAGGGAGAATAAGCGAAGAGGATCCTATCGATTGAAAAGAGAGGGCTTCGCTATGGATGATCGCTTCAAATAAATCATTCAAGTAATCGCGAGAAGGTCCTCCTAAATCGATTGCTTTACCGAAACTCAAATCATCTTCTAGAAATTTCACAGAAATGCGAGGAGAAGGATTGATAGTTCTGATCACAGTTTCGATAGCATCGGAGAATTGTTTAAGATGGAATTCGGCGATTTTTTTAATCCCCCTTCTGACAACGCAGATTTGGATTGGGTTGTAGTGAGAATAACGGCAAGAAAACTTGTGCTTGAGCGCTACTTTAAGCGCTTCATGCATCTGGGGAAGATAAAGATCTGGCACTTGACCTGAGCGATCTGAAACACGATTGATCGTGGTAGAGGTGATTTTTCCATGATTATCGACGACGATGCTAAGCTTATTCTGTGCGATTCCTTTCTTATAATCGTTTTTCTCTTGAATATTGATTGTCAAACTTTTTGGGTGATACCACATAACAAAAGTAGAATGATCGTCTAGTTGGAAAACAATTTTTTCTTTTGTCTTCAGTTTTGAGATCACAGCTCGAAGTGTGATTAAGTCGGCAGGAGAGGGTTGTTGCAAAACTTGCTTTGGCAGATTGTCGATGGGATCCTGTTTGAGAGAAGATACCCAATTGAGTTTTTGAGAGACTAAAGGATCGGTAAAGTTGTGTTTGCGAAGGTCTTTTAAACTAAGGGATTGATCGCATGGAGAAGGGAAGGGGTCATTCTCCTCTCCTATGTCTTCTTCTCCGTTACTGAAAAAAAATCTGAACCATTCGCTTATCATTTCATGCGTCTCATTTTTTTCTTCAATGCATCGTAATTTTCTCCACAGTCCACTGATCGCCTCAGCTGCTCCAAAGGTTGCGATTCCGACCAATATCGCCAATGCACATGCCAGACATCGAGTGACAAGAGAAAAAGAGATGTTAAGTGGATCCACTAAGACACGCGCCGTTTGATCGCAAAAACTGCTAATATGTATCATAGGACCTCTCATTTGAGTGTATGAGTATTGAATTACATCATTGAATAAGCAGAAGGATGGGTCAGAGCAATCTCCTTCAAACTTGTGATAAATTCTTCCTTGGTGTGGTCATGATGCTTGCCGTAACTGCTTGGCTCAGGAGCAAGCTCAATCTCAAAAGAGCAGGTATGCACAATGGGAACAGGAGAAAAAGGACGCTCACACTGTGCTTTCACGACAATCTCTCGGCCTTTTGGAAAGCTTGAGGAGGCAGTGAGGAATTTAAGTAGTCTCTTCAATTCATCTTGAGTCGCCCCCTCTTTCTCGTCTCTTATCCACTCCTGAAGCCATCCCATTTTTTTCTCAATTTCTCCTTTTGCGTCTTGAGCGTTTAGCCAATAGCTAGAATTTTGGTTAACTTTATGAATCTGATCGACCAAACCAAGGTCTAGCGTCATCTGATTTGCAATGGTCTTTCGATCAAGAGAGCCTTGAATTTTATCGCTCACCTCTTGAAACGAACGATAAGTCATAAAGTTATTCCAAGATAACTCATCAGTTATCAATTCATCCGACCGCCTACATAGAGCTTTCATTCCTTTCGCTATCGCATGGAGGGGGGCCAACTGAATACCTAATTGTCCATGAGAGCCTTCTTGGTAAAATACAGAATCCGTTAAGCACGTTAAAAAATGCGTTTTACTTGACTGGATTTTCTCCATATCCGGCTCTTCGCCCTTATTGTTAAGGGTCAAATCAATGGGTAGACAATCGGCATAAATAAGCTCCCTAGCCACTTCTAAAACTGTTTCATCGTCAAGCAAGTGAAAAGTTTCAACCCATATGATCCGCCTCATTAAATAGTCCATATCCTCTCTCCCTTTATCTGCCGATAAAAGCGCTTCACACATCCTCAACAGGGTTGGAACAGCGAGATTCTCAAAAGGGGTATCGATTTCTTGAGCCGTTAAGCATAGCACACCTTTGAATAGGGCTTCGTCAAAGTGGCGTCCCATGTGGTAACTCCCCCATTCTTCGGGAACAACTTGCGACTGACAGCAGTACATCATGACTTTGCCGATGTCTTCATACAGTGTTTGTTCTTGCTTATTTAGTTTGGGGAGCGGTTGTAAGTGTTGATAGCTTTCTTTCGTTCTAGGGAGAACAAGCAAAGAGGATTCCATCGATTGAAAAGAGAGGATAGGGCTATTGATGATGCCATCAAATAACTCGTCCAAGTAATCGAGAGAAAGTCCTCCCTGATCGACCCCTATATCGAGACTCAAATCATCTTTTAGAAACTCTACATAAATTTTTGGATCATCATAAATTTTTGAATCATCTTGGCGTCCCTTGGCCTCTTGAATGACTTGAGAGAATTTTTGAAGATGAAATGCGGGAATTTCCTTGATTCCTCTTCTAACAATTGTGATGACGATGGGAGCATAGTCGGAATGATGAGTCAATCTGGTTCGATAATGAGAAGAATGCCTAAGCGCTGCTTTAAAGGATTCCTGCACTTGAGGAAGAAATGCGTCAGGCACTCTGTTTGAGTCTTTTGCGACATTATTAATCCTCAACGAGGTAATTTTTCCTCTATCATCGATAATAATTCCAAGCTTATCGATTTGGTGTCCGTCTCTATAGTAATTCTCTTCTTGAATATTGATTGCCGAGAATGCCTCATTATACCAAACAACAAACTTCGAGTGATCGTCCAGCTCAAAAAGAATCACTTCGCCTGCTTTGACTTTTGATAAAGCAGCTCGAAATGTGATCAAATCTTCATCGGAAAATTGTTGAAGAGCATCCCTCGAGGGAGTTTCTTCTCCGATATTAGACAGTGAAAAATGCGGTTCGGGGCATGCGTCATCAAAAGGCTCCTTTTCGGGAAAGTTGAATCGATTAATGGGAAGACGTAATGGAAAATCCGTTTGGGGGCATTGCTCGTCAAAAGGCTCCTTTTCGGGAGAGTCGAATGAATCGACAACGAGATCTAGTGGATTAGGTGATCCAAGAGGGGGGGAGCCGATGAAATTCTCTTTGTTGATCCGTTCTTCTCCTGTATTCAAGATGGAGTTAAACAACTTGCTAAGGGTTTCATGCGTCTGATTTTTTTCCTGAATGGGTCGTAATTTTCTCCAAAGTCCAGAAATCGCCAGGGCTGTTCCAAGAGTCGCAATTCCAACGAGTACCGCCACTGCGCATGCCACACATCGCGTGACAAGAGAAAAATGTGTGTTAAGTGGGTCCACTAAGAAACGGGCCGTCTGGTCGCAAAAGTTGATAATGTATATCATAAACCACCAAAAATGTGTTTTTTTAATTCTATCCCTATTCCACTTTAAAGAATTGAAGTGGAATGGGTCATGATCTCCAGTTCTATAGTGCTGAAGTTGTCTTAATAAGATAGACTAATAAACCGCCCATTATCGTTTTCTAATAGATATAAGTCAAGAGTGATCCGTTATCCCGAGTCATTCAAGACGACGTTAATTGAGGGTCAAATTAAGGAATTTATATATTTACTGGAAATCGTCGAATCAGGTAAAGTGCTCGAGGGGGTTGTCGCATACAAAAATCCCCTTTTTAGGAACAGGTTCTATGTTAGATATTCGTCTTATTCGGAAGGATCGCGCAATCATCGAAGCAAAGTTGAAAAGCAAGGATCCTCAAATTGATTTATCTTCTCTATGCGCGCTTGATCATCAGATTCGAGAAAGCAAAACAAAAGTAGAACATCTTAAGGCTAAACGAAATGAATATTCTCAAAAAATTGGGGAACTTAAACGAGCCGGTCAAGAGACAAGGGAATGGAGGGCCCAAGTGACTCAATCCGCAGAGGACATTCACCACCTAGATCATCAAATTAGGCACTTAGAAGAGGCGTTCACTGAAGCACTCGCACGCCTTCCGAATCTTCCCATGGATGACATTAAGGTGTCTCAAGACCCCAAAGAGAACGTGGTCATCAAAGAAGTAGGAAAAAAATCCTCCTTTCCTTTTCCTTTCAAAAATCACGTAGAATTGAATGAGGGATTGAATCTTTTCGACTTCAAACGAGGGGCTAAAATTGCGGGAACAGGCTGGCCTGTTTACCGCGATAAGGGCGCCCGTCTTGAATGGGCTCTTCTGCAGTACATGATTGATGTGCATGTGAAAAATGGGTTTATGCAGTGGATCCCTCCTCTGGTGGTGCGCCGGGAAGTGCTATTTGGATCAGGTCAATTGCCAAAATTCGATCATCAGCAATTCAAAATCGAGGATCCCGACTACCCTCTCTATCTTATCCCTACTGCTGAGATTCCCCTTAACGGACTTCACATGGACGAAATCATTCCTGGAGAGGATTTAACGCTAAAATATGTGGCTTATACTCCTTGTTTTAGAAGGGAAGCTGGAGCAGCCGGATCACAGGAAAGGGGGTTGATTCGGATGCACCAGTTTAATAAGGTCGAGATGTTCTGTTTTGCAAAGCCTGATGAGAGCATGCGCATCTTTGCAGAAATGATGGCTAGTGCCGAAGAGATTTTGGAAGGTCTGGGATTGCATTACCGGAATGTGCTTTTAGTCACGGGCGATATGTCTTTTGCCGCCGCTCGCACTGTAGACATTGAAGTTTGGCTTCCAGGGCAACATCGCTATTACGAAGTCTCTTCGGTTTCTTATTGCACAGACTATCAGGCGCGCCGTTCCCATATACGCTACAGAGATGAAGAGGGCAAATTAGAATTTGTGCACACGTTGAATGGTTCAGGACTCGCGACCTCCCGCTTAATGGTTGCTCTTCTTGAAAATTATCAGCAAGAAGATGGGTCCATTGTTCTACCAGCGGTTTTAAACCCCTATTTAAAGGGGAAGACGCACCTTCATCCTTCTCCTTAAGCGGAAGGATTCTTTGTAGACCCGAGAACTCCGGGAAAAAAACCTTTGACAGATAATCAAAAAATCCCTCATAGTGACTTCGAATTACGCAGGCTGCTGTTTACGAGTATCGCGCTAACAATTCTGGCAACAAAGCCGGGTGTGCAAGAATTAAGGTAAACTTCAACGTTTAACGAGGAAATAATATGCAAAAGTGGATAACCTTATTAATGACACTATGGGTAGGATGTGGATCCTATGCCCATGCAAATACAGGTCAGATCACGCTTGAAGCTGGCTATCGCCATGATACAATTAACTGGAAACATGAGTTTCCTTCAAACGATCCGGTCGTCTCCTCGAACCTAAGATTCAAAGATCTCGATATTTTCCAAATTGCGGTTCATGGAAGATCAACTCTAGACTGCAACTTGTATGTGCGAGGCAGTGCTTATTGGGGTTGGATTTTGGATGGTGATTATGAGGGAAGTGCCAATGCTTATCTTGATCAAGGCCCCTATGTCTATGAGGATAACTTCCGCTTTGGCTTCTCTGATCATAGGTATAGCATCGTCGACGATAAATATGTCTTTGGATTAGGAGCAGCCGTCGGGTATCCCTTCTACTTTTGTGAGGGGACGCTGTTTGCTGCTCCTGTGATCGGTTACGCCTTTGATAAGCAAAACATTCGCGTAGACGACAAAGGATTCGATTTATGCGGCATTTCCAATCCTCTTTTTCCGCAAAATCACGGGAGTGGCTGCTGCCGTCAAACCTTTATCTCTCGCTGGTATGGGCCTTTTGTTGGAGCCGATTTTGACTATCGTCCATGGAACTCATGCTTCAACCTTTGGGCTGAAATAGAATACCACTGGGGCTTTTTCAGAGGGAAAAGAAGCAATTTTGAAGCCGATGGCTTTGATTCCTTCGATGATCGCAATCGTTCTTCCCGCAATGCAAAGGCGTGGGTCTTCGGCGCTGGCGTAGATTATGATCTCTCCAATGCATGGACAGTAGGGCTTTCCTTAAAATTTCAGGATTGGACTGCGAATAGACACCATAGATACCGTCGTGGTCTAGATGAATATGGCGACGCCTCTTTCGGGGATGATCGCATCAAGACCAATCATAAGTGGCACTCTTATGCGATTAACTTGACGTTTGGTCGCGACTTCTAGTCTTAGTTTTTTACTGTCTTTAAGATCCGCTCTGGGCCAACCTTTGGGTTGCCCTGAGCGGTTTCTCATGACCTCACATGCAAAGCTCTCCTCTCATCAGCGATCTCATCTCTTTTTTAGACGACTCCCCAACGACATGGCACGCCGTGCTAGCGGCACACAAGCGCCTTCAGAAGGCAGGCTTTTTGGAGTTATCTGAAAAAAGTGTATGGGAGATTGAGCCAGAACAACGCTATGTTGTGATGCGGAACGGTTCCTCTTTTTGTGCTTTCGTGACTCCCCGCCGTCTCCCGAAAAAGGTTCGTTTGTTTGCATCGCATACTGACAGCCCCTCCCTGAAGCTGAAACCCTTCCCCGAAATTCGCAAATACCGGTACGTGGTATTAGGGGTTGAGATCTGTGGCTCTCCCTTGCTCTCTTCGTGGTTTAATCGCGATTTAGGAATTGCCGGACAGATTTTTTATACTTGCCGTCAAGGTCAAATCAAGAACACTTTAGTGCGGTTTGATCGCTATCCCATCACCCTTCCTCAGCTGGCCATTCACTTAGATCGCGATGTAAATGAGAGAGGCTTGCAGCTCGATAAACAAGAGGATCTCAACGCATTAGCTGCATTGGAAAGATCTGTTAAAGGCTCTTCTTTTTTAGAATTGCTCTTGCGTCAAGACATCGATTTTGAACGAATCATGGCTCACGATCTTCTCTTATTTCCTCTTGAAAAAGCAAGACTTCTTGGCTATGAACACTCTCTTTTGGCTGCCTATCGAATCGATAGCTTAGCAAGCGTACATGCCGCTTTAACCGCTCTTTTGCACTATCCTGAGTCCCTTGAAGAAGAGATCAAAATGGTTGTCTTTTGGGACAACGAAGAGACAGGTTCTTGCAGTGCTCAGGGAGTACAATCGCCCTTTATCAGTCAGATTCTAGAGCGGCTGATACATGGTTTTAAAGGAACAAGGGAAGAGTATTTCTGCCTAATTAATCGCTCGACCTGCCTGTCGATTGATCTCGCCCATGCGTTACATCCCAACCACCCGGAAAAACATGATCCGCACCATGCGCCCTTATTGGGGGAGGGAATCGTCCTGAAAAGCAATGCACAACAGCGCTACGCGACGAGTGCCTCTTCCTCCTTGTCAGTCAGAGTGACGGCCGCGATCAAACAACTTCCACTGCAAACATTCATCAGCCATAACGAGATCCCTTGCGGGACGACAATCGGCCCCTTGCATGCCAGGCAGACGGGGATGCCCACGGTAGATATCGGTTGCGCCCAACTTTCTATGCATGCTTGCCGGGAACTGATGGCATGCCAAGATCACATTGATATGTGCCATCTACTGGGAGCTCTTTTCCAAACCGCTTGTTGGCCAGAAGCTAAGTGAAGCCTCCGGAAAGCTAAAGATTTCGCGGCTTTAGCTTTCACCAGAGCAGAAACAAAATGGAGAATGGAGAAGGAGTGTTTAATCACACGATGATTCGGATCGTAGACGTTCCTCAACATTATTTTATTCGTGAAATTGAAAAAGAAAAAAAAGCGAGCCCAGCCGCGCGTTGCCCTCTATCGCCAATAGGCTCTTTTGCCGGATATGAAAAATCACAGGGTGATTTTGGTGGATGATGGGATCGCGATAGGCTCGACGATGCTGGCCTCTGTTCAGCCAATGGGTCATGCGCAGGAGAAAGAGATTATCATCGCAGCTCTCGTTGCCTCTACAGAGGCTTATCAGTTCGTTCAGGAGGCCGCCGATGAGAGAGTTTTCGCCGATATTAGGGAGGACTTTCTTGGAGTAGGCATGCACTATGCAGCTTTTCGGCAAACCGAAGATCAGGAGGTGATTCACCTTCTTGACGAGGCCAAGCATCGATGACAGCACAGCCGATCGTTTTTAGTGGCTCCTCTCATTTGCTATTGGCGGAGGAAATCGCCACTCTCTTGGGGACTTCTTTGGGAAAACGAGAGATCCATTTATTTCCTGATCGTGAAATATTTGTGGAAATCTTAGATCGGGTTCAAGGGAGCTCAGTATTTATTCTCCAGTCTCTTGGAGGGGATCCGAATATTTATCTCATGGAGTTATTTATCCTCTTAGATGCGTTGAAGAGGGCAGGCGCGGCCTCGATTACAATCGTCCTCCCTTATTTTGCGTATGCGCGCCAAGATCGGCTGGATAAGCCAGGCGTTCCCATTACAGCAAAGCTCGTCTCTAATCTTCTGATAAAGGCTGGAACCGATCGCTTAATCACCCTCGATCTTCATTCAGAACAAATCGAAGGGTTTTTTGACATTCCCGTGGACCAGCGATTAAGCCGCACTCTTCTGATTCCTTACTGCAGGGCCTTACATTTAGAGAATGTCGTTGTTGTCGCTCCTGATAAAGGAGGAATCAAAATCGCAAGTGCTTATGCCAAGGAATTGGACGTTCCCATGGCCTTAATTGATAAGAAGCGGATCGATCCGTTTTGCGTGGAAATGCGCTTATTTCTGGGGGACGTTAAGGGAAAAAACGTTCTTTTGCCGGATGATATGTGCTCGACGGCCGGAACCCTTGTCAATGCAGCTGAAGTGTGTGCAAAAGCAGGTGCGAAACGCATCATTGCCGTTGTGGGACATGGGCTATTTATCGCAGAGGCTCTGAAGAAAATAGAGCACAGTCCAATCGAGATGTTGATTACAACAAATACCCTCCCGATCCCTCCACATGTGCGTAGTCATCCGTGTATTCGCATTGTTTCCATTGCTCCTTTGTTGGTCGCAGCAATGGCATGCGTTGGGTGATCTGCCAGCCTGGCTTAAACTTGGGCAATACATGGCAAGTGATAACAGAGTTTTTGTCTAAAAAGGCTCTAATGAAGCCACTAAAATTGTCTTAACAATCTGTTTTATAATGATTTATAATTCAAATTCCTACTGTTAAATAATTTCTGTTTTAAAAAAATTTTAGACTATTTAGTCTGCGGTCTCGTAGCCATAAGCCTATTTAGGCTTATGGGAGGTGTAGGTCAAAATTTTTTAAGAGCAGGAGGATTATGAAAAATCTATCGCGTAAATTACGCCTTTTGTTTACTTGCATTTTGCTATCTGAGCCGTTTTTTGCGAGCGCAGTAGTGAGCTCAAATGAATTCATTAAGCAGCATCAGATGAGTGACCGCCAGGCTTTACGGCAAAGTCGGAATAATGGGTGTGGCTTCTCATGCGGTTGCTGTGAGGGCCCTCAAGGACTCACAGGACCGACTGGCGCAAAAGGTGATACAGGACCCAGAGGAGCAAGAGGACGGACTGGCGCAAAAGGTGATACAGGACCCACAGGAGCAAGAGGAGAAAGAGGACCGACTGGCGCAAAAGGTGATACAGGACCCACAGGAGCAAGAGGAGAAAGAGGACGGACTGGCGCAAAAGGTGATACAGGACCCA
>Ga0116226_10005995_pt1 | contig 10887 bp, 8 predicted proteins | sample S1TSphfallax_FD_89692 | JGI IMG/M metagenome (GOLD analysis project Ga0116226, IMG submission 89692) | Host-associated microbial communities from peat moss isolated from Minnesota, USA - S1T2_Fa - Sphagnum fallax MG | ecosystem: Host-associated > Plants > Peat moss > Unclassified | place: USA...
GCGAACATGATATGCAGATTGCCCCAGCTTTCCTCGTCCTCGGGCAGCGGCATCACGGTGGAGATGGTTTCGTCCTGCTCGAGCGGCAGCAGATTGATCATCGCCTTGCCCTTGGATTGCGGGGTGCCGAGCGGCAGGCGATAGACCTTCATCTTGTAGGCGATGCCGTTGGAGGAGAAGAAAATCATCGGCGTATGGGTATTGGCCACGAACAGGTCGGTGACGAAATCCTCTTCCTTGACCGACATCGACGAGCGGCCTTTGCCGCCGCGCCGCTGGGCGCGGTATTCGCTCAAAGGCACGCGCTTGATGTAGCCGGTATTGGTCACCGTCACCACCATGTCCTCGCGGGCGATGAGATCCTCGATATCGACCTCGAACTCGGATTCCTCGATCGTGGTCCGGCGCGGAGTGGCGAACTGTGTCTTCATTTCGACCAGCTCTTCGCGCAGGATTTCCATCAGGCGTACGCGCGAGGACAGGATCAGCAGGAACCCTTCGATCTCCTTGCCGATCTCGTTGAGCTCGTCATGCAGCTTGTCACGCTCGAGCCCGGTCAGGCGGTGCAGGCGGAGATCCAGGATGGCCTTGGCCTGGGTTTCGGACAGGGTGTATTTGCCGTCCTCGATGCCGCGGCCGGGTTCATCGATCAGCTTGATCAGCGCTTCGACGTCTTCGGCCGGCCAGGCGCGCGCCATCAACTGCTCGCGCGCCGTGGCGGGATCGGGCGCGTTGCGGATCAGCGCGATGACTTCGTCGAGATTGGCCACAGCCAGGGCCAGACCAACCAGGATGTGGGCACGTTCGCGGGCCTTGCCCAGCAGGAACACCGTGCGCCGCGTGATGACCTCTTCGCGGAACTCGACGAATGCCTTGATGATCTCGGCCAGAGTCATCATCTGCGGGCGGCCGCCATTCAGCGCCAGCGAGTTGACGCCAAAACTGGTCTGCAGCTGCGAGAAACGATAGAGCTGGGCCTGCACCACATCCGGCACGGCGTCGCGCTTCAGCTCGATCACCACCCGCACGCCGTCGCGATCGGATTCGTCGCGCAGGTCCGAGATTCCCTCGATCTTCTTGTCGCGCACCAGTTCGGCGATCTGCTCGATCAGGCGGGACTTGTTGACCTGATAGGGAATTTCGGTGACGACGATCGCGGTGCGGTCCTTGCGGACTTCTTCGAAGGCGCAGCGGGCGCGCATGATCACCGAGCCGCGGCCGGTAGTATAGGCCGAACGGGTGCCGGCGCGGCCCAGGATGATGCCCCCGGTGGGGAAATCGGGCGCCGGAACCAGTTCCATCAACTCGTCCAGCGTGACGCTGGGATTGTCGACAAAAGCGCAGCAGGCGTCGATCACCTCGCCGAGATTGTGCGGCGGGATATTGGTGGCCATGCCGACCGCGATGCCGCCCGCGCCATTGACCAGCAGATTGGGATAGCGCGCCGGCAGAACCGTCGGCTCATGCTCGCTATCGTCATAGTTCGGCTGGAAATCGACGGTCTCTTTATCGATATCGTCGATCAGCGAATGCGCCGCGCGCGACAGGCGCGCCTCGGTATAGCGCATCGCGGCGGCCTTATCGCCGTCCATCGACCCGAAATTTCCCTGCCCGTCGATGAGCATCAGGCGCATCGAGAAATCCTGCGCCATGCGGACCATGGCGTCATAGATCGAGGCATCGCCATGCGGGTGATATTTACCCATCACATCGCCGACGATGCGGGCCGATTTGCGGAACGGCTTGTTAAATTCGTAACCGCCTTCCTTCATCGCATGAAGGATCCGGCGATGCACCGGCTTCAGACCGTCGCGCACGTCTGGCAGCGCACGGGAGACGATGACGCTCATCGCGTAATCGAGATAGGAGCGTTTCATCTCCTCCTCGATGGTCACCGGTGTGATGTCGAAAGAAGGAGGCGTTGCGACAGTATTCAATGCGGATTTCTCGACGTTGCGTTGGGCGATCTTGAGATCGTTGGAAACCTGGCCGGAGCGGCAGGCGTTCGAGCGCGGACCCTAGCAGATATCGTAGGGTCGAACAAGGCAAACCCCCCATGGATTGCTGGTCGCCCCGTTATACCGTTAAGAAAACCTTACGAAGCCATGGACAATCACCGAAGGTCTGTTACCATCAGTTGTCCCTCCGCGGGGAGTGGGTGCAACCACGACATCATCTGGGCCGGTTTGGCGCAACGAGGCGCCTCTTCTATTTCGGACAAGCACATGAAAGTGGGGGGTGTTGCCAAGAAGCTCCTGGTGATTCTGATCATCGCCGAACTGGGCTGCCTGATCACGGCCGTCGGCGGATTGTGGATGAACCGGGATGCCATGCTGACCGAGCGCAAGACCGAATTGCGCTCGGTGATCGATGCCGCCACCTCAGTCATCGATCAGTTTCATGCCGAGGCTCTGGCCGGCCATCTGTCCGAAACCGATGCCCAGAAACTTGCCCTCGATTCGCTGCGCCATATTCACTATGGCCGCGATGGTTATCTGATCGCCCTGTCCAGCCAAGGCATCGTTCTGGCCCATGGCGTCCATGCCGAGTGGGAAGGCGGCACCGTCCCCTACCAGCTCAACGGCGATCATTCTCCGCGGCATTTCGATTTACGGACCCTGATCGATATCGCCCAGGCCGGCGGCGGCTATTATCGGCATGAGTTTCCGCGCCCCGAGGGCGGCGAGCCGGTTCCCAAGCTTGCCTATGCCCGTTCCTACGTGCCTTGGGGCTGGGTGGTGGTGACCGGCCTCTATCTCGACGATGTCGAGGAGGCCTTTCATCGCCAATGCCTGATCATGCTGGCCTTTCTGGTGCCGCTGACCATCCTGCTGTCGGCCCAGGTCATCCTGCTCAGCCGGGCCATTCTGCAGCCGCTGCAGAGGCTTGGCCGCGCCATGGCCGAGCGCTCAGAGGACGTGTCCGGCCAGTTCCGCCAGCCGGTCGAGTGGACCAGCGAGGACGAGCTGGGATCGGTGGTGTCCGCCTATAACCTGCTGCTGGCCCGCCAGAGCGAGACCGAACGGCAATTGGCCGATCGCCGCGCGCAGCTCGAGGATCTGGTCAAGACCCGCACCGCCGAGCTCGACGTGGCGCGCCAGCAGGCCGAACAGAGCAGCCGGGCCAAGACCGATTTCCTGGCCAATATCAGCCATGAGATCCGCACCCCGATGAATGCGGTGATCGGCCTGTCGCACCTGATCACCCGCACCCGTCTCGACGACCATCAGCGCGACTATGTCTCGAAGATCGACAGCGCGGCCAAGTCGCTGCTGGCCATCATCGACGATATTCTCGATTTCTCGCGCATCGAGGCGCGGCACCTGTCGCTCGAAATCGTTTCCTTCAAGCTCGACGACATCATGCGGACGCTGTCGGACCTGATCGCCCTGCCCGCCGGCGCCAAAGGCCTCGAGGTGGTGTTCGATATCGACAGCCGCATTCCCGGCCGCCTGCGCGGCGACCCGCTGAGGCTGAACCAGATCCTCACCAACCTTGCCAACAATGCGCTGAAATTCACCGAGGCAGGCGTCATCACGGTCGCCTGCAAGCTGGTCGGCAGCAGCGAGCACGGCCTGTTCCTGCGCTTTTCGGTCACCGACACCGGGATTGGCCTGACCGAGGCGCAGCAGAAGCAGCTCTTCACCCCCTTCAGCCAGGCGGAAAGCTCGCTCACCCGCCGCTTCGGCGGTGCCGGGCTGGGTCTGGCGATCTGCAAGCAGCTGGTCGGAATGATGGGGGGCGAGATCGGCGTGGACAGCATTCCGGGGCGCGGATCCACCTTCTGGTTCACGCTCCGGCTTGGCAAGGACAGCGATCCGGCCGCGCAGGAACAGCGCGCCGTCGCCACCTTGTTCAACGGCCTCAAGGTGCTGGTGGCCGACGATAATCTTCTGGTGCGCCACACCATATCGGCGATGCTGGGCGGCATGGGCTGCCGTGCCGACTCGGTAGCCGGCGGCCAACAGGTTCTGGATGCCATCCAAGCCGCCGCCAAGGACCCCTATGATCTGCTGATCATCGACTGGATGATGCCAGATCTCGACGGTGTCGAGACCGTCAGGCGACTGCATGCCATGGCCGACATCACCCAGCCGCGCGTCATCATGGTCAGCGGCTATGGCCATGACGAGGTGCTGCCTCATGTTCTGTCGCTCGGGCTGGACGGCATGCTGTCCAAGCCGGTCAATCGCGGCCAGCTGATCGAGACGCTCGAGCGCTGCTTCCGCCTGTCCGGCAAGATCACCACGACTGGAAATCAGATCATGTTCCCACCCGGCACCCGCGTCCTTCTGGTCGAGGATAACGAGATCAATCGGATGGTGGCCGAGGAGATCCTGACCAAGGCGGGCATCGAGATCACGATCGCCGTCAATGGCCGTGAAGGGGTGGATGCGGTGCTGAGCGAGCCGTTCGACGCCGTGCTGATGGACATCCAGATGCCGGTGCTCGACGGGTATGCCGCGACCCGCGAGATCCGCGCCAAGGCCCGCTTCGCCACCCTGCCGGTGATCGCCATGACCGCCAATGCGACCGAGGCGGACCGGCTGCGCGCCATGGAGGCCGGCATGAGCGACCACATCGCCAAGCCGTTCGATCCGGAAAATTTGCTGATCCTGCTGCAGCGCTGGACCAACCGTCCCACCGTGACAGCGGAGCCCCGTTGAAGGCGGCCATTCTGCTGGCTGCCTGGACGGGCGTGGCGCTGGCCCAACAGCCGGCGCCGATCGCCTTCAACGGGACGACGTTCGAGTGCCGTGCCATGGGACCGATCAATAATGGCTGGGGCGTCTATTACGCGCCCGGGGGCCAGGATCCCGATCAGGCGCGTGATGAAATCATCATCAATTATCTCGCCAAAACCGACGGCAAGGGCAACGCCATAACCGCCCAGGGCATGGCCGAATCGATGCTGGGCAGCATCAGGGACCAGGGCGGCAAGCTTGTCCTGCCCTTCACTGCGCCCGACCCGGCCTATAAGGGCCGGTTGAGCTATTACATGGCCTTCTATTACGTCTATCCGCAGGACAAGAACGGCGATATCTGGGCCGCCCGGGTCGTGCAGGGTGACCAGCGTGCGCTCGGCGTGCTGTACAAGCACCGCATCGACGGCACCGACGCCGCCGACATCGAGGCCAGGATCGTCGCCTGGCTCCGTGACAATATGGGCAAGATGCCGATCGACCACCTCGCGATCCCGCCGGAGCCGCCGCACGGTTGAACTTTATGGGATCAGCCAACCACAGTGCCGATGATGTTCCGACGGACGTCTTCCAGAATTCGGTCCGGTACAGTTCCCTTCGGAAAGGGCAGGACCGAAATCAGCTTCGCCAGGCAGGTTTACCGCCGTGATGCCATCGAGCAATTGGGCCAAGTCGCAAGGACGATCCCGCTGCAGTCCGAGCGGCGTGTCAGCTTTTGGGGATAGAAGTCGCAACACTGTAGATAGGGGCGATCACTGCCCTATATTCACTTCCACCGTCACGTGGGAGAAGGCTTTGCACTCGCCGAGTAGCTGGTGATAGAAGGCCGGATTGCGTTCCGAGTGACGGCTCATCACCGAGACCACGGCGCCGAGATGGCCGGGGCCGAGGCGCCAGATATGCAGATCGATCAGGCGGTCGCCGACCTTTTCGACAGCGACCTTGACCTTCTGGGCCACCGCGTCATCGGGACGGACATCCATCAGCACCGCGCCGGCCGCCTTGATCAGCACATAGGACCAATTGGCGATCACCAGGGCGCCGACGATGCCGGCCACAGGATCCATCCAGAGCCAGCCGAAATAGCGGGCCAGCAATAGGCCGGCGATGGCCAGCACCGAGACGGCGGCGTCGGCGATGACATGGACATAGGCCGCCCGCATGTTGAGGTCGCGGTTGTCATGGCTCGGCTCATGACCATGCGCCGCATGGTCATGATGGGCGTGATCGTGGTCGTGCTCGTGCTCATGATGATCATGGTCGTGATGGTCATGATGGTCATGATCATGGGCGGCAGCATGGCCGTGCGAATGGCCGTGCCCATGATGATGGCCATGGCCGTCATGGTCACCGGCCAGCAGCCAGGCGCTGGCGATATTGACCAGCAAACCGACCACGGCGATCGGGATCGCCTCCTCGAAGGCGATCGCCACCGGATCGAGCAGACGGGTTATCGCCTCATAGCCGATCAGGATCGCGATCATGCCGAGGATGATCGCGCTGGTGAAGCCGGCCAGATCGCCCAGCTTGCCGGTGCCGAACACGAAACGCGGGTCGCGGGCATGCTTCCTGGCATAGGTGTAGGCCAGCGCCGCGATCAGCATGGCGCCGGCATGGGTCGACATGTGCAGCCCGTCCGCCACCAGGGCCAGCGAGCCGAACATCGTGCCGCCGCCGATCTCGGCGATCATCATCACCGAGCACAGCACGATGACCGCCCAGGTCTTGCGCTCATTGGCGCTATGCGCGGCACCCAGAAAGACATGGTCGTTATAGGAGGCGAAAGGGTGTTCGTAAAAGTCGCTCATGGCCGCCTTACTTGAAATAACTATGGACGATGTCGATCAGCTGCTCGCGGGCATCGCCGACCTGTTCGGCGGGATCCTCGTCGACCGGCATCAGATGGCTGCGGATATGATCCTCGAGCACCACGGTCAGCAGACCATTCATGGCACCGCGACAGGCGGTGATCTGCTGCAGGATATCGACACAGGACCCCTCCTGCTCGACCGATCGTTCGATGGCATCGAGTTGGCCGCGCAGGCGGCGGATGCGGTTCAGAAGCTTCTGCTTCTCTTGTGCGATATGACCCATGCCCCGAAAAATACTATAGGGGGGTATGGTATTTCAAGGCGGATAAAAAGCCCCGGCGGTTTTCCGCCGGGGCTTGGCAATTGTAGATTAGTGGATCTGCGTGAAATTCAGCGGCAGGAAGCGATAGCCTTTGCCTTCCGCGATCAGATGACCGATGCCCGGGAAGGACAGATGCGCTCCGCCGATCAGGAACCCCCCCTTGGCGGCTTCGGCGAACACTTTCTGACGCTCGGATTCGGCAACCTTGCTGTCGCTGTCGAACCCGATCACCACGCTCGGGTCGGGGAACTGCACAGCGGCGACATGGATGAGGTCGCCGATCAGTGCCAGCTTCTGGCCCTGGCTCTCCACCATATAGATGCTGTGGCCGGGGGTGTGACCGCCGGTCGGGACAGCCTTGACGCCGGGTACCAGCTCGGTCGCGCCGCTAAAGGGCTTGAACTTGCCGGCCGCGATATAGGGGCCGAGATCGGCCTTGGCGGCCTGGAAGAAGCCCTTCAGGGCGTCCGGGGCCTTCTTGGCATTCTCTTCATTCAGCCAATAATCGGCTTCCTGCTTGTCAGCGCGCACTACGGCATTGGGGAAGACCGGTTTGCCATCGGCCAGCAGGCCGCCGATATGGTCGCCATGGAAGTGGGTGATGTAGATCTCGTCGACCTGCTCCGGCTGATAGCCCGAGGCCTTGAAATTGGCCAGCATCTTGCCGAGCGTCGGCCCGAAATTGACACCGGCGCCGGTATCGACCAGCACCAGCTTGGTGCCGGTATTGATCAGGAAGGCGTTGAACGAGGTTTCCAGCGGGCTTTTCAGAAAGTTCTTGGCCAGAATGTCGTCGGTCTGTTCCTTGCTGAGACCCTTGAGCAGAGTATCAACGGGCAACTCCGTAGTGCCGTCACTGACCGCGGTGATCTCGAAATCGCCCAGCATGAAGCGGTAGAAGCCGGGTGCGTTGGTCTTGGCCATCGGTGCGGCGGCCAGGGCACCAGCCCCGGTCAGCGCGGTGATGGCAAAGCCGGCGGCCAGCAAGGTGGCACGCGCCGGCGCAAAGAAACTCGTCAGTTTCATCATTTTCCCCAAAATATTTGGTGGTGGTTCCCGACCAATGTATGGGGATTGGGCGCCGCATTGGCAATGCAGCGCCCTGAAAAAATTATGCTTTCCGAGCCAAATAGACGCTTTGGAAATCCACGATCCGCTCATCGTTCCGGTGGCCCGGGCCGGCGATTTCGAGCCGCGTGCTCAAGGTACCGCCATCCTTTGTGCGCAGGGCGCGGAGTTCGACGCGGCGACCATCGACCATCGGCAGGACCAAAGTCTGGCCATTGGCGGCGCAATAATGGGCCAGAATGCGATCGCACATCTCGTCTGCGCGCGGGTCGCGCAAGGGCTCCTCGGCGATGTCGAACAGGCGGGAGGTATAGAGGATGGCCGGGAACGTCCGGCCGCGGGCGCGCGCATTGCTCGGTATGTGATAGGTCTGGCGAAACGCCGCATTGCAATAGAGCAGACGGTCATTGGCATCGAACAACGCAAGCGCCTCCGGCAATCCGGCGAGTGCCTCGCCCAGTCGATGAGAGGGGGTACGCCGGCCGGCCAGGAGAGAAAACAAAGAGGTGAGCCAGGACATCATGTTCCATCCATGTCGCTAATCCGCCCCAGACAACCATGGCGGGTACGATGATGCATTGATCTGGATCAGTCGATCGGTTGACATGCGAAGCGCAGCCTCCCGGCCTCACCTGACGATGTCGAAATCGGCTTCGGCCTCGGTCAATTCGAGCATCTTCATGATGCTGGCCTGGGGCGACTTCAGGCGAATGCGGGAACCTGAAATCTCTTCCTTGGCGATGTAGAGCAGGCCAAGCCCGACCGAATCGATATGCGGCACGCCGCCCAGATCGAAGGTCACGTGGCGTCCCTTGGCGGCCTGCAGCCGGGCGAGAACCTGGCGAAATTCGCTATTGGCGGCAAAATTGAGATCGCCCGTCATGCGAACGGTGATACCGGAAGCGTCCTCGTCATACTGAAAGTTCATGATCGTCACCCTCTGGCCTGCTAGATCGTCATTACCAAGGTGCGCCCGCCATCGCGGCTGTCCACCGATTTTGCCACTTTGCGGATCACGGCCAGGCCCCTTCCATGCTTGGCACCCGGCACGGTCTCACGCTTGAGCGTGGCCGCGAAATCAAATCCCTCACCGCGGTCATAGACGGTAATTTGTACATCGTCTCCCGGCAAGGGCACGACGGTCACTTCGACCCGCTTGGTGGCGCGGGCCGGATCGCTCAAGCCCTCCTGAATCGCCCGGGTGTATTCAGTCAGCCCCTCCGGCGTGTCGCGCAGCGCGCTTTTCACCCCCAATCCGCCATGGATCATGGCGTTGGTGATGGCTTCGGACAGGCAATGCTCGACGGCCACCCAGTCCCGATTGCCGCCGAACCGCCGGCTGACCGCATTGTTGAGCAGAGTGGCGGCGCAGCAGGCCCAGGCACCGGCAACGCTGAGCGACAGGCACAAGCCCCCCTGCTCCGCCGCTTCGAGGCAGGCGGGGTTTACATCCGAGACACCCTGCGCGCCGATCTCGATGAAGCCGCTATAGGGCGGCGCCAGCCCGACATCGACCACTTCGAGCCGGCGCGAGGTCAGCAGCAGCGGCGCGGACGACTGGCTGTGGACGGGCTGCGCGGCGACCGGTGTGGCGAGATGGCCGATCGAGACCGCTGTCAGATCGTCGTCGAGAGGCCGTTTGACCGTGTCGTAGAACCGCGCGATCAGCCCTTCGATGTCGATCCCGCCGGGCGCGTGGAACCGCTTGACCATCGAAGCCAGCCTCTCCTCGCCCAGCATGGTGCCGCCGGCGACGCGCGATTCGGTCATGGCGTCGCTGTAGAGGAACAGACAACTGCCCTCCGGAAACGCAGCGACCCGGTTGGTGTAACGGGCCGTCGCGGAGATACCGAGCGGCTTTCCCTTGGTATCGAGCGTCTTGTGGCCACCCGCGGCGGTGAACAGAATCGGCGCCGGCGCTCCGCCCGCCGACCAGGTCAGCGTGGCGGCGGCGGTATCGACTACGCCGAGAAATACCGTGGCGTATTGGCCGCGCGGCAGCATGCCGACCAGCGTCTCGTTGAGGCGGTGAAGTGTCGCTGCCGGATCGATGATCTGTCTGCCCAGCTGGCTCAGCAGCGCGTGCAGGCGAAAGACATTGAGGGCGGCGCCGACGCCATGTCCGGAGAAATCGAACATGAAGAAGACGGTGCGCAGCCCGTCGGCCTCGGCGCAGCCCCACAGATCGCCGCCGATCTCCGAGGAGGGCTCGAAGAAATAGTCTACCGCCAGGCCGCGCGACTGGCGGTATTGGCCCAGCCTGTCGCGCGTGGGCAGCAGGTCGAACTGCATGGCGCGGGCCAGCGCGTTCTCCTCGTCCAGGCGCTTATTCTCGGCGGCCAGGCTGGCGGTCAGCCGGTCCGAGATCGCCTTGCGCTCGAGATCGGCATGTTTGCGGCTGATGGCATAGCGGATGGCACGCGTGACGGTATTCTCGCCGGTCTCGCCCTTGACCAGATAGTCCTGAGCGCCGACTTCGAGCGCCAGTTCGGCAATCGCGGGGTCGCTGTCACCGGTCATCACCACGATCGGCAGATCGGGATCGGCCGCCTGCAGTTTCGCCAGGGTCTGGATACCCAGTGAATCCGGCAGATTCAAATCGAGGATGGCGACGTCGAAGCGCTCGCCACGGTCGAGCTGACCGACCGCTTCGGCCAGCGATCCCTCATGCATCACCTCGAAACTCGGCGACGGAACGCGCAGCAAGGTGCGCATCATGATGCGCGCCGTGACGAGATCGTCCTCGACCAGCAATACTCTGAGGCGCGCCGACAGCATGGGGTAGGTCCTATTGCCGGACCCGGTCGACGAACTGCTGCGCTTCGGCGCTCAGTTCCTGGACCACCTGGCGCAGCGTGCTCGAACTCCAGATCACCCGGACCGTCCCCGCGCTCGACAGGGTGGAGGATTTGGCCAGGGCGGTGACGCTCTTCGACACCGCGACCGCCTGGGTCGCGACCTCGTCGATATTGCTGGCGATCAA
>Ga0116226_10005997_pt1 | contig 10885 bp, 8 predicted proteins | sample S1TSphfallax_FD_89692 | JGI IMG/M metagenome (GOLD analysis project Ga0116226, IMG submission 89692) | Host-associated microbial communities from peat moss isolated from Minnesota, USA - S1T2_Fa - Sphagnum fallax MG | ecosystem: Host-associated > Plants > Peat moss > Unclassified | place: USA...
GAAGACAAAGAAGACTAGAGAGGTGGGAAACATACCCGAGAAGCTCAATTTTGCTTTCCCTCTTCCTTGTCTCCGTTATAATGTGCTTTCAGTTAGCCTTCCTTATCCTCAGTTTCGGAGAGCCCCGAGAATAGGACCTTGTTTTGGAAGGTTACTCGTGGCTTTGCTCCATTCATTGCGATCATTCGGATCTGCAATTGCATTTGCTGTTTTTCTCTGTTGCAAAAGAGTGATGCAGGATAAAACTCATGTAAAAGTTTGTAACAAAATGTAATGGCAAAGCAACAGAACACAAAAAGAAGGAAGAAATAGAAAAAGGAAAAACCGCAAGGAGCTTAAGTCCTGAATCCGAGCTCTACCGCGCTCCCTGAGTCTTCAGAAAACCCGAGAACAGGAACGTGTTTTGTAACTTTGCTCATGGCTCTCTTCCACTCATGCGATCATTCGGATCAGCAATTGCATTTCCGGTCTTTCTCTGATGCAAAAGAGTAATGCACAAGAAAGAGTCATGTAAAAGTCTCTGACAAAACTCAATCGCAATTCAAGAGAACACAACAAGCAGGAAGAAAATAGAGAAGGAAAAACCGCAAGGACTATAGGTCCTAAGCTGTCCCTCTCCCTCGCTCTCGGAGTCTTCTGAGAACCCGAGAACAGGAATCTGTTTTTTGGAACGTTTGCTCATGGCTCTCCTCCATTTATGCGATCACCGGGATTTGGAATTGCATTTGCGCTCTTCTTCTCTGTTGTAAATGCACAAGAAAAGAGTCATGCAAAAGTCTATGACAAAAACTCAAACCCAATACAAGAGAACACAACAAGAAGGAAGAAAATAGAAAATGAAAAACCGCAGGGAGCTCACGTCCTAAATCTGAGTTCTCCCTCGCTCCCGGAGTCTTCCGCTTCCTGTGCTTATTGTTATGTTCTCTCATGTGCTTTAACGATTCCTGTTTTCACGCTCGACTCCTTGTAGAGATCCAACAACAAAAGCGTTGAAGATCAGAGCAGCGGCAGCGTTTCCTCTGCTGTACACACACTAAAGGCTCCTCCATCGGCATCCGATTTTGCAGCAAACACACGAAGTTCACGGCTCCGGTTTTGCGTCGTCGTCCGTTCACTAGCCGAAGGCGGGATGTTGAAGACCATGAAACTGTCCTTGCACCTTATCCTCTCTAGGATCAGTTCGACCAGCGCAAGAGACCAAAAGCAAGCAAGCAAGCAAGCATACGATCTTCTTGATGCAAAGCTCATGCCAGAGTATCGCTAAAATAGCAACGACGCCATGGCGTCTAGTGTAGGATTTTGTTGCTCTTCCTCCTCCTCGACGTTTATGAGCTCACAATTATTCAGGCACAACAATAACGTTAGTCTGAATTCATCAGTGTCCAGGACATTCTTTCCACACACGAGAATTAGGGTTTGGCTTCCTCCTCCTCAATCCTCTTGTTATGGAGGCGGCGATGGAGCTGCTGCGGGTAAGAGCACAAGAGCATGGCAATCAAGAGGTGGTCCACCACCACCTCCAGCACCGAGCCTGGCTATGGAGGTAAATGCAAAACGCCAAAAAACCTTCTTCACCTTTACGGACTTGTGTTCCAGGATCGATATCTTTTGTGTCTCCACTGCAAAGGAAAAGCTCAGATGGCTAGAGATTCTTTCTTCCAGTTGTTGATGAGAAGGTAGTTGCTTACTACAATGCCATTCAGCATCTCCAAATCATTCCTGTTCTTCCCAGAAAGAGTGTGGTAGAAACTCAGTATGTATAATTTCTAGATGGTGGGATTCTCCAGTAATTCTGCATTTATTTTTGCAACTTTTGATTTGGGTATACATGAAATCCGATTAAAAAGTGATACTTTTGTGTCATTCTTCTGCATTTGTGAAGTTGTGGATTCTTCCCACTCACCACCAGCTAACTTTTTCTGAACAACATTGGCAAATTGTTATGCTCTCTTTCTCTTTTAAGGAAGCTAGCTTTGGGCTGGAATGCATAATTTGATAGAGGCTTTTGAAAGCCATGTTTTTCTGTATCCTGATGAAAATGGTTTGTTTGCTTAAATAAGATTACTCATTGTTGCATTTGCTGCAAAATAGAAAGCTAATGTGTTGCATGAAGTTCATGGTTTAGGGTTTAGTTTCTTGTCCCAGTTACTGATCAAAGTGCTTTTTGGTTCTGAATTCACATGACAAGATAGTGAGAGTGCCAGAAAAAAAATATCACCTTGTAAGTGTTCTAAAAAGGAGCTATAATTGTTTGATATCCAGGGACATGTATCTGATGTAGCTGGTGATGCTTTGATTTCTCCAAGAAGGATTTTTCTTCAATCAGCAGCTTTATTGGCACCTATGATGCTTCTTGATCTTTCTATGAACCATGCGGTAGCCTCAGAGTTGGAGGCATCAGAATCAATATCAAAGGCTGCTGATGTTACAGGCATTGTCAAGCCCTCAGTGACCCCATCTGTTAGTGAAGTAAGGAAGCCAATTGTGGAGACAGAATCTTGGTATCGCTTCAGGGGAGATGGCTTTGCTATTAAGGTTCCTCCTGAGTTTGAGGACATTGTTGAGCCTGATGTAAGTGGGTACCTTCAATCTCCTCAGTGAACAGAAGACCAATTTCCTTTTCTTTGGGGTTTACTTATTCTTCTTTCTTTTCCTGTTTCTGTTGTCATCATCTATTGTATATCTGGTGATTGTAATTTCCTTGGAGCAGATTATGAGCCTTGTATCATGTCACCATGCTTTAAGCCAGTGCTTAATGGCACTACCCTAGAATCTGTCTCATTTGTGAAGAATTAATTTGGGGCAAAACATGAAATAGGTAAATCTGTAGAGCTGAACTCTAACTTGTAAAGCACCTTGGTGCAAGTATTGTAATGAAATAGATGGATGGGGTGCAAAATCTTTTGGTGGATATTTTAGGAAGGGGGTACCTCACTTTATGGAGAGCGTGCAAAAGAAAAGCCCTTTGCAGCACGTTTTGCATCACCCGACAGGCATCTGCTTTTCCATCATTCTCCTTCTCACCTTCCGCAGGTTCACTCTCCAATGTGATTTTGTTCTGATACCCAAGTTGATCATCCAAGACTTGAATGTGCACAAATAGCAAAAATTGTTGAGAAGAGAATTTGAGAGCCTTCTACAGTTGATTCTATCAAATTAGTCGTTAAAGCTTTATCTGCATTCATTCTCAATGTTGAGAGAGCCCTCAGATAATGGATGATTGTTTGAGGTTTACAGACAGGAAGTATTGAGTGTGGTTATTCGGCAAGCATCACAACTCAGGCTTTCCTTCTTTGAGGTCAGTCAGTGCCATGGTCTCTCCATTTCATCCTCTTTACCTTGTTCTCATTCCTTCATTCATGTAGTAGTTGTGCTAGATGCAGGCCAGAACATTTCAAGATGTGCAACAACACATCTAGCTTGATTTCCTCCTGGCAGTATAAGCCATGTACCCAAGAAATGGAGAAGCTTTTATCAGATAGGCTTAAAGTTGTATTGGCTAGAAAGTTTGGCCAATCAGCCCACATTTTGGGCCTACTGGGCCATCAGATTTGCAGATGACTCAAGGATGGTGTGGAACTATGGGGATTTGGGTGACAGACAAAAGATATTAGTGATTTTGGCTCTTTAAAAGAGGTGGCAGGCATCTTTGTTCCTGGTACTGTCCTTCCATCTACTCCTGTGATTTTTATATCAAGAGATTTGCACATATGGTTAGAAATTATTGGAAGGATGCTCCATGCATTAGAATGTTTAATTTGTTCAATGTTTGGCCTTTTAGGGCATGGTTCCATGTATATCAGCTTGTGTATAGAATTTCTTGGTCTTTTATTTGAATAGCACACAGAACTCTGCACACGAGTGGACATCAGGGTAAGGGAAGTGTCTTTTTCATTGAGTATTGTTTGGTTCTGCAGTTATATAGCAATGGATTTTCAGGTCTGAATTAGGTGATGCATGAAGTCATCAACTGTATTTTCTTGCCTTAGTCTAGTCTTGTGAGATCCTGACCCTTGCATGCTGATCATCTTTGATAGGCAATTGGAATAGAAGCTTGTATTGAAATTTCTGTGCTGATGGATTAGTTGGGAAAATGCAGCAGGATCAAAGATACTTTCAGCACGCATTATGAACTCAGCAGATACACAAGTCCCCAGGTGCATTTCCTTTGTTTGATAATTTCTTTGTGCAATTCTGACCAATTGTCTCAATCCACACTCGTATCTGGTGGTTGCTTGCAGTGCCTAGATAGCTATTAGGTTAGTCACTTCTTCAAGGGACTAGAAGATCATTTGAGAAGCCTCCACTTACATTGAGATTTTTTTCCTTGTTTGAAAGCATCAATTGTGAATCATGCATGCAACTAATGTCATTCTGTTATGGATCAGGAAGTACTACCTCTATGAATTTGTATCAAAAGATAAGCGGGTTGCCATGTCAGCAGCTGCTGCAGCTGGAAGGGTAAGTCATTATTCCGACTTCTTTTCTATATATACTGGACTATATTTGTCCAGCCAGTGGAAACTCAAGTCCCAAATATGATCCTGTTTAGAATTGGGGAATTTTCTCAGTATCCAAAGTTTTCTTGCTACATTGTGAACAGTCTCAGATTGGAGATGCCTACATGTTTAAGAACCTTCTGAGTGCAATAGAACTGTAAGTTGATTCCTGAACCGGGTGTTCTTTGTGTGATTGTGCAAAATTGAACACAGTTCTTGCAACATAGATTGGTTCGGCTTATGTCATGGGCTTATGGTTCGATGCCCTTCTTAGGTTTGCATTTCAGGACAAGGTTTTGTGTCAAGTTTTGACAGTTAAGAAAAGGGTTAGGGGTCTTGTATTTGTCTCCATCTTAACTATGCTAAAACAATGAAATGTGTGGCAGGTTTATGTGGTTGGAGCGATGGCTCCACAATCCAGGTGGAAGGATGTGGGTATTACTCTACGATCAGCTGCTGCATCTTTCTCAATTCTATGATGTTTCCAATTTTGCATAAGACTTGGTTGATCTTAGCGGCACAATAGTTTGAAAGGGCAATGCATATACACACATGTTCAAATGGTAGTAATGACCAGGACTTTCAATCACATGCTTGAACATTTTGCTTCAGCACAGTAACTACAATATGACATACAACATGACAAATTGATCCAGAATGTTAGTACAATTAATCAAAAGTTATGATTGTCTGCAACACACAAAAAAGAGTTTCAAGCAGATTTTGTTCCACTTTGTGGCTTTCATAACAGAAAGGTTGAACTGGCATTGGCAAAAAGGTTTGCCCCACTCATGGACAAAGAGGTTTTGTCTACTCCTGAGTTATGGGCAAACCCAAGCTTTTCTTTTATGAAAACAAGTGTAATGCTTTTGCCCAAAGGGGGCAAGATTCTAAAGTTAGTAAGATGCCCTCATTTTCTCTGCTCTCCCTTTGCCTTTTTCCCCCCCTATTATGTTCTCATATAGTTCCAAATAATTCACAGCATATGTAATAACACTAATGGATATATTGTCAAAGCTTGAACTAGATTTGTTGGCACTTGCTACATGCTTACAAGGCAAGAAGGTGGTGAACATGTTGAGAATCATATGAAACTTGTGGTAATTGGTATCAAGAGTTTTTCCATGGATATATATGAGTACTTTATTACATTAACCCATATTTCTTTCTAGGATGGAAAACAAAAAATGTCACTCCTTGCGTGCACACAATCAGTTGTGTCTTGAAGAAGAACCACGAGACATTTCATCTTACTCAATATTCATCTATGTTATGTTCCTAAAAGAGAAAACTAGCATGACATAATAAGAATAAGATCAACTTGGAATACTTCACATGTGAGTAATTTATAGGTAGCTTCGAAGATGAGCTTGAGAGAGAGAAAGAGACACAATATGAAACATACCCTAATAAACAATTAGTTGTCAGGTTGGCTCCCATATTGAGATTGCATTCATGACTTGATTCCTCCATCCTGAAAGAAACCAACCACCATCTCGTCCAATGCCAAAGCGTTTGTCATAGGAGCGAAGTATGGACTTGATTGTATTGGTCTCAGATAGTTGTAGTGGCTTTTGAACGAAGCCAGCTCGTTGAATGCGGCTATGCCATTGCCTATAGGACTCAGGTCGCTCCGTTCTTTCAAGGCCCTCACAAGCAATAATGTTTAGGATCTCTCGACCGTAAAGCTCCTGCTCTATTAAGAATCTTTCCTTAAGACAGGGGGGCATTATTACATCAAGCATATCAAACTGTATTGAATAATACTTGATGGTCTCACGAACACGAGACATAAAGAAAGGCTCATTCAAACTTGCATTCGCCACTGCTGCTACAAAAACCTGCACAATTCAAATAAAACACTAATGAGATGTATGTAGAATGTGGAATATTGTTGATGATGTGTGAAATTATGAGGTAGAGCCCATCGAGCTCATAGAAGATGTGTTCAAGCAAAAGAAACCAACAAACATTTCCAATAGAAAACTACATGATCTGAACAAGTGTTTCAACTTAGAGAACAATAACATAGCAAGATCCATGTAAATTTAACCTTTTGGTGATTGGCATTTACCTTTGGATTCATGCTTCGGATCTTGCTTAGAAACATTTGGCGAGCATTTACTACCATAACAGATTCATCTAAAAGGTTGGAGGCTTTGGAAGCTACATTGACTACAAGCACTTCATCAGGCCTTAGAGCAAGTTGGGTTGCTGTTATATTCTCCCACTTGTCAGCAATTGCCGTGTATTGAAATGGCACTTCATATGTCTTTGCAAACTCAGAGAGCCTTTGACCACATCGTATTAGGAGTTCTGATGGCTTGCACTTTGTGTCATGTGCTTGCTCTATTCCTGAATTCTCACAAAAGTCATCATGAAAAACCATTCTAAAAGTTGTTTTTAAGATTTGCAAGATTTTGCAGAAATCACTACAACCCAACACTTTGACGATAACGGAACAATGAATTGTGATCATGAACTCTGATTTGTACCCTAGAGATATTCACAAAAGAGATAGGAGAAGTTGACAAGAGATGACCCAAGCACCTGTGATTCGAAGATTGGGTGCCCCTCCTGGTCTCTTTGCAAGTTCTTGAATGAGACTCAGTTGTGGGCCTCCATAATTGAGGCCATAGTCAACCAAATGCACTCGGGTTGCTCCCTTGAAAGCATTCAGGTTTGCAACAGTGATACTGAAATGGGCAAGTGTCAAGTATGGACCATGCAGCACAAGTGCCTTATAGGCTCGCAACATTGTAGCAGGTGAAGGGGCATTGTTGCGAAGTGCAGCGGAAAGTTGTGGACCAGTTCCAAACATTTTAGCAACCTAGAATATTCAATTCATCCAAAAGGCATTCAGCAAAAATAGATGAAAAAAAACACATGGGTAGGAGCGCAAGTGACAATCTAGAATGTATTGCACCTCCAACACCAAATACCCAACCTCTCAATGTCCAGTAGAGATCGCAAGAAAAGCAAGGCAAAGTACATAAGCAAGGCAAAAATCTTACCAATGCATCTGTGAAGTAATGAGCCATGCGTTGTGCACCACTTCCAGAAGGTGATGTAAGAGCACGAAGCTCTGCAATGATTCTACTAGCCTTCCTCACATCATTTTGTTTCACTGCTTCTGCACATCTGCAATTGTGGGTGGACATACAATGTGTTAGATTTTAGAGAAAAGAAAATCATACTTGTATGATTTGATACTAGCACTGCATGCATGACATTGTCCATCGACAATTCCAAAATTGAAATCATACTTGTATAGGCATGTGTTGTTCTCTTACGTGATAAGCAAATTTGTCAAGTCATGCTCATCGCCACTATCAAATGCAAACTTGGTATTGTGTTGCAACACACCAATGTTACTTCCTTGTGGAAGATTCATGCTCACCCTGGTGCTTGTACTTTCTTGGCTCATGTTCTTGTAAATGGTTCTAGGGTTATGAGTTTCACGCATGAGGACATCTGTGTGGTTTGCATTGTTGTTGCTGCTATTGCTACAGATGTTTGTAGAAGACTCAAGACTCAGTTCTCCAATATGCCGACTCAGAATGTCTGCATAAACATTCATCACATCATCTTCGTAAAATTTTTCTGACAACTGGTTAAAGTTGAGAGATTGATTCCACCCTACATTATTACACTCTGTTTGTGCACCCCATGCCGCTGCCCCCTCTTCCCTGCTATTCACAAAGCTGTAGTAGCTCGGTTTAGTAGTACTAGTCGATAGAGAACCTTCATTGATGAGATCAGCAAAACCCTTCTCCATGGCTTGGTATGCAGTGCTTTCTTGGTACAGAGATGGCTTGCTGCCACTCATAACATCTCCCTCCATGAGCATTTGATCAAGGAATGTTACTTGCATCTCATTGTAGTCCATGCTTTCTTCATTCATATACAATTGCTCTGTGTCGATATCTTCCTCCTCCTGCATGAGCATCTCATCAAGGAATGCTAGAGATTCTGGCCCTCCGGTTGGAGAGTCTGAATCTCCCACAGAATAAGGGTCCTCAGAAAAAAATGACATATGGTTGTTCAAGTTGGCATCATGGGTGGAGAAGGAATGGAGAATTGGTGGTGGGGCACCATAAGAACTCTTATGAAGATGTGAAAACAATGATGTCTGCATTGATGTTATTGTTGGTGGTGTTGGTTTTGTAAATGTTGTTGTCATTGTGTTTGATGATGATGATGATGTTGTTGTTGTTGTTGGTGTTGTCATTGTCAGAGGCTCTCTGCTTTTCTGGTTAAAAGCTTGAGCTTCAGAATCAAAAGCTTGAGTTTCAGCATCAGAGGATGAGGAATATGGAGTACTATCCTGTTCCTTAGGCAACCGTGATTGCAGCCATGCTTGTTGGAGTTTTGCTGCTAATGGTGTAGATTCGCCTCCTCCTGCCGCTGCCACAAAATTACTCTGCTTGTTTGTAAATGCCATTTGCAGCTGTGAATCCTTGTGTAGTTTCTCTTTTCCTGTTGTCCCTGCCCCTCCTCCTCTTCCTATTGCTGAGTGCTGCATCTTCTCCACAGTTTCAAGCTTGCTGACGTCCCAGATTTTGTTTTCCTCCTTAAGAATTCTCCTTTTGTTTGCCAAATTTCTCTAAGGATTGAAGCTAAGCTTGTGATGATGATGATAATGACGATGATTCTTCTCTCCTCTTTTCTTCGCTGTTCCCTACTCTCTCTCCTTCTCAGAACATCAATCTTCACGCTATTCCTCCTCCAAATCTGCTGCTGCTGCTCCGTCTGTCTCCGTGCTGCTGCTGTTCTGAGGTCACTGGCTTCCTGAGAATTGCTTCTTTGGAAACGTGACTTACATACACCATGAAAAAGCCTTCCCTCTCCTTCCTCGCTCTAGCTTCTGCTTCTCCTCCTTCCTCCTCGCTCTTCTTCTTCTTCTTCTTCTTCGGCTCTCCACTGCTTGTTGCCCCTTTTGAAACAAACTTTTGTTTCCTTCAATTCAACGGTCTTCCACCCACCACCACCTCCGTGATTCCTTCCTCCTCTCCAAATCTCTATCAGCGCTAATTGCAACTACTCTGCATCCTTCTCCTAAAAAACAAAAAACAAAAAAACAAACCGGACTTACCCTTGTTGCACTTCCCCAACAATTGTTCTTCAAAAACTACCACACAAACACACACAAAAAAGACACATCCGCAAAACCCAATTGAGTCTCCTCAAAACACAGACACAAAGAAAGAGAGAAGAAGGAGCTTCTAAACTTGAACTCACACACACCCAAAGACAAAAAAAACAAAACAAGCAAAAGCTGGACTCAGCTTGTGAGCTCGATGGGCGTGAAGGAAAGGTGTAGCAAGCAAAGATTCTGTGTGGAGTGCTATGATGATGATGATGAGAGAACAACAACAACAGCAACAAAAACAACAACACAGCAACAACAGTGTGATGAAGAAGAAAAAGAAGAAGATGATGAGATGCTCCTTCTTTCCTTCTTCTTCACAAAAAAGCAGCTTGTCAGATCCTTCTCGAAGCTCCTCCGATGAGATTAAACTACTTTTGTCATTGTTGACCTTTGATCCATGTACTGGCTCCTGTCTGCATTGGATTTGTCCATTTGTTCCACAAAAAATCATTAAAAAAGATGAGGAGAGAAAAAGCTGGAAAACAAATGCGAAGACGGGAACAGCAAGATATTTTGAAGTCCAGTGTTCTGTGCAAAGAAATCGGGTTGTTTGAGCGCACCAACCTATGAGTGCTAACATATCCTCCAAAACGGCATCATCGAACAAGTCTAAGCCATACAAATGTCATGTTGCAGGAAGATAATGGGTAGTGAGATAGATCATCCTGTCCGCCTGGCTCATTGTTATTCTTCCGACAAAACAACAATATGATTCTTCTTGGGCTATAATTATTCGGCTATGGAGAATTATAAATTTTTTTCTGGCGGTTGGCAATCTGATTGATAAATATTATAATCTGAACTTTCCATTTCTCTCGCGGCGTTTTGTTGGGCCCTCCCCCTCACAAGGACAGCGACTATCTCTCATTGGATCCAACTTTTGGAAGCGTTACCTTATTAAAACTAGTTTCACATTAAATGAACTGGTTTTTTTTGGTGAAAGTGTTTAGACTATTTAGAATTGGAATGGATTTATAGCCCATTTATTTATTTACTAGTGGGTGCCCCTGACCTTCGGCCACTGTGAAGTCCCCCGGTTTCTTTAAACTTGGTTCATATTTTAATTTTTTTTAGAAATTTTTAACTTTTTTATTTTTTTATTTTTATGTGTTTTTTATTTTTATTATTATTTTGTATAATAAAAATAAAATGTTTCTTTTTCATTTATATATATATATTTATTTGGATGCAAGTTTGAAGTTTGGAGAAAGAAGACACACCTCATTCTTTTTCA
>Ga0116226_10005998_pt1 | contig 10884 bp, 8 predicted proteins | sample S1TSphfallax_FD_89692 | JGI IMG/M metagenome (GOLD analysis project Ga0116226, IMG submission 89692) | Host-associated microbial communities from peat moss isolated from Minnesota, USA - S1T2_Fa - Sphagnum fallax MG | ecosystem: Host-associated > Plants > Peat moss > Unclassified | place: USA...
AAAGGCGATTGGCAACAGCTACAACGCGCAGATCGCGACCACCGAACTCGAGGTGCTCAAGCCGGTCTTCGATGCGGAAGTCTTGCTGATCGACGAACTGGGCGCGGCCAAGCCGACGGAGTGGGTCTGGGATACGGTCGCGCACATCCTCAACACCCGCTACAACGACCACCGGACCACGATCCTGACGACGAACTACCCGAGCCTTCCACCGGGCGTCTCGGCGATAGGCCGGGCTACCCGCGAGGAGACGCTCGGGGACCGGATCGGCGAGCGTATGCGCTCCCGGCTTTCCGAGATGTGCGTGACCGTCGAGGTGACAGGCGCGGACTACCGGCAGGGCGCCAAGCGAGCCCGCTTCTCCTGAAATCTGAAATCGCTGGTTCTAGTGATGGCCACCGCCGCCCGAGCTGGCGTGGGAGGCGCTTGAGGACATCGCGCTGCTGCTCGGTGTACTCATCGAGCTGGACGGCGCCGAGCTGTAGGAAGGAGCGTGCCCGGCGCTCTCGGCGTAAGACGGGCTCGCAGCAGGCCGGCTGTAGGGCATCATCGCGCGCTGGGCCTGCCCCTCAGAGACCATGCTGGTGGCGGCGCCGCGCTCGACCGCAGTCTGCGAAACCTTGCCCAGGTTGTTGAAGACGCCGCGCGGCACGCCCAGGCCTGCTGAATCACGAACAAAGACGAATGCATTGTTAGTGCCGGCGCGCGAGACGGCCAGAGACTTGATATTGACCCCGACGAGCGTGGGCTCGCCTCGCCTCGGCGGCGCAGGCTGCGAAGGCCGGCCATTGGTCGAGCGCAGCGCCTGCAGATTGTTCAGGCCCGACCAGCCGCCGCTCGGCTGCCAGCCCCACATGCCGCTGCTGGGGCAGAGCATCCAGCTGCCGGAGTGATAGGGCGTCCAGCCCCATGGATACGGCGACACCCAGGAGTAGCCTGCGCCCGGGTACCAGCTCCAGACGCCGCTGCCGTAAGGGCTCCATGCGGCGCTGGCCAGGTAGGGCCGCCACATCGTGCCGCAGCCATCAAAGCTCGAAAAACTGCCGTAGTAGCTCAGATCGTTGGTGCCGTACGCGTAAGGCGAGTTGGCGAAGCCCATCGCCGCAGCCCGCACCTGGTGGTACTCGGTCTCGTTCTTATCCCACTTGTCGAACTCAGCTGAGCCTTGGCTCTCGTTGCGAGCCATGACCGGCGCTTCGCTGGAGTTTGGATCAAACGTCACCGTCCATTTCTTGGGCGCAGTAATCGCGCTGCCCGATCCGTCCGCAACCGTCACCTCACCTTTGAACACGACCAGCTTTGCGGTGGGCGAGGTCATGTCCAGCCGAAAGTGGCTGGAGGGCGCGAGCGTAATGGTCTTGTTGCCCGCGAGGATCGTGAAACTGCCCGGCGCTGCGGACTTGCCCTCCGCAAGGCTCACATAGAGGCTGCCGCTCACCAGCTTGACTGTCGTGACCGTGCCCGAGGCGTCGCGTCCAAGGACGGGAAACTCGACCAGGGAGTTGGGCGTGAGGCGCAGCGAGCTGTTGTCCTCAAACTCGACCTCGGCCAGCCCTCCGGCGAGCGTCTGCAGCCCTGCACCCGCCACAATGGGCAGGTTGACGAAAGCCAGCTCAAACTTCTGGTCGGTCTTACGATCGAGGCGGACCTCGCCCTGCACCTGGCTGAGCCGCACGATCCGCACCTGCGAGACGTTGACCGTGTTGCTCGAAGCAGAAGGCTCGACCTGCGCCGGGGCGGTCTGCTGTGCGGCCGGGGCCGGCGTTGTTGAGGAGGCAGGCGCGTCTTGAGCGATGCAGGCGGAACCCAGTAGGACCAACGGGATCGCGACCGCTGCCCGGGCCGCCATAGCAAACCATGGAATCTTCATCCTGTGCCTCCTCGGAGTGAACGTCCCGAGTATATGCCCATTTCACAGATTGCGAGCGGAAGGTTTTGGCGGGGCCGCAAGATGATGCCAGGAGGCCTCGATTGGCGGGAAGCAGCGCTATACAGGTCCGAGCGCACGGTGCGGCCCGGGCGGCAGCACGACCCGGATAGCGTCGCCAGGATGAACCATGCCGCCCACGCGGACCACGCCCATGATTCCTGCCCGCGGCGTCCGTTTTCCGGCTGCGCCTGCGGGCGTCCACATGCGCTGCTGCAGGCCGGGCTGAAATCGATCCATGCGGATGCACGGGGTGCGGTATCCGGTCACCTCGACGACTGCGTCAGCCCCGATATGCAGGGTAGCCGCGACCGGCAGCCCGAGCAACTCGCACCCCAGGGTGAGAATGTTCTCGCCGCACTCCCCTGGCAGCACCGGGTCTCCTGTGGCCGAAAGCTCGTCGAGTATTTCTGCGGCGAGCAGGTGTACCTGGGTCAGGTTTGGCAGGGCAGGATCGCGCCGCTTGAGGTAGAGGTGCTGGGTGGTGCGGCCGCGGTGCGCGTCGCCCTCAACCCCCTCGCCGGCAATCAGCCGGATGCATGGCTGAACCTGTTTCGAGAAGCCGTGCGTAGCGCTTCTCGAAACAGAAACAACGACAAAGTTGGCAGTCGAGCATGGAGTTTCAGGAAAGCTCATGATTTGGGGCCGCCGGGTGACCCTGGGCCGGGTGAGCTAGGCCCGGCGCAAGGCAAACTTGCCGTCGCGGCAACACCTCGCTTAACACCCCGCCGGCCAGCACTCGTTCTTACTCACTCTGATTCTGATCCGGCTGCTCTTCCGGCTGTACGGCGCCGGGCAGGTTTTTGTGGCTCTGAAACTGCCCTTGGCTATCGCGCGGCTGCTGCGGCACAAGCGGCAAAGCCCGCTGTGCAGCCATTTGCTCGACAGTACTCAGATCGATCGTGAGATGCGTGGATGAAAAAGGAATACCGGTTGTCATGTGAACCCTCCTGAGCACAGACTGCACGACGAATCCACACCGCACCAGATCACCGCTGAGTTCTGCCACGCCGAAATACTGGCGCACTAAATCCGTTTTTTGCGAAGTGCGCCTGCCGGCGAAGCGCGCCACCGGCCCGGCTGCCGGCCCGGCTGCGCTCTCATCTATTTACGCACATGACTCACCTTCCACTTGGTAGCCAGCTGCGCCAGAGGGTCAGCGGGCGGCTGCGGCGGAGCCTGTCTTGCCCTGGCCGGCGGCGCGGACGAGGCCACCGGAGGCAGCAGCGCCTTGATCGAAAGCGCAATTCGCTTTGTCTTGAGATCGCTGCTCAGCACCTTCACTTTGACGACCTGCCCGGCCTTCAATACCTCGGCCGGATCCTTGATATAGCGGTTCGAGATCTCGCTGATATGCACGAGGCCGTCCTGGTGAACGCCGATGTCGACGAAGGCCCCGAACTTGGTGACGTTGGTGACCACTCCCTCAAGCACCATGTCGGCTTCGACATCGGAGAGCTCGCGCACCTTCTCGTGGAAGCTCGGCGCAACGAAGCTGTCGCGCGGATCCCGGCCCGGCTTGCGCAGCTCCTCCAGAATGTCGTTGAGCGTGAAGGCTCCCGTCGGCAGCTGGTTCCGGTCGAGGCTCTCGAGCAGCTGCGGCGTCGCGATAATCTCGGGGATCGTCGCGCCGACGGACCTCGCGATCGTCTCGACGACCGAATACGACTCCGGGTGCACGGCGGTGCGGTCGAGCGGCTGGTCGCCGTCCCGGATGCGCAGAAATCCCGCGGCCTGCTCGAAGGTCTTCGCGCCGATGCCGGGCACGCGCTTCAGCTCCGTCCGCGAGCGAAACCGCCCATTCTCGTCGCGGTAGGTCACAATGTTGAGCGCGGTGCGTTCGCTAATGCCTGCGACGTAGCGCAGCAGCGTCCACGAGGAGGTATTCAGATCCACGCCGACGCGGTTGACGCAGCTCTCGATGGTGGACTCAAGCGATTGCTGCAGCTGGCGCTGATCGACATCGTGCTGATACTGCCCCACGCCGATCGACTTCGGATCGACCTTGACGAGCTCCGAGAGCGGGTCCTGCAGACGCCGCGCAATCGAGATCGCGCCGCGCACGGTGAGGTCGAGATCGGGAAACTCCTGCCGGGCGACGTCCGAGGCCGAGTAGACGCTCGCGCCCGATTCGCTCACGGTGACGCGAAAGATGTGGTTCAACTTGTGGCTCTCGAGAAAGCTCCGCACGAACGCGTCTGTCTCGCGTGAGGCGGTGCCGTTGCCGATCGCAATCGCACGCACCCGATGCTGTTCGAGCAGCCTGCCCAGGGTCTGCTCCGCCGCGGCGGTCTTGCCGGTGTGCGGATAGATCACATCGTGGGCGAGGAACTTGCCCGTCTCGTCGACGATCGCGACCTTGCAGCCGGTGCGCAGGCCGGGGTCGATGCCCATCACCGAGATCGGCCCGGCGGGCGGCGCGAGCAGCAGGTTGTGCAGGTTATCGCGGAAGACCTCAATGGCTGCGGCGTCGGAGCGCGTCTTCAACTCAAGCCGGATCTCGCCCTGGATCGAGGAGCTCAGCAGCCGCTTCCAGCTATCTTCCATGGCCATCAGCAGGTGCGGCGTCCAGTCGCCCTCGGCCCGCAGCACCCGCGTACGCAAGAGCGCCAGCACCCGGTCGAGGTCGATCTCGATCAGAAAGTAGAGGATATTCTCGCTCTCGCCGCGACGGATGGCGAGCATGCGATGCGAGGGGATCGACTTCACCGGCTCGCTGTACTCGTAGTACATCTTGAACTTCTCCTGCTCGTCGACCGCATCGGTAACTTTGCGGCAGACGATCAGGCCTTCGTGGAACAAAACATGCCGCAGGGCCTTGCGGATAGGGGCATCTTCGCTGATCTTCTCGGCGACGATGTGGCGCGCGCCCTCGAGCGCTTCCTCGGTCGAAGCGACACCCTTTTCGGCATCGATGAAGCTTGCTGCGAACTCGGCGAGCGGGAGACTGCCGGCTTGCTGCAGCCAGAGATACTCGGCCAGCGGTTCGAGGCCTTTCTCCCGCGCGATGGTCGCCTTGGTGCGCCGTTTGGGCCGGTAGGGCAGGTAGAGATCTTCGAGCTCACTTTTGTCGAGCGTGGCTTCGATGCTCGCCTTCAGTTCATCGGTGAGCTTGCCCTGTTCGCGGATGGTGTTCAGGATAGTCTCGCGGCGCGCTTCGAGGTCACGAAAGTACCCGAGCTTCTCCTCGATCGCGCGGATCTGGACCTCGTCGAGGTTGCCGGTAGCCTCCTTGCGATAGCGGGCGATAAACGGCACAGTGCCGCCTTCGTCGAGCAGTTCAATAACAGCTTGCAGCGCACGCGCCGGTACCTCAAGCGTCTGCGCGATGTGGAGCAGGATGGGGACAGGGAGGGAGATTGGGGTTGCCATAGCTATCGCTATGGTACCCGGCCGCGCTGCTCGTGCAGCGCTTCGAAGGACGCCACGCGGGTCAGACGTCGCGCAGCAGGCCGGGAAGATCGCATCATCTTGATGCCGGCTGCCCAAGCTGATCAGCAACCTGCGCAAAATCCCAGACCCCGGCCGGCTGCCCCGCAAGCCACTCGGCCGCCCGCACCGCGCCCTCGGCAAAGCCGCGCCGCGAGAACGCATCGTGCCGCAGTGTGACCAGGTCGTTCGGCGAGCGGGCCTCAAGCACATGCAGTCCGGGTACATCGCCCTCGCGGACCGATTCGATCGGGACCTCAGCCGAACCCCCCAGCGCCTCACGAACTACGGCCTGCAGCGTCAGAGCGGTCCCTGAGGGCGCGTCTTTCTTTGCGACATGGTGCACCTCGCGGATGCTGAAGCGGTAGCCCGGCAGCGCCCCGGCCAGTGCGCGAGCCGCACGAAAAAAGCCCTGCACGCCGACCGAAAAATTCGTCCCGTAGAGCAGGGAAGCGCCCTGCGCGCGAGCCATCGCGGATAGCCCGGGCAGCTCCGCGTACCAGCCAGTCGTCCCGACCACCACCCTGGCACCGGCCCCGAGCAGGGCCCGCAGGTTCCCGGGCACAGCGGCGGGCGTCGTAAAGTCGATCACCGCGTCGAAGCCGCCGACGAACTCAGCAGTCAGCGCCGAGGCGCCGGCATTCTCCGCCCCACCCAGCACCGTAACCGAGTGCCCACGCTCCCGCGCGATCTCGGCGACCATCCCGCCAGTCTTACCCCGCCCAAGCACCAGCAGCTGCATCACGAACGAGCCGGCCGCGCCAGGCGCGCATCCCGCGCCTCCACGTCGAAGATCGCCGGGTCCGGGTCCTCAAAGAACTCCGCGTGCAGCGACCGCACCGCATCCTCCACGTCGTCCTCGTCGATCATGAAGCTCATGTTGATCTCGGACGCCCCCTGCGAGATCATCCGCACGTTGATGTGCTTGATCGCGTTGAACAGCCGCGCCGCCATGCCTGCGTGCCCGCGTACATCTTCGCCCACCAGGCACACGAGCGCCTTGCGCCCCTCATACTTCACGTCGGCAATCTGGCTCAGGTCGGCCGCAATCGCCGGCAGCGCCTCATTCGAGTCAACCGTCAGCGACACGCTCACCTCCGAGGTTGAAACCATGTCGACCGCGCACTTGTGCTTGTCGAAGATGTCGAAGATCGCCTTAAGGTAGCCGTGGGTCATCAGCATCCGGCTCGCAACCACATCTACGATCGTGAGCCGCTTCTTCGCAGCAATTGACTTGATCGGATTCACGCATGGCGAGGCGACCGCCTGGATGCGCGTGCCTTCATTCTCCGGGTTGCGCGAGTTCAGTACCAGAACGGGAATATTCTTCTTCACCGCCGGCAGAATCGTCGCCGGGTGCAGCACTTTGGCCCCGAAATACGCAAGCTCCGCCGCCTCCTCAAACGAGATCGACCGCACCCGCAGCGCATCCGGGCAGATGCGCGGGTCGGTCGTCATGATCCCGTCCACGTCGGTCCAGATCTCGATCGCCTCCGCGTTCACCCCTCCACCGACCAGTGCCCCGGTAAAGTCCGAGCCGCCGCGTCCGAGTGTCGTCGTCACCCCGGTCACCGTCGAGCCGATAAAGCCGCCCATCACCACCGTGCGCCCCGCATCGGCGTGAGGCAGCACATGCACCTTCAGCCGCTGCTCGATCAGCTCATCGTTCGGCACTGCCTTACCATGCTGGTTGTCGGTCACGATGCAGAGCCGCGCATCCACATGCACGCCATCGAGCGCCCCGCCGTTCGAGCCCCGCCGCGCGAAATACTCCCCGATCATGCGCGACGACAACCGCTCGCCATAGCTCACGATCATGTCCGAGATGCGGGGGGTGAGCTCGCCCACCGCCGCCAGCCCGCGCAGCACCTCGTCGAGCGCGTCGAACTCCGCATCGAGCCAGCTCAGCGCGCCGCCGCCAGTCACCCCGCCGGTGATAAAGTCCACCTTCGGCTCCTGCCTGCCGCCCGCCTCCAGCCCCAGGTCAGCCGCCGTCGCCTTGTGCCGCGCCCGCAGCTTCGCCGTTACCGCGAGCGCCTCCGCCCGGTCGCCGCGCGCAGCTGTCGCGGCCGCGAGCAGCAGTTGGTCGGTCACCTTGGCCATCGCGCTCACCACCACAATTGGCTGGTACCCGCTCTGCTTGCGCCCCTCGACGATCCCCGCCGTCCGCGCGATCGCCACAGCGTCCTCGACAGAGGTTCCGCCGAACTTCATCACCAGGTACTTCATCCGCGCAGAACCTCGACCGGCTCGCCCTCGACCGGCTGGCCTGCCCCGGCGATCGCCAGCGCCTCCTCGCGCAAGCTTCGCTCCGGCTGCGTCCGGGGCAGGTAGCCGGCAGAACCATCGCCCAGCTTGCCCTGCGAGAGCAGCAGCTCCGCGTTCAAGATCGCCGCCCCGGCCGCCCCGCGAATCGTATTATGCGAGAGCACGGTGAACTTCCAGTCAAGCAGCGCGCACCGCCGCAGCCGCCCCACCGACGAGGCCATCCCCGCCCCGCGCATCTTGTCCAGACGCGGCTGTGGACGGTCTTCCTCTTCCAGGTACTCGACCGGCTGCGCCGGCGCTGAGCGCAAACCCTGCCCGGCCAGCGGATGAAACTCCGCCCAGGCCGCGAGAATCTCCTCCCGCGAGGCCGGCGAGCAGAACTTGATCGAGACTGACTCGGTATGCCCGTCCTCGACCGCCACCCAGTTGCAGTGCGCGCTCATGCGCAGCGCCGAGGGCCGCACTCGGGGCAGGCCGCCGTCGCTCTCGAGCGTACCCAGCAGCTTCGCCGTCTCGGCCGGCATCTTCTCTTCCTCATTGCGCACAAAGGGCACCACGTTGCCGAGGATGTCCATCGACGCGACGCCCGGGTAGCCCGCGCCCGAGACCGCCTGCATCGTCGAGACGAAGATCGAGTCGATCCCGAAGCGGTCAGCGAGCGGCTTCAACGCGAGCACGAGGCCGATCGCCGAGCAGTTGGGGTTGGTGACAAGATAGCCGCCCGAGTCCTTGCGCCACGACTGCTGCTCGATCAGCGCGAGGTGCTCCGGGTTGACCTCCGGAATCACCAGCGGCACGTCCGGGTGCATGCGAAAGGCGGAGGAGTTCGAGATAACCGCGCAGCCGGCGGCGGCAAACTGCGGCTCGAGTTCAAGCGCGATATCGGTGTCGAGCGCCGCAAAGATGATCGACGGAAACTCCCGCCCGGCCACCCCCTCAGGCACAGCCGGCGAAAGCACCATCTGCGCAATGTGCCTGGGTATGGGCGTGTCGAGCTTCCACCGCGCCGCCTCCGAGTAGCGCTTGCCCGAGGAGCGGTCCGACGCCGCCAGCCACACGATCTCAAACGAAGGATGCCCCTCCAAAAGCTGAATGAACCGCTGCCCGACCATCCCGGTCGCGCCTAGAATGCCAATCTTGTGCTTCTGCATAGTTGTACTCTGCTCCAAAACGCTCAACCGCAGCGCAGCCATAAACAGCGCCCCCTCAGGAACGCCATAAGTGTTACCCATCAGTTTATCCGGTTTCGCGGCAGGTACCAATACGCTGCTGGCAAGGCAAGTGAGGAGTACTGTGGCGGTCATCTTACAACACGGAAGGCATCTAGCCTCCAACCGGCTATATATTGGCAGAGCGTGTCTGTCGATAGAAAGTTGAACTCGAGCCGAACTAGCGCCTGAGATAGTACGAGGATGAAATGTCTGAACTTCGAATCAGCGCCTTATCCAGCGGATTTGTTCTCTACTTTGAGACACCTGAACCCCAGATCAACGCTTATGCTCTTGCATCGACTCTGGTAGCACTTGCAGACGCCGCGAAGGCAGGCGGTCGCACCCTTAACAGCACAATCAATATCGAGATCGTCGTAGAAGCTCTAAACTCTGGGAGCTTTAGGGCTCGTGTTTCGGCAATCGCACGCGAGACTGGCCTGTTTCTCAAACAGCCGCTTATAACTGGCATTTTGATCGGGGTTATATCGAATTATATTTACGACCATACTCTGACAAAAAGGGATCCGATACAAGTTGATGTCAATACCGACGAAGTGATAATTACACACGGAGACGACAGAATCATCGTCCCCCGCGAGGTGCACGAAGCGGCCGCGTTAGTCGCCCGCAACGATGTATTTGCTCGTTCGATTGACAGAATGCTCAGCAGCGTCATAATTGACGAGCGCGTCACAGGTTTTGGGCTTTCTCCTGAGATTGACGGACCGCCGCCGACAATCATCCTGCCTCGTGAACTGCTAGAGATGAGGGATGAGCAACTGGATACTGAGCCGAAGACAAGAGTAGTAGAGGAGGATTGCAATCTTTACATAATTAAGGCAATTATGGAGCGGAGTAAGCGTAAGTGGGAGTTCAAGTGGAACGGTATTAGCATCTCTGCGCCAATCAAAGATCCAAATTTCTACGACGATTTTGCACTACACAACTTTACGATTGCTCCAGGCGATGAATTTCAGGCACGCCTAGCAATCCACCAAAGGAGAGACGACGTGTCGGGTGTCTATGCGAACACGAACTATGAAGTAGTGCATGTTTATAGACATATTTCACATCCGAAGCCAAGGAATCCTTACCTCAGCCCACCGAATTGACGGTCTCTTACTTTTCGGTCCCTACTTCGCCGCACCACCCGGATAACTAAAATCCCGCTCCGCACGCTGCTTCGCCCCCACCGTAACAGTCGCCGTCTGCTGCCCCAGCAGCTCATGATCCGCCACCACCGTATACGTCCCCGGCGGCAGCCCCTTGATCGAATAATGCCCATCCGCATCGGACACAGCAAAGAACGGATTGCTCGCCACGTTGAGAAAACCCTCCATCCACGGATGGTTATTGCACCGCAGCGGAATCATCAACTCAGCCGCATGAAACTGCCGCGTATCCGGCCCCGAGTTCGGCCCCTGCGACACATCGAACGCATCGTTACCCGCCACCGCCGGCATAATGTGCACGTTATGCATCGTCGGGTCGGAGTTCATAAACTCCACCTGCTGCCCCACCATCGCCCCTGCCACATGCGGCACAAACCGGCAGCCCTTCTGATCAATCACCACCGGCGTGCGCGTGATCGGATACACCTTATCGCCCAGCCCATCCTTGACATACACGAAGACATTTGCGAGGCCGCCCTTATTCACCACATACTGCTCGGTCATATTCGTGCCAGACATCGAACAGGCCGGGTCCTGGGCCATATCGATCTCAACCGGCGCAGGCGGCTTGCCGCTGTAATGAATCGTGCCACTGATCGTCGCCCCATTGACCGTATCGACCTGCGAATACGTAACAGCCGGCCCGCTCTTCTTACAACCCGCAACAGCTACGCATGCCAAAAATATCCCGGCAAAAAACCGCTTCATTCCATCTCCTTGGGTAAGTACAAGACCCCCTGCGCGGGAGGCGCCCACTTCGTGGGGGGCATTCTGCCTGCGGCGCTTCAGCCTCCAGGCCCGAAGGGCGGTATACACGTCACGAAGTGACCGCCAGCCGCGCAGGCGGTTTGGCCTTTACCCCAGCGCGTCGATCACC
>Ga0116226_10005999_pt1 | contig 10883 bp, 7 predicted proteins | sample S1TSphfallax_FD_89692 | JGI IMG/M metagenome (GOLD analysis project Ga0116226, IMG submission 89692) | Host-associated microbial communities from peat moss isolated from Minnesota, USA - S1T2_Fa - Sphagnum fallax MG | ecosystem: Host-associated > Plants > Peat moss > Unclassified | place: USA...
CCGCATAGCGGACGGGCAGGTCGCGATAGCTCTTCGGCGAATTCTTGTAGATCAAAATATGGCCGGGGCAGTTCATCGGCTTCAGCCGGTACTCGGCGTCGTCGAGCTCCATCGGCGGATACATGTTCTCCGCATAATGCCCCTCGTGCCCGCTGATCTTCCACAGCTCGCGCTTCATGATGTGCGGCGTGTACACCATCTCGTAGCCGCGACGGATGCACTCATCCTTCATCCAGTCTTCCATCGTCTTGCGGATGAGCCCGCCCTTCGGATGCCAGAAGATCAGACCCGATCCAGCAACCTCCTGGATCGAGAAGAGGTCGAGCTGCTTCCCCAGCACGCGGTGATCGCGCGCCTTGATCTCCTCCAGCCGCTTGAAGTGCGCATCCAAATCTTTCGCGTTGAAGAATGCCGTTCCGTATATGCGCTGGAGTTGCTGGTTCTTCTCATCGCCCAGCCAGTAAGCTCCCGCGACCGACATGACCTTGAACGCCTTGACTCGGCCAGTGGAGGGAACATGGGGCCCACGGCAGAAGTCGGTGAAGTTGCCATTCTTATAGAGGGAGATCTCTTCACCGGGCTTGGTGAAGCGCTCGATGAAGTGGACCTTCATGAACTCGCCCTGCTTCTTGTAGTCTTCGAGGCCCTTCTCGCGCGGCTCTTCTTCGCGGACGAACTTCTCGTCGCGCGCGACCACCTCCGCCATGCGCGCTTCAATGGCCGCGAGATCAGCGTCGGAGAACGGAGTCTCGCGATACACGTCGTAGAAGAAACCGGCGTCGGTCGCCGGCCCATGGCCCAGCTTCGTCTCCGGGAAGAGCTCCAGAATCGCCGTCGCCATCACATGCGCAGCGGAGTGCCGCACCACCTTCAGCGCCGCCTCGTCCGACTCCTTCAGCAACTCGAGCGCAACATCTTCATCGAGCGGTGCGGTCAGGTCCACCAGCCGCTCGCCCGTGGCCACCGCGCCGTACATGGCGGCCTCTGAGGCCTCCGGATCGCTCGCATCCCCTTCGATCGTTGCGAGAGACAGGGGCTTCACGCGCGCCACCACCACCGCCGCAGCCAGCCGCGGCGAGATGCTCATCGCCACATCGAGCGGCGTTGTTCCCTTCGCTACCTCGCGCACCGAACCATCCGGCAGTTGCACTCGAATCATCTGTACGGCTTCCATCACACCTTCACTCATACACTCTTCTTCCTGAAAATCGAAAAACTGCGGCGGACCACGCCTGAGGCCTATCGGCCGCGAAGGCCAGATTTTGCTGGCTGCGGCCACCGGCCACTCTTATACTAACCAGACCAGATAAGCATATTCACTTTGCCGTGCGGGCACCAATGGCCGCGATGCCATGGGGTGGGGAATGTCCGCGATAACGCCTTCGTGGCATAGCGAGCAGGGTGGGTGGAGGCATAGCTTCCAAAGTAGAACGCGACAGAATCCGAACGACGGGGTTCTGCTGGGTGAAGGAGATATCAATACATGGAACAGGTTCGCTGTGAACTCTCACACGCCGGAAGCGATGTGCGTTGCGCCGTCTGCGGACAGGGCTTTCTCGTGCACTGGTCGCGGCTTTCGCGCGCTGAACAGATGGCCTGCCGCCGCGTGATCCAGGACCATCTCCGCAATCACCACGTCGCGGTGCGCGACACCCTGGCCGACCGCCGCATCCATCCGCGCGACGAATTCCCCATCCCGGAGTGGATGGGACTGGCTACCTTTGCCGCGGCGGAAGAGACAAAGAACGCGATGGAAGAGGTCGCGTGAAGAACTTGCTAAAACACCACTTTCGCTCCGGGATACTTGTCGAAAGCCCCGGTCTTGCGTAAGGGCACCGCTCAACCGTGCCGCAAATGCTCCACTTGCCATGCGGCCTTAGCCGCCGCGGTACAGTCTTCGTTCTATCTCAGCCGCTCGCTTAACGCGAAAGCCAAACCATCGAAGGCGTTCCGCTCGCCACGACCGCCTTGCTCGCCAGGCTTGGAGTGAGCTTGGAGAAATCCGTAATGAGCTCGAAGCTGGTGAGTGGCAGCTTCTTCCACTGGCTCCCGTCCCACGTCCACGAGTTATACGAAGGCGTGCCCGAGCGCGCGCCATTCCACGTAACGCCGGAGAACAACACCATCTTCCGCAGAGTGGCGCTGTACTCCATCCCCGCACCCGTATAAAAATCAGGTGGAGTCGCCTGCGCAGGGGCCGGCAGCCAGTCGTTGCCGTTCCACAGCCACGTGTCGTTCAGAATCTTTACCCCGCCATTGCCGCCAAACATAACGACTCTCTGGTTGATCGGGTCGTAAGCCATGGTGTGCAGGAACCGCGCTGGCGGCTTATGCGCCGTGACGACCTGCTTCCAGGTGGTGCCATTCCATACCCAGGTGTCGCCCAGCGGAGCAGACCCGGTCGCACCCACCCCGCCAAACATCACCACCTGTCCGCTCGCGGCGTCGAAGGCCATCGCGTGCAGCTCTCGCTGCGGTGGCATCGTCGCAGGAGACAGGCGGGTCCAGTTGCCGTTCTTGAAGATCCACGTGTCCTTGCAGAAGAGCTCGGTGGGCAGGCCAACGGGCACCGTTCCCGAGGTGCAGGACGCCGTGGACGACTTCTTCACCCGGCCGCCAAACAGAACGTATTCGCCCCGGATGCTGTCATAGACGAGAGATGCGGAGACGCGGGCCTCCGGGTGAGCGGCGGGACTCTCGAGCTTCCAGCCGGAGGCGCTTAGCAGCCAGGTGTCGCTGTAACGCGCATTGCCGTAGGTTCCACCGAAGAGGAGAAACTGCTTGTCCGTTAAATCGTGGGCGACTGCGGCGAACTGGCGGGGCTGAATCGTGTTGGCCGGAGGATCGGCGGCAACCGTCACGCGAGGAGCGACGAGAGCAAGGAGCGCGCCGCAGGCATAGGGCATGATTCGAGCGGTGAGCTTGATGGCAGACATGAGTTTCCTTGGAGACGCAGTCAGGCGCGGAGTTGTTTCCAATACGCAACCGGCGTGGACCCGGATGTAGGGCCAGCCAGCATTCGATGTCAAAAGTCTAGCCAGGATAGAACCGGGATTCCAGTAACTTTCTGGCGTCGTTTCGACCTAAAAGGTAACCCCTGTCTTTTTGCAGGCTGAAGGCGACAGTCGATCTTGAGGCTGACAGAAGGCTCTTACGGGATCAGGCGGTCTTCGCGCAGCCGGGCAAACAGGTCGAAGAAGCTCTCGTCCGTCGCCTGGTAGTCGAGGAAGCCGAGCTTGCGGCTCTTGCTCATGTCGGTGACGACTTCGATGGGGCGTCCCAGGTCGGCATCAGTGTGCCATGCGGAGATGAGGGAGCTGAGGCTGGGCTCGGCAAGACTGTATTTGGCCGCAATCTCCGCCCAGACCGGCGCCGCGTCTGCAAGCTGCACTTCGAGCGGCGTAATCTCAGCGGGCAAAGGAGCGGGTTCAAGCTCGAACCATGCCGCGAGGCGCTGCCACATCCAGCTCCAGCGGAAGACGTCGCCATTGACGATGTTGAACGCTTGATCGCGTGCGGCAGGGGTCGTCGATGCCCACAACAGCTGCTTCGCCAACTGACGGGCATCGGTCATGTCCGTCAGCGAGTTCCACTGCGCGGCAGATCCCGGAAAGACGAAGGGACGACCCGTCACCTTGCAGAGGCTCGCATAGACGGCAAGTGTCACGCCCATGTTCATCTGGTTGCCGAGCGCGTATCCGACGATCGTATGCGGGCGGTGGACACTCCAGCCGAAGTGGTCTCTCGCGGCGGCCGCAAACACCTCGTCTTCCTGGGCGTAGTAAAAGTTCTCCACGTCGAGCCGGCCTTGCTCCTCGCGGAACGGAGTGGCCGGAAGCTTGCCCTTACCGTAAGCCTCGAATGGGCCGAGATAGTGCTTGAGCCCGGTAACCAGTGCCACATGTTCGACCGTCCCTGCCGGTGCGACCGCCGCAAGCAGGTTACGGACCATCGCGCTGTTGACGCGGATGTTTTCGGCCTCAGTGGGCTGGCGCAGCCAGGTCGCGAGATAGACATGCGTGGGCCGGATCTCCTTGAGCGCAGCGGCCAGGGAATCAGGCGAAAGCAAGTCAGCGGCGATGGGATGAACGCCCGGCGTCGCGAGCGGCTTGCGGGCCAACCCGTAGACGCTCCAACCGGGCTGTGCGCTGAGCAGAGCAGCGAGGTTCTGTCCGACGATTCCGGTCGAGCCGACGATGAGTGCGGTTTTGCTGGGCAAGAATGGCTCCTGGGCAATACGTCTTGAGGATTTACGGACTCAGGTTCGGAACTCGCGAGCCTAAGTCAGGGACTTACCAGGTTAGAGACTCACCAGCCAAAGTCTGTGACTCAAAAGGTTGAGGACTCGCAATCCAAAGTCGTGACTCAAAAGGTTAGGGACTCACCAGCCAAAGTCTGTGGCTCAAAAAGTTTGGGGACTCGTAAGCCAAAGTCGTGACTCGCGAACTCGAGATCCCGTTGAGAACACTGTCTTGCTTAAGGGCACGGCTTCAGCCGTGCCACAAGCGCTGCACTTACAACGCGGCTTTAGCCGCTGAGGTACGGTTTCCCTTCAAACTGTTCCCATTTCATCAAGCTTCTGAGAGTCAGATGAAGCTCAAAGCGGATAGGGAGCAGAAAGCCGAGCAGCAGTCTCCCCGTGGAGTACACTTTCGCCGCCACGGCACTGGAAAAGGGCATTGGGGATGGATGCGTTTATGAAGCATGCGAGTGCAGCTTTTGCTGTTGCTGGCCGTGGTGATGGCGATCGCGACAGAAGCCGCCCCCCGTGCTGCCTGAGCTCACCGGACTATCCTCTCCCCGTCCGCTGCTCCCTGTTCCCTGTTCCCTAATCCCTAATCCCTGACTGGACTTTGATCCCCCACATGATGCAGACTTCGCGGATGCGAAGCATCTGGGTGGGAGCGGTACTAGGCGTAATGGGCGTTTGTGCTGCCACAGCGCAAGTGGGGTCGACTGGAGACCCGGTCAGGATCGCCGTCCATGCCGGCGAGCGGACAGGAAAGTACTCACCCGACTGGAACTACTTTGGAGCGGATGAGCCGAACTACATCACCGCGCCGAACGGGAAGAAGCTGCTGCGCGAGCTTCACGACCTGAGCCCCGTGCCGGTCTACTTCCGGCCGCATAACTTGCTGACCACGGGCGACGGCACCGGCTCGCTCAAGTGGGGATCGACGAACGCCTATCGCGAGGATGCCGACGGCAAGGCCATCTACGACTGGACGATCACCGACAGGATCTTCGACTCGTTGAAAGACGCGGGCATCAGGCCACTTGTCGAGGTAGGCTTCATGCCCGAGGCCCTGTCCACGCATCCTCAACCCTACCGTCATAACTTCCCCAAAGGCGATGTCTTCACCGGATGGAGCTATCCACCCAAGGACTACGACAAGTGGGGCGCGCTGGTCGAAGCCTATGCGACGCATCTCAAGTCGCGCTACGGCGCGGATACTGATACCTGGCTGTGGGAGGTCTGGAACGAGCCGGACATCGACTACTGGCACGGCACTCCCGAAGAGTACGACCGGCTCTACGACGTCACCACGGCAGCCATCCGCAAAGTCATCCCAGCGGCCAAGGTGGGCGGACCTTCAGCAACGGGGATCAATGAGGGCAAGTCCGAGCACATGCTCCGCCAGTTTCTCGAGCACTGCGAGTCCGGCAAGAATGCGGCTACGGGTGAGACCGGCGCGCCGCTTGACTTCATCAGCTACCACCCCAAGGGTTCCCCAAAGGTCGTCGACGGCCACGTCGAGATGGCACTGGGACGCCAGCTTGCCTCGGTCGAACGCGGAATGAAAGTGATCGCCTCCTATCCGAAGTGGAAGCAGACGCCGATCCTCATGACCGAGATCGACCCCGAAGGCTGCGCCGCCTGCAAAGGCCCGCAGAACGGCTATCGCAACGGGCCGCTGTATGGCGTGAGCGTCGCCGAGGCGATGGCTCGCAGCTACGATCTGGCGAAGCTCTACGGCGTCAATCTGCAGGGCGGCGTCACCTGGGCGTTTGAGTTCGAGGACCAGCCTTATTTCGCGGGATTCCGCGAGCTCGCGACCAACGGGATCGACAAAGCAGTCCTGAACGTCTTTCGCATGTACGGCAAGATGGGCGGCGACTGGGTAAAGACTGAGAGCTCCGGCGAGCTGGGCGTCGAGGAGATCATTCGCGACGGAGTCCGCACGAAAGACGACATAGGTGCCATTGCGACGCGCCGTGCGCGCGAGGTCGATGTGATGGTGTGGAACTACTCCGATGAGGACGTGGCCGCAGCGCCTGCTGCGATCAAGATGCAAATCGATGGTCTCCCGAAGGGAGCCGTGCAGGTAGAAGAGTTCCGTATGGACGAGGCCCACTCCAACGCCTATGGAGTCTGGAAGCGAATGGGATCGCCTGCGCGGTCGACAGCCGCCGAGCAGGGCGGGCTGGAACAGGCAGGAAAGCTGGAGTCCGCGGAACCGGCAAGATCAGTAGCCGTGAAGCACGGCGCGGCCGATTTATTGATGTCACTACCGCGACAGGGCGTTGTGTTGATAAAGCTTCAATGGTGAGGCGGCATGGGGATGCGGATCAAACCTAGGTGTTATTCCTGGCGCTTTCGTCACTGTCGTGTAATGAGTCAGTCAGTCAGATATGCCGAGGAGGAGCGAGCCGTGGCCGGCCAGTTCCGTGCGACTGAAGGTTAGGATCTCTCCTCCATGCCACTTTCACAGTACAGAAGTCTAGCGAGCAAGATCGCGCCTCCCGCTGATCCGGTCGAGCAGAGGCCTCGCACCCTCGTGGACACTCTCGCCGAGAGCGGCATCCCGCAAGCGTGGCTGGGCACCCTGGCCGCGACCGTGCTGGGCCTGCTCGTGCTGGGCCATGTCGATCGGCCGAACCTGCTGTGGCCAGTCAGCGGGATTTCGTTGGCCCTGTGCCTGCCTCACTGGCAGATGGGCTGGGGCAAACGCATACGGCTGCTGGTGGGCTCCGCGTCCGGCTTCTGGACTGCGGCGGTGGTCCTCGGGATGCCCTGGCATCTGGCAGCTCTGATCTCGGTCTTGAACTGCATCGATATCGTCCTCGGCGGATGGGCGCTGAGCCCCGCGGTGAAGACCTTCGAAGACCTCAAGGACGAGCGCAACATCCTCACGTTCCTGCTTGCGGCGGTAGTGATTCCGCTGGTGACCGGGTCGCTTGGTGCCTATCCGGTAGCGATCTTCCTCAAGCTGCCACCGATTCAAGCCCTGTTGATGAACGTCATGGGAAACTCCCTGGGGATCGCGGCCTGCATGCCGCTCGTGCTGCTGCTCCGCAGCGGAGACTGGCTGGGCCTGGACAAGATGGGGCCGAACGGCCAGCAGCGAGACAAGTTGAGGATCGCCGCAGCCGCGACCTTCTTCGTCGCGGTCTCGGTCTTCGTCTTCTGGCAGCAGACCAGTCCCTTCCTCTTCATGGTCTTTCCGCCCATGATCCTGCTCATCCTCACCATGGGGCTCGAGGGCTCGGTACTGGCCTCGGTGGCGTTATCGGTCATCGGCTGGTTTGGAACCATGCACGGCCACGGGCCCATCATGCTGGCGAAGGGCTCGCCGATGCACCAGTTCCTCGTCTTCCAGGGGTTCGTATGGATCGCGCTGGCGACGTCGCTGCCCGTCGGCGCGCTGCTCGATGAGCGCCGCCGGGCGGAGCATAGGGCGAACGAGTCGGAGTCGATCTACCGCGTGCTCCTCCAGAATGCCGAAGACCTCATCATTCTCTCGTCGATCGATGGACGCCAGCGCTATGTGTCACCCGGTGTGACGCGGCTCGCTGGATGGACGCAGGAGGAGTACCTGGCCATGGGCCGCTTCGAGACCTTCCATCCCGACGACCAGGAGATGGCGCGGGAGGCGGTGCGAAAGGTGGGTTCAGGATCGCAGGAGCAGACGATCCAGTACCGCATGCGGGAGAAGTCAGGCGGCTGGAAGTGGGTTCGGGCGCTGGTGCGGGCGTATGGCGTAGAGGGCGAGGCGATCGCCGGCTATGTCGGCACGATCCGCGATATCTCCGACCAGAAGCAGATCGAAGAGAGCTGGCGCAGGGAACGGCAGGGTCTGGAGACGGAGAAGCACCAGATGGCTGCGCTCGCCAGCACCGACCCGCTCACCGGGCTGGTCAATCGGCGTGGCTTCGAGGAGCAGGTGGAAGTCCTGAAGCGGCGCGGGAGCTTCCCCGTGTCCGTGCTGATGGTGGATATCGACCACTTCAAGCGCTACAACGACCGCTACGGTCATCTCCAGGGCGATGCTTGCCTGACGCAGGTGGCCCAGGTGCTGCGTTCCCACGCGACCCGGGCCAACGACATCGCGGCGCGGCTGGGCGGCGAAGAGTTTACCGTGGTCCTGGTCGGGGCCGGGTTGCAGGATGCGATGCGCGTGGCCGAGGCGATGATGTCGGTGCTCCGTTCGGCGGCGCTCGAGCACGGCGAAAGCCCATTCGGCGTCGTCACGATCAGCATAGGAGCGGCCGCACAGACGAGCGGCGAGCTGGACATTGCTCAGCTGATGATGCAGGCAGACAGCGCCCTTTACCTGAGCAAGCGGGTGCGGAACCGGGTCACGGCGTACTCGAAACAAGCGGAGTTGTCGCTGGCTTAGCTCGCTTCGTGGAGTGAGGCCCACTCTTCTTAGGAAGTGGTGTTGACGACGTTCCCCGTGGAACTTCCATTTTGGAGGAAGAAGCTGGCCAGGGTATTGATCGCGCTGGTGGTGTCCCCGGAAGAGATCGAACTCGAGAGCGAAGCGAAGAGTGTCTGCAGCGGCGTGGGGCTCGTTCCGCTCGAGGTGCTCGATACCCCGAGGTCTTTCTCCAACTGGGTCAGGTCGGTCTGCGCGGCAGAAGTGTTATTTGCGGCCAGGTCTTTGAACAGCGTGGCCAGGTCGCTGCCTAGATTTGTCAGGCCGGAGTTAGAGGCTCCGCCCAGGGCGGCGGTGGTAATGGCGCCAATCGAGTTGGTCTCCGCTGTGTCGCTCGATGAGGCGACGTTCGCGACAAGCTGTGCGTTCACGCTCGATTGGAGAAGCGAGGAGTACGAGGAATCAATGGTGAGAGACATGGGAGGGCTCCGAAATGGCTGACTAGGGTATCGGCCCGAATGGCAAAACCTTTAGCCGTACCGTCACCTCTCCCATCGCAGTCATTCTGACCCTTGAGCGCAGCGAAGGGGAAGAATCCCCGCATTTCGCCTTTGCCGTTGCCTGTTCTTCCCATTCCGCGCCAATTCAGATCGTGGCAAACCTACACCACGCACCCGTGAGACCCGACAGCAGAACCTTCCTGCAAAACAGGGCCTTGCCTAAGGGGACGGCTTAAGCCGTGCCATAACCGATCCATTTGCCACGCGGCTTCAGCCGCTGAGGTACGCTCTCGTTTCGTTCTCAACCAGCCCCTAGAACACCAACTTCAACCCGAACTGGATCTGCCGCGAAGTCGTAGCGGTAGCCGTGATCACCCCCGCCGTAGGCGAGACGCTGGGAGCGGTATAAGTGCCCGCCACAAGCGTAGGCGCCGAGGCAAACGTAATCGCGTTCGGAGTCGTGAAGTTCGTATGGTTCAGGACGTTGAAGAACTCCGACCGGAACTGCAGGTTATAGCGCTCACTGATGTGGGTCGACTTGAGCAGCGACAAGTCCAGCTCGGCAAGACCGGGGCCGGTGAGCGTGTCGCGGCCCAGGTTGCCAACCGCTCCGCCAGTGATGGCACCGGTCTTTGAAGAGAGCGTCGAAACGGGAGCAAGGAAGGCCGCAGGGTCGAACCACTCGCCGACCTTCTTTGGATACAGATTGCCGTGGTAATCGGGGTTGATGTCCGGCCTCACCGGGTTCCTCGTGTCGCCTGATCCCGTTGGGTTATAGCCGAGCTGCGGGCTGAAAGGGAAGCCCGATTGCAGGTCGGCGATGGCACTCACCGTCCATCCCGATGCCGCCTTGTCCAGCGTCGGAGCAAGGTTCGAGGCAAACCGGTGGTTGCGGCCGAAGGGCAGATCATAGGTGCCGTTGATCGCGGCGATGTGGTTGATGTCCGTAGCAGCGCGCCCGTAGTCGAGGCTGGTCAGCGTAGGCACCGAGACATAGGCCGGCGTGTTGGCAGAGACGCTGGTGTTCCACGCCGAGCCATTGTCGAGATTTCGCGACCAGGTGTAAGTACCGCGGAACTGCAGGCCGTTCGCGAAGCTGCGCTTCAGGTCGACTTCAAGAGCGTGATAGTTCGAGATGCCCGTCGAGAACCACGAAGTAGTGTTCGCGACCAGCGGATTCGCCTTCGTAGTCGTCGGATAGAAGATCGTTCCTGCGGCCACTCCATTCGGGCAGGCAGCGTTGGGGCAGGTGACAAACGCAGGCTCGTTCTGGTCGCCGGAGAGCACCTGGTGATACCCATGCGATCCGATATAGCCCACAGTAAGCGACGTGTGAGCGGCCACCTTCTGCTCCACTCTCAAATTCCAATTCACCACGGCGGGCGTGTCGATATTGGGCTGCACGTTCGAAGGCGAGATGAGCGTGCTCGCACTGGGCTGCGAGGCGGCCGTGAAGTTCAACGACGAGACCGCGACGTTCGACTGCGACAGCGTGGTGTTGAACGGCGCGGACTGGTCTAGCCGGTAGTCGAGGTTATCGAGCAGCGAGTGGTGCAGCCCGAAGCCTGCCCGGACGGAGGTCTCGCCATTCTTGAACGGGTCCCACGCCAGGCCGACGCGGGGCTCAGGGAGGAACTTCGCGCGGTTGTCCGTCAACGCTGCAGAGCCCGTCGTCGGCGTGGTGTTGATGATGCCGTTCGTAAACCCGTAAACGCTCGCCCGCCCCTGCGACTCGTTGAAGCCGTTCGTGGACTCGAAGCGGATGCCGGCGCGTAGTTCGAGG
>Ga0116226_10006000_pt1 | contig 10882 bp, 8 predicted proteins | sample S1TSphfallax_FD_89692 | JGI IMG/M metagenome (GOLD analysis project Ga0116226, IMG submission 89692) | Host-associated microbial communities from peat moss isolated from Minnesota, USA - S1T2_Fa - Sphagnum fallax MG | ecosystem: Host-associated > Plants > Peat moss > Unclassified | place: USA...
CAGGATCATTTGCGCGCCGTCAGCCGCCGCGTTGGGCTATCTGAATCTATTTCGGACGTCATCGTCGATCGAGGCGACGCCGCCACCCTGACGGTGTTGGCCGGCAACGAAACCGCCACGCTCTCGCGCCAAGCGTCGGAAACGATGATCGCGCGCGCCTCGGACAGCTCAGGCCTTCAAGACGCGTTGGTTGCGAGCAAGAACATCCCCGCCGATCTGCTGAACGCCATGTATTTCAATGTCGGCGCCAAGCTCCGGGACAAGATTATTCAGCGCAATCGCATGCTGAATCCTGCCGATTTGGAAGCCGCGCTGACGGCCAGTCAAAAAAGTCTGGCCACGCGTCATGGCGCCCTGCCCGCCGACTATGTCGAGGCGGAAGCCTTTGTGAAGGATTTGCGCGCTCGCCATGGCCTGTCGCCACAGGCGCTTGTGGCCATGCTGCGGGAGGGGCGACGGACTCGATTTATGGTCGCCCTGGCGGACAGCACAGACGTTCCCTTCGATGTCGCCGCCCGTATTGTCGAGCGTCAGGACCTGGACGCCCTCGCCATTCTTTGCAAGGCGGCCGGCTTTGATCGCGCCCTGTTCACGACCTTCGCCATCCTGATCGCCAATTCGCCGGACGGCATGGCCCGCGCCAGTGAATACGGGGAGCTCTATAACGAGCTGACCAGCGCCACTGCTCAAAGGACCCTTCGCTTCTGGCGGGTCCGAAAAGAAGGTGCAGAAATTGGATCGTAATCGGGCGTTCAAGACGGTTCGCCATGCCGCCCGACGTCCGCATTTAGGAGCGTAAAGTAAACATGTCTCTGTATCGGTCAGAAGGCTGGAGCGGCGGCGGATCGGATCGTAGCGTTCGCAGCCTCCTGCACCTGCAAAACACCGCCTCAACGGCGCGGAGTCTGAACCTTGTCGCAGTTTGGAACAAATATGGCGAAACGGCGGAATATGCGACGCGGCCCTTTTTCAGCAACGCCACGCTGAACCGCAGCATCATCGTCAAACACCGTCTCAGGCCCAACGAGCTGGACGCCTTCGCCGAGCCGCGAACGGGGGCGACCAAGGTCTTGCTGCCCATCGACCTCCACAACCTGCGGGCCGGCGCCCACGCCTTCTTCATCGGTCAAAGAGGCTATCGCGGCATTCTAGATGAACTCTATGAGCGTGGCAGCAAGGCGCAGCACCAGGATGAAGCCCTGCTCAAGCTTTTGGACTCTGTGCCGTCGCTCGATCCCTTCCTGTTGCGGGAGCGGCTGAAGAAGGCGCGCTTTAACCCGGCGCGATGCTATTTTGATATCAATGAGCCGGATACGGCGCGCATGTTCGAGTTCACCCGTCGAGAAATCAGCGCCATGATCGGCGTCGTCGGCGGAGATGACGACGAATATTTCGTCGACAAGACGACACGACTGGCCAACAAGATCCTCTCCAATAGCAGCGAAAGTGAACTCGAGCCGCTACGGATCGGCCTTGGGATGGATCTATCGACCTTCGATGAGGGCGTGTTCTGCTGGAAGGGCTTCATCTACTATAAGTGGATCCTGTCCGAACTTCTGCCGCAGGTGCGCGGGGTGACGAACGAGATCGGCGCGGTCGTCGCCAAGGGCAGACCCAGCGACGACGACCGGATTTTCATCTCAGCGTCACGCGATCGCTTGTCGCGCACGATCATCACCGCCTGCGAAACCGTTCGGGCCACGCTGCAGGTCTATGACGATGCGTTCCGGGACCTTACCCGCAATGGCAAGCCCCAAGCCTTCCGGGCCTTCCTGTTGCAGGCGCCGGGGCTTTTCTATGAATTGGGGGAAAGACTGGGGGCCGTGCAGCACATCGTCAGCTTCTGGCGCTATCGCGTGCCGTCTGGCTCTAACGTACGATTACCGGCGGAAGACCTCATCGACATTCTTGCCGACTTCGAATTCAGCCTGAACTTCGATGTCAAGGCGAGCGGGAACCGGGACATTTACGGCGCGGCCGATGGCCTGAGAGGCTGGCGATAGCAATCGGCGGCGCCCTCGATCCGTCGTAGATACCTTACGGGGCTCTACCAACTTTTGTTGAAGCGGCCCGGATCAAACTTTGTGAGAGATAGTGTTAAGCTGTCCGTCGCGGGTCGGCGGCGTCTTCGATCTCAAGCTCTACGCCTTCGCGGCCGGACCAGTCGTCGGGCTTGAGACGGCCGGCGACGTGCAGCGCGCCCTGCCCGGCCAATAGCCGTTGTCCCATCTCCGAATCGCCGGCTCGCCAGGCCACGGCGCGCAACTTGGCCCCCGACGCATCCACCAGCATGCAGCGGACATGGCCGCCCTTCACCGCCATCGCCCGTTCGATCCTGACGTCGGCGGCCGCAAACAAGGGCTCCGGATTACCGGGTCCAAACGGGTCGAGCTGCTGAAACGCCTGCCACAACGCGCGGTCGGCTGAGGCTGGGGTGATCAGGGCGTCGATCTCCAGGGCGTCGGCGGCGATGGAGAGTTCGGTCTCCTGACGCAGACGCAGGTTCAAGAAATCGCGCAGCTCCGGAATGGCGTCCCCGCGCACGGTCAGGCCCGCGGCCATGGCGTGGCCGCCGCCGGCCAGGAGCAGGCCCTCGTCGAACGCGGCCTGCACAGCCCGGCCAAGGTTCACCCCCGTCTGGGATCGGCCGGAGCCCTTGCCGATGCGGGTCACCGGGTCCAGCCCAATGACGATGGTAGGCCGGCGATAGCGCTCCCGCAGGCGGCTCGCGACGATACCCACCACGCCGGGATGCCACCCCTCCCCCGCCACCACCAGGACGGGCGCCTTGGGATCGAGGTTGGACGATTGCTCGATGACGCGCACCGCCTCTTCGAAGGTCTCGGCCTCCACCGCCTTTCGGGTGGCGTTCAGCGCGTCCAGCTCGTGGGCCAGGGCCAGGGCCTCCGCCGGATCGTCGGTGGAGAGCAGGCGCGCCCCAAGGTCCGAACGGCCGATCCGGCCGCCGGCGTTGATCCGCGGCCCGAGCACAAAGCCGGCATGAAAGGTGGTCGCCGGTCCAGGCTTGGCGGCGGCGACGTCTAGCAGCGCCTTCAGGCCGGGGTTGCCCCAGGCCGACATCACTTTCAGCCCCTGGGCGGTCAGCGCCCGGTTGAAGCCGACCAGCTGGGTCACGTCGCAGACGGCGCCCAGCGCCGCCAGATCGAGCCAGGGGATAAGGTCCGGCGGCGGCTTGTCGTCGAACAGGCCCCGCCGGCGCGCCTCCCGCGTCAGGGCCGCCAGCAGCACAAAGGTCACGCCCGCCGCCGCCAGCACCCCCTGGCCTGAGCCGCAGTCTGGCCGGTTGGGGTTGACGAGCGCCGCCGCCGGCGGGATCGCGTCCCGCATCAGATGATGGTCGATGACCACGACCTGAAGCCCGACCTCGGCCGCCGCCGTCAAGGCGTCGTGAGCCGCGGCGCCGCAGTCGACGGTGATCACAAGCTCGGCGCCCTCGGCCTTCAGCCGGCGAAAGGCGGCCGGGCTCGGGCCATAGCCCTCCGTCAGCCGGTCGGGCACATAGATCGAAAGCTCCCGGCCGAGCGCACGGAAATAGCGCACCAAAAGCGCCGCGCTGGTCGCGCCATCGACATCATAGTCGGCGAACACCACACACCGTCGATCCGTCACGATGGCGTCGATCAGCACCTTGGCCGCCAGGTCCATATCGGCGAAGCTCGACGGATCGGGAAAGAGGGCGCGCAGCGTCGGGGCGAGATAGGCGGCGCCGTCGGCCTGGGCCACGCCTCTGGACGCCAAGGCGCGCGCCAAGGGTTCCGACAGGCCGAGCTTCTGCTGATGGCTGCGGATCAGGGCGGCGTCCGCGGGGCGCGCCCGCCATGCCCGGCCCGACAGCGACCGATGCACGCCGAGGTAGGCGACCACCCCATCCCCATCGGCCATGCTGACGCTCCCCCCACTGCGCGCAAACCGCAGCACTATGAGTCGCAGAGCCTAGCGCGTCTGAAGGCGAGCGCGAAGGTCCGGCGTCGGGGATCTACACCGGATGCTTCATGCGGATTTCGCGCACCGTGCGGGTCGCCGCCGTCATGACCAGGGAATGGGTATGGACGAAGCCGCCGCGGAACTTGACGCCCTCCAGCATGGCGCCGTCGGTGACGCCGGTGGCGGCGAACACGACATCGCCCGGTACGAGTTCGTCCAGCGCGTATTTGCGGCTGAACTGGCTGTCCTCCAGCCCCAGACGCCGCGCGCGGGCGCGCTCATCGTCGTTGCGGAACACCAGCCGGCCTTGGAACTGGCCGCCGATACACTTCAGCGCCGAGGCCGCCAGCACCCCCTCCGGCGCGCCGCCCTGACCGATATAGAGGTCGATGCCGGTGTCGGGATCGGTGGTGTGGATCACGCCGGCGACATCGCCGTCTGTGATCAGATGGATGCGGCAGCCGACCGCGCGCAGGGCCGCGATCAGCTCGGCGTGGCGCGTGCGGTCCATCACGCAGGTGGTGATTTCCGACGGCTTGCAGCCCTTGGCCTTGGCCAAGGCGCGCACATTGTCGGCCGGGCTCGCATCCAGATCGACCAGGCCAGGGGCATAGCCTGGGCCAATGGCGATCTTGTCCATATAGGTGTCGGGCGCATGCAGCAGGCCGCCGCGGGGCGCCAGCGCCAGCACCGCCAGGGCGTTGGCCATGGCCTTGGCGGTCAAGGTCGTGCCTTCCAGCGGATCCAGCGCGATATCGACGCCGTCGCCATGGCCGGTGCCGACCTTCTCGCCGATATAGAGCATGGGGGCTTCGTCCCGCTCGCCCTCGCCGATGACGATGCGGCCGTCCATCTCCAGACCGTTGAGGGCGGTGCGCATGGCGTCGACCGCAACCTGATCGGCGGCCTTTTCATCGCCCATCCCGACCAGGCTGTAGGAGGCGATCGCGGCCGCTTCCGTCACGCGGACGGCGTCAAACGTCAGGTTCCGGGCGAGCGTCGGGCCGCCGATGGCGGGTGTGGACGTCATAGTCGAGGTCTCCGATTTCATTTCCGGCGTCTTTTGGCACGGTTTGGTGGATGTTTAGCGGCAATTTAGATGCGGGCGATACGAATCCGCTTGGGACGCTCCGCAACTGCGTCCAGGGCGGCGATATGCTCAACCGCTGCCGAAATTGCGATCTCAGAGGCCGCCTGGGTGGTCAAAACGATCGGCACCAGCCCCGTCGGCCCGACCGGATGCTGCAGGATGCTGTCGATCGAAACATCCGCCTTGGCCAAGGCCTCGGAGACATTGGCGATCACGCCCGGCCGATCGCGCACGACCAGGCGCAGAAACACCTTGGCATGACGCGCGCCGGGATCGGCGGAGGCCAGCGGGCGCAGATTCTCCGCCGGGCTCTGGAACACCGGGCGGCGCACGCCGCTCATGACGTCGGCCAGATCGGCGGCGACGGCCGAGGCGGTCGGACCGGCGCCGGCTCCCGCGCCCTGGAGGAAGATACGCCCGGTGCGCGCGCCCTCGAGGAACAACGCGTTCAGCGCCCCGCCCGCCTGGGCCAGGGGATGGGTCAGGGGCACCAGCGCCGGCGCCACCTGGACGTTGGCGCCCAAGCCAGCGCCAGGCTGGCGCTCGGCCGAAGCGATCAGCTTGATGCGGTAGCCGAGCTCATGGGCGAGGGTGATGTCGAGCAGTTCGATCGCCTCGATGCCCTCGATCTCCGCGGCGGCGAAGTTCGGCGCGCCGCCAAAGGCGAGGGCCGCCAGGATGACGATCTTATGGGCCGCGTCGAATCCGCCGACATCCATAACGGGATCGGCCTCGGCGTAGCCCAGCCGCTGGGCCTCGCCCAGCACGTCGGCGAAGCTGCGTCCCGTGGCCTCCATCTCGCTCAGAATATAGTTGCAGGTGCCGTTCAAGATTCCGGAGATTGAGGCGATGTCGTCGCCGACGAGGCTCTCGCGCACCAGCTTCACCGCCGGGACGCCGCCCATCACCGCCGCCTCGAACATGAGGGGTACGCCCCTGGCCTCGGCCAGCCGCGCCAGCTCCAGCCCGTGCTCTGCGATCAGCGCCTTGTTGGCGGTGACGACGGGCTTCCCCGCGTTCAGCGCCGCCTCGACCGCTGCCTTGGCAGATCCATCGGCGCCGCCGATCAGCTCGACGAACACATCGACATCGGGATGCACGGCGAGCGCGACGGGGTCGTCGAACCAGGGATAGGCCGAGACGTCGAACGATCGGGGGCTGGAGCGGGAGCGGGCGCAAACGCCGACGACCTGGGCGCGACGGCCGCAGGGCGCGAAATCGGGCTTGCCCCGCAACAGCGCGATCAGACCGGCCCCGACCGTGCCAAGGCCCGCGATCCCCACACGACAGGGCGCGCCATCGCTCACCTTCTCAGCGCTCATTGGCTCCCCGCTCATTGGCAATGCGCCAAGAGCGGATCGCGATAGTCGGGCGTCGTCGACGGCTGAACGATGGCGACCGTTTCAGCCGCGGGCGCGGGCGGCGGGACGGCCGCGGGCGCACCAGCTGGGGCCGTTGGCGCTGGCGCAGCGGCGGCGATCTGGACAGGGGCTGCAGCATGCGACGGACGTGATGGCGCCCTGGCGGCTGGCGGCGCGGCTTGCGAGGCGTCAAGCGGCGCACCCGGCGTTATGGGCGGCGGCGGCGCTGCATAGGCGCGCAGCTTGGCGGCGTTGGCTTCAGCCGCGGCCTCGTCCGCCGGCGTGGGCCGGTCATCGGGATTGTTGTCGAGTCGGGCCTGCAAACTCTCGCCAAACCCCTTGGTCCCAGACACCAGCGCCGGATGGCTCGCGACCCAAGCCTCGTAGGCGCGGCGGCAGCGCACCATGTCGATCACGGCGGTCTTCACCGCATAGGGCGGCGGAATGTTCAAGGGCTTGGGCGGAACGGACTCGAACGATGGACGCGGATAGCTTCGCATCGCCGCCGCCGTCACCGCGCCCGCCACGGGCGATTCGGGATTGACCGGCGGCAGGGACGTTGCGCGGCCAATGTCGGCGCAGCCCCCCAGCGCCCCTCCCGCCAGCAGAACGAGCCCCAAGGCCACACTTGAGCCGAGCCTTGAGCCTACGAATCTAGAGCGCGATTTTTCATGGACGGCGTTCATCTTGTCTCGGCTCTTATGCGATGATGGACCGTTACGAAAGAGGCGCCCATGAATGGCGTTGGACCAAAACGACGCCGACGTCTCGGCGGCAAGACAAGAAAGAGCCGCCCGGTCAGGGCGGTCGATGACTGCCAACCGAAGGATACCCTACCGATGGCGAGCGAGGAAAATACCGGCCATACCCCGGACTTGGTCGGCGTGCTGGATCCAACCCAGCGCCAGGAGATGGAGCAACTGTCGCTGAACCTCGCCCGGGCGGCGATGACCACACAATCCGCGCTCGGCGCCGCCATGCTGCGCCAGTCCGAAGCGGGGGCGCCCCTGAACCCCGACCCCTTCCAAGTGGCGCCGGCGCTGGGCGAGGTCATGACCCATCTTGCCGCCCACCCGGATCGGCTGATGCGCGCCCAGGCGGATCTCTTCGACCGCTACATGAACCTTTGGCGCACCGCCTCCGCCCGCCTGGCCGGTCAACCCGCCGAACCCGTCGCCGAACCTCTCAAGAACGACCGCCGATTCGCCGATCCGGAGTGGACGGAAAACCCCGTGTTCGACGTAATGAAGCAGTCGTACCTGGTCACCTCGACCTGGCTCAACGATCTGGTCGCCGGCGTCGAGGGGGTGGACGACGAGGCCAAGCGACGGACCCAGTTCTTCACCAAGCTTTTGACCGACGCCTTTTCGCCCTCCAACTATCTGGCGTCCAACCCTACAGCCTTGCGCGAAGCCCTGCGCTCCAACGGCGAAAGCCTGGTGCGCGGGGCCGAGCGCTTCGCCGAAGATCTCAAGCGCGGCGGCGGCAAGCTGGCGATCAGCCAGACCGACCTGGAGCGTTTCAAGGTCGGCGAGAACGTGGCGACGACGCCGGGCAAGGTGGTGCTGGAGACGCCGCTGTTCCAGCTCATCCAGTTTTCGCCCACGACCAAGAAGGTCTATGAAACGCCGCTGCTGATCTTCCCGCCCTGGATCAACAAATACTATATTCTCGACCTACGGCCCGACAACTCGATGATCCGTTGGCTGACGGACCAGGGTTTTACGGTTTTCCTGACCTCCTGGGTCAATCCGGACGCGGCCTTAGCCGACAAGACGCTCGATCATTATATGGTCGAGGGGATTTACGCCGCCATCGCCGCCGTCATGCAGCAGTGCAATGCCGCCCACGTCAACACCGTCGGCTACTGTATCGGCGGCACGCTGTTGGGCGCATCCCTAGCCCATATGACGGCGCACAATCTCGACTCGGTCAAATCCGCCACCTTCTTCGCCGCCCAGCTGGATTTCACCGAGGCAGGTGATCTTCTGCTGTTCACCAATGAGGCATGGCTGGAAGATCTGGAGAAGCGGATCGACGCCGCCGGCGGCGTGCTGCCGAGCGCCGCGATGGCCGATACTTTCAATATGCTGCGGGCCAACGACCTGATCTGGTCCTTCTTCGTCAACAACTACCTGTTGGGCAAGGAGCCGACCGCGTTCGACCTCCTGTTCTGGAACGCCGATCAGACGCGGATGCCCAAGGCCTTGCACCTCGGCTATCTGCGCAACTTCTATAAGAACAATGCCCTCGCCAAGGGAGACCTCAGCCTGGCCGGCGTGCAGCTGGACATGAAGACCGTGACGACGCCGGTCTATATCCAGGCGAGCCGCGACGATCATATCGCGCCCATGGGCTCGGTCTACCGCGGCGCCAAGCTGTTCGGCGGCCCGGTAACCTTCACCCTGGCGGGTTCCGGACACATCGCCGGTGTGGTCAATCCGCCGAGCGCCGACAAGTACCAGCACTGGACCAACCCCGCCCTGCCGGACACGCTCAAGGCGTGGCAGGCGGGGGCTGTCGAGCATAAGGGATCCTGGTGGCCCCATTGGGCGGCTTGGCTGCGCGAACGCTCCGGCGACAAGGTCCGGGCCCGCGATCCCGCCGCCGGCCCCCTGACGCCGATCGAAGACGCGCCGGGGCGCTATGTGAAGGTGCGGTCGCCGGGGTGAGGGGAACGGCGAAGGGGTTGGCTAAATTGCTTATAATGCGTTTTTGCATTATCGCTATCGAGATCAGGAGGAGTCGGCGCAATGACCACTTTGACGGTCACAGCCCGGGGGCAGGTCACATTCCGGCGAGATGTGTTGCAGCATCTCGGCATTCGGCCAGGCGAGAAGATCGAACTCGACAAGCTGCCGGACGGACGCGTGACGCTTAGGGCGGCTCGGCCAGCCGGCGTGATCGATGGCTTTATTGGCTTGCTCGCCGGCAAGACCAGCAAGTTGGCGACCCTCGATGAGATCAATGATGCGGCGGCGGCAGGCTGGGCCGGCCAGGAGTGAGGGTCACCGTCGATACGAACATCCTTGTTCGTGCAGTTGTGCGCGCAGACGACATTCAGACCGAGGCTGCCGTCGCGCTGCTCAAGGACGCCGAGCTGATTGCGGTTTCCCTGCCTTCCTTGTGCGAGTTTGTGTGGGTGCTGCGGCGGGTTTACGGCTTGAAGAACAGCGATATCGCCGCCGCCCTCGACGCCTTGCTTGACGCTGGCAACGTCTGCATCAATCGCCCTGCCGTAGAGGCGGGCTTAGCGCATCTCAAGGCAGGTGGCGATTTCGCCGATGGTTTGATCGCCTATGAGGGGAACTGGCTCGGCGGAGAGATCTTTGTATCATTCGACAAGAAAGCTGTCGCATTGATCTCCGGCCAGGGAAAACAGGCCAGACTGTTAGACTAACCCATTTTGACCGAGCCGCTGGGCCGGCTGATGACGCTGGCTCAGCTCCACGTCCAGCATTTTGAGAATGCGTCGCATTTGACTTGATAGTGCGAACTATTCGCAATAATTCTCTCCTACCGGGGCGGCCCGGAGCGTGTCGGCGAGGGTGCGGGTGGTTCGGGTCCAGGGTTTGAAATCTACGGCGATCGGCGCGGTGCTGGCGACAGGACTCGCGAGCGCCGCAGCTGCTGCGCCGCCCCCTCTGTCCACGCCCATCAGCAGCCAGAGCGGCGCAAACGGCGAGACCGGCTTTTCCGGGTTTCTGAGCGACCTCAATCGCACCAACTACCTGCTCGGCGACCTGTTCGGCCTGCGCACGGTCTTGAGCCGCTACGGCGTGTCGCTCGCGATCCAGGAGACCAGCGAGGTTCTGGGCAACGCGACCGGCGGGGTGAAGCAGGGCGCCGAGTACGACGGCCTGACCCAGGCCATCCTGCAGCTCGACACCCAGCGCGCGTTCGGCTGGTACGGCGGCGTGTTCAATATCAGCGCCTTGCAACTGCATGGCCGCAATCTCAGCGCCGAAAACCTCGACACCCTGCAGACCGCCAGCGGCATCGAAGGCGACCGGGCCACCCGGCTTTGGGAGCTGTGGTACGACCAGAAGCTCTTGCCGGAAGATCGGCTGGACATCCGCATAGGTCAGCAAAGCGCCGACCAGGAGTTTATCCTCACGCCCAACGGCGCCTATTTCGTCAACACCATGTTCGGCTGGCCGCTGGTCCCGTCGGTCGATCTCCCCGGGGGCGGCCCAGCCTATCCCCTCTCTGCGCCGGCGATCCGCGTCCGCTACCGGCCGATCAATCCCGTAGCCATCCTCCTCGGCGTCTACAGCGGCAGTCCAGTCAAGAGCAATGCGGGCGACTCTCAGCAGGTAAACCCCTCAGGGGTCAGCTTCCCCACCCACAAAGGGACCCTGACCTTCCTGGAGCTGCAATACAGCTATCCCTCCCTCGGCGGCATGGCCTATCCGGGCCAGGGCGCGCCGCTCGGCCACACCTATCGGCTGGGCGCCTGGTACGACTCCGAGCGCTTCGCCGATCA
>Ga0116226_10006002_pt1 | contig 10880 bp, 10 predicted proteins | sample S1TSphfallax_FD_89692 | JGI IMG/M metagenome (GOLD analysis project Ga0116226, IMG submission 89692) | Host-associated microbial communities from peat moss isolated from Minnesota, USA - S1T2_Fa - Sphagnum fallax MG | ecosystem: Host-associated > Plants > Peat moss > Unclassified | place: USA...
CCATAAACCACTTCCACCCTCTTCAAGTGTCACATTATATAATGATCCATCATTAGCATAAGTCCAATTCATTTGACTTGTTGTAGTAAGTAACGACCATGATGTTGTTGAAAATGCCACAAAAAAAATAAAAATAAAACAAACAAAAAAAAGCAGATCTTTCATCTATTAATAAACAAATGAAAAACTGTTGGTTGAATAAATATAAATACAAACCGTATTTAAAATCATAACTAATTTTGGTCCTAATTTTTCATAAGCAGTAAACATATGTAATGTTCGAACATACCAAAGTATTAAATCAAGACATAAAAATATTCTAAAAAATAATTTTAAAATAAATATACACCGGATATCTCAAAATGTTTTCGATATTTTGTGTAACACGAACTAAAAGGTGTTAAATTTTGGACTCTCCTCTACAGACATGACTAATGTACCGTGCCAGACAGCTTAGCAACATCTCCCTCCCCACAGAAGCAAAAACCGTGATAGACACCTTGCAACGCCCCATCGTATATAGATTTAATTTTGGCTGATGAATCTAACAGAGTATCGATTTGTCAAACACCTTTTTCTATTTTTCATAGCAGTTATTTCGCGTTTTACATTTTAATCGCACAGGGATTGTGCTAAAAGTTTTTTTAATTTCATATATATCTCTGCTTGAGAAAATGATAGGATCTTGAAATTTTTAAAAGATGCGCCGTGTAAAGCTCTACACAAATTAAATAAACAAATCCCTATTGATTAGTTCTAATGGCTTTTCTCATACTCAAAATGAACAATCTATATGGCAGTGCTATTCACATGGCTTTTGTAGAGCTTTTCACGGCACATCTTTTGAAAAAAAAATCAATATTTGATCATTTTCTCAAACTGAGATATATGCGAAATAAAAAATCTTGAAAACATTTTCAGATATCCAATTGTAGAAATAATCATACTTTGATACTGCAAAAACTGATTCAAGAACAAAAAATCTTGTAATAAATCCAATAAGATAGAATAAAATCGCAGTAACATCCATCATATTCCATGTATCCGATATATATTCTGCTTTCGAATCCATAAACATAAACTAAAAAAACCCAAATAATTAACCTTCAGACATAAGTTAATATTTTACCTGACGAATTTCTTCAATAATTAAACTCCATATACAAATATGAAGAATTATTTCTGTTATTGGTATCAATAAACCTTGAACACCAGATCGTTTTCCATTATAAATATTTAATGGAAAATAATCAACAAGAAGAACAAAACTGAATAGTACCAAAAATGTAGCAAAGAATATCTAATCAAAATAATCGAAAAAATATTTTTAAATTTCTATAATAAATCTTTACCATATAATAATAAAATCGTACAATAGGTGCTCGATAGAAATAATTTATTTTCTCTGTCCATAGAACACGATCTTCTCCTTTGTGCTCATCAGATCTTAAAAATATAGATAAAAAATTTCAATAAAATAATCAACACTTTTCCTACTCGTAAACATTATCAATCCTAGTTGGTTGACTCATTATTGAACAATCACGAGCACTTGGAGCTATCTTTAAAAATTTTTTTAATATATTCTAATAATCTTTTTTAATATTTTTTCTCACCCTTTTATGTTTTTGTACATAGGGTAAAAAGAAACAAAATATTGGAATTAAAGGCAAAAATAATGAGCAAAGAAAAATCTAAAATCAAAATCAAAATCTATAATTTATTTCATTTCATATTTATTGTTTACTCGAAACTCAATCGCTGTTCGTTTGTAATTAATAGAGCCAAACCTATTAAATTTCATGTTTTTTTTTTTAAAGATTTTTTTTTAATTCAAATAAAATCTTACCATTTATTATCAAGATATCTTTGAACACATTTTGATGCAAGAAATGATTTACAATCCGATTTTTTAGCTAATTGTAATGGATGAACATTCCCAAATGCAGCAGCTGGACGTTTTAATAGATCAACAGCAAAGTTGTCATCATTATCAAAACATCGATCAATAATTGACATAGCATGCAAGTCAAATTGACTAAAGCAAAAAAAAAAAATTTTATTTTTTGCCAAATAAAAAATGTTTTAATAACTTGGCATTTTCTTCATATTGTTTTTTTGTATCTAAATCAAGTGTTAATTGTGCTGCTCGTCCATAAATTTGTGCACCAAATAATGGAGCTATTGATGGATTCTAATAGAAAAATCAAATTTTTATCTTTGATTTGATTTAATTATTTAAATTTTACCCAAGTTTTTGAACAAAGATATGTTGCAAGTTCAAATCGATCAAGAAAAAGTGCCCAAAAAAATAAATCACGTGGAGCATTTTGACCTAATAAAGTATCATCACTTGGTGTCATCGACTTATTTTCATTAGGCTACAAATAAATTTTTTCATTAAATAATTAATAAATCAGATTTTTTCTTCTTACTAATTTCGATTTAAAATAATCAGAATAAAAAGTATCTTTTGTTGGTGTAACATGTTTTTTTCCGTCTTTAATTGGTAAACGATCACCAGTCTAAAAAAAAGAGGCTTTTGTAAAATGAATTTTTTGAAAAGAAACATACAAATGTTGTTGCATAAAGATGTTTAAGATCTCCAGTTGTTAATTTTTCAAGTGGTGTACCAAATTCAATAAGTAATTCAACAAAATCAACATGACCACGACGAAGTGCATCGACAAGAGCACGACGTAGATCGTCTTCCTGTTATTTATTTTAAATAATAATAATTTAAAAAAAACAAACCAAGAAAAATAATAACATACTTTCCATTTAAATATGGTTGTATCAGTAAGAATATATTTTTGAGCATAATCAAATTTATGCCAAGCCTAAAAAACGAAAGATTTTATTTATTTAATTAATTTTTTTGAAAAATTACCATAGCCAATTTAAGTTCAGCTGTTTGACGATGTTGTTCATTGTGATCATCAGAAGACTTTGCAGCTAGAAAACGGTATCATTTTTCAAAAAAGAAAATATCACTAAAAAAAAGATTTACCATTCAATAAAGCTTCTAGAATAGCATCTTCAAGATTTCCTTTATGTCGTTGACTATCAAATTTAAAAATTGTTACAAGTTTTTTACGTTCATTTAATACTCGACATAAATCAGTTTTAACTTCATCAAACAATGGGTTTCTTTTGAAACTTAATTAATCAATAAAGAAAAGTATTAATTGATAATTCTTATCATAGCAAAACTTACATCTCATTGATTTCATTTTCTCGTGAACCACTTTTAGCAAGACCTGTTTGTGGTCGTGAAGGATGTCCAATACCACCACCCCCACCACTTTCACTCTCACAATAACAAGCATATAATTCAGCGACAAGATCAGCACCACGACCTGAATCCTTTTTTTAAAAACAAATAGCAAGAATTATTTAGATTATTAAGTTGTTTCTATATACTTTGACAACGACAACTGGTGTATTGGAGTCAAGTGCTTGACAAATTGTTTTAATAGATGATGGACCACCTTCGACCAAAACCATCACAATAGGTATAAGTGTTTCTACTGCTCCTTCTGTGTTAGTTTCCATATTAACATTTCGACAACATTTTTCAATTTCTGCTCGTAATGGAAGAACACTATCAGCAGCTGGTTGTCCATCATCAAATAACAAAAAATGAGTATGATTTGGTTCTAAATCACATCGTTTCTTTTGTTTGTCTTTAACAATATAATTTCGAACACAATATTGATCGCCGACCTCCTAAATTTAGTTGACAAAAATAAAACCTTTTTCTGTCTTTAAATAAATTATTTAACTAACCATCCTCAAAGCGTGTACTGTTTGATTCTGATGAATTCTCGGAAATGAACGTCTTCTTTTTATATTAGTCATATTTATAGAAGAAGTAACAGGTGGATTATCAAGTTGTTCATTTCCTGCTGTATAACCCCAACTAGCAATACCAATACAAGTTACATCAAGTCCCTGTTTTTGATTTTTATATCGATAATTACTGAGAGCTTCTCCAACTTCCTTCACAACACCAGCATTTGTTCCAGCTGTAATTAACCATGCATCTACCAAACAAAAATTAGTTATTAATTATTTAAATTACAATATTTTACTTGTAGTAACAGCAGCAGCAACTAAACCTCGTTGAAAAATTTTTCTTAAACGTGTTGACATTTCAAAACTTTTTGCTCCACCAGTTACAGATATAATTAAATCTGGTGTTGGTAAACGCCAACCTGTTTTCATAAATTTCACTACTGTTTCAGCACTTGTATCAAGTTTTAATCGAATATATTGTGAAAGACGTGAATTAGAATCAAGTTCATTTTCATCAAATTTCATTAAACCATATTGTTCAGTTATTACATTTGGACTAACAAATAAAAAAAACCAAAAGAAAGATTTATTTTTTATGAATGAATATATTTGTAAACTTACGGATCATGTTGACAAATATCTAAAGCCTTGACTGCCTAAAATATTTGAAAAATTAAATAATAATTTCATTTTTTTTTTAGCTTTTAATTACCGTTTGAACATTTCGCATTTTTTGGGCGATTTCTTTCGCCATTTTTTTTTTAATTACTCGAATACAAGAAAAAAATTGAAATAAGTTTCAACCAACAGAAAAAAAAGAACATTTATAAGAGAAGATTGGCACATATTCACGATGTTGCCATCGTCGTATGTTAAATAAAAATTCTTTTCTTTTTTTTTCCTCCTCTTCAAAATAAAATAACATGGTTGTTTGCCATGTGATGACCTACATTATTCTTTTTTTTACATTAAACGGAGTAAATATAATCGAGATGTTGTAGCAACCAGTTCGGTCGTCAACAGAATTGATTTTACACAATTTTCGTCCTTAATGTTGAAATAAAATAAAAATTCTATTCGATATTTAAGTTCTAATTACATTTTATTTAAAATCAATATAGATGCACAAAAAAAAGACAAGATATGACATCCTCATTTAGTTTTCTCGTCGATTTGTTTTAATAAATCACGCCAAAAATCTTCAGCTACTGCACTTTCTCGTTTCATTACATCGGTAACTAATAAAATTAAAATAAAAGACAAATACTTGTAGAATCATATTCATTACTTTTAAGTTTCCGATCAGTTGAATTATCCGTTGTTCCGAGAGTTGTTAATTTTTGATTAGGAGCTATTTAAATAGTTAATAAAAAAACAAAACTTCAAAATTTTCAAAAAAAATGAAAATTATTTACTAGGTAAATGATTTCGATATCGTTTTTTATAATGTTTAGTGAAACTTATAATCCCACTGGAAAGACAATAGAATACATTAAATGGTGGTGGTAATAAACTTTTTCTTCGAAATTCATTAACTAATAAATAACGTTGATAACGCCATAAATTATGTGATTGATCTTGAACATTTTGAATAGTAACACTAGAGAAAGAAAAATATACGAAGAAAATGACCTTAGAAATATTTTTCTTACTTAAATAAAGCAACAAGTACATTAAGAAGAAGTACATTAGATACTGCAACAAATAGAATAGCCAAAACAAATGCAACTGCAGAATATAAAGTATCATTTTCTAGAAAAAGAAAAGAGAAGAAGTTTTTGATAAATAAATTTAAAAAAATTTTTTTAACCTATAATTTCAACTTGTCCAAAAACTTTCCAAACACCATAATTTATTATATCTCGTAATAATTTCCAACTTAATATATTTGTATCCTTTCCTACTATTGTTATATTTGATAATTTTCCACGATCATTATAAATCCATTTAACTTGAGATGATGTTGTTATTAATGACCATGATGTTATGGAAAAACCAAAAAGAAAAATAAGAATAAAATATACGAAAAAAAGTAAATCTTTCATCTAGAAATAGAAATTAATTAATATTAATTAGTTAATTAATTAATTAATTAATATTAACCGTATTAAAAATCATTATTAATTTTGGTCCTAATCTTTCATAAGCAGCAAATAAATGAAGAATTCTTATGTACCAAAGAATAAGATCAAGACCAAGAACAATTCTAAAATTTTCATTTTGTTTTTTTTTCATTTTTTAAAAATTTAAAAATTTACTTTGAAATTGTAAAAAATATTTCATTTGGAATAAATCTTGCTGTAAAACCAATTAAATAAAGAATAATTGCAGAAAGATCATATAAATTTGATGCTTCATCCAAATAATCAACAAATGAATGCATTAAAAAATACTTTAACAACAAATATTCTCATTAAAAATCTTATTTCAATAACTTACTTGACGAATTTCTTCAATAATTATTCCCCATATACAAATATGAAGACATATTTCTGTTATTGGTAAAGGTAAATTTTGAATTCCCGATCGATTTCTATGATATGTATTTATAGGAAAATAATCAACAAGTAGAACAAAACTGAATAACGCAAGAAAAATGAAGAAAAATATCTAATATAGAAAAAAAAATGATTTGATTCTATTCCGAATTAAATTAATATACATACAAGATTATAATAAAATCTAACAATTGGTGCTCGATAAAAATAAATTATTTTTTCTGTCCATCGAACATGACGCTCACTAAATAGAAATAATTAATCATATAAAAAATAAATCAAATATTATTATTTACTTCACAGAATTTGCAACTGAATTTGGATTTTTTGCACGAATAATAACATTCGGATTGAACTTTAAAAAATCTAATATATTGAATTTTATTCATTCTTAAACTACTAACCGGTTGATGTCGATGTAAATAAGGTAAAGTCCAATAAAAGACTGGTAACAATGGAAAGAATACTGTACAAAGAAAGATCTAAATTAAAATCGTTCTATTTAATTCTCAAATAAAAAGTTCATTACTCGAAAATCAATATTTTGTCGTTTATAATTAATATTCCCAAACCTAGAAAACCAATCGATTTCATAAAATGCAAATTGACATGTATTAAAACATACCATTTATTATCAAGATATTTTTGTACACATTTTGATGCAAGAAATGCTCGACCATTAGCTTTTAATGCTAATACAAGTGGTTTTACATCATAAAATTCTACAGCAGGTTGTCGTAGAATATTAATAGCAAAATCTCTATCATTTTCAAAACATCGATCAATAACCGTTGCTGCATGTTTATCAAATTTCCTGCATAAACAAATTTTTTAATCGATAAAATATATAGGATGTCCAATAAGGCACTAGACAAGAAATAATTTGAATAACTCCAGTCTGTTTCAATCAAATGGTGTAATTTTTTTTTTCGGTGATAGAGTTGAGTTCGAAGTTTTTTTTCGATAAGAACAAAGTTTATAAATACTGTTTTGAACTATCACCTTTCACTAGAATACAGAAATTTAACCTTTAAAAGAATATTGTGAACGGTATTCTGAAAAGATTTTTCATTCGATTTTGACTTTCAATTTAACCATTCGATAGAGAAAATTGTTCTCTTTCGATCTGTACAAGGCTGAACTGACTGGATTGTTCCGTTCAGAAGCTATAAGCATTTTTTCGAGAACCCCCAGATCGGCATAATCACTCTAGACTGGATCAAGGCAGAGGTAATCGGCCATGCTGAGTTGAGTGGTGGTGTTTATTTTTAGTTTTAAAGCCATCTGAGGTCACTAGATCAAGATTTTCGAAATTCCAACATTCCCCGTAAAGCTGATATTTAAAAAACCTTGATTTAGTGACCTCAGATCGTTTTAAAACTAAAAATAAACATCACTACTCAACTCAGAATGGCCGATTGGCCCTACCGTGACCCATTTAGGGTGGTTAAAGGTCATTAGGCCGATTTTTGGGGCTCTCAAAAAAATGCTTATAGCTCCTGAACGAGCTTGCCCTTGCACAGATCAATTTTCTCTATCAAATGGTTAGATTGGAAGTCAAAATCGAATGAAAAATCTTTTCAGAATACCGTCCACAATCTTCTGTTAAAAGTTAAATTTCTGTATTCTAATCCAAGATGATAGTTCAAAAAATAATCAGACCATTTGATCGAAACGTAGCGGAGATATTCAAAATTTTTCTTATCCACCGACTTACTGGATACCCTATATAATTATATTCTTACCCCGCATGTGTTTCATATTGTCGTTTAGTTTCTGAATCAAGTGTTATCTTAGCTGCTTTTCGATAGATTCTTGCACCGAATAATAGTGCAACTGATTGATTCTAAAATATTGATTTTATAAAAATTTATTTGAAAGAATACGAATTATTTTTACCCATGTTTTTGAACAGAGATATAGCGCAAAATCAAATCGATCAAGAAATATAGCCCAAAAAAAGAGATCACGTACAGCATAATCACCCAAAGGTACATTTTTGTCATCATATGTCTAAATATATTTTATTCTTTATTAATTAATAACTAAATAAAACTTACTTCCAAATGATGTTTCATATAAACCTCATAGAATTCATCCCGTGTTAGAACAGTATGTGGAATCTCGTTTAATGGTAATACTTTATCTATCTATAAAATAATTCAAATTAATTTAATTTAATTTAAAATCAACATACAGATGCAGTTGAATATAAATATTCAAGATCTTTAACAGTTAATTTTTCAAGTGTTACTCCATATTCAATAAATAGTTCAATAAAATCACTATGACCACGACGAAGTGCATCGACTAAACCTTGACGAAGATCTTCATCCTTTAAAAATGAAAAAAAAAATTTAATTATAAAAAATTCATTAACTTACTCTCGATTTTAATATACTTTCATCCGTAAATATAACTCGACGTGCATAGTCAATATTATGCCAAGCCTAAATAATAACATAAAAAGTTGGTAATTAAAACAAAATCATTAATTACTAAAGCTAATCTCAATTCAGCTGCAGATTGATATTGTTCATCACATTCATGACAACATTTTGCAGCTAAAAGGTAGATTTTTTTTATTTTTCTATAATTTTTTCAATCACAAACCATTAAATACAGCTTCAAGTATAGCTTCTTCTAATTTACCATGATGTTTTTCATTATCAAAATTAAATATAGTTACAAGTTGTTGATGATCATTTAATAGTCGACATAAATCCTCTCTTCTGACATTATCAACCCATGGATTATTTATTCGTGCTTTTGAAAATCTATAGCAAATTTTATACTGAATTCTTTTTTAAAAAATAAACTTACATAGCATTTATTTCTGTGACACGTAAACTAACTTTCGCAAAACTTGATCGAGATGACGGCTTAGGATAATCAGAAAGATCATCATTATTTGGTTCCTCAATCATCTCTTTCAAAAAACATTCATATAAATCGGCTACTAGATCAGCAGCACGACCGGATTCCTTAAATAAATTAGAGAATGTTTGTCTAATCGTAAATTAGTTTTCGTTACTTTAACAACCACAATTGGAGTATTTGAATCAAGTGCTTCACATATAGTTTCAATCGCTGATCGACCACCTTCAACGAGAACCATAACAATAGGTATAAGTGTTTGTAGAGCTCCTTCTATTGTGTCTCCTATATTTTTTCGTCTTGAAAACCTCTCAATATCAGCTCGTAATGGAAGAACATGGTCAGCTTTTGGTGTTCCATCATCAAATAATAAAAAATGTGTATGATTTGGTTCTAAATCACATCTTCTTTCTTCTGTCTGTCTAGGAACATAGGTTTGTAAGCCATATACTGCGTCTCCAGTCTATCGATAAGAATAAAATGAAATTTACTGAATAGAAAATTGTTTTTTTTTGAATTACTTTACCATTTGAATAGCTTCAATACCAATATTGTATCGACTTTTTTTTGAATTACTTGAACCACTATCACTCATTAAGGATATCGATCGATCAAGTTGTTCTTTTCCGGTTGTATAACCCCAACTAGCAATACCAATACAAGGTATATTAGCACCATCTATTTGATTTTTATAACGATATTTATTAAGAGCTTCTCCAACTTCTTTGATAACACCTGCATTTGTTCCAGCAGTGATTATCCAGGCATCTATGATAGAATCAATTCAATTGATTTTATTAAAATAATAAAATAAATAAATTTATGATTTACTTGTAGTAGCAGCAGCAGAAACTAAACCAACTTGAAAAGCTTTTCTAAGACGTACTGATAAATCACTACGTTTAGCACCACCAGTTATTGAAATGATTAAATCAGGTGTGTGTAAAGACCAACCTTCTTTCATAAATTTAACAACTGTTTCAGCATCTGTTTTAAGAGCTAAATGAATATATTGAGCAGGACGAACAGTTTCATCAAGTGCATCTTCAGTGAATTTTATAAAACCAAATTGTCGAGTTACTGTATCATCACTTAAATTAAATAATCATATTTTATTTCAAGATATGAATCAAATAATCACTTACGGACTATCATCTGACTCACGAATATTTAATTTTCGGGCCGTCTAAAATATTCTCATCGTTGATTTTTCTTATACAATTATTCGATCTTAATTCAAATTACCTGTTTAACATGATTTATTTTTTCAGCAAGGATTCGAGCCATATCTATTATACATTCAAGTATTGATTATATCGTAGAGAAATAAACACGGTTTCAGTCAGGTAAATTATAGTCGTGAGTAGTCTTCAAAGACAAAAATCTGAATAGAATGAATATAAAAATGTATAATGATCAATAAACTTTCTCCATTACAGAAAATTATTCGTTAACTTGTTATTAGAAAAGAAACATTTTATGTATACTAATATACTTCGTTTACCAATCAAGTATGATGATGTGCATATGGCGGACACTTACCTTTTTTTTTCTTTATATTGTTCTGCAGTCACGCGCAGCTACATAAAGGTGAGACGAAGTAGCATGCGCATCTATCTATGAATCAGAATAGTCTAATATAAATAGGAAAATGGTTGAGTATTTATGCGGCAATTATTTTGACAACCAATCGTTTTCTGTTTCATA
>Ga0116226_10006003_pt1 | contig 10880 bp, 12 predicted proteins | sample S1TSphfallax_FD_89692 | JGI IMG/M metagenome (GOLD analysis project Ga0116226, IMG submission 89692) | Host-associated microbial communities from peat moss isolated from Minnesota, USA - S1T2_Fa - Sphagnum fallax MG | ecosystem: Host-associated > Plants > Peat moss > Unclassified | place: USA...
TACAAATTCGACCTAATTCATTATATATTATCAACAATGTATTTGTAATAATTAATATTACAATATTTAATTACACATTCATTAGTGTATTTTAGGTAAATAACTAGTTAACCAACTAGTAATTTATCATAGGTATATAAATGGCCTACCCTAGCCCATATAACTAGGTTACCTACAAGCTAAAATATAAGTAAATAGGTGGAATATAAATAAGGTATGTATAAATAAATACACCTAAATATAAGCTAATTGTATTTAGGTTATTTAACCACATACTTACATTACATATGTTACGTAGGTGGCTAATTTAACCTAGGAAAAAATAATTATGGCAAAATTAATGATTATTAAACTAATAATGGTTGAACCAACCAAAAATCTAAAATAATTATAGAAAAATAATCAAGACTAAACTAATTATGGTTCAATCAACCATATCTAAATAAATATGGTGAAACCAACCAATGAATAAATATTTTATGACTAAACTAAAAATGATTGAACTAACCATGAATGAAATAAATACGACCAAACTAACTAAAGAATAAATAACCTATGGTTAAACCAAATGTGATTAAATTAGCCATGAATAAAATTAATATGGCTAAAATAACCAATAAATAAATATGTTGTGGCTAAACCAACTATGAATAAATTAATTATAGCTCAAAATGGTGTAAACACTTATAGAAAAATTAACCATGGTTAAACTAGAAATGATTAAGCTAACCATGAGTAAATAAATTTGGTTCAACTAACCATTAATAAAATTAATATGGCTAAAGTAACTAATGAATATATATTTTATGATAAAACCAATTGTGCAAAAATTAATTTTGGTTAAAGCAAACATGAATGAAATAATTATGGTTACAGTAACCATGAGTAAATAAATTTGGCTAAAATAACCATTCATAAAGTTAATATTGCTAAATTAATTAATGAATAAATATTTATGGAAAAAATAATTATGAAAATTTCAATTATGGCTAAAATAAACATGAATGAAATAATTATGACAAAATTGGCCATGGCTAAACTAGAAATGATGAAACTAACCATGAGTAAATAAATTTGGTTAAATTAATCACTAATAAAGCTAATATTGTTAAACTAACTAATGAATAAATATTTGATGGCCAAAAAAAATTATAAAATTTATTTATGACTAAAATAAACATAAATAAAATAATTATGGCTAAAATTAAAATTAATAAAATAATTATGGAAAAATTAAACATGACTAAACTAGAAATGGTTAAATTAACCATGAGTAAATAAATTTGGAAAAAATAATTAATAAAGAAATGTTGTTATGTTAAAACCAATTATGCAAAAATTAATTATGACTAAAATAAACATGAATGAAATAATTATGGCTAAAACCAACCATGGTTAAATTACTAACCATGAGTAAAATGAATTTGGTTAAAATAAACATGAGTGAAATAAATATGGCTAAATTAACAATAGTTTTAAGTTAATTATGGGTTTATTCATTATGGTTTTTTTTTAGGGTAAAATAATAATATGTTGAAAATAAATATAGCTAATTTAATTATGTTTATATTAACCATAATTAAATTCATTGTGGAAAAACCAAAAATGGCCCAACTAGTAATGGTTAAATTAATTATGTTAAACTAATTATCATGGCTAAATTTACTACGGTTAAACCAACTATTGTTAAATTGACCATGGTTAAATTATTTATAATTGTTAAATTACTCATGGTTAAACTATCCATAATTAGATTAAATATAGCCAAAAATTTTATGGAATAACTATTTATGGATAAATGAATCATGGTTAAATTAAATATGGTTAAACTAACCATGGTTTAAACATATACAACTAAATGAACTATGGGTAATTGAACATGATTAAATTGACCATGGTTAATTTCAATTTTAATTAATTTTTTCATAGGTAGTTGAACCATAACTAATTTCAATATAGTCAAATGAACCATAATTAGATAAACCTTATATATATAATTAGTTTAATCATAATTAATTTGGTCATGATTCATTTAGTTATGATTGACTAACTTATATATTTTCCAATTTTTTTTCTAATTGGTCAAACATAGTCAAAATGTTAAATGTAACTTCAAGATACCCAACTAGTATTATAATTTGTAATTGGCCCTTTTGACTAGGCCATTGGCCACTTGACTAGGCCTACTTAGTTAGCCCTATTGATTGAATATAATAGGTGTCCTTATTGATTAGGGCACTTGTCAATTTGACTAAATGTCCGATTTGATTAATTGTCAAATTAGTCACTTTGGTCAAATTGATTAATAAAAAAATACCCATTTTCATTCAATCCCTTGGCCTCAAGTCAAAAATACCCATCTAGTCAATTTGGTTAGTTTGAAAAAATAGGAATTCTACTAATGTCAAAAAATGAACTATTGAAATTGAAATTCCATTCTATAAGCAACCATAAATTGAGGAATCGTCTAACCTTTTAAACCAATAATCAAATATGTAATTACATCCTTGGGCTTTCTAATAAGAAAACCTAGTTGACAACATGATTTTCTATCGGTTACAATTACAAATGCCTTCGCATGGTTTTCAAACAAAGACCAAAATCCATTACAAACATAAATGAATAATTGAAAATTTTCCAAAAACTATAGACATTAAACAAAATATATAATAAAAACAAACAGTTAACAACGAACATGAAATGAAAGACATGGAAAACATAATTGAAACAAGGACAAGTTTAAGGTGTACTTAAGACGTCACCTAAAGGAAGTTATGATATTGTTAGATCCCCATTTAAACTTCCTTCAAATTGTTTGAACTAAGAATAAGATGAATATCGAGAATTGAATGGCAACTTCAAGAACTGCATAATGATTACAAAATGGGCGTAAACCGTTTTTGCAAGGGGCAAACCCTTCAATGTTGACCACAACCAAGATGCTAGGTCTAACCATTACACCTTGTTTTTGGATAATTCACATCCTTTAAATGGTTCAAGGAAAAGTCTACTCCATTTTGAATTTCGAAAAGCCTTATTAGGTTCATCATCAATGAGTAATGTTCGATCCATGTCCCCATAAAGTAGACCTCTACAAGCAAGGTGAACTCGATCCAAGTCCTTCAAGTAGAAATAAATTGAATGTGCAAATTGACTCGTTGCAATGCATTGTTCACATCCCCAAACAAACACAAATTGATCAACGAGAGTTTTGGGCATCAACAAAGGTAAAATTTGAAGGACATCTTTTAACAACATACACAACCAAATAGCAATGTAAAAATGTTCAAATGTTCAAGCTAGGAAATCGTGTACGCGAGCATGAATTACCAACCTGGATACATCTATTTTTTTCTCAATCTTTCGTTAATCCCCTTGAAGAAGGGCACTCATTAGAAAATAAAAAAAGACATCATTGACATTGATAATGAAGAGCTTTTTAGTTGTGCCAAGTTGAGGTCAAAAAATCCAACTTTATGTCCTTGCTTCCAAAAAAAAAAACAACATGCACCTACCAAAAAGGAGAAAAGTTATAACAAAGAGAAATTTTTAAATGAGTAAAGGCCTCCATCCTTTGTTGAAGGAAATGTTAGTAAAACACATAATATACATGAATGAAATTGATATTTAGAACATGGAAGGATAATTTTGTAAGGGAATCGGGTGAAAACATGGACTAAGACACACATATACCTGGTGGCCACCAAGTTGATGTTGGAGAACACCTAGTGGCCACAAGATGGTTGGAGGATTGCAAGGTTTAACCAAAGGCCCACCAGGCCAAATCAAAATGCAATAAACTCAAATAGTACAAATAAGATCCAAGAAATATAATTAAATAAATTTTACCAAAGGAAATTTTTTAGATATTCAATTATGAAAAATTTGAAGATGAACAATTAATAAGGTATTTTTTTGTTTCAATTTCAATTTTGCACTATTACAAAAAGTGGGTTGGCATGTTCAATTGCATTTCACAAATAACATTTTTAAAAGTCTTGGATTATTTTGATCAATACATTTAATCCTACCAAAGGGATTGTGTTCAACAAAGGTGGGAACATTGTATCGAAATAAATGAAGGTTTTCCAAGTAAGGGAGAATAGACCCCAAGAAATACTAGTCTTTCCCATGACAGTCGTCAAAGGGGTCGAAAAAAATACACTATATTGGCCATTGAACATGCTTTTGTATGGTGTATTGTCTACGAGCAACGTATTCCCAATGTGAATATGAGGATAAATAAATGAACATATGAAAAGTGAACATTCATGGATGAATTCCACCCATGATGATGTTGAAAATGATGATAGTGATGATGTTGGGGATATCATTTGTGACATACCATGTTTTTGTTGATTTGATCACAAGGAATTGGGCTCAAGCCAAAAGCATGGGGAAGTAGACCAGAAAATTATCTTGCAACATAAATGGAAAGTGGCCATCAAAGAGGCTTTGGTATATTGAATTTTAGAATTTACTTTCATGTTTAATTATATGAAGTCTTTGATTTTGCTACAACTATATTTTAAAACCACATGTTTAAAATAAATTTGAATCAAAATTCAAATAGGTGTCACAACCTGAAAGTAGATTGAAATTTAATCACAAGTAGCTTAATATATTGGATACATTCTATTAAAAATCAATGGCATGTTAAATATATTAGTGGATTTTTAAAATTTTCATAATAGAATCAAAATGTATTTAACATTTAATGTAGAAGTAGGAATGAACATAATGTTAACTTGTTAGTTTCATCTTACTTGTTACCTATTTTTATTGTACTAAAGTTTTAAAAATTTTGTATTCATTTCATTAAAACTCAATGGAAACATGGAGGCTTCCATAATGAGATTTTAAAAAAGTTTTGAATCTACTTTTTTATGTTTATGTTGAAAAATTGTCATATTTAAAATTTGGATTTGGGTAGATGTATTTCTTGGTCCACTTTACCATGTTTAAACCCTTCAAAACCATACTGATGTAAAATTGTGAAATTCACAATACATGCAAACGCATGTATACCTATCCATTCCATCTATAATGAAAAATCTTCTTGCATGTTTTGCCAATACACTATAAGATTAAAAGTTACAAATAATCACAATATTAAAATGCATTCAAACATGAAAGCTTAACACTTGATAATGATTGTTCATATTAAGTATCAACATTGAGTTGAAACATTATAAAATTATGAACCCCAACAAGGTATGAAAGTGATTAGTTTGAATTCAATTAGAATGGCAATGGAAATTGAATGCGAAAGTTTTACAAATGAAAAAATATGAGCAGAAAACTTATTTTTCCACCCAAACTAAAAACCAAACAAAATTTTGGGTTTAGTATCTTCCAACCTTGTGAAAGAGAGTTGTTGTAAGTCAAAGACATGCAAATTGTGTTGGAAGGCTTGTTATTGTTTTTGTGCATTGTATTGAATGTTGTGACTTGCACAAAAGCTATGGGGAGAAGGTTGTGTCTTGTGGGATGAAGTTATGACTTACAAAACTTTTGGGAAGAAAGTCATGATTGGCAAGGAGGCTACATTCTATAGCTAGTTGTGACTTGTAGTGTAGAGTTGTAATGTTTGAAACTTTTGGGGAAAATGATTGAGTTGCAAGGCAAAGTTACAACCTATGAAACAAAATTGTGACCTATTGAACTTTTGAAGGAAATGTTGTGACTTGTGGGGCGAAGTTGTGGCCTATGGAGCTTTCATTACCATTCGAAAGGAAAAGTTACACCATGTTAAGAGCTTGCAAGGTTTGTGGTATTTGTGTTTTTTATAAAAACTACTCTAGTTAATTTAACATTATTCTTAAATTCTTTAAAAAAATTACACTTCATTCTATCAAAGGTGTGCATAAGAAGATAACAAGTAGTCCACAATAATTATTGTGGTGCTATTTTCACATTCAAGGAGGCATTTCTTTTAAGCAGACGGTCTTTTTTTGTTTTCATGCACAAAATTTGTGAAACCATTTTCATCGTAGTTGGCTTAAATTGGTTGTTGTAATTTATGTTTAGAAACAAATTGAATTTTGAAGCCTACAAATTTGAACTAGCAAAAAAATGACTGAACGTGGCATTCTTCTCACCCTATAGTTATGCACATGAAGAGGTTGCCCAATCCCAACCTATTGCTATTTCCTTTCTTGGATGCACATGTCATCCAAAATATCATCCTACACCTTCCTATCCCCCTTCAATGTTGTGGCATCTTCATTAAGTAAATAGGAATTAAAAAGTTAATGTTGAGTAGACCTTACCATGGATTACATTCAAAGTTATCCAACTTGACCATCAAATTATCTCAAGACAACCATTGAACATGGACATAAATGGTTTTTTCTTACCATTTGATTCCACTTAATTGAACTTGAATGCTTGAATCATTGCTTAAAAATGGAGGACCTATACAAGACTAATGATTCCGAATCTTGTAATATAAATGACCTTCATGATCATGTAAAAATTACAACTTAGTTGGGCATTCACAAGCATTAGGGATTGGAAGGTAATCATGTTTAAAGCCATAAAGGAAACACGATGTGTTCAAAATAAAACACTTAGTGATAGTTTAGTATTCATTTTATATTTGTGTTTGGTATTATTTAAACATATTTTTTCTAAAAAAATTAGTGATAAAAACAAGCCAAAAGCTAGCATTTATGTTTATCTACAGGTGGAATAGGTCTACATCATTGGAAACCATACTAATGTTGTGTTGAGATTCCTTTTGCCAAATATGTAAAAAGTACTTAAAATGTCTATAATGTTGTGATTCCTTTTTCAATAATGTCTAGGAAAGGGTTTTGGGGCATGAAACCACTTATGAACCATTTCATTTCAATTAAACCTTAAAACCATTGATTAAAAATCCAAACTTTAAAATGTGAGAGAAACAAATGTTCTTTTGAACCTTGACCTCCAAACCTTAAAAGTTGAGCCAAGAGATTAGAACCATAAAATTTAAAGTCACATACCAAACCTGAACTCGAAAATGTGAAAAACATAAATGTTGCCTTGAACCCTTAAAACCCCTAACCCTAAAATTTGAACCAATTGATTATAACCATAAAATTGTTGATCCAAACTTTAGCCCTATCTTTAGAATCTGAAAAACATAAATGTTGCCATGTTCTTTTACAACTTGAACCGGTTGATTTGAGTTAAAACCCTAAAACCATTTACCCAAACCCTAATCTTAAATTGCGAACTTCAAAAATTTGAACATTGAACATTGAAAACTATTGAAACTACTTATAACCTAGGCAATTAAATTTGATGCCATGATTAATTGCTTTGTGAATTCATCTTCACTTTGGGTTTTAGTTGCCAAATTGGTTGCTTTTAAGGATAACCATGAAATAGGCTTGAAACAACAAATAGGGGAGTGACTAGGGGTCCAAGTCCAAACTAGGAAGATATAAAAATAAATTTAATACATGAAAAAATAAACACCTTGGTTCATCATAATATGCAATCAATATTTTTTTCATTATTAAGATGGCCTCTCACCATTAAGGATGTCAATCATGGATACATTTGACAATCCTACATTCAATAATAGCCACAAAACATATAATGTTTAAAAACTATGTCTTTAATTTCTAAGAATTTATTTTTGGCATTTCCAAACTCCTCCACATCTAATGTTCCATTAACCTCAACACTCAAATGTTGTCATCAAGCCAACTTTTAACAATCAAGTCAACTTTCATGGAAATGTATGAAAATATTCATATAATGAAATGCTTTAATTTTTTTTGCTTATTCTTATGAAATATTTTGTCCTTTTTTTTGTTTATGAGGTCAATATAGAAAAAATATTGGACATGATGTTAATTTCAACTATAAATTATAATTAATGTCATAGTTTATAGGGCATTATTTTCCCTTAGAAAATATTTATTTTATAAAAAGTAAAATAACACATGGTAAGCTTAATATTTAGTACATCTTGAAGGTGCTTAGAGAGTTTAAATTCAAGTAGTCCAAATTTCAAAACTTTGGAAACAATTGTTGGGGATTTTAAGGGACTAATTTTTTATCCTAATTCATCTCACTATTTAAATGTACATCTTAGCATTAACATTAGTAGCATTTGATGACATAATAACAATAATGGCCCCTCAACATTCTACATGTTTCATAATCCATTTGTATATTATGTACATATATTGTCCATTAATATACATTCAAAAGCATGACAACTCATAAGGAATTCACACCCATACAAGGTTTAGTTTTTTGAATGTTGAATATTGAATTTTGCAACCAAATAACTGATTTTTTCCCCCAATTTTATAATCTTGTGTTAGTGGTTAGCATCTCAAGAAGGATTTAACATTAAATGGCGACATGTTTTTAGATCATGTCTAAATATTTTAAAAACTAGTTTAAAATATGCTACAAAACTAAAATTAGAGTTCAAATATGGCAATTTTTTCCCCAAAAATAATTCTTTTTGAAATCTGGTGATTTTTTACAGGAAAAAAGAATATTGTGACAAAATATTCCCTCTTATTTTAATTTTTCACATTTTGGCGAAATTTAATAGGAAAAAAACACTAAGCTTAATTGGTGAATATCAATAGGAAGATTTAACCAAATTTGGCTATAGAAAAGAAGTGAAAGTTTTTTAAAAATAAAAATCATATTATGTTTTGTCTTCTATGTTGTAGAAATCTGATGATTAGCAAAAAAGAAAAGATAATTTTGGCAAATTAGGATCATTTTTTTCACAAAAAACCTTTGTATGTATCAAAATCATATTTTTTAGGTTCCAAAAAATTCAAAAAGTCTCCAAAAATAAAAGCATTGGTTGGAAGTTGGAATGCTCAGGATTGTCAAGCTTTTCCTCTAATGTATTTCAAGAATTACTAGGTGTTTTTCTATGTTCTAAAAATAAGAATCATGAAGTAGTTTGGTTATGAAATAGAGAGAAAAAACAATACATTGAACATGATATAAATCTTGGTATTTTAAAGTAGGCTAGCTTAGTAAATTGTAATCTTGTTTAATTTTGACATTTGATCCTTGTGAAATACATTCTATGGAAATTTAATAGAATTAATATATAATTCATTTATAAATACTTTTGTACTCAAGACGGGCACACTATACATTTGAATACATTTTAAAATTGTATTTCTAATTATTTGTTTGATTTAGTTAAACTTTCAAACCAAAAGTATTCAATTTGCATGTGCATAGGTAACACATAGATGTATTAACAGCAATTAAAGTTTCAAATTTCTGAAAATGATAAAAAAAAAATTTAGATTCTTGCAATAATGCCTTCAACATAATCATAGGTGCTTGGAATCAAAACCAAGTCCAATTAAGCAATTAATTTGAGTACTCACATAACATTGGTTTGGACATGGATGATGTGTGTTTAAAACACATATGGAATAAATATAAATAGAATGAAAAGAATTCATTCATAATAAAATTTTGGCATTTATATATACTTGTTTCATATGTGTTTTATATGCATAACATTTGTGTTTAAACACTATGAACATGTGAAAAAAATATGTTTTACAAAAATATTATTACCAAAACATGACCGACCTAAGAAGCTTGTGAGGTTGACAAAATTGGAAACAAAAACATTGGCCATGACCATTAGATTTTGTGAATTTGCAAATGAGAAGTGTAAGTGACTTTGCAAAGGACGATGTGCAGAAATAGAAAGAAGCCACATTTGGGGACTTTTGTGAAGTCCCTTTTGTGTTTGGTCCTCTGTTAAATTGGGTCCTAAATGTCATCATCCATATGAATGAACGTGTCAAGTCTCATCCCTTGATGTCCAGACCGCGGTGTTTTGACGTCGAAGAACCGGAAGAAGACGACGACGAAGAGGACGAAGAAGAGGTGTCCGCCAAACTGAAATGATCTGCGTTTTCCCAAGAATCGCGTGCTGTATCTCGTTCCCTGGACTAAATTTGGAGTTGGGTTTCTCGAGATCTGCAAATAAATTTAAGACCCATAGCTCCGATGAGTTGGTGAAGAGAGAACGAGAAGAAGCCAGAGGTTTTTGATGGAGATTCTGGTGACCTTGGTAATGGTGGTTCTCGGATTAGGTCTGCTGTGGGCAGTCAAGATGCTGGGGAGCACCGTGGCAGGCAGGACGCGAGCTCGTGGGGCCTCGCGGTCGCAGGCGCGGCGGCATTTCGTGAATGCGGCCCAGTTGTTGGCGAAGTCGCGGAGTCCCGGGAACGCCGGGGCAGTGGGGCGGAAGATAGCGCGCGAGGCCGTGGCTGAGGCGGATGCTGCCATTCTTCTGGACCCAAAGGATGCCGCTCTGCACATCGTGAAGTCTTTGGCGCTGCAGCAGCTGGGTCGCCCTGCCGCTGCTCTGCGCTCCCTGACTACGGCCCTCACCAAGCCCGCTTCTCGTTCCCTGTCCCCTTCCGAAAGAGCGGAAGCCCTTGCAAAGCGCGCAAGTAAGTCTTCTCTCTGCTGGAGTTCGTGATGTTGTCGACAAGACCTAACTGCAATTTCAGGCCATGGAAAACCCTAAACTGAAGAGGTGCTAGCAATTGAAAAAATTGAAGAATGCATTATAAATGACATTATTGTGCATTTTGCTTGGATCGTGTTTCCAGGCCTGTTTTTGGAGCAGGGGAAAGGTAGGAGAGGTCTGGATTTAGCCATTGCAGATTTGGAAGAATCCTTGAGCCTCAAAGCAGACAATGTTGATGTACAATGCATGCTGGCAAATTGCTATGAGAAGAATGGCCAAAAGGTGAAGGCAGTTGCAGCCTATCAAAAGTCCCTTGCTCTGGATCCTGACTTTTCAGAAGCCAAGAAAGGCTTGTCAAAGGTAGAGTCATAACAAAAGAGTTGAAGTTCCTTCCCAGTCA
>Ga0116226_10006004_pt1 | contig 10880 bp, 9 predicted proteins | sample S1TSphfallax_FD_89692 | JGI IMG/M metagenome (GOLD analysis project Ga0116226, IMG submission 89692) | Host-associated microbial communities from peat moss isolated from Minnesota, USA - S1T2_Fa - Sphagnum fallax MG | ecosystem: Host-associated > Plants > Peat moss > Unclassified | place: USA...
ATCGCGATCCTTGGCGAGCGGTTCCGCGCCACGGTCATACCGGAGTCGCCGTTCGATCCCGAAAACTTGGCGCTAAGGGGAAGCTGATGCCCGAGCCCGCGCCCGCGCCACCCTGGGCCGTCGAGTTCAAGGCGGTCGACATCCTGTTTGGCAAGCGTGGGGCGGGTCGACGTGACCCGGCTATGGTCAAGGCGCTGGACCTGATGGGGCAGGGCGCGACCCGCAGCCAAATCGCCACCGATACCGGCGTGGTGCTCGGCGTGGCCGGCGCGGACCTGACGGTTCGGCCGGGCGAAATCTGCGTGCTGATGGGCCTGTCGGGGTCCGGTAAGTCCACCCTGCTGCGGGCTGCCAATGGGCTAAATCCGGTCACCCGCGGCCAGGTTCTGGTCCGTCATGGCGACGGTGTGGTCGATGTCGCCGCGTGCGACGCCGGCACGCTGCGCGCCGTGCGGCGTAGCAGCATCGCCATGGTGTTCCAGCAGTTCGGTCTCCTGCCTTGGCGCACGGTGCGCGAAAATGTCGGCCTTGGGCTTGAGTTCCAGGGCCTGGACAAGGGCGCGAGACGCAAGATCGTCGATGAGAAGCTGGCGCTTGTGGGCCTTTCGGAATGGGCTGATCGCAAGGTTCAAGAGTTGTCGGGCGGGATGCAGCAGCGGGTGGGGCTGGCGCGCGCCTTCGCCACCGACGCCGACATTTTGCTCATGGACGAACCCTTCTCCGCCCTCGACCCCCTGATCCGCAGCCGCCTGCAAGACGAACTCTTGAGCCTGCAATCCAGCGTGCAGAAGACGATTCTGTTCGTCAGCCACGACCTGGATGAGGCTCTAAAGCTCGGCGACCAAATCTGCATCATGGAGGGCGGCCGCATCGTCCAGACGGGCACGGCCGAGGATATCGTGCTGCGTCCGGCCAACGACTATGTCGCCCAGTTCGTACGCCACATGAACCCGCTCTCGGTCCTGACCGGCGCCACGGTGATGCGGGGCGTCAGCGAGCTGACGGGCGAGGCCGGCGCGGTCTGGCTCGACGCCCGCCAGCGCTATCGCCTGGACCTCGACGCCGATCAGCGCCCGATCAGCGTTCAGATCGACGGCGCGCCCCATGACCTGGTTCGCATAGCCGATCACCTCGACCGTCCGGTCTTGCCGCCGGGGCTGATCTTGGCCGAACCCGGCCTGCCGCTCAGCGCCATCATCCGCCTGTGCCAGGCTAACAGCCACCCCGTGCTGATGATCGAAGAGGGGCGACTGCGCGGCGTGTGTGGAGAAACGGAGATTGTACAGGCGCTGTCGGGGATCGAGCGAAGGGCGTGAAGCGAAGCGACGTGTCTCGAAGCCCGCACAACCGCCGCTTATGGCTTCGTGAACTTTAGCGTCATGCGATCACTCTCGCCAATCGCATCATATTTGCTGTGATCGAAAGTCGGATCGGGCGTTCCGCTGGCTGAGGACTGGCGGGTCGGCGGCAGGGTCCATACGCCGAAGGGGTGGTCCTTGGTGTCCTTCGGATTGGCGTTGACCTCAGACGAGCCGGCGAACTGAAAGCCAGCCTTTTGCGCGGCTTCGACGACGGTGCGGGTCGCGACATAGCCGGTGGAGGCGCCGGTGGCCTGCGGCTTGGGGTCGGCGCGATGCTCCTCCACCGCCAGTATGCCGCCAGGCTTCAGCGCAGCGTAGGCCTGGGCAAGGGCGCGATCCAGATAGCCGCCGGCGAGCCAGTTGTGGATTTCGCGCGAGGTGATGATCAGATCGACGGAGTTGGGCGGGGCCATCGGTCCCGATACAGGCCCAAAGCCGACGTAGCGGATCGCGCCATAGCGGGCGGTGTCGGAGAACTTGGCTTCAAACTTCGCCCGTCCCGCCTTGGCCGCGTCAGACAGCTTGGGATTGGCGAGGTCTGATACGCCGGCCACATAGACGCCGCCGGTCTTCGCCGCATAGGGCGCCAAGATCTCGGTCCAATAGCCGCCGCCGGGTTGCAGATCGATCACCACCAAGCCGGGCTTAAGGCCCCAGAACTTGAGCGACTCATAGGGGTGGCGATAGACGTCGCGCGCCCGGTCGGCGGCCGGCCGCGCGGGGTTATCGACTGCGGCGCGCAATGCCGGGTCGACGGCGGCCTCGCTGGCCGTCACAGGATCGGGACGGTCCGCCGGGGGCCGGGGTAGATCCTTGATTGCGCCAGGCGGTAGGGCCTGGGCGGCGCCGACGCAGAGAACACAGAGCGCCATGACATAGGCCGGAAGGGGGACGATGCGAAGGCGAGGGGACATCGGCGCTATAGCTCCCTGGAAGACGGCCGTTTTTTTAAGCCTTGTCGCGGGGTAGACGGGGCTCGGCCCCGATGCAAGCGGCATTGGCCGGCCCTGGCCTCAATCAAGCCAACGTCGTCTCCTCGACCGGGTTGGCGAGCTCCATATCGACCATCGTTACCGACGGCGTCGCCGTACAGTGGGTTGCGCCGACGAAGGCCGCCACGGGTAACAGTCGGGCAGGGACGCCATGCACCAAGACCGCCGGGATCAGCCGCAAGGCGGTGCTCAGCGGCGGCCCAAGCGCCAAGAGCGATTCCTCGGTGACCTTGGAGGGGAGGGAGACGGAGATGGTTGCGCCCGCCTGTTTCAGCTTTTCGGCATTCGCCCGGGTCAGGGTCGTGTTGCAAATGACGCCGCGACACATCGGGCGCGCCATGGCGACCAGCTCGACCAGACGGCCCTGGGGCGCGCCGGGTTCAAGATCCACGATCTCCCAAATAAAGCTCTGGCGTTCGGCGGGGGTGAGCTGAGCGATGGCGTGGAACAGGGCGTAGCGCAGCGTCGAATTGGTCAGGGTGGTCTGGGAGACCGGCGCCACCATGGGCGCCGCAGGATGGGGCAGCTGTTGGCGTTTGGCGAAGGCGGCGCGCAGGACCTTTAGATCCAGGCCCGTCATATCGCTGGACAGGAGGTTGAGCCGCTCAGTACGCGTCAGCGCTCGCCCGGTGGACTTGTCGATCGCCTGGACTTCAACCGAATAGCCCACATCGGCCTTAGCGGCGTTGAGCGCGAGCAGTGGCGCGAGTTCGGCGACCACCTCCAGATCTCGGCCCTGGCGCACCAGGCGCGGCAGGGGGCCCGCCGATTCACGCGCCCAGACCGATGGGTCGCGGCCCATAAGGGCGGCGCGCATCTGGGACGCGGGCAGGGGGCGGCCGATAACGCCTTCGTCGCCGACATGCTCGACGGTGTGGACCCGCACCTCGCCCGCGGCCTCGACGCCCAGAAAGAACTGCATCAGGTCTTGAGCGACTTGGGCGCAGCGCGTTTGCGCGGCGAACTTGGAGCAGTTGGGCTGGGCGACCAGGGCGGTCACCTCGTCCAAGCGCATCACCAGGTCGTCGCCCCGGAATTGATGGCGCAAAAACCGCTCGACCTGATTCCAGATGATGTCGCGCTTGCCGGGCCAGCGCGGCCCAAAGTTTGCGCGAATGGCCTCCAGGCTGATGAGGTTCAGGTTCTGGGCCGCCAGTGGGCCGGCCGCCGCCAAGCTTCGCAACGTCGCCTTCGCTGCGCCGCCGACTTCGTGAACCGACTCCTGGCCTACCATCTCAATTTGGCTTCAGATCCAATATACCAAAACAACCTTAGCGCCGAAGCCGGTTAAAAACCTTTACGCTCCATTATGTCCGTCCGGAAGCGCGCGGTCGCAAACGAGCAACAGTTGGGCCCTTCAAGTTGGGAAATATACATCAGGCGGCTCCCGGCCCTTGAGTTTGCAGCGCTTAACCCGGCAATAAGCCCAAGAATTCGCGTGCGCCGCCTTCAGGGAGGCCGGGTGCACGCCGCGGGGAGTTTAAATCGACGTGAAACCACAGTTGATCGACCGGGTCGTCTCCGGAAGCTGCCGTCATGCCTGGCTCGTCGCCCTGATCGGCCTCCTGCTGGCGGCGGGTTCCGTCGATCACTGCATCCATCATTTCGCCCTGACCGCCGACACCGACCAGCTCATCTCCCCCAACCTGGCCTGGCGGCGAACCTCGGCGACGTTCAACGCCGCCTTCCCGCAGAACGACAATGTGACCGCGGTCGTCATCGATGGCGCGACACCTGAGATCGCAGACGCGGCGGCGAGCCGCCTGTCCGCAGCCCTGGCGGTCCGCAAGGACGTGTTCTACTCGGTCACTCGCCCCGACTCCGGTCCCTTCTTCCAAAAGAACGGCCTGATGCTTCTGCCGCTGCCCCAGGTGGAGAAGACGCTCGGTCAGTTGACCCAGGCCCAGGCGTTTCTGGGGCCGCTCGCCGCCGATCCCAGTTTACGGGGCGTGATGAGCACCTTGTCCACGGTGCTGCTCGGCGTGAACCAAGGCCAGGCCAAGCTGTCTGACATTGATGCGCCCATGAAGAGCCTGACCGACGCGGTCGGCAAGATCGAGGCGGGAAAGCCCGCTTTCTTCTCATGGCAGACGCTTCTATCCGGCGGCGACAGTCCGGGTCCACGCCTGACGCGCCAGTTTATCCTGGTTAAGCCAAAGCTCGATTTCAGCGCGCTCGAGCCCGGCGCGAAAAGCGGCGATCTGATTCACCAAATCGTGCGCCAACAGGGCCTGGACGCCGCCCACGGAGTCGAAGTGCGCCTGACGGGCGGCGTGCCCTTGGCGGATGAGCAGTTCGGGTCCTTGCTAGACCGCGTCTGGCTGATGGTGGGCGCCATGGCTGGGTCCATCTTGTTGATGCTTTGGCTAGCCGTGCGGTCGGTGCGCATCATGGCCTGCATTCTTGGCGTGACGATCATCGGACTGATCATTACGGCGGCGGGCGGCCTGCTGGCTGTGCATCGGTTCAACCTGATTTCGGTCGCCTTCATTCCCCTATTTGTGGGCCTTGGCGTCGATTTCGGCATTCAGTTCAGCGTTCGCTACAAGGCCGAACGGCTGACGCATCTTGATTTGCGCACGTCGCTGGTCGCGGCAGGGCGGGGCGTTGGCGGATCGCTGGCGCTCGCGGCGGCGGCCATTGCGGTTGGCTTCTTCACCTTTATCCCGACCAGCTACAGCGGCGTGTCAGAGCTTGGCGTCATTGCGGGCTTTGGGATGGTGGTGGCCTTTGTGCTGGCCGTTACGCTCTTGCCCGCCTCGCTAACCCTGGTGCGCCCGCCCGGCGAAAGCGCCGAGGTCGGCTTCAAGTCTTTAGCCCCGCTCGACGTCTATCTGATCGCTCACCGCCGCCGGGTGCTGATCGGGTTCGGGGTCACGGCCGTCCTCTGCATCGCCGCCCTGCCGCTGCTGCGGTTCGACTTCGATCCCCTGCACATGGAAAACCCCCGCGGCGAGGCGATGGCCACCGTCCTTGACCTGATGAAGGACCCGGACGAGACGCCCAATACGATCGATGTTTTAGAACCCTCCCTTTCGGCAGCCAATGCGGTCGCGACACGTCTGTCGGCTCTGCCCGAGGTCGCCCACGCCCTGACGCTGTCGACCTTTGTGCCCGATCAGCAGACGGAAAAGCTGGCGGCGATCTCTAACGCGGCCCTGTTGCTCGGCCCCACCATCGACCCCTTCCTCACCCAGCCGCCGCCAACGGACGCCGATGTGGTTCAAAGTCTGCAAGCGGTCGCGGTCGGCTTGCGCCAGGCGGCGGCGTCGCCCACCGCGGATAACGGCGCGCGCGACGACGCCCGTCGCCTCGCCGATGCGCTTCAGCGCCTGGCCGCCGGGCCGCCGCAATGGCGCGCCCAGGCCGCCCAGACCTTGGTCGTGCCGCTGGGGCCGCTGTTCGCCCAAATCCGCGCCCTTCTTCAGGCGAGCCCCGTCACCATGGCCAGCCTTCCGCCGGAGCTGGTGCGCGAGTGGGTGACGCCAGACGGCCGAGCTCGGATTCAGGTGTTTCCCAAGGGCGATTCCAACGACAACCGAGTACTGGTGCAATTCTCCAAGGCCGTGCGCCAGGTGGCGCCCAACGCCACGGGTACGCCGATCACGATTCAGGAGGCCGGCGGGACCATCGTCGGCGCCTTTGTTGAAGCGTTCATCCTATCGTTCATCGCGACGATCATCCTGCTTCTGATCGTGCTACGGCGTGTGCGGGATGTGATCTTGACCACGATCCCGATTCTCTTGACTGGGCTTCTAACATTGGCGACTTGCGCCGTGATCGGCCAGCCTTTGAACTATGCCAACATCATCGCCTTCCCGCTGCTGTTTGGGATTGGCGTGGCGTTCAATATCTATTTCGTCATCGCCTGGCGCAAAGGAGAGACCAACCTGTTGCGCTCCAGCCTGGCGCGCGCGGTGATCTTCAGCGCGCTCACCACGGGCGCCTCGTTCGGCAGCCTCTGGCTCTCCGGCCACCCCGGCACGGCTAGCATGGGCAAGGTACTGCTGATCTCGCTGTTTTGGGTGCTGGTCACGGCGCTTCTGTTTGAACCGGCGTTGTTAGGGCCGCCGCCGGCCAAGAAGGCCGCCTGACGCGCCAGGCGGCCCGCTCCCGGCCTTCGGCCGTACTCCCCCCATCGCTTCGCGATAGGGGGAGATGAACACGCTCCAGCGGCGTTGACTCAAGTGGTTTTGGGCGAGGCCGGCGGCCTAACGGGTGCTTCCGCTAGTGCGCCATAGAGGAGGGCGGCGAGAACCGCGAAACTTAAGGCGTAGTAGAGCGTGAAGAAGTCCCATCGCGTGACCTGCGGACCCACGAGAGCTCCGAGGTGCGTCGTGACGATCAAGGTGTTGGCCGCCAGAGCATATTTAGGCCATTGCGTTCGGGTGCGCGCAACAACGAAGACCATGAAAATCGTAAAGGCGATATCAATAGCCAGAATGCTCGGCTGTGCTTTATGCCGGCCATTCCAGTCCTCTAACGCTTCCGAGCCGAAACCATCTAACATAAACAGGCCAGATGATAAGCGTAGGGCGAACTCTCCGCGAAGGAGTCCAATTATGCAAATCACGGTCATCACGATGATGCCGATTTGCGTAATTGGTGACTGGAACATACCGACACTATAGAGGCCACAAGCTGCTAGCGTCTAGGCAGCCCGTTGTATTTGGGTGGGAGTGCCAGTGGAGGACGGATCTTTTTCCCCACCAACGGCCATCTCAACATCCATCCCAAATTTCCGCGACACCGCAGCCAACTCAGCGTGGGCGCGGGCGATGGTTTGGCGGGCTTGGGCCAGGCCTAGGGTCGCCTGGCTGAGTTCTGTTACGGCGGCTGCAGCGACGTTGAGGCCAAGGCCGGCTTGAACTCGACCGCCCGTGACGGTGGCGACCAGGCTGGCGTTCAGCGCCGTGGCTTCGTCCAGCCTATGCTCAAGCGCAATGAGCTGCATCGCGATCTCCGCCGCCAGGTTTTGGCGGGCGTGCATTTGGTCGGTCGTGGTCATGGTCTCTTCCGCTCCGACGCCCTCTGGGCGCCCATTAGACTGTGGATGAAGCAGAGGATTGGGTCGCACATGGGCTCAAAACTTACGACCCCGCGTGCAGACCGTGGACGGCGGCGAGAAGTTGGAGTGAAGCGGCGATCGCCGACAGCGCTAGGACAGCGCCCCCGAAGATCATCGCCGTCTCCCGCAGGCGCCTTAGGCCGTGGGCCAAGGCTCCAGTGTTGTGGTCTCGCCCTTGGTCCGATCCCGGATTCGCCGGACCAGATCGGGCGACGATGTCTCGTGCTCGATCAAGGCCTTGCGAATCTCCACCAGTAACGAGACCGGATCCGTCGGTCCGTTCGCTGGCGTGGCTTGCATCAACCACACGAGCGCCAGGATCTGCTCCAAAAGCGCCCGCGAGTTGAGCTCGCCCAAGTCCGACCGACGTCGGATCGCATTTACGCCGCGCGCCGCCATCTTCCCCTGCGCCAGGGACGGAGCCCGATCTTGAAGCAGGTCCGCCAGGTCCTCCCACGAGAAACTCAGCATCGTCTTCATATTTCGGCTCCGCCTCCGACAGAGGCGACAAGGGGACGACGTCGGCGTCTGGCGCCAGACGGGGAAAACGCGGTACGTAGTCTTCCGGGGCCTCGGAGGCTTCCTGATCTGAGATATCGGCCGCCAGCATCATGGCGGCGAACAGGCGGGCCGCCTCGCGCGAGGTGTTGGCCCCGAGCTTGCGTGTGGCGCTGGAAATATAGCCCTCAACCGTTCGGTTCGACAGGCGCAGCAGGTCCGCCTGTTCCTTGGCGCTATAAAGTTTGCCCATCAACGCCAGGCACTGGCGCTCACGGGGCGTGAGCCGGGTCAGATCGGGGTTGGCTTGCATCGGGGCGGAATCCGGCGCGAATAGTTATGATAGTTAACCTTAGCGCGAAAGTTCGACCCTGGCGACCTCTGAGCGTCGCTCAAAAATCGGGTGAATCGCCGTCAGCCGCCGTGGAGCAGGCGCTCGGTTTGATCGTTCAACTTCTTTACCAGGGCTGACGGTCCGCCGACGGCGAGGGTTCCTGAGAAGTCCGAGGCTTGCTGGGCCAGCTGGCTGATCGTGCCGTTGTAGAAGACGTCGATAATCCGCCAGCGCCCATCGTCCTGGCGCATGCGGTAAACGAGATTGATCGGCGCGCCGGAGCCGATCACCAACTGGCTGCGGACCAGCTTGTCGGGCAGTCGGGTGTCGACGCCGGTGATGACAAACTTTTGGCCAGAATAGTCATCGAAGTTGTGGGCGTAGGTCGCGGCGCTAAAGCGGCCGAAGGCTGTGACCAGGGCGCTCTGGTCTGCGGGCGACATCTTGGCCCAGTAAGCGCCCGTCGCCACCCGCATCATGGCCGATAGATCGAAGGTGCTGCGCACCGCCGGCTCCATCTTGGCGAAGCGTCCCTGCACGCCGAGCGTCTTGGACTGTTTCATGGCGGCCAACAGGGTGTGATCGAAGCCGTCGATGACGCCTGCGGCCGGATCGGACGACTGGGCCAAGGCGGCCGATATCGAAACCGGGCTCAAGGCGAGGCCGGCGCCGCTGGCGCTAATGGCGAAAGCGAGGGCGGCGGCGGTTAACCGCGACGACGGGGCTTTGGTCATGGGCGAGGTCCTTCTAAGGCGGTCTAGGCGCGGCTATAACGAAAAGCTCGGTCGATCTGCTCCGTTCGCCGAGCCCGGTTTGAAGACGTTAAGGTTCAGCTTTGGCGGTCGATCAGCATGAAGGGCAGGGCGCGTAGGCCGTCTGCCTCTGTGCCATAGGGCGACAAAAGGTCGGCCGCATGGATCGCCAAGCGGTGGGCCTCCCGCCGTGCGCCTTCGACGCCGTGGATCGAGACCAGGGTGGCCTTGCCCTTATCCTGGTCCTTGCCGACCGCCTTGCCGGCCTGTTCGGCGGTGCTGGTGACGTCGATCAGGTCGTCGGAGATCTGGAAGGCCAGGCCGATATCGCGCGCGTAGTCGCGCAGGCGCCGCCGGTCGTCGGCGCTGGCCTCGCCTAAGATTGGGCCCGCCTCGCACGAAAATTCGAACAGGGCGCCGGTTTTCATCCGTTGCAGCTGGATCACCTGGTCTGGCCCGAAGCTATGCTCGGCGGCGACGATATCCATCATCTGGCCGCCAATCATGCCGTCGCTACCGCCCGCGCGGGCCAGCGCCGCGATCAGCCGACAGCGAACCTCCGCCGAGGGGTGGGTCGCGGGATCGGCCAACACGTCAAACGCGTGGGTCAAGAGGCCGTCGCCCGCCAACACCGCCGTCGCCTCGTCGAACTTCTTATGTACGGTCGGCTGACCGCGCCGCAGGTCGTCGTCGTCCATACAGGGCAGGTCGTCATGGACCAGCGAATAGGTGTGCAGCATTTCGATCGCCGCCGCGGCGCGTAGCGCATGGGGCCGCGCCGCGCCGAACAGGCGAGCGCCCTCCAGGATCAGGAACGGCCGCAAACGCTTACCCCCGACGAAGACGGCGTAGCGCATCGCCTCCTGGACGCGGCCGTAGATGGGGGCCGGGGCGGGCAGAAGATCGACCATAGCGGCGTTCACCAGGCTCGCGGCTTCGCCGAGCGCCTTGGCCAGCGCCAGAGCCTGGTCGGCGTTGGCGGGTTCGGCATGGCCTAAAACATCGAGATTGGGCCGCGCCTTGATGATCGCCTCGTCCGCCACGTCGCCGTCTCCCTTCAAACCAATCCACTTTTACGATAAGCCACGACTCTAAGCCGGTCGGGGCTTCCATGCGATGACGCGGCGGCTTGTGCAAGTCGCACGTCCGTTACGTTTTCGCATCATACTGCGTAAAAAGCAGGCGCTAGGTCAGATGGACGCCGCCGTCCACTTCAAACCTCGGCCTCGGCGTCATACTTTGACTAGGCACGTGTGAAATCGAATCAGGTCGCCTTGGTTCGCTGCGGTTGGAAACCTTAGGGGGCGCCAGAGGTGCAAGGTGGCCTCTGACGGCCTATAGAGCCCTTGGAGATCGGCGACGTCGTTTAAGCGTCGGTAATTGCGACGGGGCATTTGGGGCTTCGAAGCCTTATATCTGGCGGCCGCTAAAGGTCGTCTCATATCGGCGGCCTTTGAAAAGGCCTCCCCTCCGCGCTGAAGCGTGGCGGGGCCATGAACTATGAAGGAGTTGGGCTTGGGATTTCCGCTTAGACAAGCGGCCCGCATCGGGGCCTATGTGGTTAAAAAGCATGTAGCGGGCGTCAAGCGCTACCCGCTCGTCCTGATGCTGGAGCCGTTGTTCCGCTGTAATCTGGCCTGCGCCGGGTGCGGCAAGATCGACTATCCGGACGAAATCTTGAACCAGCGCCTGTCGTACGAGCAGTGTATGGAGGCGATCGACGAATGCGGCGCGCCCGCGGTGTCCATCGCCGGCGGTGAGCCTCTGCTGCATCGCGACATGCCCAAGATCGTCAAGGGGTTCATCGCCAAGAAGAAGTTCGTGATCCTGTGCACGAACGCGCTTCTGATGAAAAAGAAGATCGATCAGTACGAG
>Ga0116226_10006005_pt1 | contig 10880 bp, 5 predicted proteins | sample S1TSphfallax_FD_89692 | JGI IMG/M metagenome (GOLD analysis project Ga0116226, IMG submission 89692) | Host-associated microbial communities from peat moss isolated from Minnesota, USA - S1T2_Fa - Sphagnum fallax MG | ecosystem: Host-associated > Plants > Peat moss > Unclassified | place: USA...
AAACTCCGCGCCACGTCTTCCTGCACCAGGGTGTAGGCGATGTAGTACTTGTAGATATTGCTGACGTATTGCACGGTCTCGCGGCCGATCTTTTCGGACGCCACGCGTTCGACGTTGTCGAACCAGACATTGGGATTCAAGTGCCGTTCAGCGGCGTCCTTGCGCAGTTCGCGAATGCGGTTGGGGCCGGCATTGTACGAGGCGATGGCAAACAGCACCTTGTTGAGGTTGTCGAGCGTCGAGTCGGCATAGTAGGTGTCCACCATGAAGCGCACGTACTTGATGCCGGCATGGATGTTGGCGTCGAGTTCGTGGATGTCGCCGACGTTCATTTGCTCGCCGGTCGCCGCGGTCAATTGCATAACGCCGATGGCGCCGGCGTCGCTGCGGCGGGTCTGGTCAAGCTGTGATTCTTGATAGCCCTGGGCTGCCATCAACAGCCAGTCGATCTCGTATTGCTCGCCGTACTTGCGAAACAGGCCGACCAGGGTGTCGAACTTGCGCACTTCCTCGTCGCTCATGGCGTTGCGTGCCCAGTGCGTCTGCTGCAAATATTTTTGCAGGTCGACATTGCCGAACAGGGTGCCGGCGCGGTGCGTCTTCGTGAACTCGTCGAGTTCGGCCTTCAGCCGGGGGGAGTTCTTGCGGATGGCGAAGGCGATATCTCCCTGAGTTCGCACGGCAAGATCCGGATGCAGCGTGATGCTGGGGTAGACCTCCTTCCAGAATTTGGCCAGGTAATCGTCGGCGACGACTATTTTCACCAGGCCGGCGTTCACCATCTCCAGAATGTCCTCGGTCTCGAAGTGGCCGGGCGCGCTGCGCAATTTGATGGGCGCCATCCTGCGGGATCGAAAGCCGTCATTGATGCGCGTCAGGCTCTCGAAGTAGCTGCTGGCGGGTTGCACATAGACTTCCTTGCCGGAGAGGTCGTCCACGCTGTGCAGGGGTGGTGCGCCGGGGCCGGTGACGATGATCTCCTGAACGCCATCGGCGACCGGTGTCACGAAATCCACCTGTTGGGCTCGTGCGGGTGTGATGGTCAGGTTCGCGGCGACGACATCGCCCTGTCCGGACATGAGCAGGGGCAGCAGTTGATCGCGCGACACGGGGACGAACACGGCGTGAACCCGCAAGTTGCCGCGGGCGAGCTTCTGGTTGAGCGCATCCTCGAATGCGCGCATGAAGTCGTAGCTCAGGCCGCGCTGTGCGCCGCCGTAGTCGACGAAATACAGGGTCTTGCTATACGGGACCAGCACGCGAATGGCGCGATGCGCGACGAGCACATCGAGATCGCCTGTCCAGATGTTGTTCTTGAGATCGATGCTGAGTTCGGGTTCGGCGGATTTGGCGGCGCCGCAAAATAGCAAGGTGACGGCCGCGAGGACGGCGAGCGGTGTGGCGGGTCGCGGCATCGCGGCGATTATAGGGTGGCGCAGGCCAGCGGGATGTGGGACCGCGCACACTGGGCGACTTGATTCACCCCTGGCCTCAGCGCTTGCATGATGCTGGGGGACTGTCATTGGCTATCTTGGTGACTGTTCGATAGTTATTGACACCATGTCAGTAACTGGCTACCGTTCAGCGATGTCCTACATTGCCGCAAGACGCCTCGAGGAAAAGGAGCGCCGCCGCGCCGAGATCTTGGATGCAGCCGAGTCGTTGTATGCCAAGCAGGGATGGGAAACGGTCACGGTGGATCAAGTGGCGCGCAGCGCGCGGCTGTCGCGGGCCTTGGTGTACGTGTATTTCAAGGACAAGCAGGAGTTGCTGTTCGCGATCGGCGAGCGCGCCATGACCTTGCTGCGTGATCGCTTCATTGCCGCCTCCTCGGCGCAGAGCACGGGCATCCTGAAGGTCGAAGCCATCGGTCGGGCCTACATGGGGTATGCGTTTGAATTTCCGCATTATTTTGATTTCTGTTCACGCTTCCACGCGCATTCCACGGCACCGGAGGCGGAGTCGCTGGATCTGGCATGCCGCAATGCCGGTGATCAGGCCATCGGTGTGGTGGTGGAGGCCATTGTCACCGGCATGCGCGATGGCAGCGTGCGCGCGGATGTCGGCGACCCGATGATGCTGGCGGTGACAATGTGGGCGTTCTCGCATGGCTTGATCCAGTTGGCGATGGCCAAGGCCGGCGATATGGCACGCCGCGGGATCGGTATCCCGGAGCTCAGCAATTATGGATTCGATTTGATTCGGATGATGGCTGCCGGGCGGCCAGCGACTTGACACATGTCTAATTTTTACACGAGTGAGAATACGATTCGTGGGATTCCCGCGGCATTGCTGTGCGTGGGTGTGTTGAGTTCGGGCTGGACTTTCGCGGCGGGTGCGCTTGTGTCGAGTGCGCCCGGGGCGGGTGCGTCAGGCGCGCGCGCGCCCGGCGTCGAGGCACCGGCGAGTGACGTTGCCGACGCACACCCGCCGTCCGCGCAAAGCATCGAACAGGCGGTCGATGCGTTGGTGGCGGATGCGCTGGCCGCCAACCTGGAACTCGACGGCGCGGGCGCGAGTGTGGCGCAGCGCGTGGCGGCCTTGGATCAAGCGCGCGCCTTGTATCTGCCGTCCTTGGATTTCAACGGGCGCTACTCGCGTGCCGACGGCGGACGCACCATCGATTTCCCCGTCGGCGACCTGCTCAATCCGGTCTATGCGTCGTTGAATCAAATCACGGGTTCGGCGCGGTTTCCCATGGTGCAAAATCAGGAGATCAACTTTCAGCGCAGCCGTGAACAGGTGACCGGCGTCACCTTCACGCAGCCGTTGTACGACCCGCGCATCACCGCGGGCCGCGCGGCCGCGCAGTCTCAATACGAAGCGGCGGCCGCGGGGCGTGTGGCGCTCGCGGGCCGCATCGAGCGGGACATGCGCGAGGCGTATTACAAGTGGCTGCAGTCGCGCGTTCAGATCGACATTTTGCAAGCGACGCTGGAACTTGCCAGCGAGAACCGCCGGGTCAATGACAGCCTGTTCCGCAACGGCAAGATCACCCGCGATCTGGTGTTTCGCGCCGAGGCGGATGAGCTCGAGGTGCAGCAATCGCAACTCGGCGCGCGCAACACGGAGCGCTTGGCGCAAAGCTACGTGAATCTCTTGCGTAACGCACCGTTCGACCGCGCGCTGCCGGTGACGGTGGTGGAGAACGCCGACATCGAGACCTTGCGCAGCGGCCTCAAGGACCGTGCCGCGCAGCCCGCCCTGGAGCTGCATGCCCTGCAGGACACGGCGCTGGAACATCGTTCGGAGCTCGCGCAGCTGGACGCGGTGCAGGCGGCGGCAGCGGCCAGCGAACGGCTGGCACGTGCCGCCTTCCGGCCGAAACTGGCCTTCGCCCTGGATCTGGGCACGCAAGGCGATACCTACGGCTTCAGCAGCGATGACCGCTATCTGCTGGCCTCGCTGGTGCTCAAATTCAATTTGTTCGCGGGCGGTGCCGATGAGGCCGGCGTGACCGGTGCGCGCGCGGCGATGCGCGAGGCACGCGCCAATCGCGACCTCGAAGCGCAGCAGATCCGCCTGCAGGTGCAGCAGTCGCTACAGGACCTGGATTTTGCAGTCGCGTCGCTGGATACGGCGGCCAAACGGGTGCAGGCGGCCGAGGGCGCCTTTCGCATCGCGGCGCGAAAACGCGATCTGGGCCAGATCAATCAAGCGGAGTTCATCGACTCGCGCCGGGCCATGACGGACGCGCAGCTGAATCTGAACGTCACGCGATTCGCAGCGCTCGGCAGCATCGCGGAACTGGAGTTCGCGCTCGGTATCGGCCGCCACCTCGTTCCACCGGAAAATCAACCATGACACGCAGTGCAGCTCTTCTCAACCTGGCGATGGCGGCTGGCATGATCTTGGGCGGCTGCTCACGCGGGCAGACGCAAAGCGTCGGCGCACCGGCGCGCATGGTGTCGGTGGCGACGGCGCAGACCATGCCGCTCGACAATACGCTGCATGCGGTGGGATTGCTGACGCCGAAGGACGAGGCGCGCCTGGCATTCAAGGCCGGCGGCGTGATCGATTCGATCACGGTCGAGGAAGGTCAGGCGGTGAAGGCGGGACAGACGCTGGCGGTGCTCAAGCAGGCGGAGATCGGCGCCACCCAGGAACAGGCGCGCGAGGCTGCCGACAAAGCGCGTCGGGATCTCGCGCGCGGCAGGGCTTTGCTTGCCGACGGCGTGACGACGGAAGAAGCCGTGCAGGATCTCACGACGGCGTACAACGTCGCGTTGGCGGTGCAGCGCGGCGCGGATTTCAACGCGGCGCATTCGCGCATCGAGGCCACGACGGACGGCGTGGTGCTGCGCAAGCTCGCGGAAGCGAATGAGGTGGTGCAGGCGGGACAGACCGTGCTGGTGGTGGGCGGCGCCAAGCGGGGTTGGGTGGTGCGCATCGGCTTGGCGGACCGGGACGTGGTGCGCACGCATTTGCAGGACAGCGCTCGGGTGGAATTCGATGCGTGGCCCGGACAGAGTTTTGCCGGCAAGGTGAGCAATATTTCGTCGGCCGCGGATTCGGCCACGGGTACCTTCACGGTTGAGGTGCAGGTGCAGCCGGCCGCCCCGCACTTCGTGCAGGGTCTGGTGGCCAAGGTGGCGCTCAGCGGCGAATCGGAGGGCGCGGTACAGGTGATTCCGCTGCAAGCGTTGGTCGAAGCCAACGACAAGGAAGCGGGCGTGTTCGTCATGGATCCGGCCAGCCATACCGTGCGCCGCGTGACGATTCAGATCGGGCGCATGAGCGGCACGCGTATCGAGGTGCTGGACGGTCTGCCGGCGGGCGCGCAGGTGGTGACCGATGGCGCGGCCTTCCTCGAGAACGGCGACACGGTACGGGTCGCGGCGCAATGAGTGCTGCGCCATGGGCGGCGGGCCAATGAGCATCTGGGCGTTCGCCGTACGCCGCTGGCAATTCACGCTGGTGATGTTCGGGTTGCTGATCGCGCTCGGCGTCGCAAGCTTCACCAACATCGCGCGTTCGGAGGATCCGTCCTTCCCGTTCCCGGCGGCGACCATCACGCTGGTGTGGCCGGGTGCCAATGCCGCGGACATGGAGCGCTTGATCGTCAAACCGCTCGAGGATGCGGTCAACACGCTGGAGAACGTCAAGAAGATCCAGAGCTCTGCCGTCGATGGGCTGGCCGTGGTGCATACGGAGTTCTACTACGGCAGCGATCCGGAGAAGAAACAAGACGAGGTGATCCGCGAGTTCAATCGCATCCGCTCTTCGCTGCCTGCCGACATCGCACAAATCGACATCCGCAAGGACAGCCCGGGCCTGGTCAACATCGTGCAGATGGCGCTGGTCAGCGATACGGCGAGTTGGCGGGAATTGAAGGAGAAGGCGGAGACGTTGCGGGACTCGTTCGAGACGGTGCCGGGCGTGCGTACCGCCGAGACCTGGGCGTACCCGAAGCCGGAGGTGCGCGTCGCCATCGACTTGGAGCGCCTGGCGCGTGCCGGCGTCACGCTCGAGCAGACGATTCGCGCCGTGCAAGGTCAGAATCAAAACATTCCCGGCGGCTCGGTGGATGTGGGCCTGCGGCGCTACAACCTGCGCACGTCGGGGAGCTATACCTCGCTCGATCAGATCGCGGACACGGTGGTGTCGGCAGCGGGCGGCCGTCTGGTGAAGATTCGCGACATCGCGGAGGTTTCCTGGCAGACCGAGGAGCAGGCCTACACCGGCCGCTTCAACGGCAGGCGTGCGGTCTTCATCACCGCCAATCAAAAGGACAACACCAACATATTCAAGGTGCGCGACGGCATCTACGCGAAACTCGCCGATTTCGAGAAAACCCTGCCCGCCGACATCAAGCTGGAACGCGGTTTCGACCAATCGAAGAACGTCGCGCATCGCCTCAACCGCCTCGGCGAGGACTTCGCGATCGCCATCGCGCTGGTGCTGTTGACGCTGCTGCCGCTGGGACTGCGTGCCGCGGGCGTGGTGATGATCTCCATTCCGTTGTCCCTGGCGATCGGCGTGGCGCTGCTGTACGTGGCGGGTTTCAGCTTGAATCAGCTGTCGATCGCGGGATTCGTGCTCGCCCTGGGGCTGCTGGTGGATGATTCCATCGTCGTGGTGGAGAACATCGCCCGCTATGTACGCAACGGCTACGGCCGGTTGGAAGCCGCGATTGCCGCCACGGACCAGATCTATCTGGCGGTGCTCGGTTGTACGGCGACGCTGGTCTTTGCATTCCTGCCGCTGCTGTTTCTGCCGGAGGGTCCGGGGGAATTCATCCGTTCGCTGCCCGCCGCGATCCTGTTCACGGTGCTGGCTTCGCTGTTCGTGGCGTTTACGATCATTCCGTTTCTGACCAGCCGCATGCTGCGCGAAACTGCGGCGCTGACGGCGCCGCCGCGGGGAGCGGCGGCTCGTTTGATCGCGCACTTCGATGATTTTGCCGACCGGCTGCTGCAGCGTGTGATGGACATCATCCACAAGGTCTACGGCCCCGCGCTTCACTGGGCACTGAGCAAGCCGAAGACGGCGTTGCTGGCGGCGTTGGCCGTGTTCGCGTTGGCACTCGGCACGGTGCCGCTCATCGGCTTCAGTTTATTCCCGAGCGCGGATGTGCCGCAGTTCGTGGCGCACGTCGATGCCCCCGACGGTGCCAGCATCGCCGAGACCGACCGGGCGTTGCACTTCGTCGAGGCGCAGCTTCAGTCGCATCCCGAGGTGAAGCGTTTTTTCACGCACTTAGGTCATGGTACGCCGTTCGTGTATTACAACTATTTTCCATCAGGACGCACGGCGAACATCGGCGAGATCTTCGTGGAATTGAACGCATACGACGGCAACAGCACGCCGAAGCTGTTCGAGTCGCTGCGCAGTGAGTTCAACCGCTATCCGGCCGCCCGCATCACGCTCAAGCAGTTCGAACAGGGGCCGCCGGTGGATGCGCCGATTGCGATCCGCATCGTCGGACCCGAGATCGAAGGATTGCGACGCATCGCCGAGCAGGTCGAGGGTGTGCTCAAGGGCACACCGGGTACGCGCGATGTATTCAATCCGGCGCGCTTGCTGCGCACCGATCTGAACCTCGGTATCGACACCGAAAAGGCGGGTCTATTGGGCGTGCCTCCTCTGGAGGTGAACCGTACCGTGCGGCTGGCGGTGGCGGGCTTGAGCGCCGGTGAGTTTCGCGCCAGCAACGGCGATGAGTACGACATCACGCTGCGGTTGCCGATTCATGAACATCCGGGCATCGATGCGCTGGACGCCATCGAGATCAGCAGCGTGAACGGCCGGCAGATCCCGCTGCGGGAGATCTCCAGTCCGCATTTCGAGACGGTCACCAACGTGATCAACCGTTACAACCGCGAGCGTCAGGTCACGGTTACCGCCAACACCCAGCAGGGCTTCAACACGGCGCGAGTCACCGCCGATGCCGTGAAGCGGTTGGGCACGATGGGATTGCCGCCCGGCTACCGCTTCGTCGTGGCGGGTGATGTGGAGGCGCAACAGGAAAGTTTCGGCGGTTTGCTGCCCGCCATCCTGGTGGCGGTTTTCGGCATTCTCGCCGTGCTGGTGCTCGAGTTCGGCAGTTTCCGTTCCACCGCGATCGTGGCCGGCGTGATTCCGCTCGGCATCACGGGAGCGCTGCTGGCGCTCTACATCACGGGCTACACGCTGTCCTTCACCTCGATCATCGGGATGATTGCGCTGATCGGCATCGAGATCAAAAATTCCATCCTGCTGGTGGACTTCACCAATCGTCTGCGGGAGGAGGGTATGGCGCTCGATCAAGCGATACAGGAGGCCGGCGAGATCAGATTCCTGCCCATCCTGCTGACATCGGCGACGGCGATCGGCGGATTGTCGCCGCTGGCAGTTCAAGGCTCGGCGCTGTACTCGCCGCTCGCCATCGTCATCATCGGAGGGTTGATTTCCTCTACGCTGCTGGCGCGGCTGATAACGCCGGTGATGTATAAGCTGCTGCCGCCGCTGGTGCGAGCGCGGCCTGAGCGCGCCACCATGACGCCGTCAGCAGGCAGCCATGCTGCTGCGTGAAAACCGGTATCAGGGCCGCCGGGATGGAGAGGAACTGCAGCCACTGCTCCGGGAATACGTCGCGCGGTCCGTAATGAAACCACGGCTCGGCGCTGGTTTCCTCCTCATCGGAACGGGGTTGCGGCAGGTCGCGAAAGTTGCAGTCGGACACGAGGCAGATCTCATCGTAGTCGTAGAAGATCACGCGCCCATGGCTGGTGACGCCGAAATTCTTGAGCAGCAGATCGCCCGGGAAGACGTTGCTGGCGGCGAGGTCGCGCAGCGCGTTGCCGTAGTCGAGGATCGCGGCTTCGGCGGCGGCCGGTTCGGCTTCCCGCAGAAATAAATTCAAGGGACGCAGCCGGCGCTCGATGTAGCAATGTTCCACGATCAAGTCATCGCCTTCGACGCGGCAGCTCAAGCTGGCGTCGCGCAGCAGTTCCTCGGCCAATGCCGGCATGAAGCGCGCGCGCGGCAGCCGCAGACGCTTGAATTCCTGGGCATCGACCAGCCGCCCGGCGCGGTCGTGGCGGAACACGAACTGATAGCGCTCGATGACCTCCTCGCGGGTGGCGGTCTTCGGCGCGCCGAAGTGATCGCGGATCACCTTGAAGACGAGGTCGTGCGAGGGCAGCGTGAAGACGATCATGACCAGGCCGCGCTCGCCGGGCGCGTGCACGAAGCTGTCGATGGATTTTTCCAAGTGACGCTGCAGCGCGAAGTAGCGTTCGGTCTTGCCCTGCTTGGCGCGCCCCAACACGGTATACAACTCATCGACCGACTTGCGCGGCATGAAGGAGCGCAGCAGCGTGATGGCCGCGCTGACCACGGGCAGATCGACGTGAAAATAGGAACGCGCGTAGCCGAACAGCGAGCCGACTTCGGCGCGCGACAGCATCACGGCATCGACTTGGACCTGCAGCTCGCAGTTGGTGAACGCCAGCACCAGCGGCGTGATGCTGCCATCGCCGATCAGCCGGCCGACCACGAAGGCGTGCATGCCGCGGTAGAACACGGGCTCGATCAATTCCACGGATTCGGGTGCGCCGCTATGGCGGCCCGACTGGAAGAAGCGTCCGATCTCTGCGCTGATGCGGTGCACGGCCGCGTCCATGTTGCCCATGGCGGCGCCGAACGGCAGATCGGAGATGATCTCGCGCACTGCTGAAGGCAGAGAGGAACCCACGCGGTAGACGCGGATGGGCACGGCGCCGCTGGCGCGGCCGACGCTGGTTTCGCAGAATTCCACCTGGCGATTGACGCCGACCGTGCCGAACAAATCACGCGTGACCGAGTTGAAGAAGGTGTTGTAGAAGTCACCGTCCGGGCGCCGTGCGACCAGCATCTCGTACGCACGTTTGATCTCGATCCAGAGGGCAACGTCAGTGCGGTTGTCCCGCAGTTTATCGTCGAGGAGCGCCACGCACCGCGCCACGCGATTCTCGTACAGTTCGATACGCTCGACGGCGTCGTCTTGCGCGGCCTGCCATGCTTCGTTGAGAAAGTGCGCGGCCGCGCGGCGTGTGATGCGGCCGAACTCCTCGTTGTAGAGGCGAAAATGCTCGGCGATCAACGAGGCATGGGACTTTGCCGCCGCGCCACCCGGTTGTGAGGTCCCGGGTTGGCCGGCCACCGGTTGGCCGGTCCCCGCTTCAAGGGCAAGCGGGGTGGTCACGGCGGCAAGGTCGGTGCTCATCGAAGGCGTCGATGCTTCTTCAACTGAGGTGCATCAGGCAACCACACGCTGTGGCGGCGCGGACGTCGTGAACTGTTCCGTCTCCGTGCTGCCCGCCATGGCGACCGTGGAACTCTTGGCGCTGATGGCGGTTTGCACCGCGTCGAAATAGCCGGTTCCGACGAACGCCTGGTGCTTGACGGCGCGGTAGCCGGAAGCTTCCTGGCTGAACTCGCGCTGTTGCAACTGTGAGTAGCCAAGCATGCCATCGGCGCTGTAGGCCGAAGCCAACTCAAACATCGACAAGTTGAGGGCATGCCAGCCGGCGAGCGTGATGAATTGAAAGCGGTAGCCGAGCGATGCCAGCTCCTCGCGCCACTTCTTCATGGCGGCGGGATTCAGCTTGGCCGCCCAGTTGAATGACGGCGAGCAGTTGTAGGCCAGCAGCTTGCCGGGGAACTTGGCATGGATGGCCGCCGCGAAGCGCTTGGCTTCCGCCATGTCGGGTTTCGAGGTTTCGCACCAGATGAGATCGCAGTAGGGTGCGTACGCCAAACCACGGGCGATGGCCTGTTCGATGCCGGCCTTCACATAGAAGAAGCCTTCCGACGAGCGTTGTCCCGTGATGAAGGGTTTGTCGCGCGGATCGATGTCCGACAGCAGCAGGTCGGCTGCGTCGGCATCGGTGCGGGCGATCAGCACCGTGGGTACGCCCATGACGTCGGCCGCGAGGCGCGCCGCGACCAGCTTGTTGATGGCTTCCTGCGTCGAGACCAGCACCTTGCCGCCCAAGTGTCCGCACTTCTTGGCGGAGGAGAGTTGATCCTCGAAGTGCACGCCGGCGGCGCCGGCGCGGATCAGCGACTTGGTGAGTTCGAAGGCATTCAAGTTGCCGCCGAAGCCGGCTTCCGCATCAGCGATGATGGGGACCAGCCAATCGATGTCCTTTTTGCCTTCCATGTGATGGATTTGATCGGTGCGCAGCAAGGCATTGTTGATGCGCTCGACCATTTTCGGCACGGAGTCGACCGGATAGAGGCTCTGATCCGGATACACCTCACCGGAGGAATTGCCGTCGCCGGCAACTTGCCAGCCGGAGCAGTAAATGGATTTGAGCCCCGCCTGCACGGTTTGAATGGCTTGGTTGCCGGTCATGGAGCCCAAGCCCGTGACCACGGGTTCGGTGTGCAGCTGGCGCCAGAACTTCTCCGCA
>Ga0116226_10006006_pt1 | contig 10879 bp, 7 predicted proteins | sample S1TSphfallax_FD_89692 | JGI IMG/M metagenome (GOLD analysis project Ga0116226, IMG submission 89692) | Host-associated microbial communities from peat moss isolated from Minnesota, USA - S1T2_Fa - Sphagnum fallax MG | ecosystem: Host-associated > Plants > Peat moss > Unclassified | place: USA...
CTCCCGCGTCGAACTCGGCCGATCTGGCTCGGGCGCTGCGGCGAAGTCACGCTCGGCGAACGCCCCAAACGGCTCAAGCCCCGGCGAACTCAGCGCGTCCGGCTCGAGGGGGCCGAACGCGGCGGAGGGCGCAGCGTCGAAGGCCGTGGGCGGCGGCCCAAATCGCCTTGAGCCCGGCGGCGGCGCTTGGAAGTCATCGTCAGGATCGAAGGGATCGACGCCGGCCTCTAGTCCGGGTTCCCCCGCCCGGAGGCCGCCGCTCCAGGCGTGCGCCGTCAAGGGCTCGTGGATGATCTGCGGCTCAAAGGCGATCGGCGGTTCGGGCTCTGGACGACGGGGCTCTGGCTCAGAGCCGAACGGATCTTCGTGGCTTGCCGCCTGAGGCGGGAGAGGCGCCTCGAAGCCCGAGGCGAAAGGGTCTGCGGCCGGGCTGGCTTCCCAGTTTGTCGGAGGTTCAAATGCCGACGGAGGCGGCGGCGCAACAATCTCAGCGGCGCGCAGGGCGGTTTCGCGCATAGTCTTGCGCTGCAGGTCCAGCGTCTGCTGTTCCAGCTTTTCGCGGGCGTCTTCCAACAGCTTCGCGGTGCGCTCTTCGCTTTGGCGAATGCGGTTGGTCAGCTCCGTCGCGGTCTGATCCTGACGATCGCTCAAGGTCTCGGTCAGGCGGGCGAATTTGCCGGCGGCAGCGTCGAGCGTCTCAGCCGAGCGCTTATCAGAGGCGGCGATCCGTTCGGTCAGTCGCTCCGCGATGCGGGCGATCTCGCCGCCCAGCTTTTCCAGAGCCTCTGCCTGGGCGGCATCCGCACGTTGCAGTCGGCCGTCGATGGCGTCGCTGATGCGGGCCATTTCGCCCCCCATATGCTCCACCGCAGCGGTGCTGCGAGCTTCGACGCCGGCGACGCGCTCGCCCAAGGAGTGCGCGATCGTGACGACCTCCCGGCCGATGCGGTCGATCGCCTGGGCCGAGCGCCGTTCGGCCTGCCCGACCTGTCCGGTCAGGTCGATCAGCGCCGTCTCCAAGGCGCTCAGCTTGGCGGCGTCGGGCGTCGCCGCGTCGGCCACGTTGCGCAGCCGTTCGGCGAACTCGGCGCGGGAGGCGTCGACCTTCTGCGACAGGTCCGCCGCCAGGGTCTGAAACCGCCGATCGACTTCGCCGGCCACATCGGCGTCGCGCGAGCGCGCTTCGGTGGTGCGAAGGCGCGAGTCCAGGCTCGCGAACGAGGTCTCCAGGGATTGAACCGCGGCGGTGGTGCGCGCTTCGGCTCGCTCCAGCCGCTCGGCGAGGCGGGCCAGCACGGTTTCAACCTTGTCGGCATCGGCGTAGGCGTCGGGGGCCTGGGCGACCGCGGTCTCGACCTCCACCACGCGGCGGCTGACGGCGTCCAGATCGTCGCGGGTCTTGCCGGCGCTGGCGAGCAAGGCCGCCGCGGCGTCGGCGCCCGACTCGACCCGGTTCAGCCGTCGTCCGAGCGCCTCGACATCCTCGTGCACCTGAGCCGCGGCGGCGTCAGCCTTAGCCGAGCTGTCGGTGATGTGTCCGGCAAGACGAGTCAGCGCGCCCTCTAGCGCCCGCAGCGCATCGACGCGGGAGCCGTCTTCCTGTTCCATCCGCCGCACGCGTTCGGCCACGCGCGCTTGGGTTTCGCGCACTTGGTCGATGGCGCCTTCTAGCCGGGCCGTGGTTTGACCCTGGCTTTCGTCCAGGCCGTTCAGCCGAGACAGCACGCCCATCACCGATTGATCGATGCCGCTGATCGCGAGCGTCGAGCGGTGCTCCGCTGTTTCGAGCCGGGCGGACAAGGCTTCCAGCGCCCGTGTGATCCGGGCAAGTTCGGAATCGTCGCCACGCTGAGGCGTTGTGGTTTCGGCCCGGAGAGACTCCGGCCAGCTCTGCTCCAACAGTCCGAGCTCGATGTGTCCACGATCCGCCCGACTTGGATCGGCCTGGCGCGGGGGGACTGGGCCCATATCGCGGTAGCCGCGCTCCGGGATCCGCCGGCTGGCGGTCTCGTGACGCAGCTCCGCCTCGGCGTCGCGCGCGAACGTCGCTTCGCGGTACATTTCATCCAGGATGCGCCGTCTGGTTGGATCGCGCGCCTCGGATCGAAAGGCTGCGCTGCGCGGGCCGGCCGGTCGGGGGCTATAGGCGGGGGCGTCGTCGAACGGCGGGGGGGGCGCGAGGTCGCTATCGACTCCGTCGATGATCATCTGGTTCAGCCACTCGCCGAGCGTCATGCCAGACCGTCTGGCGAGATCCTTGGCCATTTCACGGGCCTTGGGATCGATGCCCTTGACGCTCCAGGGTCCAGCCGCTGTCATGAAGATCCACTCCCCGGCGACGATCGAGAATCAGTCGAGCCCATTCTGCACCTGACGCTAGATACCCATTTGTGGTGTGTAAACGCGCCGTTAACCCAAGATATGGGGTAGTTGACCTCAAGCCTGTGGAGAATCGCCAAATTTCCCAAATTGCCGCAACAGGGTTAACGCACCGTTAACCCTGTTGGCTATTAAAGCCGCCACGTAAGCCCCTTAGACTGCACAAGCGCCTTAAGGCCCCAAGGTCTCTAGCTTCGACGGCTCGGGCGCGGCTATGGTCGTTGACCAACGGCCTCGACGTGCAGGCTTTGGACGGGGGCGATATGAAAGGTTACGGCGTCGATGGCGAAACGCCCAACCGTCAAGACTCCGAAGGCGGCTTGGCGGTGATCGCCGGCCTTTATTCCAGCGTCGGCTCGGTTCGGCATGGCTGATCGCGCAAATCCGCTTAGCGTCGGCGCGGCCCGACGCTTGGCTAATGCTTTGGCGCCAAGCCTGCTCATCTTTGCGATTTTAGCGGCATGGGAGGGCGCCTGCCGGCTGTGGGAGGTGCCGAGCTATCTCCTGCCTGCGCCGTCGCAGGTGGCGATCGCTCTGGCCACCGACGCGCCGAGCCTCCTGGCGTCGGCCTGGAACACGCTGGCCATGGCGCTCGAGGCGCTGGCGTTCGCCGCCGCCGCCTCCCTGCCGCTGGCCCTGCTGGTGGCCTTGAGCCCGACGTTGGAGCGGGCCGTTCGGCCGCTGGCCGTGACGCTCCAGGTGACGCCGGTGGTGGCGATCGCGCCCCTGGTGATCATCTGGGCGGGGCTCGACCACCCAGAGCGCGCGATCACGGCGCTGGCGGCGGTCGTGGCCTTCTTTCCTCTGTTCTCAGGCGCTGTGACGGGTCTGAAGTCAGCCGACCCCGATCTGGAGCGGTTGTTCGATCTCTACGGCGCCAGCGCAGTGCAGCGGCTGCTTCGATTGCGCGTGCCGGCGGCCACGCCCTACCTGCTCGAAGGGTTGAAGGTCGCGGCGGGCCTTTCGATCATTGGGGCGGTGGTGGCGGAGTTCGTCGCCGGGTCCGGCGGCGCCCAGGGCCTGGCTTGGCGTATCCTTGAGGCGGAGCATCGGCTGCGCACGGCGCAGATGTTCGCCGCGCTCGCCGCCTTGGCGGTTCTGGGCGCCGGGCTGCATGCTGCAATCGAGGCGGGAGAGCGCGCCTTGCTTCGCCGCTGGCGAGGCAGGGCTTAGCCGTACGTTAATCGGTTACGCCTATACTCATACCCTTGAATGATTTCCGAGGACTGTGATGCCGCCATCAAGAGGTCGGATCGACCCTGCGTCCGGCCAGCTTGGTTTCGCCCTTATCGCTCTGCCGTTCGCGCTCCTGGCGGTCTGCGGCGGCGTGGCCCGTGCCCAGACGGACGCTCAGGCAGGGGTTCAAGCCCCCGCCGTCGGCGATCGCTATTCCGGCGAGGTCTATGTCCGTCCCGCCTTTCGATCGACCGCGCCGGCCAGCGGCCCGACCCTGACGTGGCCTGGCAAGGCCCTGGCGGCGGCGCCGACCGCCGACCCCGTTCGTGTCTATCGCGCCGCCGCTTATCAGCAGGCGCCGGCATATCCAGCGCAAAGTCAGCAAAGGTCATCTGCGGCGGCGCGCGCCTATGGTCCTGCGCCGGTGATGCCGTGGTATCAACGTTTCGGCGGCGCCGCTGAGGCGTCTTCGGCGCCGCTGTCCGGAGCGCCGGCTCCCGCCGCCGCGCTACCCCGATCCATCTACGATCCCCCGCCAAGCCAGCCTCGACCTGCTTCGGGCGCATCCACCAGCGCTGCCTCAGCCCCCTCTATGGCGCCGACCACGAGCGCCGCGGCCGGTGGCGAAACGGCGCGCTTCTATTCAGTCCACCGCCAATATGGACTGACCCCCGACCCCGACCCAATCCCGCCGCAGTTCTTCAGCCAAACCGCCGATCTGAGCGATCCACCCGGTCCCAACGCCGTTTACAAGACCGCTGCCGCGTCAGGCGGCTCAACCACCGCTGTCCATCCGGTTCAATCCGAGGATGCGAGTTCGAGCCTCGGCCAGCCATGACCGCGACAACCCATGGCCGGCTAGACAGCTAATGCTGGATAGGATGACCTCATGAGCGACCGCAACAAGCTGCAGGAATTGATTGAGCTGGCGAAGGAGCCGTCCAGCGACCGTCGCCGCGAACTGCTGCGCGAAGTGACCGATGTCTTCTTTGTGGAAAAGATCGACAACCCCAATCAGACCGCGGTGTTTGACGATATCCTCCAGACCCTGGCCGCCCAGATGGAGGAGGCGGTTCGCATCGAACTGGCGGAGCGCTTTGCGACCACCGACGATGCGCCCAAAGGCCTGATCCGCATGCTGGCCATGGATGCGCCGGTGGTGGCCCGCCCGGTCTTGGAGCAGTCCACCATCTTGTCCGAACAGGATTTGCTGGAGGTGGTGCGAACGCGCGGCCAGGCGCACCTGCGCGCGGTCAGCAGCCGAGGCGATCTGTCCGAGCGGGTGACCGACGCCATCGTCGAAACTGCAGACGACGATACCCTGCATGTCCTTGCCCGCAACGACAAGGCGCTTCTGTCGCGGGCGTCTCACGAAGTCCTCGTTGATCGCGCGGCCCAAAACCCCTTTTTGCACGAGGCGGTCGTCGATCGCGCCGGCCTGCCTGCAGACCTGCTCAATGAGATGTATTTCATGGTCGAAGGGCGGCTCCGGGAAAAGATTCTGTCGCGCAATTCCAGTCTGGACCCCAAGGCGCTGGAGCAGTCGCTGGAAAGCAGCCGCAAACGCCTCGCCGCCCAAGCCGGCGCCTTGCCGGCCGACTATGTCGAGGCCGAGGCCTTTGTTCACGGGCTCTTGGAGCGCGGCGCGCTGACCCCCTCCGCCCTGGTCAAGATGCTGCGCGACGGGCAACGCACACGGTTCGTGCTCGCTCTTTCAGAAAGCACCGGGGTGGACTTCAACACCGCGAGACGGGTGGTGGAGCGTCAGGACCTGGATGCGCTGGCGATCCTGTGCAAGGCCGCCGACTTCGACCGCGCCCTCTTCACAACCTTCGCCGTGCTGGTTCAGAACTCCAAGCAGGCGATGGGCCGCGCCGCCGAATACGGGCAGCTCTATAACGCCTTGACCAAGGAAACCGCCTGCCGGACGCTCCGGTTCTGGCGTGTTCGGCGCGAGACCGAGGCCGCCGTCGCCGCTTGACCGGCGATTTGAGCGCTCAGCTGGGAATTTGCCGGTCGCGGAGCCGTTCCAAGGCGGCCTGGGCGACGTCGGAGAGGGTTTTCAAGCCGCGCTCGGCGAAGACGTCGAGCGCTTCGAGGAGCGCGTAAGCCGCCTTGCCGCGCTCCTCCGGCGCATGGGAGAGATCGGCCCGCACCTCATAAATCCGCGCAATGGCCACTTGAGTCATCGCCCAAGAGACCGGGTCTTGACCCTGGCCTTCGGTCAGCTCGGCTTTGAAGGCCCCTTCCGCCTTGGCCAGTGCGCCGAGGTCGCCGCTGCGTTCGGCGCGCCGAGCCAGGCAGGCGGCGCGATCATGAGCTACCACGGCGCGGAGCGGCAGGCCGTGGCGTGGTAATTCGGTCAGTGCGCGGTCCATGGCGAACAGGGCGGAGCGATACATCCGCACATCGCCTGCGGCGTCCGCCAGACCTTGCAAGGCAAGGCCCAGACCGTGGGCGGCGCGGGCGCGATCCAGCGGGCTGTGGCCTGGCGGAATCGCATCCAGGGCCATGCGGAAGGCCGCGGCTGCGGCCTTCATCAGCTGCGCCTCGCCGGTGCAGTCGCCAAGCGCGCGCAAGGCCGTCCCGCGCAAAATCTGGGCGCGCGCCAGGCTGTGGGGCAGGTAATCCGGATCCAGCTCGGCGCAGAGCGCCTCCATGTCCTTGGATGTGGCTTGCAAAAGGCCGGCGTCCTTAAGGCGCTGCCCCATGCTGATGAGTAGGTCCGCCCGCTCGCAGCGCGCCAGCGCCAGATCGTGCATCCCGGGCGCCGAGGCGCGGACGCGACGGTCGAGCGCCCCGATCGCCGCGTCGAACGCCGTGCGGGCGGCCATCGCCGCGGCGCTATCGCCCGTTCTCAGCGCATGCGCGGCCAGCAGGCGAGCATGCATCAGATTGGGGCCGCTGAACCGGCTGCGCTGGCCGCCCAGCGCGTCGCCCAAGGCCTTTTCCGCTGCTGTCAGATAATTATGGGCCGCGTCCAGCGCGTCCGCCTCTACGAACAGGCGCCATCGCTCCAGCGCGCACAACGCCTGCTGCAACCGCGCGGCGGCGACGACACGGACCGTATCGTGGTCGTCGCGACCCCAGGTCTTGACCGATCCATCCTGGCCCCTGCGCACGGACTGGGCGGCCCGTTCGGCGACAGCGGCGGCCTGGATCAGGCGAGGGCGCTGGCCGCTGCGCCGGGCGATCTCCTGCAACATCACGCACTGTTCCAGCAAGCGGGGCGCACGCTCGGGGCCGAACGGAGTCCTTTGGGAGACCATCGTCTCCAGCAGCTGCAGATCCATGAGCTCCAGACGCGCCGGGTCGCCCAGCACGCTAACGCGCGGGTCGTGCTCGCCGTGGCCATCGCCCAGTCTTTCACGCGCCATAAATGGACCTCAACCCGTCCCGCATCGGGACATCCGAGCGGTGCGGGTCTCTGTCAGCAAGGCTCAGGCCGCGGGCGCCAGGGGGCGTCGAGGAACGTGCCAGCATGCGGCGGCGATATCGCCTGTCAGAGATCGTCCATCAAAGGTCGTCAGGCTCCAACATTACAAATTCAATTTTCTTCAATCAAATGCTCAAAAAAACCAATACCATTTCCATGAAAAAGATCAGTGCAAGTGTGCTTTTCAGCTCGCGAAGGGCTATCCAGGCGAAGAGCTGACAGATCCGAACGCCGAATACATGCGCCCGGCGCTTCTAGCGGTGTCATGCCGATGCGACATTCGGTCCAGGGGCAAAATGCAGATCGAAAGTCCACTATTTGACAGACAATCGCCCCAATGCCGTGTATGAATTTAGTTGTCGCCATAGCAGTCGCCGGTCGGCGACGGGAAGAAAAACGATGCGAACATATACGTTCTATTTCGCAGATCGTTTCAGCCCTGTTCAGTCCTTCGACATTTTGGAATGCGAAGACGACGACGAAGCGCGGCGTCGAGCGACCGAATTTCTGGGTCGTGAGCCGGAGCGTCTCGCCGTAGAGGTCTGGTCTGGAGCGGAACAGGTGTTCGCCTTCGATCGCGAGCGGCAGATGAGTCTTGCTGGCTGGTCATTCGAAAGGGCAGGCGGAAATTAGGCAAGGCATGGACTTTTCCTGAGAGAAGCCCAACTGAAGGTGGCGAAAGCCGCCGGAATCTCGCCAATGCCCAATATCGCTTCATGAGCCCTACCGAGTTCGGGATCAACGTCTTCATCGCCCTGTTCGCCCTGCTCGATCCTATCGGCATGGTGCCCCTGTTCGCGGCCGCCACGCTCGGCTCCCCGCCTGCGGCCCAGCGTCGGATCGCCCTCTATGTCGCGCTGTTCGCCGCGGCCTTCATGATCTTCTTCTTCATCACCGGAACGGGACTTCTGAAGTTTTTTGGTATCTCCATGCCGGCGTTCCGCATCGCCGGCGGCCTGATGCTGCTGCTGATGGGCCTGAACATGGCGCGCGACGACTTCACCAGCATGTTCGCCGAAGCGGTGGCCGAGGAGGAGGGGGCGGAGGCGCTCAGCTCCCGCGCCTATGCCCGCAAGCGTTTCGAAAGCCTGATCGTCCCGTTCGGCATGCCGCTGCTGGTCGGACCCGGCGCGATATCGGCGGCGGTGATCTATTCCAGCGAAGCCAAGGCGATGGGGATGGAGGGCCTGATCGCAGGCATCGCCGCGATCTTCGCCGTCTGCGTCTGCGTGCTCGCCGCCTTCCTGGCCGCCAACGCCATCAGCCGGGTGCTTGGCAAGATCGGCATGACCATCGTTGTGCGCGTGCTCGGCCTGATCCTCACCGCCATGGCGGTTCAGTTTCTGATCGTCGGTATATCGGGCGCTACTCTGGGCGTCATTCGCGGCTCCGCCGCGCACCCCTATCCCACCCCATCGGCGCCACAGCACCCCAACGCCGACCGGCGCTGAAGGCCCATGGACGAGAGCAGGCTGGCGTCGTGATCTAGGGCTTGTACTTCTTGGGAATGGCGGCGACCTCGGTAGGTGTCAGACGGGTCTGGGCCTTAACGATGCAGGGGACTGCGAAACTTCCCGGTCCTGTGCCATCGGCGACCTTGAGGTCCCAGTCCAGCGGACTGCAGGCTTCGTTCGACCCGCGCCATACCGTGATCAAATGGGGGTCGGGAAAGGTCAACTCCGGGCACTCACCCGCCATGTCGATCCGAAAGTATTCGTTCAGGTTCACACGAATATACATCTTCGTGTTGTCCGGCGCGCGCCAGTCTTCGAACTGGCTGATCATGAAGCACTGATTTTCAGACTTAGCCGGGCTGGACGTTTTGGGGCTGGCGACAGACGTGGTCTGCGCCAAGGCGGGAACGGTCATGGCTAGCGTGGCGAAGAGCGCTAAGCTTGTGCAGGTGGACAGGGAGAGGGGACGAGTCATCGATTTCTAGTCTCCAGCTGAAGCCGCACTAAAATATCTGCAAATCGCCGCGGCGAAAGTCCTCTACACGTCTGTTTTACGCTCAAAGCGCGCCGGAACTATGGCGCCTCTGACGCATCGCTGTAACGGAGACGGCGCGCCTAAAGTTTCCGCCGCGATGTGCTCGGCCAACAGAGGCGCCAGGGTGAAGCCGCGGGCGCCAAGACCCGAAAGGATGAATAGACCATCTCCACCGCCAGGATCTGTCAAGGGACCCGCCAGGGGCAGGTGGTCGGGCGTGGCCGCGCGCAGGCTGGCGCGCGCGTATAGAGGATCTGAAGCCAGGCCTGCCGCGATCGCCTCAGCCAAGGCCGGGCGCCCTTGGGACAAGAGCTTCAGATTGTGGGCGTCGTCAGCCGACCGCACGTCTACCCCCCAATCGTTGCGGACGTGGCTCGATCCAAACAGCACGCCGCCCTCGGCAGTGGGGATGGCGTAGCCGCCCCAGGCGCAGGCGCTGCTCAAAGGATAACGTCCAGGCGATGTCCAGGAGGCCTGGCCCCGGACGGCCATCAGAACCTCGGCCGGCCCGTTGAGCGCCAGCCGACGGCTGGCGGGCCCGCCGGCGATCACGACCACGTCGGCGTCGGCGATCGCCTCGCCGGTTGCGTCCAGCAGCCGCCAGCCCTTGGCCAGGGGCGCCAGCCGCGCCACCTCGGCCACGCGCATGGGCGTGCCCGTCAGCCACGTCGTCAGCACGGTCTGGGGCCGGATCACCATGGCGTCGGCATAGCTCAAGCCGTGCGGCGCCTCCGTCGCACCGAGGCGCTCGGCCACGTCCAGCGGCGTCAGGAGCGACAGGGCGCCCGGCGCGAAACCGTCCCAGGCCGCAAGCTTAGCAAATCGGGCGGCGTCGCGGGGGCCGAGGCCGAGCTGCACCGCCCCCCGGTCGATGATGGCGTCCGGCGTCTCGCGGGCATAGAGCGCGACGGCGCGGGCGAAGGCTTGCGCGTGCAGGACAGCGCTTGCGCCAAAACCGGCGTCGAGCCGCGGCGTGACCAAGGCCGCCGGGTTGCCAGAGGCGCCGGCGCCAGGTCCAGCCTCGTCGATCACCAGGATCTCTGCCCCCTCGCGTCGAAAGGCCCGTACCAGGGCGGCGCCTGCGATCCCGGCGCCTAGGATGACCACGCGGGGCGAGGCGCCGACTGAGGGCCAAGCCGGTTGCGCAGGCGCGGCCAGCGTCGGCGCTATCAAGGCTTCCAGCCGCTCGCGCTTGGCGCCGAAGCCGGGTTTCTTCTCGACCTGGGCGCCCGCCTGCGTCAGCCCGCGCCGCACGGCGCCGGCGACGGTGAAGGTGGCCAAGCGCGCCCCCGGACGTGACCGGGCGCAGACCAAGTCGAGCACCTCCTGGCGCCACATCTGTGGATTGCGCGAGGGCGCAAAGCCATCCAGGAACCAGGCGTCGGCGGCGCCCTGCCAGGCCTGGAGCCCGTCGGCCGCCTCGCCGATCCAGAGGTCGAGCGTGGCGTTGAGCGGGTCCAGGTCCAGGCGGTGAAAGCCCTGTCGGGCGTCCGGCCATGCGGCCAGGAGCGGGGTTGCGACCTCATTCAGCTCGGGCCACGCGCCAAGCGCCCGCGCGGCGTCGGCTTGGGCCAGGGGATAGGCCTCGACAGAGAAGATGTTCAACCGGCCTTGCGGCGGCCGCGTGCGGCGCCAGAGTTCGAGCAGGGCGGCGATGTTGAGGCCGGTCCCAAAGCCCAGCTCGCCCAAGACGAAGCGGGGCCGGCCAACCCACGCGTCCGGGAGGCCGCAGCCTTGGAGGAACACGGCCCGCGCCTCGGCCAGGCCATCGGCGACGGAGAAGTAGATGTCGTCAAAGCGATCCGACCGCGGACCTTGCGGGGTCCAGCTCAGCGGATTGGAGTCGAGCGTCGCCATAACCTGCAACGAACCCTCATCGACAAAGAAAAAGGGCCGCCC
>Ga0116226_10006007_pt1 | contig 10878 bp, 9 predicted proteins | sample S1TSphfallax_FD_89692 | JGI IMG/M metagenome (GOLD analysis project Ga0116226, IMG submission 89692) | Host-associated microbial communities from peat moss isolated from Minnesota, USA - S1T2_Fa - Sphagnum fallax MG | ecosystem: Host-associated > Plants > Peat moss > Unclassified | place: USA...
AATTGCTGGAGCTCGGCAGCACGAGCGAGCGCCTGGAGCGCGTGTTCAACCATATGGAATCCGAGATCGGCGTGCTACAGGTCGAGAAGAAGATCCGCAACCGCGTCAAGCGGCAAATGGAGAAGACCCAGCGCGAATATTACCTCAACGAGCAGCTCAAGGCGATCCAGAAGGAGCTCGGCGAGGGCGAGGACGGCAAGGACGAGACCGCGGAGATCGAAGCCAAGATTAAGGCGACGAAACTCTCCAAGGAGGCCCGCGAAAAAGCCCTGGCGGAGCTCAAAAAACTGCGCAGCATGAGCCCGATGAGCGCGGAAGCGACCGTGGTGCGCAACTATCTGGACTGGATCCTGGGCATCCCCTGGAAGAAGCGCAGCAAGATCAAGAACGACGTGGTCGAGGCCGAGCGGGTCCTGAATGCGGACCATTATGGGCTGGAGAAGATCAAGGAGCGCATCGTCGAGTATCTCGCGGTGCAATCGCGCAGCCCGAAACTTCGTGGGAGCATTTTGTGCCTGGTCGGGCCGCCAGGTGTCGGCAAGACATCGCTCGGCAAATCCATCGCCAAGGCGACGGGGCGGAACTTTGTGCGGATGTCGCTCGGCGGGGTGCGCGACGAGGCGGAAATCCGCGGCCACCGGCGGACCTACATTGGCTCGATGCCCGGCAAGATCGTCCAGGGTATGAAGAAGGCGAAGACCTCCAATCCGCTGTTTTTGCTCGATGAAATCGACAAACTCGGCGCCGATTGGCGGGGCGACCCGTCCTCGGCGCTGCTGGAGGTTCTGGACCCCGAACAGAACGCGACCTTCGCCGACCATTACCTGGAAGTGGATTACGACCTATCCGATGTGATGTTCGTGACCACGGCCAACAGCCTGCGCATGCCGCAACCTCTGCTGGACCGGATGGAGATCATCCGCATCCCCGGCTATACCGAGGATGAAAAAGTCGAGATTGCCAAGCGCCATCTCGTGGCCAAGCAGGGCGAGGCACATGGATTAAAGAAGGATGAGTGGTCGGTCAGCGACGATGCGCTTCATGAGCTGATCCGCACCTACACGCGCGAAGCCGGCGTGCGCAACCTGGAGCGCGAAATCGCCAACCTGGCGCGCAAGGCGGTGAAAGAGATCGTCACCTCCAAAACCAAGAAGGTCGCGATCAGCAAACGTAATCTGGAGAAATATTCCGGCGTGGCAAAATTCCGCTACGGCGAGACTGAAGCGGAGGATATGGTCGGTGTTGTCACGGGCCTGGCCTGGACGGAGGTTGGCGGTGAAATTCTGACCATCGAGAGCGTGCTGCTGCCGGGCAAAGGCGGGATCAAGCAGACCGGCAAGCTCGGCGATGTGATGCAGGAGAGCGTGCAGGCGGCGTATTCCTATATCCGCTCGCGCGCCGTGCAGTTCGGGATCAAACCGCCCTTTTTCGACAAGCGGGACATCCATGTCCACGTGCCGGAGGGTGCCACGCCGAAGGACGGCCCGTCCGCCGGCATTGCCATGGCCACCTCCATCGTTAGCGCTATTACCGGCATTCCCATACGCCGGGACATCGCGATGACAGGCGAGATCACGCTGCGCGGCCGCGTGTTGCCGATCGGAGGGTTGAAGGAGAAACTGCTCGCCGCCCTGCGCGCCGGCATCACGACCGTGATCATCCCAAAGGACAATGAGAAGGATCTGATTGAAATCCCCGCTAACGTTAAAAAGGGGTTAACGATTATTCCGGTTTCTCATGTCGATGAAGTCATCGGGCGGGCGCTGAGCCGCAAGCCCGAGCCGATCGAATGGGAAGAGACGCCTGAAGAAATCGCCCTGGCGCCTGGGGATACGCGGGCGTCATCCCTGCCCCACTAACTGGCTGGTTTGACGGCAACCCCACACTTTCGCTATCTACTGGCGTTGCTATCGCCGATGGCCCGCCTGCATCTAACATTCGATGCAGGTGGGTGATTTTGCATGAACCATAACAGGGAGTTTTACCCGTGAACAAAATGGACTTGATCGCCGCCGTGGCCGAAGAAACCGACATCTCAAAGGCCAAGGCCGCGGAGGTGGTTGATGCCGTGTTCGGCGCGATTGAAAAATCGCTGAAAAAGAAGCTGGAAGTTCGCCTGGTCGGCTTCGGCACTTTCGCGACCGCCGAGCGCGAGGCCTCCAAGGGCCGCAACCCGCGCACTGGCGTCGAAATCGACATCCCTGCTTCCACTTCGGTGCGGTTCAAGGCGGGCAAGACGCTGAAAGATGCCGTGAACTGAGATTGCTCCGGCGGGGCGGTTAGCTCAGCGGTAGAGCGTCTCGTTTCCACCGAGAGGGTCGGCGGTTCAAACCCGTCACCGCCTATACTCCAAGTTAGCGGTCGCTTTTCTGTAGAAAAGCTCCGCAAAAGACTTTTGCTCCTTGGGGCTTTGGCGCCTTCAACGCCCCCTGGACCAGAAGTTTTTTGCGGAGCTTTTTTTCAAAAAAGCGACCGCTTACTTCCTTATTTCCCCCCAAGCTTGACGCCCACGGCCCGGCCCTTTACACCGCGCCCACCGCAAAAGCGGGTGTAGCTCAGTTGGTTAGAGCGCCGGCCTGTCACGCCGGAGGTCGCGGGTTCGAGCCCCGTCACTCGCGCCAGCGCCCCTTGCGGCGTTTTAACAGTCCCTGCGGTAACTGAGTCTTGACCATATTGTGCTGCAATGCGACATGGCGAATACGGTTCTCTAGTAGCTTTCTCGCCAGCCTGATTACGCCAAGGATAAGGAGTCGCGCGGTGCAGCCGGATCTTTCGCAATACTTCCCCATCCTCGTTTTCGCGGCCATTGCGGCGCTCATCGGCGTGGCTTTCGTCTTTGGCTCGATTCTGACAGCCCAGCAAAAGCCCTATGCCGCGAAGCTTTCCGCCTATGAATGCGGGTTTGATGCGTTCGGCGATGCCCGGCGCCGCTTCGACGTGCGGTTCTATCTCGTTGCCATTCTGTTCATTATTTTCGATGTGGAAGTGGCATTTTTGTTCCCCTGGGCGGTCAGCCTGTCGCGCATTGGCTTGCTGGGCTTTTTTTCCATGCTGGGCTTTCTCGGGGTTTTGACCGTTGGGTTTATCTATGAGTGGAATAAGGGCGCATTGGATTGGGAGTAGCCGCATGAGCATTTCCGCCGACACCGCCGCATTGGCCTGGAACCGGCATGCCGTGCCGCAGGGGCCCGAGCAGGATGCCGTGATCAAGGGCATCACGGGCGAGATTGCCGGCAAGGGCTTCGTCGTTGCCAATATGGACAAGCTCGTGAACTGGGCGCGCACCGGCAGCCTCTGGCCGATGACCTTCGGCCTGGCCTGCTGCGCGGTGGAGATGATCCATGCCTATATGCCGCGCTATGACCTGGATCGTTTCGGCGTCATCCCGCGCGCCAGCCCGCGGCAGAGCGATGTGATGATCGTGGCCGGCACGCTGACCAACAAGATGGCTCCTGCTTTGCGCAAGGTCTATGACCAGATGCCTGAACCGCGTTGGGTGATCTCCATGGGGAGTTGCGCGAATGGCGGCGGGTATTACCACTACTCCTATTCGGTGGTGCGCGGCTGCGACCGGATTGTGCCGGTGGATATCTACGTTCCTGGCTGCCCGCCGACGGCCGAGGCGCTGGTCTATGGCGTGATGCAATTGCAGAAGAAAATCCGCCGCACGGGAACGATTCTGCGTGGCTGACGAAGCTCTCGCCACGGATGCCGTGCTCGATGCCCTTGCAGCGTTGCCGGGCGCAACGAATCTGCGGCGCGAGCTGGGTGAGATCGTCCTGAACGTTGCGAGAGCCGATGCGTATACGCTGTTACAGACGCTGCGTGATGATTTTGCTTTTGCGCAGGTGATGGATATTTGCGGCGTCGATTTTCCGCAGCGGGCGAAACGTTTTGATGTTGTCTACAATTTACTCTCGGTGACGCGCAATGAGCGCGTGCGCGTGATCCTGCAAACCGATGAGGCAGCGCCGGTGGCGTCAGTTTCCCAACTCTGGCCGAATGCGACCTGGTGGGAACGCGAGGTCTGGGATTTGTTCGGGATTTCGTTCGAGGGACTGGCGGATCATCGCCGAATTCTGACGGATTATGGTTTTGAAGGTCACCCGCTCCGCAAGGATTTTCCGCTGACCGGCTATGTCGAAGTCCATTACGATGACGAACGTAAAGCCGTGGTCTATGATACGGTGAAGCTCACGCAGGAATTCCGGAATTTCGATTTCCTGTCGCCGTGGGAAGGCATGACGTCCTTGCCTGGAGACGAGAAGGCGAGGGGGCAGCGCAAATGAGCGAGACCACTTTGCCCACCAAACAGATCATCGAAATCGACAGCCATACGATCAATTTCGGTCCGCAGCATCCTGCCGCGCACGGTGTGTTGCGCCTGATTCTGGAAATGGATGGCGAGGTGGTGGAGCGCGCCGATCCGCATATCGGGTTGCTGCATCGCGGCACCGAGAAGCTCATCGAATTTAAGAGTTATCTGCAGGCCGTGCCGTATTTCGACCGGCTCGACTATGTCTCGCCGATGGCCTGCGAGCACGCTTTCGCGCTGGCGACGGAAAAGCTGCTTGGCATCACGCCGCCGGATCGCGCGCAATGGATTCGCGTGATGTTTGCCGAAATTACCCGCGTGCTGAATCATCTCTTAAGCGTTTCGAGTTTTGCCCTGGATTGCGGCGCCCTTACACCAGGCCTCTGGGGATATGAGGAACGCGAAAAACTGTTGGAATTCCATGAGGCGGTCTCCGGCGCGCGGTTCCATTCAAATTACTTTCGCCCAGGCGGCGTCTCGAAGGATCTTCCGGCGGGGCTAACGGATGAGATCGCCGCCTGGGCGGAAACTTTCCCCAAATTCGTCGATGACGTGGAATCGCTGCTGACCGGCAACCGTATCTGGAAGCAGCGCGTGGTGGATATCGGCGTGATTTCCGCGGCCGATGCGCTGTCATGGGGCTTCTCCGGCCCTTCGCTGCGCGGCTCAGGTGTGGCCTGGGACCTTCGGCGCGCCCAGCCTTATGACAAATACGCTGAAGTGGAATTCGATGTCCCGGTCGGCCGCCACGGTGATTGCTATGACCGCTACCTCGTGCGCATGGCCGAAATGCGCGAGAGCGTGAAAATCGTCAAGCAGTGCCTGACAAAAATGCAACCCGGCCCCATCAAATTACAGGACCATAAAATCACGCCCCCGACGCGCGCGGTCATGAAACATTCGATGGAAGCGCTGATCCACCACTTCAAACTTTATACCGAGGGCTATCACGTGCCGGCGGGCGCGACCTATACCGTGGTCGAGGCGCCAAAGGGCGAATTCGGCGTCTATCTCGTCTCCGATGGCAGCAACCGGCCATATCGTTGCAAAATCCGCGCGACGGGGTTCTCGCATTTGCAGGCAATGGAGAAATTGTCCAAGGGTCACATGCTGGCCGATGCAGTCGCGATCATCGGCTCACTGGATATTGTGTTTGGTGAGAGAGATCGGTGAATACCCAGGTTCAGCCAAAAAATTTTGTGTTTGATGAGATTGCCGAGGCGGCACTCGCCAAGGTCATCTCACGCTACCCTGCCGGCAAGCAGGCGAGTGCGGTGATGCCGGCGCTGGACATCGTACAGCGGCAGATGGGACGCCAGACGGGCTCGGCCTGGGTGCCGCGCGCCGCCATGGACGTCGTCGCCAAACGCCTCGGCATGGCGGCCGTGCGTGTCTACGAAGTCGCGACGTTTTACCTGATGTACAACACGGCCCCGGTGGGCAAGTTCCACCTCCAGGTCTGCACCACCACGCCCTGCTGGCTGCGCGGCTCGGATGACATTGTCGCCGCCTGCAAGAAAGCTTCGGGCATCAGCGGCTTTGGCCAGACCAGCGAGGACGGGCTGTTCACCATGACGGAGGTGGAATGTCTCGGCGGCTGCGTGAACGCGCCGATCCTGCAGATCAACGACGACTACTACGAAGACCTGGATGCCGAGCGGACCGAGGCGCTGCTGAATACGATCAAATCCGGCGGCACCCTGCCTCCGGCGGGCTCCACCATCGGTCGCCACGCCTCCGCGCCCATTTCGGGCCAGACCACCTTGCTCGATCATCCCAGCCCGGCGGAGTGACCCTTGCTGAACGATGCTGATCGTATCTACCAGAATCTCTACGGGCTGCAGGACTGGCATCTCGCCGGCGCACGCGCGCGCGGCGATTGGGAGGGGCTTGCCGAAATTCTCTCCCGCGGGCGCGACGCGATTGTGGAAGAGGTGAAAGCCTCGGGAATGCGCGGGCGCGGGGGTGCTGGCTTCCCCACCGGCATGAAATGGTCGTTCATGCCCAAGCAGAGCGATGGGCGGCCGAGCTACCTGGTCGTCAATGCCGATGAGAGCGAGCCCGGCACCTGCAAGGACCGCGACATCATCCGCCATGAGCCGCATAAATTGGTGGAAGGCTGCCTGGTCGCCGGCTTCGCGATGGGCGCGCATACCAGGTTCATCTATATCCGCGGCGAATATTACAACGAGGCGGTGCATTTGCAGACCGCCATCGACGAGGCGTACGCCGCCGGGCTGCTCGGCAAAAATGCCGCCGGCACGGGCTGGGATTTTGACCTGGTGCTGCATCGCGGTGCCGGCGCCTATATCTGCGGCGAGGAATCCGCATTGCTGGAGAGCCTTGAAGGCAAAAAGGGCATGCCGCGGATGAAGCCGCCTTTCCCCGCCGCCATGGGGCTTTATGGCTGTCCAACGACCGTGAACAATGTCGAAACGATTGCTGGAATACCCACCATTCTGCGCCGCGGACCGGCCTGGTTCTCCGCACTCGGCCGGCCGAAGAATTCGGGCACCAAAATTTTCTGCATCTCCGGCCATGTCAATCGGCCCTGCAATGTCGAGGAAGAACTCGGCGTGCCGCTCAAAGACCTCATCGAAAAACATGCCGGCGGCGTGCGCGGCGGCTGGGACAACCTCCAGGCCGTCATCCCCGGCGGCGCCTCCATGCCTATTCTCAACAAGGCTCAATGCGACACCATTCTGATGGATTTTGACTCGCTGAAGGATGTGCGCAGCGGCCTGGGCTCGGGCGCCATCATCGTCATGGACAAGTCGGCCGACATCATCAAAGCCATCTGGCGGCTCTCGAAATTCTTTAAACATGAAAGCTGCGGCCAATGCACGCCCTGCCGCGAGGGTACGGGCTGGATGATGCGGATGATGGACCGGATCGTGCAGAACAAGGCGCAACTCGCCGATATCGATTTGCTGGAGCAGGTCACCCGCCAGGTCGAGGGGCACACAATCTGCGCCTTTGGCGATGCCGCCGCCTGGCCGATCCAGGGCCTGCTGCGCGCCTTCCGCCCGCTGGTGGAAGCGCGCACCACGGATTACCAACTCCCCCAGGCGGCGGAGTAACCGCATGGCAAAAGTCATCGTCGATGGGATCGAGGTCGAGGTTGCGAACGGCTCCACCGTGCTGCAGGCGGCCGAGGCGGCAGGCAAGGAAATCCCGCGCTTCTGCTATCACGAGCGCCTCTCGATTGCGGGCAATTGCCGCATGTGCCTGGTCGAGATCGAAAAAATGCCCAAGCCCGTGGCCTCCTGCGGCCAACCCATCGCCGAGGGCATGATCATCAAGACCGACACGGAGGTCGTGCGCAAGGCGCGCCGGGGTGTGATGGAATTCCTGCTGATCAACCACCCGCTAGACTGCCCGATCTGCGACCAGGGCGGGGAATGCGATTTGCAGGACGAGGCGGTGAGCTATGGCCGCGACACTTCGCGCTACGATGAAGGCAAGCGCGCCGTCGCGCAGCCGGATTGGGGGCCGCTGGTCAAGACCACCATGACACGCTGCATCCATTGCACGCGCTGCATCCGCTTCTCAACCGAAGTGGCCGGCGTGCCGGAACTGGGTGCCACCGCGCGCGGCGAGAGCATGCAGGTTGGCACCTATATCGAAAAGGCGCTGAGCTCGGAACTCTCCGGCAATATCATCGATCTCTGCCCGGTCGGCGCGCTCACTTCCAAACCCTATGCCTTCACGGCCCGGCCGTGGGAATTGCGCAAGACCGACAGTGTGGACGTGCTGGACGCCGTCGGTGCCAATATCCGCATCGATGCCCGCGGCGCGGAAGTGCTGCGCATCCTGCCGCGGCTCAACGATGACGTGAATGAGGAATGGCTCGGCGATAAATCCCGCTTCTCGGTCGATGGGCTGAAGCGCCGCCGGCTGGACCGGCCCTGGCTGCGCGAAGCCGGCAAATTGCGTCCCGCGACCTGGGAAGAGGCTTTCGCCGCCATCGCGGCGCGGGTGAAGGCGACGCGGCCGGACCGGCTCGGCGCCATCGCCGGCGATCTCTGCGATGTCGAGAGCATGCTGGCGCTCAAAGAATTCTTCACGGCGCTGGGCTCGGAGAACATCGACTGCCGGCAGGATGGCGCGGTCTTCGATGCCTCACGCCGCGGCTTCTACCTCTTCAACACCACCATCGCCGGGATCGAGGAGGCGGACGCTCTGCTGATCATCGGCAGCAATCCGCGCCATGAGGCGCCGGTGCTCAACGCTCGAATCCGTAAACGCTGGATGGCCGGCGGATTTGCAATTGGCCTAATCGGCGAGGCGCATGACCTGACCTATGGGTTCGAGCATCTGGGGACTGGGCCAACTGTGCTCGCCGCCATCGATGACGGCACGCATGCTTTTTATGAGACCCTGAAGGCGGCGAAAAAGCCGATGATCATCCTGGGCGCGGCCGCCCTCGCCCGACCGGATGGCGCCGCAATACAGGACGCCGCGTGGAACCTGGCTTTGAGCTTCAACATGCTGAACGCGGACTGGCACGGGTTTAACGTGCTGCACCATGCCGCATCGCGGGTCGGCGCGCTGGATATCGGGTTTCTGCCCGGACCGGCCGGCAAAGCCACGGCGCAAATGCTGGCCGGCGGGGTGGATCTGCTCTGGCTGCTCGGCGCGGATGCGCTGGATACCACGGCGATCGGGCGCGAGACTTTTGTGGTCTATCAGGGGCATCATGGCGACGCGGGCGCCGCGCGCGCCGACGTCATTCTGCCCGGCGCCGCCTATACGGAAAAGGACGGGACCTACGTGAATACCGAGGGCCGCGTGCAGTTCGGCTATCTCGCCGTCAAGCCACCCGGCGAGGCGCGCGAGGACTGGACCATTCTGCGCGCCATCTCCGCCTATCTTGGCCATGCTCTGCCCTATGACACGCTGCTGGACCTGCGCGCGCATCTGGCCGCGCAATACCCGGTCTTCGCCGGAGCGGAATTCCGCCGCCTGGCCGGCACCGACACCACGCCTCCCGCCGGCAGTGCCATCAAGCTGAACGCCGAGCCGTTCCACAACGTATTTACGAATTACTACCAGACCGACCCGATCAGCCGCGCCAGCCCGACCATGGCCGCCTGCGTCGCCGCCCATTATCCCAGCCTGGCGCAGGCCGCGGAATGAGCGCGTTCTTCCAAACCGATCTCGGGATCGTCATCCTGACCCTGCTGAAATCCTTCGCGGTCATCGTGCCGTTGTTGATCGGCGTCGCCTATCTTACCTATTTCGAGCGCAAGGTGATGGGCGCGATCCAGCTCCGCAAAGGCCCCAACGTGGTCGGCCCGTTCGGCCTCTGGCAGCCTTTCGCCGATGCGATCAAAATGCTGTTCAAGGAAACCATCATCCCGACCGGCTCGGACCGCGTGCTGTTCACCCTGGCCCCGATGATCACCTTCGGCCTCGCCGTCGTCGCCTGGGCGGTGATCCCGGTGAACAACCATTGGGCGGTCGCCAATATCAATGTCGGGATTTTGTATCTCTTCGCCATCTCCTCGCTCGGCGTCTATGGGATCATCATCGCGGGCTGGGCGAGCAACTCGAAATACGCGTTCCTCGGCGCGATGCGCAGCGCCGCGCAGATGGTCTCTTATGAAGTCTCGATGGGCTTCGTCATCGTCACCGTGCTAATGTGCGTGGGAAGCCTGAACCTCAACGACATCGTGCTGGCGCAGCGGACCGTCTGGTTCGCCATCCCGCTTTTCCCGATTTTCATCATCTTCTTCATCTCCGGCCTGGCCGAGACCAACCGCGCGCCGTTCGACCTCGCCGAGGGTGACACCGAAATCGTCGCCGGCTTTTTCGTGGAATACAGCGCCATGAGCTTCGCGCTGTTCTTCCTGGGTGAATACGCAAACATGATCCTGGTCAGCGCCATGACCACCACGCTGTTCCTCGGCGGCTGGCTCTCGCCGATCCCGTTCTTCCCCTTCACCCTGGTGCCCGGCGTGATCTGGTTTTTACTGAAAATCCTGGTCTGCCTCTTCGTGTTCATCTGGGTCCGCGCCACCTTGCCACGCTACCGCTACGACCAGCTGATGTCGCTGGGCTGGAAAGTCTTCCTTCCCATCTCGCTGTTCTACCTCGTCTTCGTCGCCAGCGTGATGGAGATTTTCGGCTGGTTGCCCAATGCCTGAGGGAGGAGAAGAATCATGAACCGTCTCGGCCGGATGGCATGGGGGCTGGTGCTTTGGGAAATCGTCCGCGGTCTCGCGCTGACGCTGAAGTATTTCTTCAAGCCCAAGGCAACCATCGACTACCCGTATGAGAAGAACCCGATCAGCCCGCGCTTCAAGGGCGAGCACGCGCTGCGCCGCTATCCTAATGGCGAGGAACGCTGCATTGCGTGCAAACTCTGCGAGGCGGTCTGCCCAGCACAGGCGATCACCATCGAGGCCGAGCCGCGCGATGACGGCTCGCGCCGCACCACGCGCTACGATATCGACATGACCAAATGCATCTATTGCGGGCTTTGCGAGGAAGCCTGCCCGGTGGACGCCATCGTGGAGGGGCCGAATTTCGAGTTCGCGACCGAAACGCGCGAGGAACTG
>Ga0116226_10006010_pt1 | contig 10875 bp, 12 predicted proteins | sample S1TSphfallax_FD_89692 | JGI IMG/M metagenome (GOLD analysis project Ga0116226, IMG submission 89692) | Host-associated microbial communities from peat moss isolated from Minnesota, USA - S1T2_Fa - Sphagnum fallax MG | ecosystem: Host-associated > Plants > Peat moss > Unclassified | place: USA...
AGTATCCGTGGGTTTATTGGAGGGGGAGCCTTTTCTCGATCTCAATTATGTAGAAGACTTAGCAGCTACCGTAGATTTTAATGTAGTGATGAATCAGCACCTGGGTATTATTGAAGTGCAAGGTACAGCAGAAGCAGGGAGCTTTAGTCGTCACCAATTAAACCAAATGCTGGATTTTGCGGAGAAAGGAATTCAACAATTACTCTTGGCGCAACAAGATGCAATATCTGACTGGCAAAATTTGATTAAGTTCTAAAGTTTTAAGAGAATAAATGTCAGTTAGTACAATTGAATACTGACATTTATTGGGCAATAGTGTTAATACAGTGTTAAATCAACTTTGGGCGAAGTTATGCTGATGGGTTATTTTGAGATGTCATTATCATGATCATGTTAAGAGTTTCAAAAGTTAAACAAGAGGAGAGCCAGAATTTGGGTATTGTATTTTTATTGGTAGACTTTACAATCGCTAAGACATGAGCAAAACGGTTGAAATCCTAGCAGATGTACCAGCACTAGTCAGTCGAGGGCTACAATTGATCCTATCTAAAATAGAACCTGCTATTGCTCAAAGAGGTCAATTCACTATTGCTTTGTCAGGTGGTAGCACACCGAAGCCTGTGTATCAAGCATTGGCTACGCAAAAGCTACCTTGGGAAAAAATTCATGTGTTTTGGGGAGATGAACGCTATGTTCCATCCGATCACCCTGATAGCAACGAATTAATGGCTCGTCGTGCATGGTTAGACTATGTTGCTATACCAGCAAATAATATTCATCCAGTACCCACTTTATCCCATAGCCCAGAGGTGGATGCTAAGAAATATGAGCAGCACCTACGAGATTTTTTTCAGACTGCACCGGGAGAATTTCCCCATTTAGATGTAATATTATTGGGAATGGGTGATGATGCCCATACTGCATCTCTATTCCCCCACACAGAAGCTCTTAAAGTGCGTGACCATCTGATTACTGTAGGTAATAAAGATGGCAGCGATCGCATCACTTTTACTTATCCATTAATCAATTCTGCTCGTTGTACAATTTTCTTAGTTGCTGGTGCTAATAAACGTCCTGCCCTAGCGCAAGTTTTTGCACCTACAGCTGATGACTTTACTTATCCATCTCGTTTAATTCAGCCATCTGGAGAACTTTACTGGCTACTGGATACAGCAGCTGGTGCGGAAATAACTTGAAGTATCAGCATCTGTACCAACCCCTGGGAATTTTCTCCAGGGAGTAATTATCAGCATCGCCAGCTGGAAATGTTCACCTCAGAGTTTGTTAGTATAATTCGCCACTATAATTTCTGACAAAGGCTTAAATTCATGATCGTCTGCCCTAATTGCAATCATCCTAATCCAGATGGTGCTGTTCAGTGCGAAGCTTGCTACACACCTCTACCAGCAACTATCAATTGTCCTAGTTGTGGAGCAACGGTACAAGCGGATGCCGCTTTTTGTGGTCAATGTGGTTACAATCTACACTCAACTGCTGTTGTAGTAGGTACACCGCCATCTCCCATTTTTGCTGCAAGTATTCCCGTAGAAATACCAGCAGTAGGTACGGGTAATCAAATACAGGGATTATTACAGCCTGAACCTTTAGGACTAAACATCCCAGCAAATTCCACCTTACCACCAACTACAGTTGTAGAAGCATCTGTAGAAGCATCTACACCAGTGATACCTGTTATAGCCGAGAGTTTTCCTCCTGCATTTATACCTACAGTAGAACCAGAGGTAGAGGTTTTTACTCTACCAGAAACAACACCAGAAACAACACCAGAACCAATTGCAGCAGGAATACCATCAATATCAGTAGCACAAGCTACTACTTCCAAAACCCAATTACAGCAGGTAACAGCACGGTTATTTCATGTTCAAAGCAATCAGGAACTTGAACTACCCCAAAATCTATCTGTGATTCATATTGGTAAACCCAACGATCGCATCCCTCCAGACATAGATGTTGCTGGATTTTCTAACTCAGAAATTGTTTCCCGGATTCATGCAGATATCCGGATCGAGGGAGATAATTTTTATCTAGAGGATGTAGGTAGTTCTAATGGTACTTATGTAAATAATTTGCCATTGCCACCCGGAAATAGGCATCGTCTTCGTCCTGGCGATCGCATCAGTTTAGGTAAAGGAGATTTAGTAACTTTCTTATTTCAACTCTCTTAATCGATGGAGGGGGAGGGAAGAAGCAGGGGAGCAGGGGGGCTAGGGAGCAGGGGAGAAAGGAATTGATGCTTAAATAGTTAAGATTGTAATTAAGCTATTAATCTCTGAACTACATATTCCTATAGCATTCTAATTACTTTTCCAACTCTTCATCTCTCCCCTGCTCAAGAGCTCCCCTTACTTCATTATCGGCCATAGGTCTTTCTAATTCTATTCCAGTTCAGATATTATAATAGATAAGTATCAAGCTCTGTTTTAAAGTTAATTCTTATTAATCAGGAGGGACTTAAATGGCTTCTATTAAATGCGATCGCAAGTCGGCTTTGTCTTTTGAATTAAATAAATTTGCTGACCGGCCGATTGTAACACCTAAATTAATCCATACCAGTATACCAATAATTCACTAGCTCGATCATGAGTGACAAATGTAACTAGTCCTTTGAAAATTAGCTCTGAAGCTGAAAAACCCCCTTAGAAAACAAACAAGTTGGTGGACAAGGGCTAATTTCAAGGTTTGTCTCTGACAGAAGTTTATCCCCAAGAAATTAGACTATTGTACTAAGTTAGGGTCATAATAGAGAATGAAGCAATCAGAAACAAAATCGGCAATAATTAAACCAGTGTAATGGTCAAGTTAACCAACATCCCTATGTAGTGCTTTTGCTAGACTCTCTGCGCTACTTTATGCCAATTTTTAGAGCAGGCTAGACTGTTATCTAAATTTTTATCTTCAACTTTGTGGATTTTTATCACTCTGCTATGCAAACAGTAGTTTCTTCTGGATCTCAAGCAATGGATGCTCCTAAACAAGGATTACCTGTAACAATTATTACTGGTTTCCTTGGTAGCGGTAAGACTACCTTACTCAATCATATCCTGACTAATCAGCAAGGTGTGAAAACTGCTGTTTTAGTCAATGAATTCGGCGAAATTGGCATTGATAATGAGTTAGTGGTTTTCACTGACGAAAATATGGTGGAACTGAATAATGGTTGCATTTGTTGTACCATTAATAATGATTTAATTGATGCAGTATACAAGGTTTTAGAACGAGAAGAAAAGCTTGATTATTTAGTTGTCGAAACAACTGGACTCGCTGATCCTTTACCAGTAGCTATGACTTTTCTGGGTTCAGAGCTACGAGACTTGACCCGTCTTGATTCTATTATTACGGTTGTAGACGCGGCAAATTATAGCTTAGATCTATTCAACTCCGAAGCAGCAACTAATCAGATTTTCTATGGTGATGTGATTCTGCTGAACAAAACTGATTTGGTGGATACTGCTACTTTACAGGAAGTTGAAAGAAAAATTAACTTGATTAAGGAAGATGCGAGAATTATTCACACCAAGCGATCGCAAGTCCCTCTTCCCCTAATTTTGAGTGTTGGTCTGTTTGAGTCGGACAAATACTTCGATACAGATGTCCCATCAGAAGACCATCACGACCATGACCATCACGACCATGCTCATTGCGGTCATGACCATCACGACCATGACCACCATCACCATCATCATCATTCCGACCATTTAGACAATGATGGTTTTATCTCTATTTCTTTCCAAAGCGATCGCCCACTTTCCATCAAGAAGTTTCAAAATTTCCTGGATAATCAACTACCCGCCAATGTTTTCCGAGCTAAAGGTATTATGTGGTTTGATGAAAGCCCCATGCGCCATATTTTCCATCTGTGTGGTAAGCGTTTTACTATCGAAGATACAGAATGGAAAGGTCAGCGTAAAAACCAGTTAGTCTTAATTGGTCAAAATCTTGATCGGGAAACCTTAATCAAGCAATTAGAAGCCTGTGTATCTCTTCCCTCCAGTCGGGGAAAGGGATTCGGTAAATAGCAGGGGAGTAGGGGAGCAGGGGAGAAAAGAAATTGATGCTTAAGTGGTTAAGATTGTGATTAAGCTATTAATCTCTGAACTACCTCTTTATTTCCCCTGCTAAGAGAGTTCCCCTCTCTCTCACCACTTTTCAGCTAACCAGGGAAAAGATATTATCAGAAAACCACGGATGGCTACTATTCTCGCTACTTGTTTCCATATCTAAAACTTGCATAACTTTGTTGTAGATTTCTTCCGCTTGTTCCGCTGAATTACCAATACTGGTTAATCCCAACTTACCAAATTCAGATAGACAGCCCATCAGATGAAATACCGTTCCCGTTTGGGTTCCAGTATCAAAATGCAGTTTGTGGTGAGCAATAATATCCATTAAATCGTTGGGTAACAATCCGCAATAACTGGGATTTTGCAGATTATCTGTAGCAATATAATATTTAGTCTGTCCGTGTTGTCTATAAAATAATCCAGTGGATAGGTCATAGTCTCCATTGGTTAATAATTTCAAGGTCATAAAGGGATGGGTAGTACCACCTTTCCGCAAATTGATTTCAATTGCTTGGATATCCCATTTACCCCCACCTTGGTCAACGGCGATAAAATCAACACCAAATCTTTCTAAAGCTCCTTTTTTCGCCAATTGTCTCCCAACTTTTAAGGCTAATTCTTGTAATTCCACACGATAGCTACTGAATGTTCACAACCTGCAACTTTTTTCAGTTCTCTTTGGTCAATACTCAAAGAAGGAATGATTAATATATCTACTTCGCTATTATCAAATAATTCGCTCGTCTTCCAGCGATCGCGTAAACATGACTGTAATTGACGAAATTTTTCTACTTGCTCTAACGGGGAAAAATCTGTTTCTGTCATACTATTTTATTTAAGTTCTACTAAAATGCAATTAAGCAGGACTTGTCACATCGCTAGATTATATAATTAATTTGGCTTAATCTGAGAAACCTATACACTTATACATTTTAGTGAAATCAGGAAATGTCTAAATTTGTGTATAGGTAAATTGGATGGGAGATAATCGGATAACCTGACTATGAAATTCCGAACTCAGATTGGAGTAATTCATCATTATCGTCAGCAATTGTCGCCACGATGGTGATTATACGAGAAACTTCACCAGGTGATAACTCAGCCAAAGTACGTGTTGAGATGACAACTACATGATTATCAATAATTCCAAAGCGAGATTCAAAGGTGCTAGTACAATTTAACTCCAATAAATGGCGCATCAATCTGGACTCATCCTGAGCAGGGAGATTGAGCACTGCTGACCAGACTGTAATTGTATCCTCATCTTTAGTTCCAGTGAGTTGAACAAATACTTCTACACTGCCATATTTAAATTTCCATAGATATGCGTCCTCTCCGGTTTGACTAACCATAGCGCTATTATCTTGATCTAAAGTACCAATGACACTTTGAATCACTTGCACATGGTTAATAGTCGTTGGTTCAGCAATCAATGAATCGACGAGAGGGTTGCTATTTAAAGTTTCTTGGTAGTCAGTCATAGGAATTTTTTAGTTAACTTAAGGTAACAGTTTTTATCTATAGTTTTCATCAGAGCCGCAGATACTCAGCGGGCGTAAGGGATCTTTCGATAATCATTATAAGCTACTGTGTTCATAGCTGAATTCTTGAACATCAATCTGTGAGATTTTGGCGAAATAGCCTTTTGAGGGATATTTCACTATAAAATTTAAGTCTTCAAATCAAAAATTGACATGACAGCATTAACCCCCAATTCTAGTTTTAGTTTGACTTTGCGCTTACAGATTCCTAACCGAGTGGGAATGCTAGCTTCCGTAACTCAAGCGATCGCCGAACATGGCGGTAATCTCGGTCAAATTGACTTAGTAGAGCAAACACGAGCCCAATCCATCCGCGATTTGACAGTGGACGCAGCTAGTACGGAACATGCTGAGACTATTGTACAAGCCTTAAAGCTATTACCTGACATTAAATTATTGAGTGTCTACGACCGGACATTTAACTTACATCGTGGTGGAAAAATCAGTATTGTTAGTCGCATTCCGCTGAAAACCATTTCTGACCTAGCAATGGCTTACACTCCAGGTGTTGGTCGGATTTGTCAGGCGATCGCCCAAAATCCGGAGGAAGTCTATAACCTGACGATCAAACAAAACACCGTGGCGATCGTCACTGATGGAAGTGCTGTTTTAGGATTAGGAAATCTTGGACCAAATGCTGCTTTACCTGTGATGGAAGGTAAAGCGATGTTGTTTAAAGAGTTTGCTGGATTAGATGCTTTCCCGATTTGTCTAGCAACCCAAGACACTGATGAGATTGTGCGCACAGTTAAATATCTTGCTCCCGTCTTTGGTGGAATCAATTTAGAAGACATTGCTGCTCCCCGTTGCTTTGAAATTGAACAAAGACTACGTGAGGAATTGGATATTCCTGTATTTCATGATGACCAACATGGAACGGCGATTGTTACCCTAGCAGCTTTGTTCAATGCTCTGAAATTGGTGAATAAGTCCATTTCCGATGTGAAAATAGTGATCAATGGTGCTGGTGCGGCTGGTGTGGCGATCGCTCGTTTACTCCGGCGATCGGGAGCCGAAAAAATCTGGATGTGTGATTCTAAAGGGATTATTTCGACTAATCGCAGCGATCTAACTCCAGAAAAACTCGAATTTGCGGTGAAAGCTCAAGGTACTTTAGCGGGAGCAATGCAAGGGGCTGATGTATTTATTGGTGTCAGTGTCCCAGGGGTTTTGACTCCAGAGATGGTACAGGATATGGCTAAAGATCCGATAGTATTTGCGATGGCTAATCCTATTCCAGAAATTCAACCGGAATTAATTAGTAAAAATGTGGCTGTGATTGCGACTGGTCGTAGTGATTATCCCAATCAAATTAATAACGTTTTAGCTTTTCCCGGAGTATTCCGCGGCGCTTTAGATTGTCGAGCGCAAACAATTTCTACAGCTATGTGCTTATCAGCAGCTAGTGCGATCGCTTCTTTGGTCAAACCTTCCGACTTAGGACCAGAACATATTATTCCTTCTGTGTTTGACACCAGGGTGGTAACTGCTGTCGCTGGGGCTGTACAAAGCGCAGCGAGGGAAGAAGGAATCGCCCGCAATTAATCACGATGATGCTCAGGAGCGTCCTGTGCGTTCCTGGGATTATCCGAACTCATCCACCATTGGCTCACCTGGAAAAAAGCGATCGCTGACGATTTCCACCCATAAATAGGAGCATTCTGGCGGAAAAGTTACTAATGGGAGGTTCGTTTCCCCTGAAGCTAAATCTCTACTATTCTCATATGCTCCTGGGAGAATGACTTCTAATTCAGACTGGAGACTGGGATTTTCCTGGAGTAACTTGAGTACTTCTCGACGTTGAATGCGAATAGTCGCTAACCAACTGCAACTACGACTTGTTGGTTGATATTCCCATTTAAGTAAATGTCCAATTAATATGCTCAACCTATTTCTGAGTTCTTGGCGCTGTTTTTTACCCAAAGACACCACCTCTTCAATTAAATTGGGTAGGTCAAGCAAACGCCATTTTTGGCGATGGAGTAGAGAAACTTGTTGCTTAGTCCAAGCGTAAAAGTCAGTTTCGTAAAGATTTTGTTTTAGGGGAACGACTTGTCTGCTAAGTAGTGGGTCTTCCATATTCGACAACTCACAACTAAGTTTTAATTATAGTACTTGTTTTAATCGAGAAAGAGTAATTTTTCTGGAGGTATTGCGATAACATCTTATGTAAATCAGATAACATAACCTTATGCAACCAGACCTTTTATCAACAGAGGTAATTCTCACCAATCCTCGGCGTTCATTAGGTAGATTACAGCTTGATTGGATACCTCAACCGGGAAATTATGTTGACTTTCAAGGAAAGACCTACGCGGTTTTGGAGCGTCGTCATAGATATCAACTCAAAGGAGGTCGCTATCGTCTGCATAATATGGCGATTTATGTCCAATCTGCTAAACAGCCATCAGAACAAAGCCTAATTAATGGTCACTGGGTAATTGGTGATGCTAGCTGTATTTACAACGCCCATTCAGAAATTTTGCGTTGTGCTGTTCATCCTGATGGACCTTGTCAATCTTGTCATTTTTATCAAACCTCTACAGTTATAGAAACAAATGACCATTAACTTGGGAAATATCAACCCCCCAATATTTCTCCTACAGTTAAACGAGTACCATTGACAAAATCCCACCCTACCTGGGGACGTTTACCAGCTAATTGTACTTCACGTAACAACAGCAAACCTGACCCAGTTTGGACTATTGCTCCTACTCCCTTAATTATATGAGCTACCTCACCGGGTTGAGCAGATATGTTGGTCAAATCAGGTAGTTTTGCCATAATTTCTGGTAAATGAACTGATATTTCATCAAGACAAGCCATGTCTAAAGGTACTGTAGCTTGAACTTTCAAAACTTGCTGACGAAAGGTAGTGACGCAATTTGGGTAAAAACCTCTAATTTGGTTGTGGATTTGCAAAGCGCTTCTAGACCAATCCAGATTGTAATCTTGCTTTTGGATCAAGGGAGCATAGGTTGCTGCTGTATGATCTTGCGGGATAGGAGCGATCGCCCGATCAGCTAATTTAGCCAAAGTTTCTCGCAATAAATCAGCACCAATTACTGATAGCTTATGGGCTAAAATGTCCGCATTGTCCAACAATCCAATTGGTATAGAGGCTTTTAATAGCATATCTCCTGTATCCATACCAACATCCATCAGCATTGTAGTGATACCAGTTGTTGTTTCACCATTATATATACACCATTGAATTGGTGCAGCGCCTCTATACTTGGGTAATAAGGAACCATGAACATTAATACTGCCTAATTGCGGCATATTTAAGATTTTGCGTGACAAAATCTGACCATAGGCTACCACGACGAACACATCAGCATTTAATTGCTTGAGTTGATTTAAAGATATTACATCTTTTTTCACATTCTCTGGTTGCCATATTGGCAGATTGTGTTCAATTGCAAAGGTTTTGACCGACGAAGGGGTTAATTGATTCCCGCGTTCTCGTCGTTTATCTGGTTGAGTGAAAACTCCTAAAACGTCAAATTCTGGATCTTTCACTAATTTTTCTAGAGTAGGAACGGCAAATTGAGGAGTACCAAAAAATACGACTTTCATTAGTTAATCAAAAATAGACCATAATACTCGTCTAGTATAGTCAACCCTGTTTATCTGGTTGAATTTTTTGGAATTGCAGTCTCAATTATGACAATTTTTGTAGATTCAGGTTGCAATTTATAACTTTGAGTAGATGATCTGCCTTTTTTGTTTAAAATTTATATTGTGTATATGAGCAAATTGTACCAGATTTTGATGGCTGACCCAAAAAATGCTTTTGTGCGGGGTGTAAGTTGCTATAACAGATGGCTGAGTTTATCAAAGCATATCTGTGAAGTAATTTAGCGTTTATAGACATTATTTTTCTCAATCTAGGTTTACAAGATACTGCTCCTCACACAGCAGCTGTCCCCCTGGAGAATTCATTCATGTTTAAAAATCTTTTGCTGTCAGGATGGTTCCGCATACAACCATTTCTCAAATATTGTGCGATTGTGATTCTCGTTTCACCCATAGTAATCTCTGTTCCATCTACATTGGCGGGACAATCAGAATTAGCAGAAAATACTTCAGGGACGACCCAGACAGCTGATAGTCAAGCTAAGTTACCATTAAAAAGCTCAAATTTAAACCATCCATCTGGAAAAATCCCTGTAACTAATCCAGTTACTTCCCCACTAAGTCAGGTTCCTCAATTTGGATCGCCAAAAGAGGCGAAAGCTTCTGCTACTCCATTAACCACGGAGATACCTATAGAAGAAATACCTGGTGAGTCTCAAGGAACGCCTGAAGACCCTGTGGGTAGTCCTCATCCTATTCCTTGGAATTGGATTCTGTTAACTCAGACGAATATTGGGGGAAAGGGATTTTCGGCTATCAGACAGTATCGTAGTTTTCCTGTGACTTCACCTGATGGGAGGTACGCCATTTATAGTCGCGTACAAATGGAAGTTAAACCCGAAATGTACAATAGCCGGGTAACTAGTATCTTGTTTATCGAAGATACACACACAAGAAGGTTAAAGGTGTTAACTGCTACTTCTCCCCTCAGGGATCTTTTACTCAGAAGACAACCTATCTTATCAGAATTATCTAGTATTTCAGGTAGTATTAAGATTTTAGTACCTGTAAGCTGGTCAGGAAAAGGCGATCGCTTCTTAGCTCGTCAATTTGTCGGAAAGTTTAATACGGGTGATGTTACCGATTATGCAGTTATCTGGGATCGCGATCAAAATCAGATTAATACAATTGCGCCTAGTGATAGTGAAAATGACCATGACAGAATAGCTATTTTGCTAGGCTGGAGTAAGAAGCATCCAAATAGCGTGTTGTTTCGTGTAGGCGAATTAGGCGCAGAAGATTGGCCTATACTAGCTGTTTCTAGTGATGGTAAGACAACATCAGCAGCTTTGGATCAAGATCATCCTGTGACTTTTGGTCAAAGAAACGCCCAAATTTGGATACAACCACAGGTTGCTTATAAATAGCATATAATAGCTAAACACAGCTTGACCTCGCTTCTGTCACCTACCCGGCAATATATTGTGTATATATATTAGTACACAATATATTCCTGAATGGAATGGGTATGGGAGAGTATTTTTCTATTTATATAACACCCTCAGTTTTTGGACTATCTATACTCTCGCTAGTTCCTAGCTCAGAGATAACTTCCTTGACTCGACGTATAGGTAAATTAGCAATTAACGCTGTAGTGCGTTGATTGCTTTCTA
>Ga0116226_10006011_pt1 | contig 10874 bp, 9 predicted proteins | sample S1TSphfallax_FD_89692 | JGI IMG/M metagenome (GOLD analysis project Ga0116226, IMG submission 89692) | Host-associated microbial communities from peat moss isolated from Minnesota, USA - S1T2_Fa - Sphagnum fallax MG | ecosystem: Host-associated > Plants > Peat moss > Unclassified | place: USA...
CGATGCCCCCGCCTGCGCCGGTCACAAGCGCGGTCTTGTCGATGAATCGCTGACATGTGATGGTCATGGAATCAGCCTTGGGGGGAGGGATCGCCGGGTTGGCGGGCCGGATAGGGCGTCAGGGTGTGGTCGACCATGTCCTCGGCCCAGGTGGCGTATTCGCTCGGCGTGGCGATGGGGGCGACTAGGCAGACGCTCTGGGTCGGCAATACGTCGCGCCAATCCGAAATCAGCGTCTTATAGGCCTTGCCGACCGCTCGGATATTGCGGTCCAAATCGAACAGGCCCAGCGGATTGACCGTGCCGTTGTCCTCCCGCAGGGCCACGTCCCAGTCGACCTGATCAGTCAGCGAATACCATGTGAAGCCCAGGACGGGGATGCCGTCGTTGCGCACACGCAGTACGTTGGCCCATTCCTTGTGCAGCCAGTTCACGGCCTCGTCGCCGTTGGCGCCCTCGCGGATATTGGTCTCCGTATGCATTACCGGCAGACGGTAACGGTCGTAGTACTGGCGGGTAATTTCGTTGTAGCCGAAAATCTCGCCGGACGCGCACGTCGAGCCGTCGGCGGACACCCGATGCTCGTTGGTGTAATAGTAGTCGTTGCCCAGGATGCAGTGCTGCTTCATCCGGTTGTTGAGGAAGAAGTGGTACTCCTCCCGCGTCATGCCGTTATCCAGCAGATATTCGTACATTTCCGAGTCGACCCGGCGGCCATAATTCAGGTCGAGCGACAGGAAGCGCTCAGCGTTCATCACCTCGGCGTGGGCGATCGCGGTCGGATTTTCTGCGTGGAAGTATTCCGATGATTCGCTCTGGACGAAGATGGCGTCGTGGCGGACCTCCAAAATGGCCTTCATGGCCAAGACGTTGGCCTTGACGATGTGTTTGAGCGCCGTAACGAAGCTGAGGTCGCTGGTCAGCTGTTCGTTCCACCAGCCGTAGCGCGCCGAAAAGGTCGCGCAGATATACATCTCGTTGATCGGCGTATAGAGCTGGACCCAGGGGTAACGTCGCGCGAAATCGCGCGCGTAACCTTCGAACAGGGCTGGAAAGTCCGGGTTCTGGAAGTTGCCGATGAAGTCCGACACGCCGAAGTGGCACAGATCGACGATCGGCACGATGTCGCGCCGCTTCAGGTCGGAGAAAGTGGCGTCGCAAAACTCCCAGTCGTATTTCTGATGGCTCAGAAACGTGTTGTGGATGGCCGGTCCATACCGCAGGAATCGGATCCCCAGATCCTCGACCAGTTGGAAGTCCGTCTTCCAGTGCTTGTAGAAGCCGCACTTCTCTAGTTCATCGACCCGGGTCTTGCCGCCATTGATGGTGGGGATGCTGTTTTCGATCCCGGTGGCGAACATGAAGCTGAACATCGATGAACCGGTCCTTACGCCCCGATGACCCGTCAGAGGGCGGGTGTCGGGAAGAGGAAAAAAAACAAGGTGGAGGCGGCTCTGCGCCTCAATTCGAGCCGGACGGCGCTGGCGGCGTATAGCCGTGCTGCGCGCGTTCGCCCGCGCGCTCAAGTTGGGCGCCAGCCTTCCGCGTCGCCTTCCCCGCGGCGATCGCCAAATCATTGACCCCGCGTTTTGCGTCTTGCGCGGCGCGATCGGCGACGGGTTGGGCTTGGGCCGCCACGTGATCAAGGGCTGCGGCGCTTTGCCGGGCCGCATCTTTGGCGTCGGCGGCGACGCGATGGCTTTCCGCTCGGTCGCAGGACGCCAAAGCGCCCATCGCCAAACCGGCGCCAGAGAGCAAACCGAAGGCCAGGAGCCCTGACGCGAGCCAACCCCACTTGGGGCCGCCAGGGGCTCGAATAGGCGCTTGCACTCTGGGGCGAGCTCTCGGGATGGGCATCTGCCGTCGTCTCCGCATTGGACGCGAGAACCTTTAACTGCGACCTACGGCTCAGGTTCCCATGCAATGGCGTCTTTCATTAGATACGGCCTCATTTTGAGGACCAGCCCGGTTCATAGAGATGGTGTGGCCCGAATTAGCCTAAGGTCTGACACACGTTTGCGAAGCGATATGGAAACCGTCATGGAACGGCGCGAGACTCCCATTCACGGTCGTGGGATCGTCCGCCGCTGTCGCCAGTCCGATGAAGTCTGATGCCTCTGTCCCGATCCCCTCCTGAGCCGACACCCAGCGTTCAAAGGCCCGACGTCCAAACGCCCAACGCGCCGGCTGTCCGTCCGCGCGGGATGACGGCCATTGTCATGGCGGCGGTCGCGGCGGTCGCGATCGCGCTCCTTGTCATCCTGGGCAAGGCGGACGCCGCCGCTGGCCTTGTCACGGCCGCCGGGCTGGTCGCTCTGGGGTTGGCCCTGACCTTCCGGGCGCAGGAGCGCACGGGCGCGACGAAGGAGATGCAAAGCGACGCCGTTTCCAAACCGCCCGATCCTGGCGACGTCCAGACCTATGTCTCCGCTCTGGAGCTGGCGCCCAATCCGATCCTGGTCGTGAGCGCGGAGGAGGCGGACGACCTGGCGGGGCGCCGGATCGCTTTCGCCAACGCCAGCGCCCGGGACCTGCTTCGGGTGGCGCGCGAAGGCGCGCTGCTGGTGGCGGCGATGCGCAATCCCAACGTCTTGGAGGCGATCGACGAAAGCCTGTTCGCCGGCATGGACCGGGTCGTGACCTACGAGGTCGGCGGCGCTCAGAACCGGTTCTGGCGGGTCTGGACCAATCCGTTGCCGGGCACGCCCGCCCGTCCGCGTCTCGCCCTGGTGATCATGCAGGACGAGACCGACCTGCGCTTGAATGAGCGCATGCGCGCCGATTTTCTGGCCAACGCCAGCCATGAATTGCGGACGCCGCTGGCGTCTCTGACGGGCTTCATCGAGACCCTGCGCGGTCATGCCAAGAATGATGAGGTCGCGCGCGACCGGTTTCTGGCCATCATGGGCCGTCAGGCCGAGCGGATGGCGCGGCTGATCGAAGACCTGATGTCCTTGTCGCGTATCGAGCTGAACGAGCACATCCGCCCGTCAGGCGTGTGCGACCTGACCGTCGCGGTCGCCGACGTCGCCGACGCGCTCGGGCCCCAACTGGCCGCCAAAGGGGTCACGTTCGAGTTCGGGCTTCCGGCCAAAGGCGCGGCCTGGGTCGCCGCCGATCGAGACCAGCTGATTCAGGTGGTGCAAAACCTGTTTGATAATGCGGTCAAATATTCTCCCGTCGGCGCCGTGGTCACGGTCGACTGCGAGGTCGGCCTGACGCTCGATGCGGCGGCCGGCTTCCGTCCAGACGCCCGCAGGCTATCGGCGCCCGATGGCGGTCGTATGTCCCTGCAGACCCCGACCTGGAGCGCCGACGTGCGGTACGCCATTTTGCGGGTCGCGGACCTGGGCCCAGGCTTGGCGCGGGAGACACTGCCCCGCCTGACCGAGCGCTTTTATCGCGTGGAAGGGCAGAAAAGCGGGGAGCGGAGCGGCACGGGCCTTGGGCTGGCGATCGTTAAGCACATCGTCAACCGTCACCGCGGCGGCTTCCTCGTCGAGAGCGCGCCGGGCCAGGGCGCCGTCTTCTGTGTCTACTTTCCGATGTCGTCATCGCCGGCCGGGTCGCCGCCAAGCCCCAAAAACGATAGAAATATGCTCTTGACCGAGCCTTTTGCGCGCGACGAGATAAAACTGTCGTAAAATCGTCGCTTATCCTCTGCAGTCGCAGGGCAGGTTGCGCGCGCGATTACGCCCGGAGTTTATCTTCGAAATGAGTATGAACGAACACACGCTGAAGTTCTTCGGCGAAGAGCTGAACCAGCTTAAGGCCGAGGTCGCGCGCATGGGCGGCTTGGCCGAAGCCCAGGTCGCCGACGCCATCACCGCCGTCTCGGATCGCGACGTGAGCCTGGCGGAATCGGTGGTTGGCCGCGACCGCAGGCTGGATCTCCTTCAACATGACATCGAGCGCAAGTCGATCCGCTTGATCGCGCTGCGCCAGCCTGTGGCCCAGGATTTGCGGCGCACTGTCGGCGCCATGAAGATGGCCTCCATCCTGGAGCGCACGGGCGATTACGCCAAGAATATCGCCAAGCGCGCGTTGGTCATCTCGGAGTCAGAACCGATCACGCCCCTGACCCGCGCGATCGAGCGTATGGGTAAGCTGGTGGCCGCGCGACTGAAAGATGCGCTCGACTCCTACACCTCAGCCGAACTCGATCAGGCCATGAACGTGTGGCAGAACGACGAGGAGGTCGACGAGCACTACAATAGCCTGTTCCGCGAACTCCTGACCTACATGATCAGCGATCCCCGCATGATCAATTCCTGCGCCCACATGCTGTTCGTGGCCAAGAACCTTGAGCGAATCGGCGACTACGCCACCAATATCGCCGAGATTGTCCATTACGAAGTCACCGGTGAAGAGATCATGGGGGACCGGCCGAAGTGGAGCGACGCGGCCCGCGATAACGCGCCTGAGTCCGATTTGGAGGCGTGAACTTGAACCCCTTTGTTCTGGTAGTCGAAGACGAGGACGCGCTCGCTACGCTTCTGCAGTACAATCTGGAAAAGGAAGGCTATCAGGTCGCCCTCGCCGCCGACGGTGAAGAGGCGCTGATGCTGGTCGATGAACGCCTGCCCGATCTGGTGGTGCTCGACTGGATGCTGCCCAAGATTTCCGGGATCGAACTGTGCCGGCGGCTACGGGGTCGCTCCGAAACCCGCAACATGCCGATCATGATGCTGACCGCCCGGGGCGAGGAGAGCGACCGCATCCGCGGGCTCGATACCGGGGCCGATGATTATGTCACCAAGCCGTTCTCGATGACCGAGCTGGCCGCCCGCATCCGCGCGGTGCTCCGCCGTATCCGCCCCGGCCTGGCCGAAGACCGGGTGAGCCATGGCGACATCACCATGGACCGGGTCGCCCATCGCGTGCGCCGCGGCGGCCGGGAGATTCACCTGGGCCCCACTGAGTTCCGATTGCTGGACTATCTTATGCAGCACCCCGGCCGCGTGTTTAGCCGTGAACAGCTTCTGGACTCGGTTTGGGGCTCAGACGTCTATGTCGAGGCCCGCACGGTGGACGTCCACATCGGCCGCCTTCGCAAGGCGCTGAACAACGACGACGAGATCGATCCCATCCGCACCGTCCGCTCGGCGGGCTATTCCCTGGATGCGAACGCCTGAGGGGGCGGCCGTGTGGCGCCTGCTTCGAGACGCGAGCAAGCTCGCTCCTCGGCATGACGAAGTTTAGAGCATTTTCCGCAAAAGTGGACCCGGTTTTGCGGTCAGAAAATGCTCCAAGTCTTTGAGTTCAATGAGTTTCGCATCCTGAGGAGCCCCGCAAGGGGCCGTCTCGAAGGACGCAAGACCTACCAACGACACCCCCTCAATTCACCACCCGCCGCTCGCCCGGAATGTCCAGCGAAAACGTTGGGATGACGATGTCGAACTGGTGGCCTCGGTCGGAGACCATGCGGTAGGCGCCCGCCATCAGTCCGGACGGCGTCGAGAGGGGACAGCCGCTGGAATAGCTGAACCGCTCGCCGGGCTTCAGGGTCGGTTGCTTGCCGACGACGCCGAGGCCCTTGACCTCCTCGACGCGCCCGACCCCGTCGGTGATGACCCAGTGGCGCGCGAGAAGCTGCACCGTTTCCGGTCCCCGATTCTCAATGTCGATATGGTAGGCCCAAACCCAGCGCCGCTCGTCCTCGTCGGACTGGTCCTGCAAATATTCCGGCCGCACCCGCACCGTCAAAGCGCCCGTCGTGGCTTCATAGACTTGGGCCATGGTGCGCCGCCCCGCCATCAGGCGGCGTCCAGAGCGCGGCCGATATCGCGCGACAGGTCCGACGGGTCTTCCAGCCCGACCGACAGGCGGATGAAGCCCTCGGTCAGCCCGATCGCCAGCCGGTCCGCTTCGGGCGTCGAGCGATGGGTGGTGGTGGAGGGGTGGACCGCCAGGGACTTGGCGTCGGCCAGATTGTTGGAGATGTCGATGATTTGCAGCGCGTCCAGCACACGCCACGCCGCCTCGCGGCCGCCCACGTCGAAGGCTAAGATGGTGCCGCCCGCCGACATCTGTCGCTGCGCAATCGCGAACTGGGGGTGATCGCTGCGGCCGGGATAGAGCACGCGTGTCACGGCCGGGTGGGCGGCGATCTGATCCGCCAGCTTGGCCGCCGTCTCGCTCTGGCGCATCACGCGGAGCTCCAGCGTCTCAAGCCCCTTCAGCAGCACCCAGGCGCTGAACGGCGACAGCGCCGGCCCGGTATGGCGGATCAGGTCCTTGTAGCTCTCGTCCAGAAGCGCGTCTGACCCCAGGATGGCGCCGCCGAGCACCCGGCCCTGACCGTCTATATGTTTGGTCGCGGAGTAGATCACGACGTCGGCGCCGAGCGTGAAGGGCTTTTGCAGCACGGGACTGGCGAAGGCGTTGTCCACCACCAGCTTGGCGCCGGCGTTATGGGCGATATCGGCCACGGCGGAAATATCGATGATTTCGAGGAGGGGGTTGGCCGGGCTCTCAAGGAACAAGACCTTGGTGGTCGGCCTGATCGCGGCGCGCCAGGCGTCCAAATCCGTCCCATCGACCACGGTCGTCTCCACCCCGAACCGGGGCAGGAGCTGGGTAATGATCCAACGGCAGGAGCCGAACAGGGCGCGGCTGGCCACCATGTGATCTCCGGCCCTCAAGAGCCCGACCAACGCCGTATGCACCGCCGCCATGCCGGACGCCGTGGCGCGGCAGCCCTCGACCCCTTCCAACAGCGCCAGCCGGTCCTCGAAGGTCTTGACCGTGGGGTTGCCGTAGCGGGCGTAGATGAAGCCCGGCTCTTCGCCGCCAAACCGCTTGTCGGCGGCTTCCGCCGTGTCATAGGCGAAGCTCTGGGTCAGGAAAATCGGTTCGGAAATTTCGCCATAGGGTGTGCGCGCCATGCCGCCGCGCACCAGCCGGGTCGCGGGCGCCCAATCCTTGGGGCTCTCGCGGTTGGTGGGGGGCGTCGCCGACTCGCTCATAACCTGTCCTCGATGCCGCAGGACCCTGACTTGGGGACCCTCGGCCTTGTGCGGCGGCATGAAGGGCGCCGCATGGGGCTAGGTCAAGTCCAGCTTTTCTGCACCCTTACCTAGCGTTGCAGGCGTGAGCGGCCTTGCAAAGCTTTCCCCGCTCCGCGAGTAATCCCAGCCGATGGCGCACGACACTCCCGGCATTCTTCCCTATCAGGCGATCGAGGGTCTGGCCGCCCAGGGCGCCATCACCTCGCAGACCGCATTTGCGCCGGACCAGATTCAGCCGGCCAGCCTGGACCTTCGCCTCAGCGGCGACGCTTGGCGGGTGCGCGCCTCGTTCCTGCCGGGGCCTGAGCGCACGGTCGCCGAGCGGATGGCGGACGTCGCCATGCATCGGCTGGACCTCAGCGCCGGCGCGGTCTTGGAGCGCGGCTGCGTCTACATCGCCGCGCTGCAAGAGCGGCTGCGATTGCCGCCGGGCGTCGCGGCCCGCGCCAACCCGAAGAGCTCCACAGGCCGGGTCGATGTATTTGTACGCCTCTTGACCGACCGCGGCGTCGCCTTCGACGATGTGGCCTCCGGATACGACGGACCGCTCTATCTCGAGATCGCGCCGCAAACCTTTTCCGTGTTGGTGCGTCCCGGCACCCGGCTGAACCAGTTGAGGCTGAAGATCGGCGATCCCCCCGTGCTGGAGGTGCGCCGCGTCGGCGTCGATCTCACCGGCCCGATCGCCGGCTTTCGCGCGCGTCGCCACGCCGGCCTGATCGACCTCGATCACGAAAACGGCCACGATCCTCGCCTGTTCTGGGAGCCGATGGAGCCGCGACCGAACGCCTATGGCGGCGAACTTCTGCTCGATCCGGGCGAATTCTACATCCTGGCCTCCAAGGAGCCGATCGAGATCCCGGCGCTGCAAGCTGCAGAGATGACCCCGATCGACCCCTCCGTCGGGGAGTTCCGAGTCCATTACGCCGGCTTCTTCGATCCGGGCTTTGGCACGGAGGAGGCGCTAGGCCAGGGCTCCCGCGCCGTGCTGGAGGTGCGCAGTCACGAAACGCCGTTTCTCCTGGAGGATGGCCAGACGGTCGCGCGGCTGGCGTACGAGCCCCTGACCGAACGGCCGTCGCGTCTTTATGGCTTCCACGGCTCCCACTACCAGCAGCAGGGCCTGAAGCTGTCGAAACATTTCAAGCCGTGGACTTGAGGGGCCTTGGCTATATTCACAGACACGCCACACGGCCGTAAGACCGCTTCCCCCTCCTATGGTGGAAGCGGTCAAAATCCTGCCTCCATGTTCACGCTTGTCAGCATCGTTGGGGCGTTTTCCGCGCTCTCGCGCGGCCCCTCCACCACCTTCGGCGGTCCCCCTCCCCATGGCTTCCAGCCATAGGGAGGATGAAAAAGCCCAATGTTTTCATCTCCCCTATCGCGAAGCGATGGGGGAGTACGCCGGAGGCGGGAGGGGGCCGCGCGGCGAAGCCGGGCGGAACACACACACGGAGGTCAGAACTTAGGGCTGCTGGTATTAGTCTACCGGCTTAAGTGTCCGATTACGAAACAGCGGGCTGAGCGCGAAGAACACCAGCCCCGCCCCTATCGACGTCCAGCCGCACAGGGCGAACACGTGGGTGGAGACTTTCAGCGCCAGGTGGGGGTCCAGCACCACGCCGCCCACCGTCTGCATGCCGATCATGCCGGCGATCTGGCCGGCCAGCCACTCGGCCCAGGAGGTCGAGAGGAACCAGACCGACATCAGGGTGGCGATGAGCGCCGGCGGGGCCAGCTTGGTCATTTCCGACAGGCCCACCGGCGACAGACACAGCTCGCCCAGCTCAACCAGGAGATAGGCGCCGGCCAAGAGCGCGAGAGGCTCGCGATAGGCGGCGTCTGAGAACCTAGCGCCCCAAACCACGACCAGAAACCCTACGCCCGCCAGGATCATGGCCGCGCCGAACTTCAGCATGGGGCCGGGATTGGCGCCGCGCCGGCCGAGCCAGGCCCACAGGCCTGCGAACACGGGCGCGAAGATCAAGATATAGGCCGGGTTGAAGGACTGGGTCTGGGCCGCATTCATGCTGAAGAAGCCGGCGTGGGGGAGCTGGACGTTGCGGGCGGCGAACAGGCTGAAGGACGAGCCCGACTGCTCCTCCAGCGTCCAGTAGACGATCGAGCCGGCCATCAGCACCAGGGCCAGGGCCAACTTGCGGCGAGCGGTCGCGTCGCAGCGCGCGACCATGTACCAGCCGAGATAGCCCAGGATGCCGATCGACACGGCGCCTAAGAGACCGCCGACGAGCGCATTGTGTTGCAGCAGCAGCCAGACGCCGCCCACCACCGCGAGCGCGCCGATATAGACCACGCCCTCTCGCTTCAGCGGTCCAACTACCGTTTGGCGCAATTTGGCCGGCGCGGGCGGCTCGCCTTTTCCCAGCAGCAGCGGCTTGCCCAGGGTGAAGCCGATCAAGCCCGCCGCCATGCCTATGCCTGCGAGGCCAAAACCAGCCCACCAGCCGACGCCCTGGCCCAGCGCCCCGCACAAGATGGCCGCCCAGAAAGAGCCGAGGTTGATGCCGTAATAAAACAGGGTGAAGCCGCTATCTCGGCGCGGGTCGCCGGCGGGGTAGAGCTGGCCGACCAGGGCGTTGATGTTGGGCTTCAGAAATCCCACCCCGACCACGATCAGCGACAGGGCCAGGAACATCAGGTTCACATAGGGCGCAGGCGTCGGCGTGGTCGCGATCTTATAGGCGCCGGCTGGGAGCACGCTCGGCAGCGGCGAATGGGTCGGCAGGTCTTGGATGCGCAGCTCGCCCGCCTGACCGGCGGCGAGGCCATAAAGGTTGGCGCCCACCCGGACGCGCACCTGGCGGGACTCGCCCCGCCCCTCCGCGTCGAAGGCGAAGGTCTGGCCGTGGTAGATCAGGGCCTGGCGCGCCGGCGGTCCCTCGATCGCCAGGGTCAGGTGCCCGACGGTCAGAAGCACGGCGCCAAGCGCGATGGCCTTGCGGGTGCCCAGATACCGGTCGGCAAGCACACCGCCCAACACCGGCATCATATAGATCAGCGTAGTATAGGCGCCGTATTGACTGGTGGCGATATGATCGTCGAACAGGAAGTGCTGCGTCAGATAGAATATTAGAAGCGCCCGCATGCCGTAGTAGGAGAACCGCTCCCACATCTCGGCGAAGAACAGAACGATCAGGCCCCTTGGCTGCGTCCGCAACTGCAAGACGACCGGAATGGCGGTCAGGATGGTAACGACGATCCCGGCGACAATGACAATATCCATGAAAGGCGCAGACCTGGGGCAGAACGGGTGAGGACCCGATAGATCATGTGGGCGGTGGTTCAACAAGGGCGGGTGCGGCTGTCGCCTCCCCTATGCCAAGAGGCCTTGGGAAGCGCTCGCGTGGCATAGCGGTGCAACTTTTTGACACGATTGCGCCTAAAGGTCGTGGCGCCATCGCTTAAGGCTTATGGGGGCTGCCAATGCACTCGTTGATCGGTTTTGCGCTCGCGCTGTCCGCCGGGTCTGCGGCGCTTGCGGGAGAGCCCGCCTCGGACCTCTCGCTCACCATCTACAACGCCAACCTGGCGCTGGTTCAGGACCATCGGATCGTCGATCTGCCCGCCGGCCGCTCCCGGCTGGAGCTGAAGGGTGTGTCGGCCGGCATTCGCCCCGAGACCGCGACGCTGACGGGGGGCGGGGTGACGGTGTTGGAGCAGAATTTCGACTTCGATCTCCTGACGCCGGCGAAGATGATGGAGAAGGCGGTCGGCCGTCAGGTTCAGATCGTGCGCACCAATCCCGGCAACGGCCAGGAGACGCGCGAGACCGCGACCGTCCTGTCCGCCAACGGCGGCGTGGTGCTGAAGATCGGCGACCACATAGAGGTGCTGCGCGATGAC
>Ga0116226_10006012_pt1 | contig 10873 bp, 8 predicted proteins | sample S1TSphfallax_FD_89692 | JGI IMG/M metagenome (GOLD analysis project Ga0116226, IMG submission 89692) | Host-associated microbial communities from peat moss isolated from Minnesota, USA - S1T2_Fa - Sphagnum fallax MG | ecosystem: Host-associated > Plants > Peat moss > Unclassified | place: USA...
ACGTGCCGCGCGAAGATTCCGGCTGCAAGATCGTCAACGCCCCGAGGGTTATGACGCTCGACCATTGAAAAGAAAGGAAGCAGTTCTTTTTTGAACGCGGAAGAAAAGAACCAAAAAACTTTTACTCTTTTCGGTACGCTGCGGTCGTGCTCACCGCGTTACCAACATAGTAAGAGTTTCTTGCTTCTTTTTTTCAAAAAAGAGGCGCTTTCTTCCCTTACGCAAACTTCCCCACCCGGTTCGCCGCCGACCCATCCCCTGGCCCAGTGTCGGCGGGGAGCCATTGTTGGCGCGGTCGTCGGCGCATGATCGGCTTTTCGATACAGCGAGACATCAGTTCGGCAACGCCGATCATGCCGACAACGCTGATCACGATCGCCAATTCGGCGGAAATGAGCCGCGCGAACAGCAGCCGTTGTGCACACTGGATCATAACGGTCTCATGCACCAGGTAGATCGGATAGGACAGGCGGCTGATGTAGCGTGCGGCGAAATCCAGCCACCCCGGTGCGGTGCCGATGCACAGGGCCGCCGGAATACACAACGCGCAGCCGAGGATTGCAATATCGTTTCTGAATAATACTATTATCCAGAACGGAATCGGCAGCATCATGGTCCACGCCGCCAGAATGAAGAACACGCCCGCCAGAAATGCAAGGCGCGGTCGTCTGAATACACCATGACCGCGCTTGTACAGCCAGGCGATCACAACGCCGGGGGCGATCTCATTCAGCAGGAACGGCACCAGCCTGGCGTGATCGTTGCTGAAGAACCAGCTGAGCGGAACCAACAGCCGCAGCAGCGGCGGTATTACCAGAAGAATACCAATTGGCAGCCATATGGACCAGCTTCGGCGGATCAGCATCGCGCTCGCGATTGCCGCGGTGCCGAACAGAAGGTAGAACCATTCCTCGATGGTCAGCGACCAGGTTACCCCATACCAGTAATCGGTCGGCATCGGTTGGACGAAGTTTTGCGTAAAGGTCGCGAAGCGAGCCAGATATCGGCCAAGATGTGCCGATGGCGGAAAGAATACCGCAAGAACCAGCAGCCAGGCAAAATATACGGGAAACGTGCGCATCCAGCGTCGGACGAGGAATATCTTCAGGTTGCGCCATGTCGGTGCGCAGGCGGTGATATCGATCAGGATACGGCCGATCAAAAAGCCGCTGAGCGCGAAAAACAGATCGACACCGAGATCGCCGCAGAAGAACACGCCTTGCGGCGGCCTCAGGCCATACCAGAACGACATGTTGTTGGCGTAGTGCGCGGCAATGACAAGCAGGATCGCCAGGGCGCGGAGCACGTCCAGCCCCAGCACGCGCCCCGGTTCAACGTCTTGCGGTTTCGCCCATTTGCCCCACTTGCCGACCGCAAATAGCAAAAGTTTTTTGCTTCTTTTTTTCAAAAAAGAAGAACTTCTTTCCTAAACTTCACTTCATCGCCGCCTTTAAATTCTCATCAATCTTCGCCAAAAAGTTCTGCGTATTCATCCAGGGCTGCTCCGGCCCAATCAGAATCGCCAAATCCTTGGTCATAAATCCGGCCTCCACCGTCTCCACGCAAACCTTTTCCAACGTCTCCGCGAACGCAACCACATCCGGCGTACTGTCGAAACGTCCGCGGTAAATCAGCCCGCGCGTCCAGGCAAAAATCGACGCAATCGGGTTCGTGCTCGTCTCGCGCCCTTTCTGATGCTCCCGGTAATGCCGCGTCACCGTGCCGTGCGCCGCCTCGCTCTCCACAGTATTGCCACCCGGGCTCATCAACACGCTCGTCATCAGGCCCAGGCTGCCGAACCCCTGCGCCACGATATCGCTTTGCACGTCGCCGTCATAATTCTTGCAGGCCCAAATATAGCCGCCCGACCATTTCAGCGCGCTCGCCACCATGTCGTCGATCAGCCGGTGTTCGTAGTGCAGGCCGTGCTGCTTGAATTCGTCAGCGAACTCAGCGTCGTAGATCTGCTGAAACGTGTCCTTGAACATGCCGTCATAGGCTTTCAGGATCGTATTCTTGGTGGAAAGATACACCGGGTAGCCCCGTGTCAGCCCGTAATTGAAACTGGCGCGGGCAAACCCGCCGATGCTCGCGAGCGTATTATGCATGCCCATCGCCACGCCAGGACCCTTGAAATCCTGCACTTCCCAACGCGTCTCCTCGCTGCCGTCGGCCGGCTCGTATATCAGGAACACCTTCCCCGGCCCGGGAATTTTCGTATCCACCGCGCGATAGATATCGCCATAGGCGTGGCGGCCGATCACGATCGGCTGGTTCCAGTGTGGCACCAGGCGTGGCACGTTCCGGCAGATGATCGGCTCGCGGAATATTGTTCCGTCCAATATGTTGCGTATCGTGCCGTTCGGGCTGCGCCACATTTTTTTCAGGTGAAATTCCGCGACCCGCGCCTCGTCCGGCGTAATGGTGGCGCATTTCACCCCCACGCCATATTGCTTGATCGCCAGCGCCGCATCGATCGTCACCTGGTCATTCGTCTCGTCGCGGTATTCGATCCCGAGATCAAAATATTTCAGCTCGATATCCAGATACGGAAGGATCAGCCGCTCCTTGATGAAGCCCCAGATGATCCGGGTCATCTCGTCGCCGTCCAACTCCACCACCGGCGTTTTCACCGCGATCTTCGCCATTGCCAGCCCATCCTTGCCCGCCCAGTGCGCCGGATTTGCCCCGTCCGGCGCGGCACGGCAAGAAGCCTCACGACACCGGCAGCACTGCATCCGCCGGCGGGGGGGCAAGGATGGCGTTTACTGGCTTCGATCTGACCGGAAAGGTGGCGCTCGTCACCGGCGGCAACGGCGGCATTGGCCTGGCGATGGCCGAAGCGGTCGCCCAGGCCGGCGCCGACATCGCCATCTGGGGCCAAAACCCGGCCAAGAACGACGCCGCCCGCGACCGCCTCGCCGCCACCGGCCGCCGCGTGCTTGCGCAGCAGGTCGACGTCGGCAGCAGCGCCGCGGTGGACGCCGCCTTCGCCGAAACGCTGGCAACGCTCGGCCGTGTTGATGGCTGCTTCGCCAATGCCGCCATCGGCGGCGGCCACAAGGGCGGTTTCGCCGGCATGACCGACGCCGAGTGGGACAGCGTCATGAAAATCAATCTCGACGGCGTGTTCTACACCTTCCGCGCCGCGGCCCGCCACATGATGGAGCGCGGCGGCGGCGGCGCCCTAGTCGGCACCGCAAGCCTCGCCGCCATCATGGGCGCCGCCCGCAACGAGCATTATGGCGCCACCAAGGGCGCCGTCGTTTCCATGTGCCGCGCGCTCGCGGTGGAATATGCCCGCCACGGCATCCGCGCCAACGCCATCCTGCCCGGCTGGGTCGAGACGGAAATGACCACAAACCTGTTCGCCGATCCCCGTTTCGCTGGCAACGTCATGCCACGCATGCCGATGCGCCGCTGGGGCCACCCGGACGATTTCGCCGGCATCGCCATCTATCTCATGAGCGACGCCTCGCGCTGGCACACCGGCGACAGCTTCGTGATCGACGGCGGCTACATGCTGTTCTGAGCCACCCGCTTTCTCCCGAGGCCCGGATGAAAATCGCCACCACCATTCTTCTGCTGAGCGGCATCGCCTTCATCGGCGCCGGCGCGTGGCTGTACACGCCGGACCTGCCCCGCACGGCGCTGGAAGCCACCTACGCCACACCGCCCAGCGTTTTCCTCCCCATCCTGGGGCTGCGCCTGCACGTTCGCGACACCGGCCCGCGCGACGCCCCCGCCCTCATCCTGCTACATGGTTTCGGCTCCAGCCTGCTCACCTGGGAAGCCTGGGCGGCATCCCTGTCGGGGAAATATCGCGTCATCCGCTTGGATCTGCCCGGTTTCGGCCTCACCGGCGCCGACCCCACCGGCGATTATTCCGACGCCCGCGCGATGCACGTTCTCGCCGCGCTGATGGACAATCTGCACATTCCGCGCGCCACGATCATCGGCAATTCGCTCGGCGGCAAGCTCGCCTGGCAATTCGCCGCCGCCTACCCGCAGCGGGTAGACCGCCTGGTGCTCATCTCGCCCGACGGCTTCGAAAGTCCCGGGTTCGAATATAACCGCAAGCCCGAAGTCCCCTACATGGTCCGCCTGCTACCCTTTGTGCTGCCGAAATTCTTTCTTCGCATGAGTCTCGCGCCCGCCTACGTCAACGACGCGGCGCTCACCCCCGCCCTGCTCGCGCGCTATTACGACATGATGCGCGCACCCGGTGTGCGCCGCGCCATCATCGCCCGCCTGCAACAAGTTTTCCTGGCGCCACCCGACGCCCGCCTGCGGCAAATCCAGGCCCCCACCCTGCTCCTCTGGGGCGAGCGCGACGCGATGATCCCGTTTTCCAACGCTTCTGACTATCTGAAGGACATCGCGAACGCCCGCCTGGCGGCGCTGCCGGATCTTGGCCACGTTCCGTTTGAAGAAGACCCGGCCCGCTCGCTCGTTCCAGTGCTTGAATTTCTGAGCCAGTACGGAACCCAATAGGCAAAAGTTTTTTGGTTCTTTTTTTCAGGAGAGAACTGCTTCCTTGCTTCGCATCCGATAAAACCCATAGCCGAAAGCATTCACAACCAAAACGGTTCCGACCATCTTGGCCGCAAACAGCCCAGGGCTCCGCACATCGACAAACGGATAAGCGTTCATCGCCAGAACAAACAGAATCGCCGCAACGCCCCCCGCGCAAATCACCGCGACCCAGCGCGGCAGTTTCTCGCGCACCTGCCGCGCCCCGCAAATCGGAATGAGAAACATCGCCAGATAGGCTAGCGCATAAAACTCCGAACTCGCATCGTTAAGCAACCCGAACGCCTCCGCCGCATGCACCCCGGCGCTGCCCAGCACCAGAAGTGACGCCACCACGGCCCCGGTCACATAAATCGAATTGGTCGGCGTCATGAACCGCGGATGCAGCCGGGTAAACCAGGCTGGTATCAAATGATCCCACCCCGCCGTCATCGGCAGCCGAGTCGCTCCGGTAAACAGAAAACTCGCCGCACCCAGAATGCGTATCTGCAACAACAATATCGCCAGCTTCGCCACCACTGCGGCCACACCCAAACCGCCGAACGCCAGTGTCAACGTCTGCGGAATCGGCGCCACGTAATTGATCGCGGTGCCCGCATGCAACTGATGCAGGCTCACCACCGAAGCCGTGCCCAGCACGAACATCGTCAAAATGATCGGTGTCGCCACCACCACGGACCGCCCGATCGCACTATCCGCCGCGTGCGTCTCGCCCGCCATGATCGCAATATATTCGAGCCCGGAAGCCGCGAACAGCACCTGCCCCAGCAGCGCGAGCGACGTCGCATCCGTCGGCGGCATACGCAGCGCAAACGGCGCATAATGCACCGGCGCGCCATGCAGCCATGTCCATAACGGAGACACGATCAACAACACGAACGCCAATATCATCGCGGCACCACTGACATTATGTATCCATTTGCCCAGGCTCAACCCCAGCATGGCCGTGCCCGTCAGCAACACCACAATTGTCGCCAGCAGCATATAGACAAACAGATGGCTCTCCGGCAGCCACGCCGCCGAGGGCCCGATCATGTACGCCATTTCGCTCGGCACCTGAAACAGGATCGTTGCGATCGAACTCAGCGCATAGGCCCAGATGTTCCATGCCACCATGAAGCCCACGGCGTCCCCGAACGACCGCCGCGCCCATTCGTACAGCCCGCCCTCCAGCGGCATTTCGCGGTTCAAGAAATAAACCGCAACCGCCATCGGCGCGTAAAACAGCGCGAACGCCAGCAGCCACACAAAGAACTGCGCGGGCCCTACGCCGGCGGCAATGCCTACCCATGAACTGCCAACAACTGTTAGCACCTGGGCCAGCACCAGATCGCGCAGGCGTAGCTGCCGTCTTAGCTCGTGTTCTGCGTTCATGTGAGCCAACCACAACAAGGAAGAAAAAGCGGTTCTTTTTTGAAGAAAAGAACCAAAAAACTCTTATCTATTTCGCCGCAATAATCCGAAATAAATTTCTTCATCGCCACAGAGCCCGGCAAGGCGGCCGAGCTGATCAACCAGAACTATCGGATGAGTCGTCTGCTGCTTTAGGGCAATCGCCGCACGCAACTTCACATCCACCGATGCCATAACCAGATCTTCGCGCTCAATCCTTGTCTCGTCATCCGCGCAGCGCGCCAGGTGGCAATCGCTGCCATCAAACGCCGCCCGCACGGGCCGCCCCTCCGGATCGAGCTCCAAACGAATCCGCCCCGCGCCATCCAGCAAAACGACGCTCCCATCCCGCGCCAGGCTCGCCGCCGGCCGCATCACCGAACTGCCCCGCAAAACGTTCAGCGGATTCATGTGCTTCACGAACTCGGTCACATAAGCGTCCGCCGGCCGAACCAGAATATCCTCGGCCGTGCCGAATTGCACCACTCGCCCCGCCTCCATTATCGCAATCCGGCTGCCAAGCTTCATCGCCTCATCCAGATCGTGGCTCACGAACACAATGGTTTTCTTCAACCGCGCCTGCAGATCCAGCAATTCATCCTGCAGCTTGTCACGTATCAGCGGGTCCAGCGCGGAAAACGGTTCGTCCATCAGCAGAATGTCCGCATCGGTGGCAAACGCCCGTGCCAGGCCCACGCGCTGCTGCATCCCGCCGGAAAGCTCATGCGCATGCTTCTCGGCCCATTTGGTCAACCCAACCATGGCGAGTTTCTCATCGACGATGCGAGATCGTTCGGCCTTCGCCATGCCACGCAATTCCAGCCCGAACTCAACGTTCTGCCGCACCGTCCGCCAGGGCAGCAACGCAAACTGCTGGAACACCGTCGATACGGTACGCATGCGCAATTCACGCAGCACGCCCTTGTCGCAGCGCGTCACGTCCACCCGACCGCCGGCATGCTCCACCAGCACGGCCCCGCGCGCGACCTTGTTCAGCCGATTGATCGCCCGCAACACCGTCGACTTACCCGAGCCCGACAGCCCCATCAAAACGCAGATTTCCCCGCGCTCAACAGAAAGATTTATCCCAGCAGCACCCAGAACGCAGCCGGTTTTCGCCAAAATATCGTCGCGCGTGGCACCTGCGTCCACCATCGCAATCGCCGCATCCACCTTGCGGCCAAAAACAATATCGACGTTCTGAAAATCGACCGCGGCCACGCTAGCGCCGCTCCGGGCGCTTGCACACGCGATCCAGAATGATCGCCAGCACGACAATCGCCGTACCGGCCTCGAAACCCATCGAAACATTGACGGAGTTCAATGCCCGCACCACAGGTTTGCCCAACCCGTCGGCGCCCACCAATGCCGCGATCACCACCATCGACAGGCTCAGCATGATGCATTGCGTAATGCCAGCCATGATGGTGGGCAGCGCATACGGCAATTCCACCTTGAACAGCAATTGCGTGGGTGTCGCACCAAAAGCCTCTCCGGCCTCTCGCAACTGCAGCGGCACCGATGTAATTCCCAGATGTGTCAACCGTATAGGCGCCGGAATGGAGAATATAACCGTCGAAATCAGTCCGGGCACCGCCCCCAAACCAAACAGTACCAGCGTGGGTATGAGATAAACGAAAGTCGGAATGGTCTGCATCAGATCCAGTATCGGACGCAATATCTGATAAAGCACCGGCCGGTGTGCCGCGGCTATGCCCAGCGGCACGCCGATGACCACGCAAAAAATGGTCGCCGAAAACACCAGGGAAAGCGTTTCGATGGCGGATTGCCAATAGCCAAGATTCACCACCAGCAGCAGCCCTCCCAGCACAAACACCGCCAGCCCAACCGAGCGGTGCAGCGCATAGGCGCCGCCTGCAAACAAAACAATCATGACCGGGGCCGGCAACAGCAGCAGCGCCGCGGTCAATCCAGCAATCACCCCGCTCAGCACAAACGACACAAAATCGAAAAACCCCTGCCCGTGCGACGTGGCAAAGCTCACGCCATGCGCGAGCCACGCGCCAAGCGGCAATTTGTGATCCGTAATCCAGCCACCGGCAAGAAAGGCAAACGAACCCGTCGTCATCACGGAACTCCCGGACAACCCGAGGCTCGCCTTCATTGCCTGCACCGCCGGCCGGCCATCCGCGTCTGTCACGCCGTCCAGCCAGCCAGACCATGTGGCGGTATTGGCCCTAAGCCATTTTTCCGCCGCACGCGGCGCCTCCATGCCATGCCCGAGAATATCGTCCATCACTCCGTCTTCAATCCTCAGGCTGAACACCAGGTTCTTCAACAACATCCCGACGTTCGGGCACTGCTCCAGATACCCCGCCCGCACGTTGGTAAATACCGTCGCCGCCCCATTGCCCTCGCCAAAAGAATTGGTGGGATCATCAAGATAGCGGATCTTGTATTTGACATTCATGAAGTGCGGTTCCCAGCCCAGGAACACGATCATCTGGTGTTGCCGTATCGACCGGTCGAGCTGCGCCAGCATGCCCTGCTCACTCGATTCGACGATGTCGAAAGACCCCAGCCCGAACTTATTCGCGCCAATCAGCCCATGCACCACACGATTGCCGTCATTTCCCGGCTCGATGCCATAAATCTTTCCCCGAAGCTGATCGCGAAACCGCGCAATGTCGCTAAACGCGTGCAACCCGGCATCGTAAGTCGCCTGTGGAACCGCGAGCGTATATTTCGCTCCCTCCAGATTGGCGCGCACCACCTGTACCGATCCATCCGCGATATAAGGTGCCCGGTCCGCGAGCATCGTCGGCATCCAGTTGCCTAGAAAAACATCGATATTCTTGTTCTTTAGCGAAACATAAGTAACCGGCACGGACAATATCTGCGTCGTCGGCGCGTAGCCCAGCCCTTGCAGAATGCGCGAGGCAATGGCCGTCGTCGAGGTAATATCCGTCCAGCCGATATCGGCAAACCGCACCGCCCGGCACGAAGCCGGCTCGGCGACCGCCGCACGGCCGCACCACAGTGCCAGGAATGCCAAGGCATATGCCAGACCACGCATCGTTCTTGCCTCCAGGATCGGGCGATTATCCACGCCTCACGCAAGGAAGGCCAGAGGCACCTGCGAACCCAGACACCGCCTTCCTTTGACACAACATCGCCTCTGCGGCACACGCTCGCCCATGCCCCAAATCGCCGAATCCTACGACTATATCATCATCGGCGCAGGTTCCGCCGGTTGCGTTCTCGCCAACCGCCTGTCCGAAGATGCCACCACGACCGTTCTCGTCCTCGAACGCGGCGGCGACGACCGCTCCATTTTCATCCAGATGCCCGGCGCGCTTTCCATCCCGCTGAACATGAAGCGCTACAACTGGGGCTACGAAAGCGAGCCGGAGCCGCATCTCGGTGGCCGCCGCATCAACTGTCCCCGCGGCCGGGTCCTCGGCGGCTCGTCCTCCATCAACGGCCTCGTCTACATCCGCGGCCACGCCCTGGACTACGAAAAATGGGAAGCCGAGGGGGCGACCGGCTGGGGTTACCGCCATGTGCTGCCATATTTCCGCCGCGCCGAATCCCGCGCCGAAGGCGCCAACGAATATCGCGGCGGCGACGGCCCGCTGCACACGCAATATGGCCCGTTACGCAACCCGCTCTATGGCGCCTTCATCGATGCCGCGGCCGAAGCCGGCTTCGCAAAAACCGACGACGTGAACGGCTACCAGCAGGAAGGCTTCGGCCGCATGGACATGACCGTCCATCGCGGCCGCCGCTGCAGCGCCGCCGCCGCCTATCTCAAACCCGCGATGAAACGGCCAAACCTGACTGTCGCCACCAACGTCGCCGTCAGCCGCATCCAATTCCGAAATCGCCGCGCCGTCGCGGTCGACTACAATGATCGCCGACAGCCCCGCCAGGTCCACGCCAATCGCGAGATCATTCTTGCCGGCGGCGCGATCAACTCGCCACAATTACTCAAACTCTCCGGCATCGGCCCCGCCGCGGAACTGCGCGCGAACGGCATCGATGTCGTGCACGACCTACCTGGCGTCGGCGAAAACCTGCAAGACCACCTGGAATTCTATTTCCAGGTCGCCTGCACCCAGCCCATCACCCTTTACGGTGCCAACAATCCCGTCGCCAAGGCACTCATTGGGTTGCGTTGGCTGCTCCGCCACGACGGCCTCGGCGCATCAAACCATTTCGAAAGCTGCGGCTTCATCCGCAGCAGCGCGAGCGTTCCATACCCCGACATCCAATATCATTTCCTTCCGTTGGCCGTCTCCTACGACGGCAACACGCTCGCCACTGAACACGGCATGCAAGCCCATGTCGGTCCCATGCGTTCCAAAAGCCGCGGCCACGTCCGCCTCGCCTCGCCCGATCCGCACGCCGCGCCAAAAATCCTGTTCAATTACATGTCGCATCCGGACGATTGGCGCGACATGCGTGCCTGTGTCCACCTCACCCGCGAAATATTCGCCCAACCCGCCTTCGCTCCCTACCGCGGCCGTGAAATCCAGCCAGGCGCCTCCATCACCACCGACGAAGCGATCGACCAGTTCATCTGCGAAAAGGTCGAAAGCGCCTACCACCCCTGCGGCACCTGCAAAATGGGCGCAGCCGACGATCCCGCCAACGTCGTCACGCCCGATACGAAAGTGAGGGGCGTCGACGGCCTGCGCGTGGTGGATGCCTCGATCATTCCTTTCATCACCAACGGCAATCTTAATGCGCCGACCATTATGCTGGCAGAAAAGGCGGCCGACATCATTCGCAATATACAGCCACTCTCGGCGTCGAATGCGCCGTATCGCAAGTAAGGAAGCAGTTCTCTCTTGAAAAAAAGAACCAAAAAACTTTTGCTAGAGCGGCTTCATCCTGACTGGAAAATCATCGGCATCCGGCGGGCCGCTCCAGCCAGTTGTTTGCAGAGCATTTGTATCAGCCTCAAACCGCCGGCTCATGAAGG
>Ga0116226_10006013_pt1 | contig 10872 bp, 7 predicted proteins | sample S1TSphfallax_FD_89692 | JGI IMG/M metagenome (GOLD analysis project Ga0116226, IMG submission 89692) | Host-associated microbial communities from peat moss isolated from Minnesota, USA - S1T2_Fa - Sphagnum fallax MG | ecosystem: Host-associated > Plants > Peat moss > Unclassified | place: USA...
GTAGCTGATGTTGTTGTGGCTATTGAAAAAAAATTGCAAGAGCATTTGTTTTGTTCTAATCCTTGACAAAACTGTTGTGCAGATTGGTGCTTCATTATCAACTACAACTCCATCAGGTAATCACAAGCTCCCAAAATCCCCTTGCTTTTTCTGTCCCAATTTGTTGATTTGTTGCCTACCAAGGTTTGCTTCATCACAACTGAGCAATTCAGAAATTTTGTTGCAAGTTTTTGTTACCTGGAAATTGTTGCCTTGTGTTGGAGAAAAGTGTACCATTTCTTCAAATCAATATCGGCTGTTTGTTTTGATCATTTGCCAATTGTTCCTTGCATGTTCATTCAAGAAACATAGCCATGTTCTCATTTTGATATCAGCTGTTTTCTTGATCACTTTGGACCTCTTTTTTGCACATTTTGATACATTTTAAAACATCATTGATTTTGTTCCAGTTTCTGCAGCCAGCAAGATCTTGCTCTCATCGAGTTTTGAGAAGACTGGAACAACACCCAAGGTTCTTCTGCTCTGGGCACCTCCATACTTGAAGAATATCCATGTTCTTTTATATCAGGGTGGTACAAGCCTTGAGAGAACACACAATAACCTGAAAAGAAAGAGACTCAATTAATACCCATAGATCAAAACATGCAACCAAGTCCTCCTAATCCTCTCAGTGAAGCACTCAACAATTGTTTAAGATGTATCTAAATGAGCAAAATGCTCAAATTGTATTAGTGTTGTGAATGGTTAAAATCAAAAAATTGTTGTAGAGAGGTGTGACAATTGTGAAATAGCTTGCATTCCCGTTTTCATTGTGCCCTTCTACTTGACTCTTTTCTAGTGCAAGAGTCCTCTGCTATCTGGGGTAATGGAACAGTACATGTTGCTGATGCAAAGTGTCCATCTATACATAGTAATTCTAACACGGGGTTTTTAAAAAACACCATGGCAGACATGCCACAGCATACTGATGATGCCTTCCACACTTCCAACTAATATGATATAGATTTGTGGTGTTTTGTATTTTAACAGTCAAGGCATACTTCACTTGACGGTGGTGGCATGGATGTCTTGGAAGCACCTGAAAGCACAAAGTAAATGGCTCTTTCTTTCTAATGTGTTGAGCATCTGTAAGTTGAAATTGTAGCAAAATTTCTGAAATAGATTTTGCTCTGCATGTAGCTTCTCCAATATAGACTATTGTCTCAGCATAAAACCACTAATGACATTTCTAGTGTAGGTTGACTTATTGATTGTGCTGACAGTCATGCTAGTCCTGATCCAGACAATTGTTGAATTAACTGCAGAAGGCAAGTAGCATGTGCGATGGATGCACGGCGATTAGTGCTGCACAAGGAACAAGGCATTGCATTTACAAGGGCAGCTGCTGCGGGTTTTGATGTCCAACACATGGCACATTTGTTGGCATTTGCTGATTGCTTTGGTGCCACTCGATTGCGGTAAATGCCTGCGGCTTTCCCTTCTTTCCCTTTGGCAATTATTCTATCCAATTCAAGAGTGGGGACTCTTAAGGGGACGTATAGTGTTAGGGTTTGAAAAGCCTGTGCTAACAGTTCTGTATGTGACCTGGTGATTTCCCACAGCGATGCATGTGTGAAGTTCATGGCTCTATGCAAGAAGAGACAGGAAGCTTGCAACTATATAGAGGAGATGGAGAGTGCAGCTATGAATTCAGAAAGACTTTGTCTACCAGTTTCTGCACGCTCAGATGGGTCATTGGTCAGGCATAGCAGGGGCCAATATGCAGACAGGCAGTCAGAGATCCATGGCAATTTGCGTGATCCTGAAGCTTCCAACAATGAAAATGATATCAGCTCTAGGTCTCACTGTCGTTTGTTCAATGATGGACAAGCTTTTGTTGGTGATGTTGACATGGATGCACATAGCAGAGGATCTTCTCAAAAAAGTAATCATCATCATCATCATCATCAACGGAGGCGCTCAGCTCTTCCTTTTGGTGTTTTGCATGGTTCTTCTGGTGCTACTGTGACTACCAATGGAGACTATCTTTCTCATGGACACAGTGCTCGTTACCATTACTCTTCTGCAAGCATGGAGTATGACCAGAAGGATGTGTTTATTGAACAAAGGTATGTGGAGGATGGTCTGCCCTTATGTCAAAATGGAGCTCCAGGGCTGATGCGGTCACCTGTTGTACAACAGTGCTCATCACCACCACCACCACCACCACCTCCAAAGCATTCACGTGGCAGTAGGTTCACAGCAGACACTGCTGGTGAGACATGCAGTGACTTGGGTGCTTCACATCATAGACAAGGCCGCCGCCGTAGTTGGGCAAGACATTCAGCCTCACATGTATTCCCTGCCTTCTTCTCTTCAAGTTCTCAATCTGCAAACAGCAGCAGGAACAGTTGTTCGTACAATCTTGACAGTGATTGTATTTACCCCTTGGAGTCTTCTTGTAAACCCAACTCATTGCGAAATAAGCAACTTGGACCTCATCCAAACCAGGAGGGTAGTGGTTGTGTAAATGGCAATGGGAGTCAAGGCCATGTTCAGAACTTATCATTGTCAATGATGCTTGCATCTGACCAAAACTTGCAGCTTAGTTCAAGACATACAAGTGCTTCAGGAATTTCTCATAGTCATCATGTTCAGGTTCAACAGAACACACAAGGAGAGGGTTGTGGTGGACACATCCCAACAACTCACATGGAGAGAAAGAATGCTGTTGCCATGGATGCTGCATGTACTAATACTATTTCTGGGGTTGTTACTGAGATGAAGTGGGATGAGGTTTTGGAGCATGAGAGCCAATTACCTTCAAAGCATGATCCCACTGCAGCAGTGCTAGCCAATTCTAATGTTTCATGGCAGTTGATACCGGCATTGCCATCACCAAAGCAGAAGGCATTGTCTGCAGTCCAACAACCGGTGCAAGCTGGATGCTCCTCAGGTGTGCAGCAGCAGGAACATCCAGGAGATGTGGTGCCAAGGAGCATCAACTACATGTCCATTGATTCAGGGTGGTTAAGTGCAGAGAGGACGACTGGGAAGGATGTCCAAGCTGGTGGAATTCTGGATTGTTCCCTCAGCAGAAAGCAGGATGACAAGGAGGATGATCTTTGTAAGGAAGCACCTTGCCGAAGCTTGAGTGTGAAGGATGCAATCAGCCTTTTTGAGGTCAAAAGGGTAGATGCAACTGAGGAATTCAAGAAAAAGCACCCAAGGCAGCAAGACCCCTGTAGAGTATCATCAACAGGCACTCCAAGGACTTCTTTGTCTTCTTCATCTGTCTTTGAAAAACCAGTTTTAAGGAGATGGAGTCAGATTGCTGCTGGTAATAACTCAGATTGCTCACACATTGAAACAGAGCAACAAAGCAAAGATCTGTGTTGTAGTTCCCCTGAAGATTCATGTACGCAGTACAATACAACAATGGTCAATATCCTTCCAGAGCCTCATCAGTCAACTGAGAGTTTTCGTCCTGGGGTTATTAAGGTGGTTGTCTCTGAAGCTAGTACAATTGCACCTGGGATGCATGGTGGAGAATTTTCAAGGATGTCTGTGGATTCAGTGTTACCACCTGATTCTCTTGCAAAATATGCAGCTGCCAGATCTGCTCTGCTTTGCACTTCAGGACCAGACAATGATTCTAGTTGCTACCAAGAAGCACATGCAGAAGAAGAAAAAGACTTTGTTGCATTTGTGGAGTCAGAGGGACAAAAGACAAGAACAGTTGCAAAAGACCAGGAATTGGTTCAACCTGCACTTCCAAGCTTTGTGTTGGATGCATCTAACACTGCTGTGGCATCTCAAGCTGCTTCTGCAGAAGATAATTCAAGCAATCAGTTAAGGACTGGGATTCAGCAGGAAGTCGAGTTGCCTGATGGTGACCAGCACAGCTCCTTACTGAAAGAATCAAAATTTTCTACGTCTGAAAACAGTCCCTCTATTCCACCAGCTAGTGATACAGATGACAGCTCATTGGCCTTAAACACTGCAGCAAACCAGAAAAGTGTTTCAGAGTTCCACCATGAGGAGAACAACGGTGATGTCAAGCATGTAGTTGGTGTTGTGAAAGGGGAAACAAACTCTCCCCAAGAGCCAAAAGGAAGGTTCTATGAACACTATCGAGAAAGGAGAGATGCAAAGCTCAGGGAAGAGGCAGGATCAAAAAGAGCAGAGAGAGAGGCAAAGCTGAAAGCGATGCATGAAGTGCTTGAGAAGAGGAAAGAGGAGATGGTGGCATGTAATAATAATAACAGCAAGATGGTACCTGAGAAGTTACATTCTGCTGCTTCAGTAGATACTCAATTGCATGCTGAGAAGCTACACAACTTCAAACCTGAGCTTGCAATTGGCAGAAAGAGCAAGGTATGTACTGTTCCATTCAGAGTGTGATGTATTTTTTGCAATGGATATACATGCATCCATCATCTTTGAAGCAAGAGGCAATGGAAGAATTGCCTCCTTCTCATGGCTTTGAGGGCCTTGGTTCTTGTTTAGGATGATGAAGACAAGAAGCTGGTGGATGAGATGAGAGTGCGGCGACGGGAGAGGCCTGCTGCTGTTGCTGCATCCCGTAGTAGTCCCACCTTGACTGCATCATTGACACCAAGATTGGCTGCTTCGCAGCGTCAGCAGCTATCATCTCCAAAGCAGAATGTAGTGCATAAACTGTCATCTCCTCAGAAATTTTTTCCTGGATCATCACCCCATGTGAATATGAACGTAATGTCCCCAGCATCAGCAGCAGTGCCAGGTGCACCAAAACTGTCTTCTCGTGCTGCTTCACAACGGTGGTCTTCAACGGCACTGGTCAACAGCACAACATCAGGGGAGATTCTCCTTGGTCACAGCTCTGGTCCTTGTGTTGCAGAACTCAGGAAGGAGAACACAAAACCACTGGCGGTGAGATCTAGCACACTCCATGAGAGGAAACTAGTCAACAAAACAATCAGTGGTACTGTTTTGCGTTCCTCCACAGCTCCCCTTGAAGCCAACAGGAGTCAGCCGGCGGCAGTGGTGTCTTTCAATGTCTACGAAGACAAAAAGAGCCGGAATTCAAGTATGAGGAGGAGTTTAAGCTTGGTGAGTGCTGATTTGTTGCAGGAGGCTCCTCCTACAGTCTCACAAACACCAGCTCTCAAAATCTCAAAGTACCTCATGGTTGAGCAAAACAACATGACAAACAAGCCAATGAAGCACATGGCTGCAGCATATTGCCAAGCAGTGACACCAGATGCAAAGCCATTTCTTAGAAAAGGGAGAGGAATTGGACCTGGTGCTGGTGCAGCAGGTGTACGGAAGTCAAAAGTGGTACCTGGATCTCTTGATCCTGCCAAATTTCTCAATGAGGACATTGCCATTGTGACATCCTTGCCTTTGGAAGATGTCATTCCAAGATCTGGAGATCTTTCCATGGACACATTAAAACCTGAACATCTTTCTGTTACTTCTCAAGTGGCAGCAGTAAATGAGCTGCAAGCAGCTGTTGAAACCAGTGTCATGACTTGCTGTAACAATCCCATCAATCCCCCTCTGCTGCTCCCTGAAGCCTCCCCAGTTGTGAAGAGCAACTCCCTCGTAGAGCTGACAGAGGATGTGTTAAGGGAAGGAGATCATGACACAGAAACTGATCAAGTTTCTCCAGCTTCCTTTGAGGTGCACACTGAGGACTATTCATGTGCAAATCTTCATATGCCAGCATCTTGTACAGGCAGTTCACAAGAGGTGGAGGTGGAGCCTCAATTGCTTGAAGCATCGTCACATGAGGAGGTCTCATCCATCTACACATCTCCTGCTGCATTGGATGAATCGTACAAGAAATCTTCTTCTCCATGGATACACGAATTCTCGCAAGCTAATAATCCTCCATCTAATTCCTCTCCATCCAGAAGCAGCACATCTTGTGTTCCAATCAGTCCACCTGAGGCCCTGGTAGTAAACATTGTAGCAGAGAAAGTCTCATTAGAGTCTCCTCCATGCATCCAATCTTCTCCACCTCATCTTCCTTTGTTTGCTTCCTCTTCTTCACCCAGAACAACACCCTTTTATGAAAGAGAATCATACCATGCACCTTGTGTCCTTGCAGCAGCAACAGCACTTTCCCCATCTGGAGTCAATGATGGTGATGATGAAGTGCCACATTCGGGTGTGCCAAATTCCCCACCCCTGTGTGAAGCTCATAGTAGTAGTTTAGCAGAAGAAGCTTTATCATCTCACAATGCAAGTCCTATTGCTTCTCAAGCAGTTCCTGCACTTGAGGTTTCATTATCACCAGAGGCATCCTCCTCATCATTTGGAACAACTACAGCAGCTCGCTCCCGCAGGAAGTGGGGCTGTGCTGAGAAGATGCAGCCACCAATCATCATCATGAGTAAGGAGTCTCCAAAAGGTATAAGAAAGTTGCTGAAATTTGGCCGAAAGAGTCGAAACTCAGGCTGCTCTTTTCCTTCAACTGCAAATGACTGGCATGAAACTGCATCAACTACTACTACCACTGCCTCTGATGCTGAGGATGCTGATCTTGAACTCAACAATCGGATGTCTTTCTCAAACTTGACCAAAAGGCTTGAAAGAAGTTGGAAAAATGGTGGACCTCAATTACTATTGCACAAAGGTGGCAGGAGTGTATCAGCAGTGCGAGAATCTTCATCCTCTTCTTCAAAGGCTGCTGACAGTACTGCTGCCCGAAGCAACAACCATGGTATGTAATCTCATCTGTGTAATTGTTCTGCACAATCTCAAATGTAAATTGATGTGCTTGGCTTGACAAAAGAAAGGTCTATTTCTGTGTTCATTTGTTAGTTGCCCTTTCTTCTAACTAACAAGTGCTCTGTGTTCATCAAACTGCAGCACCCAGATCCTTTTTCTCTTTATCGACATTCAGGAGCAGAAGCAATGAGTCCAAATCTAGGTCCTGATGATAAAGCTAGCAAGATGATATTGTTACAGTTTCAACAAATTGGAACCTGAATCTGGTGAGTGTTTCTGACACTGCAAGAATGAAATGCCATTCTTAGATCCTTACTGAGAAGGCACATAGCCTGAATGCAGGTTGAGCAACCAAGCAAACATGTGGAGAGGAAAGCTTCTTAGGACACTATGATGGTTAGAACCGTAGCTCCATGACTGAATCCTTTCCCAAGGATGATGATTGATGATGATTATGACTGATGACTGGTGATGATGCATTGCTGAATTGCAAAGCAACTTTTGAAATTTCTGGTGGTCCTGAGTCAGTTGCATCTTGACAACTGTGATGGGATCCAAGTATTTTCTGCACATGGCTTGTTTTTTGGATTTTGTACACATGGGATGAAAGCTCCTCGCAAAAGGTTCTTATTGACATGCAAAACCAAAAATGCATTTGATTAAGAGTTGGAACAACAAATGTGTATCTATAGTTTGTAAATCTGTTTTGTAACACCATTGCCTCATGTCCAGCTTCCATGTACCACATTTCAGACATACCTGAATCAATTTTCCAAATGGTGTTAGGTTCACAAATTGGTTTGTTTTGGCTTCTATGCAAAGAAAGTGGAGGTACACAACAAGCTTGTTGGTTAGTCTCTAATTGAGGGCTTGGGGTTGAAGGAAAAAGCATACAGACAAGATTCCAAGAGAATGTTTCTAGAGTGTGACCTAGTTTTCAGATTTATTTATTTTTCAACACCATATTCACAAGTAGATCTTTAATACCTTCTCAACCAATGTGGATCTTCTTTGTTTTCAATTGAATTTAGTGGAATTGAAATTCAATTCAATTGAAAAGAATTCAATGAAATTTGAATTCCATTCAATGTAATTGCATTAAATTTAAAAATTTGAATTAAAATAAAATAAATTTGAATTAAATTGAATTGAATCTCAAAATAATTCAAATCAAGTCAAATTGCATTCAATGTCATTCAATATTTTCATTTGAATGGAACTTAATCTTTACGAAATCAATTCACTTTTTTTCATCAATTGATTGATTGATTATCATTAGTTGATTATCATTAGTAGTGTTGAACAATAGAGTGCCCAAGTCAATACAAAGATTCATAAGTATCCCCAATTCTTAATGAGAGGACGCCATTTTGCCAAAGAAATTGTTAGATTGAGGAGCTGGCTTGAGTGAACTTAACAGCTTCAATTGTTTTGAAGAGTTGTCTTCAGTGCACTAGCAACAGTTAAATGCCAGACAAGTCAAAAGAATTACTCTTTTCAGAATTTTTGAATCAATGAAGCCAGCAGAAATTGATTCTAAAGAAGATTGTGCACTATGTGGAGTGTGGTCATAGGATCTAAATGACATGCTTACCGATGAAGATCCTATTTGGGGGGGAGGGGGGGGGGTATATTCGAGGGAAGGCGAGCAAGACTTATTGTGCACAATCTACCTGTGCTTGGCTGATTTACTTGAGAATTTCTCACAATCTGGGGAGTAAATTGGTAAAAAGCACAAAAGGTGCAAGACATTTGAGGGTTAGCATTGTGATAGAAAATAAAATCTTTCCACAATCCACATCTCTTGCATGTGACCAATAATTTAAAGGCAAAAGACAGGCAATAAGGAGTGAGGTATTTGTGATTGAATGAAAGATATCAAGCAACATTCTTAATTGTAACACAAATGTACTCATATATTGTATATGCACAACTTGCAATACTTGCATATTGTATTTGCATGTTCAACCTTGAAATCTGCTTGACATTCCAACAAGCAAGGTTCTGGCACATTGCTTGTGGAATTTATCTCACTTTTTTGAAACTGATTTTATATGTGAGAGTGTTCATTGTCACGACTTCAATGCAAAAAAGTATAGTCAAATCATGTACAAAGAAAAACTTAGTCACAAAAAAGTGACACACCGGATGTTCTTGAAGAACTGTACAAAACTCAAGAATGGCAAATCTATTTATGAATCAAGGTAGTTTGTTTTGTTTTGTTTTGTTTTGTCATGCTGAGATCTCCCAAGCCATAGCACTTCATGGCATGCTCTTGGTGTTTTCGGAAAGTTGTCCATGAGTAGGGGTGCACTGAGCTTGGTTTGAGACTGTTTGGAGCTATGGTGTGAAAGCTATTGATTATTGATCCATTTTCTCAATGAAAACGAAATAAAATCAAAACTGAAAACTGTCTTGGAATTTGGGGGTGCTCTTGGTGTTGTTGGAAAGGCCTTGGTGATTCAGATTTAAAAGAGTTTATTTCACAATTTTCAGAGCTAAAGTGTGGAAGATATTTTTATTTTTTTAATTGGATTTTGTTGCTGAAAATCCAAACAAATTGCAAAAATTGGGTTTCGAAGGAAAAATCTGTTGAGCCCCCGATATGTTCACACTTGGGCCAATGGTATGAATGCCTAAACCCTGCAAAATGTCATCCATGTACATGATGATCCTTACCCAAATGGAAAAATCCTCAAAGATATAACACACATATATCTACTTCAATACTTTTCTTGGTCTTCTTCTTCTTCTTCATCAGTTTTGACTAATTTTTTTCACCAGAAAACCTCAGAACACATATTCTTAATGAAACAAAGCAATAATTTTTTTTGCAGTAAAACTCTTTAGACACAATGTCCTGTTCTGAAGTGGGATCTTAGGGTTTAGGATCTAGGATTTAGGGTTTCATTCCATGGGGGAAATGGACATGAGACTTTAGTGGGGTTGGACAGAGACTCTAAAGCACATAGAAGCTCGATGGAAATCATATTTCGGGTTTTAGGGTTTAGTGGGGTTGGACAGAAACTCTGAAGAATGTAAAAGCTTGATGGAAATCCTGTTTAGGGTTTTAGGGTTTAGGGTTTAGTTGGGTTGGAGAGAGACATTGAAGGATATAGAAGGTTGACAGAAATCATGTTTAGGGTGGTGTTTCTGCATTATTGTCACTGATATGTGGGGTCATGTCTACAGGGAGTATATACCAGTGTTGACTAGTTATTGAGTTTTAACCCAGTTATCAAGCCAGTTCTTGATTTTTTTCATAACCAGTTAAATTGATAATCACCTGGTATTGAATTTTCAAAATCTAATAACCTACCTTCTTGGTGACTTGATTATCATCCAGGTAGGTTATCGGTCTTTAAACACTAATACAAAAGATTTAAAAAAATAGAAACCCTATAATTGGTGTGTAACCAGCAAGTTAAGTGGAGGTTCCCAACAATGACATACCCAGATTATGCATAACCAACAATTATTATCAAAAGATTTCTGATATTTTTTTGCAAGCCTTTTGGAATGAAATGGACCCTCAGAATATGATCAAGAGATATGAGAGAATTTCATAATTCACAACAAACAAATGTCAAACATTCTTCCCAAGTGACAAGGCAGGCAGAAATCAGGACTAGAAGCTGCGAGAAGAAAACAGATGATCGAGATCATATAGTTGATATGAGGCACAGACAGCAACAAGATCCGGCAACAACGAGAACCAACAACAAGATCTGCGAGCGATGGCAGCAGGCATGCAGGCATGATCACTAGAGTGAAGGAAAAGATTAGAGGCTGGATCATGCATGGGTACCTGCACAGATTGGCCAACTCCCTCGGCTCTACTGTACCAGGGAGGTCCAGCAATGTGGATCGGATTTATAACACCAGCATTGCATTGTTAACCTGCTGCAGGTCATAATCCACGAACGCACGCATGTTCATCTCGATATATGATCAGTTCTTATAGACTCTCAGGAAGCTGTGCAGATCAATATTAGACTCTTGAAAGGATCCATGCATGCATGCAGAAGAGGAATTTTGCATCATGATCAGAGCGGCAGCTGCACATGATGCATGATGCAGCTGCAGCAGCTGCTCATCATGATCTTGAAGTACCAGAGATGATCAATTTGCAGAAGATGAAGCATGGAACGTTTACCAAGAGATGGAGAGGTA